>Ga0299913_10006681_pt1 | contig 10007 bp, 10 predicted proteins | sample RVTome_9_FD_201360 | JGI IMG/M metagenome (GOLD analysis project Ga0299913, IMG submission 201360) | Soil microbial communities from uranium-contaminated site in the Upper Colorado River Basin, Wyoming, United States - RVT155D38 (version 2) ... | reverse complement strand
CGGGACGACATCTACCTCGACAGCTACGAGGGTCTGTACTGCGTCTCCTGCGAGCTCTACTACGCCGAGGGCGACCTCTTGGAGGGCCGCCTCTGCCCGATCCACGAGCGTCCTGTGGAGCTGATGCAGGAGCAGAACTACTTCTTCCGGCTGTCCGCCTACGCGGATCGGCTCCTTGAGCACTACGAGCGCACCCCCTCGGCCGTCGAGCCCGAGATCAGAAGGAACGAGGTCCTCTCCCTCATCCGGGGCGGTCTCCAGGACTTCTCGATCAGCCGCACGAACTTCGACTGGGGCATCCCCCTGCCGTGGGATGCCGACCACGTGACCTACGTCTGGTTCGACGCCCTCACCAACTACATCACCGCGGCGGGGTACGGGTCCGACGAGGAGCGGTTCGGCAGGATCTGGCCCGCGAACATCCACATGATCGGCAAGGACATCCTCCGCCAGCACGCGATCTATTGGCCGGCCATGCTGATGGCGGCAGACGTCGAGCCGCCCCACCAGGTGTGGGCGCACGGCTTCCTCACGGTCGGCGGGAAGAAGATGTCGAAGACGAACGCCACCGGCATCCACCCGTTCGAGCTCCTCGACCGGTTCGGAGTCGACTCGTACCGGTGGTACTTCCTGCGCGAGGTCCAGTTCGGACAGGACGGGTCGTTCTCGCTCGAGTCGATGGCGGACCGCCACAACGCCGAGCTCGCGAACGGGATCGGCAACCTGGCTTCTCGGGTCCTTGCGATGCTCCGCTCATACTTCGACGGGGTCGTTCCCGAGGCCACGGTCGAGGGCGCCGAGTCCGATCTCCCGCAGGTGATCGCCGAGGCCACCCGTCGCTACGACGAGGAGATGCTGCTCGTTCGCCCCACCGCCGCGCTCGCCGCCGTCTACGACGTGGTCGTGCGGGCGAACCGCTACATGGTCGAGCGATCGCCCTGGACCCTCGCGAAGGATCCGGCGAGGCGGGAGGAGGTCGGCTCGATCCTCTACGCCTCCGCCGAGACCCTTCGCGCGCTCACGATCTTGATCTCCTGTGTGATGCCGAGCGCGGCCGGGCGTCTGTGGGAGCAGCTCGGCATCGAGGAAACCCTAGAGTCGCAGCGCCTCGCCGGCGCGGGGGACTGGGGTCTGATGGTGCCGGGGACGAAGACGACCAAGGGCGAGAGCCTCTTCCCGCGCGTCGACGTCGAAGACTGAGCCGATCCCAGCACTCCCACGGAGCCCGCGGATGTTTCACGTGAATCTCCTGGGATGCACCGGAAGTTGAGACCGCCTATCATCGCGCGCCGATGGGCGAACCGAACCCTGAACTGCCGGTGCAGAGGGGAGTGGTGGACACCCACTGCCACCTGTTCCTGGCAGACCGAGAACCTTCACTCGTGGTCGAGGCTGCCCGGGAGGCCGGCCTCGATCGGCTCATCTGCGTCGGCGTGGACCCCGCGACCTCGGCACGCTCGCTCGAGTTCGCCGATTCGATCGCCGGTGTCTTCGCCACGGCGGGGATGCATCCCCACGACGCGGAGCTCTTCGACGCTGCGGCGGGGGCGAGGATCGAAGAGCTCCTCCACGACCCCCGGGTGGTGGCGGTCGGGGAGTGCGGCCTCGACTTCTACAGGCTGCGATCGCCCGCCGAAGACCAGATCCGAGCACTGAAGGTCCATATCGCCCTGTCCAACGAGACGGGCAAGCCGATGGTGGTACACGTCCGCGACGCGTGGCCCGATGTCCTTCGAGTCCTGGATGAGGGTTCGGCCGAGCGCGTGGTGATCCACTGCTTCAGCGGCGACGCGACGATCGCGAGAGAGTGCGCCGAGCGCGGGTATTGGATCAGCTTCGCGGGCAACGTGACCTATCCGAAGAACGAGCACCTGCGCCAGGCCGCCCGCGCGGTGGATATCGATCGACTCCTCGTCGAGACCGACTCCCCGTTCCTCGCTCCACAGAAGCTTCGAGGAACGGAGAACGAGCCGGAGAATGTGTTGTTGACGATCGCCGAGGTGGCTCGCGTCCGCGACGAAGGGGTGCGAACGATCGCTGAGGCCACCGCACGCAACGCGATCAACGCGTTCCCCGGACTTTCCTAGCGAACCTTCTCAGGCGCTTTCGCTCCCGAACGTGCGTTCGGTGCTCAAGGTTGCAGTGAGAGTTGAGGGTTTGCTAGCGTGCGTTTTCCACAACAGCTTTCGAAGCCCGGACGGCTCGACCGATCCGGCGCTTCGAGGGAGCGAGGCGACAGATGGGTGACGATCGGATCACGGCTCGGAGGAACCCTCGGGTTCCGCGTGTGATGTCGTCGCCGAACGGTCGTCTCGTCGGTGTGGGGGTCTGGATGGTGGACGGAGCGGAGGGGCTCGGTCGGAAGCGCTCGAGCCTCGCCGCCGGAACTTCGGTTTCCGTCGGAGGCGTCGGGACATCCTCGGCCAAGTCCGTGCGGGCTCTCGCGTTCGGGGAAGGTGCGCGAGGACTCGATACACGCGGATCGGGTCGGGGAGCTCCTCTCGGCCATGGGGATCGTGCCCGAGGCTGACGTCGTCCGCACACCATCCAGCGCCCCCCTTCACGTTCGGTCCCGGGCCTTCGGCCCGGGACCGAACCGTTTCGTACGCTCCGGCCGTGAACAGTGAGCGAGCCTCGTTCGGCGCGAGCGCCCTGCGGGCGCTCGCCGACCGGCACCAGATCCGGCCGAAGCGCTCGCTCGGGCAGCACTTCCTTATCGATCCCAATCTCGCGCGTGCGATCGCGACCGACGCAGGTGTGGGGCTGGGCGACCGGGTGGTGGAGATCGGCGCCGGCCTCGGCTCGCTCACGCGAGCGCTCGCCGAGGCCGGCGCCGACGTGCTCGCGGTCGAGGTGGACCCGTCGCTCATCCCCGCGCTTCAGGAATCGACCGCCGGACTGGATCGCGTCCGCGTGCTGCACGCGGACGCGACCGATCGCGAGTGGCAGGAGGAGATCGAGGACGGCGACTGGGTGCTCGCCGCCAACCTCCCGTACAACGTCGCGACACGCCTGGTGCTGGACACGCTCGGGAACGTGCCTCAGGTGCGTCGGCTGGTCGTGATGGTGCAGCGTGAGGTGGGGGAACGCCTCGTCGCAGGCCCCGGCGAGGATCCGTACGGGATCCCCAGCGTCCGGGTCGCCTATCGGGCGGAAGGATCGCTCGTCCGCCGCGTCCCGCCGTCGGTGTTCTGGCCCCGCCCCAAGGTCGAGTCGGTGGTGGTCCGGCTGGTGCGCAGGGATGAGGCGCCGGTCGCGGTCGACGAGGAGCGCCTCTGGTCCGTCGTGGACGCCGGGTTCGCGGAGCGGAGGAAAACGATGCGGAACGCACTCCGGCGGCTCGGCATCGACGGCAACGATGCCGACCGCCTCCTGGCGGGCGCCGCCGTCGACCCTTCGGCGCGGGCCGAGACTCTGACGCTGGGGGACTTCGCACGGATCGCGGAGGCACTCCCACTCGCGGCCCTCCCCTCTGAGGCGCACCCGACATGACGGCGCTTGGCGCACCGGCGTACGCGAAGGTGAACGTGTTCCTGCGCGTCCTCGGGCGCCGCGACGACGGTTACCACGACATCGAGACGCTCCTCCTCCCGATCTCCTTCGCGGACCACGTGACCGTGGAGCCCGCGGGAGAGCTGGCGCTTTCCCTCGGCGGGACTGCCGCCGCAGATGTCCCGCAGGACGACACGAACCTCTCGCTTCGCGCGGCTCGCCTCTTGGCGGCCGAGGCCGGCGGAGAGAGTCCCCCGGGCGCACGCATCACGATCGAGAAGCGGATCCCGACCGCCGCCGGCCTCGGCGGCGGTTCGGCCGACGCCGCCGCGACCTTCCTGTTGCTCGACTCGCTTTGGGAAACGGGACTGGGTCGCGACGGGCTCGTCCCGTTGGCGACCCAGATCGGTTCGGACGTCCCGGCGCTGCTCCTGGGGGAGCCTGCCTATTGCCGAGGCCGCGGCGAGGTCGTGGAGCCGGTGCTCTTGCAGACGACGACATGGGTCGTGAAACCTTTCGCCTTCGGTGTGTCCTCCGCGGACGCCTACGCGTGGTGGGACGACGCTGCGGGGACGGGTCCCGATCCGGGAGCCCTGATCGCCGCGGCGGAGGCAGGCAACGACGAGCTCCTCGGAAGTGCCCTATTCAACGATCTCCAGGGGCCCGTCGCCGCACACCATCCCGAGATCGCGGAGACGATCGCGACGTTCACCGAGGCCGGTGCTCGCGGCGCCGTTATGAGTGGCTCGGGCCCGACGGTGGTCGCCCTGTGCTCGTTCGCGTCGGCCCAGGATGTCGCCGACGCCGTCCCCGGGTCGTTCGTCGTGGACGCTCCGCCGAGACCCCCCATGCCTGCCAGAATCGCCGATGAACCCTCCGGGGTGGTCTAACGGCAAGACACGGGCCTTTGGAGCCTGGTATGGAGGTTCGACTCCTCCCCCCGGAACCTGGGAACCGCGCTCCCTTTACGCATGTCGCAGGTCAGAGGATATTTCCCTTCCTCCACGTGTTGGGCAACCGGACGAGGGTGGCGAAAAGAGTCTTCACCGCATGTCACCGAAGGGATGGTCAACGGGCCCGACGACGTCTACGTGGAGCGCTCTCGGCAGGTCACGAAGTTGAGCGCGTACCTGCATACTCGAAGCCGTGCTCACTGAGTTCCTCTTGGAGGATCAGGGCGACGGCTGGTGGCATTGCCCGAGCCCGCTTCGATGCCAGGTCATCGACGGCCCCGCCCCCTACGAAGGCTTCTCGGAGCCTTTCTGGCTCGTCCGGGCGAGTCCCGACATCGAGTGGCATGGCGACCGTCGGTACATCGAGCGGTGGGGGCCCGACCATCCCTTGTGCCATCCGATCGATCCAACGCCCTTCGCGCTCGTCATGGCCGCGCGAGGCGAGCCGGTACGGCCCGATCTGGGCATCTTGGGCCGGGAGCGTCCCTGCTGGTCCCGCTCTGGCGGATCCGGAGCCAACTTCCGTTGCTGACGCGCGGACCCTCAGCGGCATGTGGATGAAAGTCATGGTTCGACACTTGTCCTGACCAGCGTCCACGGGATTCCATGCTTCTTCATCGACGGGAGACTCCGAACTTCTCCTGGACGAACCGCCAGAAGAGTCCCATCGCTTCAGTAGTTGGCCGCTCGATCGATGTGTTCCGTCCCGAGACGGCCAGGTATTCGATCAAGACCGAGCCCTGCTCCGGCGGGTGCAAGGAGCCCGGGGCACGCACGATGAGAACGTCGATCGGTGGCTCAGGCACCGGGTGCGGCGCGATCACAAGGTCGTGCATCGATGTCGTGACGGCAAGTTGATCGGAGACACCGCTCGCGATGATGCTGTCGATAATGGCCAGCAGGTACTTTCCCTCCGTGTGCTCTTGAAACACGGCAGCTTCGAAACCACGGACCTCTGCCCAAGCGCGTCCTAGCAACGGATATCGCCAACCCATCTTTCCTCGCCCTCGCATTCCGGCAGTCTGCCATCCTTTCTGTCGAACTCGAACCCGCACACGATGCAGCGGTACGGCGGGTACGCAGGCGGAGCGGGCTGGGCGGATCCAGATGGTGGGCGTCTGAATGAAGGCGGCCTCTCGCGCCCCGACACGCGGGGCCACTCTCTGATCGGTCCCCAAGTGACAGAACACTTGCGCACGCGAGGAGAGCTACCCCTGCGGAAGGCCTACCGATCAGCCTCCCCCTCAGGAATTCGGGTCCTCTGTCCAGACCTCGGGGAACCACGGAGCCCTAGCGCGCGAGCAAGTAGTGGGGAAAGATGGTGCGCGTGAGAGTAACGAGCCGGTCACGACGGTGGGGTCTATCCCTCCTGGGTCTACTCCTGGGCGCGGTCCTCGCGGTCGTGATCGTAGCTCCGGCCCTCACGCGGGAGACCAATAGGCAGGCCACGATGAACGCGCAGGACACTGGACGCGACATGGCCCTCTCGGCGGGGTGTGACATGTCGCAGAACGAAGTCCCGATGGAGGTCTCGGAGATTGACTACGTGTTAGGAGCGGGAGCTGCGTCGTTGGAGGAGGCCGTGGTGGGCATGCGACAGTTTCTGGCCAGTGGCGGAACACCCATCTCGAGAGAAGAGCTGCAGGCAGCGGTCGCGGCCGCCGACCTCGACACGGACCCGATCGAAGTGCGCCTGCCAGGAGCCACGCTCACGATTGACCGGATGGGAGAGGGGAAGTACCTGGTCGTTGAGACCGTTCAGTGCGCCTGATCACGCCTATCAAGCAGCTTCCAGGTACATTCGCGAATCCTCGGGCATCACGGCGCAATCTCGATTGAGTCAGGCGACGCGATCCGCTCCAGCGCCGTCTAGCGGGAGCGGACGCCTCCGATGCAGCAGGCCGAGCAGGACGGCCAACGCTGCGAGACCCGAGCCGAGCACAGCGACCACTGTCCGCAGCCAGCCTCGGTCGATCACTTCACCGCAGCAGACAGGGCGCCCTTCCCTCATCGTCTGCACGTAACCGTCGGGGATGAACCAGGCCGTGGCGATTGCGGCGAAGGCGATGAGTACGCCCATCGCGACGAGCCGCCGTCGGGGCCAAAGAAGGATCGCAACGGCGACTACGGCACCACTGACCGCAACCGTGATCTTGATCGGGAGCCAGCTGTGCGGCCGGTATCCCGTGTCGTAAGAAGTCATGCAGGTCGGACCTCCCCCGGGCCGGCCGGTGTGGTCTACGAAACGCTCGCCGCTCCCGCAGGCGTTCATCGGAAGGGCCAGGGCGACCACGATTCCACCGACCGTGATGACACCTGCGACCCAGTGAACCGGCCTGAGAGGGCCCATGGGTCAGTATCGCGCCTTCCCAGCTCAGGGGAAGGAGCAACAGGGGACAAGACCGTCCAGGGACACGGCTCCCACAGAAGCACCAGCTATCCGAGAGAGGCAAAAAGGCCACGCGCTCCGGCTCGATCAGCCGCCTTCGGGACGCACGGATCTCAGGGCAAGGTCACCAGGACGATCTCCAGATTGATGGTTTCCGGGGGAGCGTCGATGCGCCGAGGACCGTGACAATCCGGAGACACTGATTTAGTGCTGTCCGAACGATCGTGCGCGGCCCAAAGATCGGCTGATCCGTCGTCGTGGTCTTGTTCAATGAGTCTCGCTTATGCGGAGCGGACTCCGGCGACGGAGATGACCTTCTGTGACCAATGGTGGGTGCTGGTAGGTTCGTCGTATGGCGCCATGGCCGGTGCTCGTCCTCGCCGGCATCGCCATCGGTCTTCTCACCGGACTGTTCGGCGTCGGCGGCTCGTCGATCGCGACGCCTCTTCTGTCGCTGCTCGGCGTGCCAGGCCTGTTCGCTGTCGCGTCGCCGCTACCCGCCACGATCCCATCGGCAGCGCTAGCCGCCTTGCCCTACGTGCGTGCGGACGAGGCACGGCCCCGCGCGGCCGGATGGACTCTCGTCGGTGCCGTCCCAGCCACGGTGGTCGGCGCGCTGCTCGCGCACATGCTCGGTGGACCCACACTCCTGGTCGCATCGGGCATCGTGCTCGTCTTCATCGGGTTGCGCGTCCTGCCGCGGATCGACCCAATTCAACGGAGCATCGGAATAGCCCGGCGGAAGAGGCGGCCGCTCCTGGTCGCCGCCGCTGCCGGAGTGGGCCTGTTCACAGGGCTGCTCGCGAACGGAGGCGGCTTTCTGCTGGTTCCGATGTATCTCCTGCTCTTTGGTCTGAACATGCGGGAATCGGCGGGCACGAGCTTGCTCGTCGTCACCCTGCTGGCTGTGCCCACGCTATTGGCGCACTGGGCCCTCGGGCATGTTGACTGGGCCGTGGCAGGCCCCTTCGCGATCGGCTCGGTGCCGGCGAGCGCGGTGAGCGCGCGCCTTGCGCACCTGGTCCCCCGGTACAAGGTCCGACTTGCCTTCGGGTGGTTTCTGATTGCGAGCGGAATCGCTTTCACCGTCTACCGGCTCGCCGGTTCCGGCCCGTGAACGGCGATAAAAGGCCACGCGCTCCGGCGCAGGAAGCCGCACGGACGCGATCCTGACCGGACATATCGGTGAAGGCGACGACTGGGATCAGGCTGCTGATGGCTGAGCGCTCAGCAGAGTGTGGCCAGGCTCGCCGCGGCAGCGGAGCGATGCGTTGGTCAAGTCTCAGTCGGGCGGTTCAGGCGCTCCAGAACGCGTCGGCGGCGGCCTGATCGAACGGCGTGACCCAGACCTCCTTCGCCTTGCCGCCCTCGATGTGGAACACGAACATCTGGGCAAAGGTTGCCGTGTTGCCACGGCGCGTCAAGGTTACGTTAACGAGTGCCATGGTGTGTTCATCGTCGGCGACGATCGCGTGGATCTCCTGGCTGAAGGCATCCGTCTCCTGAGGGATGAGGGCAAAGTTCCCGAAGACCGCCTGCTTGCCGACGAAGTCACCCGAGACGGGGCCCCCACCTGAGGCGTGCCACACCACGTCGTCGGCCATTATCGAATCGAGCGTCGCCATGTCCCCGGCGTCGAACGCCTCGAATCCCTTCCGGACCAGGTCTGCGTTCGGATGTGCCATGTTTCCCTCCCAGTTCTCTGGAGTTCCCGGCTTCAACGTTCCAACATACTCGTTCCTCCCTGCCTCCTAGGGTCTAATTGCACACGCGCCCCAACGTCCGCGGCCGCACTGAGACGTCTACGTGGAGCCATGTCGGTCGATCGACAAGGTGAGCTGGTCTGGCTGGGCGAGGTTGCGGACCGCAACGGCCTGGCTGCCAGGTTCAGCCAGGCGCTGGCGTCAGCGCCACGCCGCCGGCGCGACCCAGGCGTGACTCTCGTGCAGCTACTATCGTCTCGGCGGTGACGGTGACATTCAAGAAGCAAGGGGGAGCAATCCGCCTATGAGACCGCTCCGATACTCGATCAACGTCACCCTCGACGGCTGCTGCGATCACCGGGTGGGGATCGCGGACGAGGAGTCCCATCGCTATTGGGCCGCCGAGCTGGAACGAGCCGATGCCCTGCTCTTCGGCCGGGTGACCTACGAGATGATGGAGGCGGCGTGGCGGTTGCCCGCGACGGGAACGTGGCCCGACTCCACGGCTGATTGGATGGTCCCCTTCGCCCAAACGATCGACGGCATGAAGAAGTACGTCGTGTCGAGCACCCTTGACCAGGTCGATTGGAACGCGGAGCTCGTGCAGGGGGACCTGGGCGATGCCGTTCGGCAGCTGAAGCAGGAGCCAGGCAACGGCCTGTTCGTGGGAGGCCTGACCCTCCCGCTGGCCTTGGCGGATCTGGGATTGATCGACGAGTACGAGTTCGTCGTGCTGCCCATCCTGGCGGGCCACGGGCCGGCGTTGTTCGCCGGCCTGAGCGAGCAGCTCGACCTGAGGCTCGTGGGCCGCCAGGAATTCCGGTCGGGGGCGGTGGCCCTCCGTTACCAGCCCAGTCGAGCCACGGCTTGAAGGTTCATATGTCCCAATTGGTCACGCGCCCCAGCGCGGTCGGCCACGTTCACTGGCGCACCACAGGGCTACTCGATAACCATTGACGATTTGAAGGGGCGAGCAGGCACGCCTGCGGGTCATTGTGCGTCCCTGGCAAGCGTGTCGAGACGGTCCCACATCAGCCCTTCGAGCTCGACGGGGTAGGTCAATCCGTACGCTGACGCCACGGCGGGGGCGCGCTCCCGAAAGAAGTTCACGATCTTGACCGCCGCTCGAAGCATCGCGCGCCTCTCCATCGGAGAGAAGCTCGTCTGCAGATCCGAGAGTCGCGTCGTCGAGATGGCTTGATCGAGCTTCTCGTACGCCTCCTCCTGCGCCTCGACGTTCTGTTCGATCCGGATGAGGTTCACGCAGTACGCACGCAGCGCTTCCAGTTGGCCGTGAGCCCACCAGAGTTGCCCGCGTCCGAGCGCTGCGATGAGGTGCGAGAGATCGTGCCAGAACCAATGCACGAGGCGGCTGAGCGCTTCAACCTGTTCGGCGCGATCGGGTTCGCGGACGGGGAACTCTTTGCCCGCGAGGACCCCTTCCTTGTCCAGGAGTGTTCGGTATGGGCC
>Ga0299913_10006680_pt1 | contig 10008 bp, 10 predicted proteins | sample RVTome_9_FD_201360 | JGI IMG/M metagenome (GOLD analysis project Ga0299913, IMG submission 201360) | Soil microbial communities from uranium-contaminated site in the Upper Colorado River Basin, Wyoming, United States - RVT155D38 (version 2) ... | reverse complement strand
ACATGTAAAAGAGATCCTGGAATCGGTCAAGCCAGACGACATGGACCAGATCCAGAGGTGGACAGCCGACTATGTGACAAAGTTCGCCAAGGCCGAATCAAAGAAGGCCCAGAAGATGGTGCGGCAACTGGTAGACCAGTGCGACCTGACAGAGGAAGAGGCGGTCGAAGTGGTCAACATCATGCCCGTGTCGCTTGAGGAGCTAAGGGCCTTTACCTTTGGGTGGAAGAAACTCATTCTCACCGATACCTTGGAAAAGATGCTAAATATCCTGAAGGAAGGCACCCAAAGTTAAATACCCACTCTCGCATTATAGGGATTGAACATTGTCTGGACAACCACCCACTATACCGGACGCTGCGCCGGGGCACTATGGCCACGGCGAGCACGGCCAACCCAGGAAATACGAAGAGTACGCCTACGTCCTAGACTTTACACCAAGGGGCAAGTCGATAACGGTCAGGGGCAGGGAGGGCGTAATCATCCAGGCGATAGGCGAAGAGCGGCTGACGCTCCTGGAGCTGCTGGGGGTCCAGAATGTCAATGTCGAAATCGGCGAGCGGCTCTACATCGGGCGTGAGGGGCGTGACAAGGTCGCAAGCGTGCTTGGCAGGCTGGAGTACAACGACGTTTCGCAGACCTCCAAGAACGAACTTCCAATCATCGTGGAAAAGATCGTGGTCGCCAATGAAAAGCGCTTTGTGGAATACATCAACATGTCGCAGCCGATAACCCCGAGGATTCACGCGCTGGAGCTCATCCCCGGCATCGGCAAGACCTACATGATGACGATAATCAAGGAAAGGGACAAGAAAAAGTTCGAGAACTTTGCAGACCTCCAGAGCAGGGTGGGGCTGAGGGAGCCCTCCAAGCTCGTGACCAAGAGGATCATTGAAGAAATAATGGGGCAGGCCAGAATGAACCTTTTCGTACGAAAGTAATTGCCCAGCACTACCCGATCACTCGGCCAGCACATGCTTGTAGACCGGCGGGTACTTGCCAAGATTGTCGACGCTGCCAAAATCGGAAAGAGCGAGACAGTGCTTGAGGCAGGCACCGGGCAGGGAATCCTTACGGCAGAGCTGTGCAAGGTTGCAAAGAGCGTGGTTTCGTACGAAGTCGATCGCGAGCTGATACAGCTTGCACATGCGCGACTGCAGTTCCAGAACTTGGAGCTTGTAAACGCGGATCTGTTCAAAACCGAAAACCTGCACTTTGACGTCCTTGCTTCAAACCTCCCCTATTCGCGCAGCAGGGACGCCTTTGAATGGCTGGCTGCACAGAAATTCGGCAGGGCGATAGTGATGGTGCAGGAAGAGTTTGCAGACAAACTCGCCGCAAAACCGGGCAGCAAGAACTACCGCGCGATATCCGCGCTGGCCGCCCACTGCTTTGCCATCGAAAAACTATTCAGCGTTGGAGGTGGGTCGTTTGAGCCGCAGCCAAAGGTAGAGTCCGCGGTCATCAGGATAACCCCGGTCAACACTGTCGCAAAAGAGACGGTAAAGAGCCTCAACCTCCTCTTCTCAAAGAGGAACAAGAAAGCGTCAACCGTGGCTGCCAAAATTGGCGTCAAGGCCTACTTTGGCGACAAACGCATAGACCAGCTTGCAGCAGACGATCTGATCCCGATGGCAGAGTTGATGTAATGTACGTCCCGTCTGACGACACTTTCCTATTGGCTGACTGCATAAAGCAGTACCGCGGCAGGTGGGCCCTGGAAATAGGGGTCGGCTCCGGCGTCCTGCTCCACCTGCTTGAAAAAAACTTTCCAAACGTGGCCGGCTCTGACATTGACCTCCGGGCGCTCCAGCACTGCCGGGGCAGGTCGGGGACAATGCTTGCCTGCTGCGACGCGGCGTCTGCGTTTGCCGGCAGGTTCGACCTGATAGTGAGCAACCCTCCCTACCTGCCCGACGACAGGATCAGGGACACGGCCGTGCACGGCGGCCCGGCCGGAATAGAAGCGACAATACACTTTGTACGATCTGCGCTGCCGCTGCTCGCCCGCGGCGGCAGGATGCTGCTTGTAGTCTCATCTCTTGCAGACTCTTCCGCGCTTGATCAATTGGTAGGTGAGAAAAAAATGAGCAAAAAAGTGGTAAGGGAAAAAAGGGTGTTCTACGAGACGCTCTCTGTAGTCGAGCTGGCGTGATCACTTTTTCAAGAGCTTGCCGGACCGCGACGCAATCTGGTCTGCCATCTGCGACAGGGTCGCGTTGCCGCCTAGGTCGTACGTCACGTACCTGTTTTCGTTGATCACGTCTTCGGTGGCCTTGAATATCGCGTCCGAGATCGGCTTTTCTCCAAGGTATTCCACCATCCACGCTCCCGACAGCACCGTGGCGACCGGGTTGACTTTGTTCTGGCCAGCGTACTTTGGCGCGCTGCCGTGGGCCGGCTCAAACATCGCGTACTTTTCGCCATAGTTGCCGGAATACACGTTGCCTATCGAGCCCACGTGGCCGGAGGCGCACTCTGACACAATATCCATGAAGAGGTTGGTGCTCAGCAGCACGCTCTTATTGAACCTCTCCGGGTTCTTTACCAGCTGCTGGGTCATGTTGTCGATGTAGTATTCTTCCACCTGTATGCCCTTGAACTGCTTTTGCGCGTTTTCCACCGCGCCCCAGAATATGCCGTCGGTCTCTTTGAGTATATTGCGCTTTGTGATCGCGTACACCTTGTTAAAGCCCCTCTTTTTCGCGACTTCAAATCCTGCCTTGGAAACGCGGTCGCAACCCTTTCGAGTCGTCTTGCGTATCGCTATGGCCGAGTCGTCGCTCGTCCGAAACTCGATTCCCGCGTACAGCCCCTCGGTGGCTTCGCGCACGCACACAAAGTCCAGCTGTTTTTCGGCGTTCTTGTACGTCTTAATCGGCCTGATGTTGGCGCCCAGTTCGAACTTTTGCCGGATGCTCACCGCGACGCTGCGCGGCGCGCCTGGCACCGGCACAGTTGTAGTCGGCCCCTTAAAGCAGGCGTCAGACTCTTCGAGCAGCTTCCACACCTCTGGCGAGATGTACGAGCTGCCGCCGTTCTTTTCCCACCACTCTGATCCTGCGTCGCATGGAACTAGTTCAACCTTGGAATTGCAAGCTTTCAAAACCTTTGTCATTGCGTTGACGAGCTCGGGCCCGGTGCCGTCGCCCCTGATTACCGCTGCAGTCTTGCTGGCCAAATCAGAGAGGCGACGTTTTTTTCGCTATTTATTCTATTGCTTCGACACGAGCTCTATGCGAGCTACCATCTGGTTGTTGGCAGGAAACGGCGGCGTGTCAAAGGCGCTGGCCACCCTGGTGAACTCGCCAGCTTCAGAAAAGTACGAGTACTCGATGTTGTAGCCGCTAAGGTTCAGCACCTGTTCAACATTTGTGCCCGTCGAGTTGTCGACGGCGCTTATCATGTTGGTGTTGTTGTAGATCCGCATAAAGTCGCCCAGCGTGAACCTGATCGGCCTGATGTATTCAATGTGGACGACGTTGCCCTCTTCGTCGGTGTGAATCGGGCGCAGGCAGTCCTGGCCGTTCTTGGGCTCTTTGCCGACGTCGGCTGGCAGCAGCATATGCCTGCCGTCGACTACTACCTGGACCATGGGGTGAAGCTGGAAACTTTCAATGTTGTGCGCCTTGAGGCATACCCCAGTAGGATCGGGCGGCGGCGCAAAGAGCGGGATGATGACCAGCGCGACAAGGGTGGCGCCGCCCATGGCGATCGGGACTATCAGCATTTCCTTCTTGCCCAGCTTCCTTTTCGGCTTCTCCTCCTTTCTCTTGCGATTTGGCAAACCGGTTGCTGTAAGGGCGGGTCAGGGCGTTAATATTGCTTTGCGCACACATTGTTAAATAATGCCACGTGCCGATGTACTCCGGCTTGCAAATAGTCCAGCTATCAGACATCCACATCGGCAGCCTTTTTGTCCAGAGCGTTTTTGACGCCGTCGTCGACGAAGTCAACAGGCTCAAGCCCGATGCCATAATAGTCACGGGCGACCTGACAGACGACGGCCTGCTCTTCCAGTTTGAAAAGGCAAGGAGCGAGCTCAAGCGTTTTGCCTGCCCGAATATCATCGTCGTCGCCGGCAACCACGACTACCGGCACACCGGATATTTGCTGTTCAAAAAGTTCTTCCCATCAAAGCAGATCTACGAGTTTGACGACGCCTTTGTCGTCACGCTCGGCACGGCACGGCCGGACAGGGACGAGGGCGAGGTGGGCTACCGGCAGAACCAGTGGATGGAAAAGACTCTGAGTAGGTTCCCAGAGACAAAACCCAAGATAATCGCGATGCACCACCACCTGATAGGCATCCCTGACACAGGCACCGACAAGATAATCATCCTCGACGCGGGTGACACGCTGCGCACTTGCCTGCATTCCGGAGTCGACCTCGTATTGTGCGGCCACAAGCACCGGCCCTGGGTCTGGAACCTTGGCAGGCTTGAAATCGCATACGCCGGCACGGCATCGACGACAAGGTTCCGCGGGTTCTTTGAAAACTGCTACAACATCATCCAGATTGAAAAAGGGAAAAAGCCGCGCGTCGACATCAAGATAGTCGGCAAAAAGCGCTTCCCGCTCGCAGAGCTTGTCGAGCGCTACAAGCCCTTCCTTGAGCAGGGATAGGCGCGTGCGCGCGTTGCCACTGTTGCCAGTCCAGAACCAGTTAGTTCTCTTATACCCGCTATTCAGCTTAAAAGAATTAATTAATGAGAAGCGCCTACTGTAGGCGGCAGCAGTGAAGATTCAGAGTTAATCCTGACGTTGTGAAGAGAAGGCATTTGACTGAGCTGCCTCTATTATTCAGCGGTAGGCATATGATTATCATCTGTGATTATCATTATTGCCTATCTTATAGTTGTGATTATTCTAATAATCCTGCGCCAGTATAGCAGGATGATTCTGTTAATGAATAGCAATTTCATGTAGATTTTATATTTTTTCATGCACAAGTCTGAACTACATCTTAATATACTGGATGCCATCCTAGGTAACTCATGGCGCAAATGCCAGCACTGATACCAAAGGAAGTCGAAATTCAGAGACTGAAAAAGATCTACATCATGGTCATCATGCTGGGTTCAATCGCAGCTTCAGTAGAAGTCGACAACTTTGTCGACGGCTCACTGCACCAGACGGCAATCAGAGACAGTGCCTTTACGCCGGCTCACTGGTGGCTATACAGCCACTTCGTAGCGCTCCCACTGGGTTGGGGCTTTGTCGCAATGTATGACAGAAGGGTACCAATCCTCAGGGGTCCAGGCAACTCGATGAACACCGGTCTAAAGATAACCATCATTGGCTACTTGGCCACGATGTTTACAATCGGTGTCAACGAGATGTGGCACTTCTGGTTCGTCGAAGAAATCTTTGCAGTTCCTAACCACTGGATGTTCAACATGGGTGTCGTCGTGGCATTCATGGGCGCTCTGGCATACGTGGTCAGAGTATACGCCAGGTTGGTGGAGCTGGGTGCAGAAACACCTGCGAAGAATCCGTATGTGGCCGAGATGTACAAGCTAGCACTCGAAGGCAAGCTGTACAGCAGGTCTATCCCGTAGACGGGGTTTCGACTCACACGCGTCTAGAAAAACCAGACGCCCACTTTTTCCTTTTATTTTCTAACAAAATTACAGTACTTTCTACCATACCCAGTCACTGCAAGATTTTTAATGATCAACAGTCAAATTAAATCCGATGAAGTTTGGAAATATCCATGCAGTATTGCTTGCCGCAGCACTAGTTTCTGCAGCCCTTGTTTCAATGACTGGAAGCAGCTCAGCTACGCCGTTGTCACAAGTGTCAATGTCTACCCTGCACGTTGCAGGCCCAACTATCCTGAAGGGCTCGATAGCCAATGTCCAGCTTGATGGCGAAGGGAATCCCGAGTGGATCGAGTCGGGGTTCTGGGTCCTGCGCCTGAGGCCGGGCGCGTCTGATTCAGACATGCCATCGGCTAATTTGGTGTCCCGGATCACGATGGTAGGGGTGGACGGCACCGCGGCGCACGGTCACGCAATAACCAACTTTACGCTAGCCAGCGCTTCTATGGAAGGGAACACTACCCACGTGTTCGAGGGGACGGCTACTATCACAATGAGGGACGGCCCGGTGTCCGACGTCTCCCTTACGATCAAGATACTAAACAACGCAGCGATCGCAATGTGGATCGGGCCGGACAGGATAGACTCGCACTTTGGCACAAACCCGGTCTATGGCACGCTCACCGAGTCGTCAAGGGCGGCGATGACAGACATGCGCGAAGGCATGGCGATTAATGACAGGCCGACAAACGTGACTGGCACCGCGCTCGAGATCAGCACTGTCAATTATCATGGCAACGCGACAGGATATCTTGTGCACCCGGAGGGTGGAGCCAACATGCCCGCGGTTATCATGATCCACGAGTGGTGGGGGCTCAACCAGCACATCAAGGACGCGGCAGACAGACTCGCCAACGAAGGATATGCCGTTCTAGCTGTCGATCTCTATAACGGCGAAGTGGCGACAGAGTCCAGCCGCGCCGGCCAACTAGCCGGCTCTGTGAGGAACAACCCTGACGAAGCAATCGGCAACCTGAATGCGGCGGTGGAACATGTTTCATCGCTGCAAAACGTAAACAGCTCAAGAATAGCTTCATTGGGCTGGTGCTTTGGCGGCGGCCAGTCGCTGCAGCTTGCCCTCAACGCTGAACAGCCGCTGGCTGCAACAGTCATTTACTATGGCAATCTGGTTACAAACCAGACAGATCTGGGAGAAATTACCTGGCCGGTGCTGGGCGTATTTGGCGCTGCAGACCAGTCAATCCCTGTAGACGCGGTCAATCAGTTTGAAGCCGCGCTTGATGCCAGCGGTGTCATAAACGAGATCTATATCTACGACGGAGTCGGGCACGCTTTTGCAAACCCCTCAGGAGACAACTATGCGCCGGAAGAAACTGCCGATGCCTGGGAAAAGACCCTGACCTTTCTGAGCAAGTACGTGTAGGGCAATAGCCCTCTTTTTTATTCTCTTCTCAGCGCCACTATCGGCGGCAGCCTTGAGGCCTTCCACGCGGGGTAGCTGCCTGCAAGGATTGAAAGCCCGACCGAAAGTCCCCAGACGCTTGCCAGATCAGTCGGCTGGAAGACCGGCGTCAGCCCTGAAGAGCCGGAGTCCTGCCCAGCAAAGCCGGCCACAAGCACAAAGCCGCCCGCTATGCCGAGCCCCATGCCGAAGGTCGCGCCGAACACGCCTATTATCAGGGCTTCAGAGAGGAACAGCGCAAGGATAAAGCCCTTCTGGGCGCCTATCGCCTTCATTGTACCAATCTCCCTGATCCTCTCCATCACCGACGTGTAGAGGGTGGTGATGATGCCGACGCCCCCTACAAGCAGGGCGACAAGGGCGATACTCAGGATAAAGGAGGTAAAGCCCGCCGTGAATTCCTGGATGGTCTCCAGAATTGCAGTCGCGGTGGTGATCCCGATGTTGTTGCCGTAGAGGCTCCTTATCTCCTCTTCTACAATTCCGACATATTCGCCAGACTCGGCAGCGACCAGCAGCGTGTCATACTTGTTGGCTTTCTCCAGCAGCGTGTTTCCAGAAATCCTGTTGAACACCACCGCGTTGTCGATGGTCGGGTTGCCGGTGGGCTCCATTATGCCGCTGACTACAAAGCTCTTTGAATTTTCTTCCTGCTTGCCCGTGTCGGCGTTGACGAACGAGTACGTCACCCTGAGGGTCTGGCCGACCACCGCAAAGGGCGAGGACTCGCCGGGCGGATTTGCCACGCTGTCTGAAAGGATTATCGCCGACGGGTCGTTCTGCCGGATAGTCGAGCCTTCGACGAACTCTAGCGTCGGCGCAATAACAAAGAGCTTTTGCGGGTCGATCGAAAACACGGTCGTGTCCTCAGACCTGCCCCTAGACTCTAGTGTGATCTGCGCCTGGTACGACGGTATGACCTCGTCCACGAAGGGGAGGGAACTGATCCGGCTCACCACCACTTCGTTGAGCGTGATCTTTGGTGCCGGCGGCGGGCCTCCGCCGAGGGGGCCGGCGTTTTCCGCCTGAGCACTCGTCACGAAAATAATGTTTGGAGCAAGCTGGCTGAACTGGTCGTCAATGAACGCCCCAAAGCCGGCGCCAAGGCCGTTGAGCGCGGTCATCAGGGCGCTTCCGACGACTACCATGAGCACAGTCAATGCCGACCGGGTTTTCCTTTCCTTCAGCGCGTCAAATGATAGCGAAAAAACCTGAAAGATGTTCATTTGCGATCGTCTTTCTTGTTGTGGCTGTCAAGGACAGATTCGATGTCGTCGTCCTGCTTGCCTGCCTGGATCGTGCGCTTCAGGGAAGTCTTTTTCCTCCTCCTTAGGGCCACGCCCGCGCCTATCGCCACCGCGGCCGCCGCGCCGATGCCAAGCGGCAGGGTCATCATGCTGCCGTCCTGCCCGGACTCGTCAGCCGGCTGCTCTGGCACAAACTCGACTTCTGAATCAATGTCAAGCGTGTGGAGCTCCCTGAGGTTGTCCTTGTACGTCACCTGCAGCGACACCGGATACGTGCCTGCGCCGCTGTTGCTGTCAATGTTTACCGGTATGCTGAACGGCAGGGGCGAGTTCTGTTCGAGATCGCCGAGGTACTGCGACGGAGGCAGGCTCGACACCAGGTTTTCAGCGCCGACGAGCTCGACGGTGGTAAAAAGCGCGACAGTGTTGCCTTCGTTCAGCAGGTTGCCGACGATGTTGGGGGTGCCGCCGATGTAGTTGACCCCGATTTCATAGGCCGTTATGCTGATCTCTCCCGCGACGTAGGTTCCAAGCGTGAACCTTTCAGTGCTTGGCTGCCCGTTCGATGAATATTCCACCGTCACGTCAAACGAAGCCGGGCTTCCGATCAGCGCGTTTGCCGCAAAGACTTTTGTAGCCAGATCGACCTGCGAGTCTTCCTCGATTCTCTGGATGTCCCATTTTGAATCCCCGAGGATCTCCAGAGACTCTGAAGCGGATTCCATGGTTACGACGACACTCGTTATGGGAGCCGTTCCGCTGTTTGCCACGCTGAACGAATAGTCTTCAATCTTGCCGGCAGAAATCTGGGTGCTGCTCTGGTTTTCATCGCCGGCCGTCCTGCTCAAAGTCAGGATAGCGTCGCCTGTCACCCTGAACGGGACATCCATCTCTGAATTTCTCGGCGTCCCAGTTTCGAAGACCCTCGAATAATCTACAGAAAGCCGAGCGGTATATTCCCCGATATTCGCAGCGTCGAGCACGTCCACGTCAAAAAAGAGGGTAAACGGGTTCCCCACTTCTGCAACCTGGTTGAAGGTGGCTACCGCGGGGGCTCCAGCCGCCTTGCCTGTTGCCTGAAAGTTCTCCGGGAGCGACAGCCGGCCGGTGATCCCTGCAATGTCTGACGGGCCCCTGTTTATCAGGACTACTGCAAGGGTGGAAGCGCCGTCGCCGGGACCGACGTCTACCTCTGCACCGCTCTGGTTGCCAACAGAGCCTGATGTCCAGAATGAATCGAGATACACCGGACCGCTATACCTGGACTCTATGATCTCTTCTCTGGTTGGGCCGCGCTCTTGGGCGTAAACGCCCGCAGGTATCAAAAGCATTGCCGCTGCAAGCAGCGCGAAAATTATTATCGTGCGCATTAGTTGTATACAACCTCCTTTTCGACCCTGCCGTCCCTTATGAATATCGCCCTGTCGGTGGCCTCTGCGAGCTCGGGGTTGTGCGTCACCATCACTACGGTGCGCCTGAACTTGTTTGAGAGCATCTTGAGCAGGTCAAATACCTCCTGTCCTGTCTTTGTGTCGAGGTTGCCGGTGGGCTCGTCTGCAAGGATCATCGCCGGGTCGTTCATGAGCGCCCGCGCTATGGCGACCCTCTGCTGCTGCCCTCCGCTCAGGCTGGAGGGCTTGAAGCGCGCCTTGTCGCTGATGCCTAGGACGTTGAGAATTTTCATCGCGCGCTGCTCCCTTTTGCTACCTTCCATGCCTGATAGGATTGCTGGGAG
>Ga0299913_10006679_pt1 | contig 10008 bp, 8 predicted proteins | sample RVTome_9_FD_201360 | JGI IMG/M metagenome (GOLD analysis project Ga0299913, IMG submission 201360) | Soil microbial communities from uranium-contaminated site in the Upper Colorado River Basin, Wyoming, United States - RVT155D38 (version 2) ... | reverse complement strand
CCCCGGACGATGTACGAGGGGATCTTGCCCTCGCGATCGATCATGTCGCTGTCCACCCGCTCCCGCATGAACCGCTCCAGCCGCTCCATGAACGGCCGGGCCCGCTCGAGGTCGGCGGGATCGGGCGCGGGGAAGGGATGTACCAGGTCGAGCCGGAACGACCCTTCGAACATCTCCCGCACGAAGCTGGGAGCCTGCCATTCCTTCTCTCGCGCGGCTTCGGCGACTTCGCGCGCCTCCTGCTCCGAGGCGAGGGGGGTGCCGGGCTGCTCGGTGGTGGGGACGAGGACGTCAGTCATGGCCGGGAGATGGATGGAGGGTGGAGGTCAGGGGGCGCTCGAGGCCGGCGAGGCCGTGCAGCACCAGGCCGACGATGTGCCGGCGGCGGCGCTCCAGGTCCTCGACGTTCTCCAGCGTGACGCCGACGGCGGGCGCCACGGTCCGGGCGTGGATCAGGTGGAACCAGCAGAGCGCGATGATGCTGAGCAGGAGCTGGGCCGCTTCGCCCGACGGCGCGTCGTCGAGGCCCAGCTCCGCGCTGATGGCGGCGAGCGCCTCCTGGCCCGCGGGGAGGTGGCTCACGTCATCGATCTGGGTGCCGCCGTTGAGGGCCTCGCGCTCGATCAGCCGGATGAAGTTGGGCCGGGCCGCGAGAAAGTCGAAGTAGTCGGAGACGGCACCTGCCAGGATGGCCTCGGGGCTCTGGCCGCTGGCCAGCGCCCGCTCCCGGCCGGTCCGCACGGCCTCGCGGACCTCGGCGAAGCAGCGGTCGAGCACGGCTTGGTAGAGATCGGCCTTGGAGCCGAAGAAGTAGCCGGGCGTGCCCCGGGAGACTCCTGCGGCGGTGCCGACCTCATTCAGGCTGGTGGCGTCGAAACCCTTCTGGGCGAACAACTTCTCCGCCGCGTCGAGGATGGCGGCGCGGGTGCGGACCGGGTTGCGTTCGCGCTCTGTGGTGGGCTGCATGAGTCCCTGGATGAGGCTTGCTTGTCGTCCAGCAAGTTATGCAATTCCCCGCCGCCGTCAAGAGTCGACCTCCGTGCCGCATTAGCTTCCCCGACGGATCCACTGAGAGAGGTCATCCCGCTCCTCTTCGAGGTTCCATCCGGTCGATGCTCTACCTCTGGCTCAAGGCCTTCCACATCGTCGGCGTCGTGACCTGGTTCGCCGGTCTGTTCTACCACGGCCGACTTCTCGTCTACCACGCCGAGGCGCTGTCGTCACCCGAGCCGGACCGCCGAATCCTGGTCGCGCAGTATGGGGTCATGGAGTCACGGCTGCTCCGCCTCATCATGACTCCAGCGATGGGACTCACCCTGCTCACCGCAGCCGGCATGCTGCTCACCTCCACGGGACGCAGCCACCTCACCCAGCCGTGGATGCTTGCGAAGCTGGTGCTGGTGGGTCTCCTGGTCGCGTTGCACTTCTGGTTGCGCCGGATCATGCTGGATCTCGCATCCGGCCGTGGACGCTGGAGCGCAGAGCGGTTGCGCGTGCTGAACGAAGCACCGACCGTCCTTCTCGTTCTCATCACCATCCTCGCGGTCTTCAAGGCAGCCCTGCCCTGGCGTGGCCTCGGCCTGACAGCGGGGCTGCTGGTGGCCGCCCTCTGGGCTGGTATCCGCGGGTATGCCCGGCACCGGCACCGGCACCGGCAGGGCGCCCACCGGCCTCCCTCCGGACCTGAAGAGACCTAACGCCCGGTTTCATCGACTCTTCAGGATCTGCTCGCCAATATCGGGCATGCCTGCGCCTCGGGTTTCGCCTGATCTGATTGTCCGCTACGACACACCGGGACCCCGGTACACCAGCTATCCCACAGTACCTGCCTGGAAGGGCGCGTTCGGCCCGGCCGAGTACCGGCAGGCGCTGGTCGAGCTCGCAGCGGCCGAGTCGGAGCCGGTGTCGATCTACGTGCACATTCCTTTCTGCGGGTACCGTTGCCACTACTGCGCCTGCAACGTCACGGTCGCGGGCAGCACCGATGTCGCTGACGACTATCTCGACCGTCTCGAGTGCGAGCTCGAGCTGGTCGCCGGCATCGTGGGTCGCCGGCGGGTTGCGCAGGTCCACCTCGGTGGAGGCACGCCGAATCTTCTCACCACGGCCCAATGCACCCGGCTCTCCGAGATGCTGGAACGCCGGTTTGTACTCGAGCCCGGGGCCGAGCGGTCGCTCGAGGCCGACCCCCGGCTGGTGACTCGTGAACAGCTCGTTGGTCTGCGGGAGCTGGGGTTCGAGCGCATCAGCTACGGGGTCCAGGACCTCGATCCCGTGGTTCAGGCGGCGATCGGGCGCCTGCAACCGCTACCTGTGGTCAGGAGCGCGGTAGAGCTCGCGCGGGAGACGGGGTTCGAGGGGGTCAACATCGATCTGGTCTACGGGCTTCCGAGCCAGACGGCGGCTCGCTTCGAGCGAACCCTCGAGGCGGCCCTCGCGCTTCAGCCCGACCGGGTCGCCTGCTACAACTACGCCCATGTGCCGCAGGCGCGGCCCAACCAACGACTGATCGACGCCTCAGCGCTTCCTTCGCGAGAAGACAAGTTCCATCTGTTCCAGATGGCGGTGGAGGTATTCACCGGCAGTGGCTACGACTGGATCGGCCTCGATCACTTCGCCCGGCAGGACGACGACTTGTCACGCGCGGCCCGCGGAGGGTGGCTGCGGCGGGATTTCATGGGCTATACGACCCGCACTACGCCGCACCTCCTGGGGTTCGGCATGAGCGCGATAGGTGAGGTCGCGGGGCGCTTTGTACAGAACGTGCCGCGGACCGGTCAGTACCGGCGGGTTCTGGGGCAGGGGGAGCTTCCGGTCGAGCGGGGGCACCGGCTGAGCGAGGACGACAAGACCCGCCGGCGGGCCATCCTCCAGCTGATGTGCAATCTCGATCTGCCGTATCCCCTGCTTCCACCCCCCATGGAGGACAGCAGGATTCGGTTGCAGCCGCTGGTGGACGACGGATTGATCACGCCGGGCAAGGAGCGATATGAGGTAACCCCGCTCGGCCGCTGGTTTCTCCGCAACATCGCCATGACGCTGGACGCGTATCTCCCCCGGCAGGTCGCCGAGGCTCGGCCGCTCTTCAGCCGGACCGTGTGATCCGTGTTTCGACCGCTCGCATTCGGCCTGGTTCTCCTCGCCTGCGCTCCGACCCGGGTTCGGCGCGCCGTGCTGCAGCCCTCTCAGGCCGCTACGCTCGACCAGCGGTCACCCTACCTCAAGGCTCACCTGCGGACCGGGCACGTGTACGTGCTGAACGCGTGGCGAGTGGATTCGGCGGGCACGCTCGTCATCGGCCGGGGCTCGCTGCTCACCCCCGACAGGACGCCGGCCGGCGAGGGGGAATTCCGGCTGCCGGTGGACTCGGTGGCGCTGTTCGAGACCGATGTCCTGCACCGAAGCAGCGGCGGCGGTCACCGCGGTCTGCATCGCCGATCCAAGACCTGCCAGTCCCCCACCGACTCGGTTCATTCGGGTGGAGAATCCACCCCCGCGGCGGCCGTCACTGGCGCATTGGCCGCCGGATCTTCCGGCCCACGGCCGGGCAGCGGCACCGGCGCCCATACGTCGCTCCGGCTGAGCGCGCCGACCAGCAGCCCGGTGCCCACGCCGGTGAATATGCCGGACAGGAAACACTCGCCCGGGGTCGGCTGGAGCCAGTTGTCCGAGTCTCCGAGTGAACACAGAGCGCCGAGCACGAGACCGATGCCCCCGCCGATCAACGCGCCGCGCCCCGCGTTTCCTCGCCGGTCGATCCGAACCTGGAGTCGGGCGATGGAATCCGTGGGAACCCGATCGGCGACCCATGCATGGCGGTCGCCGACGATGAACCGCTCGAAGGCCAGACTGTCGGCGTCGAGCGAGAGGAGGCGTGCTTTCGTGAACCTGTAGGGATCGTACCGTAGCGAGTAGCGAATGTGGCTGCCGGCCTCGGGCACCGGCGCCGGCGTGGTCACCACACGAGACGGGGCGCAGGCCGCGAGGACGGCGAGCAGGAGAACGATCGATCCGGGAGTGCGCATGTCGAGCTCCGGCCATGGTCTCTCAATGTTTCTCCCCGTGCCTGAGGACAGCGTGAGGACCGGCTGAGGATTGGTTCACCGTGGACCTTCGCGACCTCAGGCAACTATGAAGGCGGGCTTAGGATTCGCCGCTCTGGATCGCACTGGCGGGTTGACGAGTTGAAGGGCAATCGTACCTTGGAGCAACGGGTATGCAGGAGGTGGCGATGCAGAGCACGTTGAGCCTTCCGAAGCTCACCGTCGGCATAGCACTGTTCGTTCTGACCGGCTTCCCACTGGTGGCCTATCTGTGGGAGACCCTGAACCAGCTCATGGGCGGCGAGGTCCGGCCCGCCCGACTCGCGCTGTCGGTGCCCGCGGCGCTGCTCCTGGCAGGCGTGCTCGTTGTCCTTTCCCGCACCGTGCGGCGCTGGGAGGCCGAGCGCGCGCGGCAGGTCCACGCCTCCGAGGGGCACTCCGGCTCATGACCCATGAGCCCAGGCCGCCGCGGCCAGTCGCCCCGGCCACCGGTACCAGCCGCCCCGAGCTCACCAAACTGGCGCCCGATGAGGAGCCTTCCACCCCGGGCACGCTGTTTCTGTCGGTGATCCTCCTGATGATCATCGCCGGCTTCTGGATCATCATCTATCTCAGGCTGCTCGATCGCTAGCCTTCGCAGCGGGAGCCACCGCCGATGAAGGTCCACACCTACGAGAAAGCGTTCCTCGCGGTCGGTCTCGCCGTGCTGCTGGTCTGCGGCGCCGCGCTGGTCTATGCCACGGCGGTCCAGGGTATCCATCTCCCCGGCGTCGCCGGGCGCATCGACCCTCGCCGGGTCTATCAGACGCCACCGTTCAACAAACCGGGCGTGAGGGAAGTGGGGCCCGGGCACTACCAGGCGGTCATTGTCTCGCAGACCTGGGCCTTCGTCCCGCCCGTGATCCGGGTCCCGGTGAACGCCAAGATCACCTTCATTGCGACGACGGTCGACGTGATCCACGGTTTCAACGTGGAAGGGACCAGGCTCAACATGATGCTGGTCCCCGGCCAGGTCTCCCGCAACAGTTACCGTTTCAGCGCGCCGGGCGAGTACCTCGTCATCTGCCATGAGTACTGTGGACTGGGTCACCATACGATGGCGGGCAAGGTGGTGGTGGAGGGTGCCGCCGCCGATCGCGCCGGCGGCGACGAGGCCGACGACGACGGGGAGGATCACTGATGGCCGCCCTCACTCCGGTCGTGGTGAATCCCGGGGGCTACGACCTGCCGGAGGAACAGCGCCGCCTGCTGCGCTGGATGCTCTATATCGGTTATGCGGCGCTGACGGCGGGGGTGTTCCACGGCCTCGCCAACGCGCTCTCCTATGCCGGGATCAGCATTCTCGGATGGTTCCCGGGCCTCAAGACCTACTATCAGGGACTGACCGCGCACGGCGTGGCGAACGTGCTGATCTTCACCTTCTCCTTCGCCAACGGCTTCCTCCCGCTCATGACGGCGCGGGCCCTGAGCCGCCCGCTGGATCGCCGGTTCCTCTGGGGCAGCTTCCTCGCGTTGCTGATCGGCAACATCCTGGTGATCTACGCGGTGGTGAGCAACCAGGCGAGCGTGCTGTACACCTCGTACGCACCGCTTCAGGCGCACTGGACCTACTACCTCGGTCTGGTGTTGGTGGTGGTCAGCACCTGGCTGGCGCTCGCGAGCATGCTGGTGAACTTGAGAGGCTGGCGACGCGAGCATCCCGGGGCCCGGATCCCGCTCCTCGCCTACATCTCGGTCGCCTCGTACCTGATGTGGTTCCTGGCTTCGCTGCCGGTGGCGGTGTCGTTTCTCGGCTTTCTGCTCCCCTGGTCGCTGGGCCTCGTCGAGCGGGTGGACCCGCTGCTGACCCGCACGCTATTCTGGTTCACCGGTCACGCCATCGTGTACGCCTGGCTGCTTCCGGCCTACGTCTCCTGGTACGCGATCCTGCCCCGACAGGTCGGCGGCTCTCTCATCAGCGACTCCTACACCCGGATCGTCTGGATTCTCTTCCTGCTGCTGTCGATTCCCACCGGGATTCATCACCAGTACACCGATCCCGGGATCTCGACTCACCTGAAGGCGCTCCACGGCGTGCTCACCTTCGGGATCTTCTTCCCCAGCCTGGCGACGGCATTCAGCGTCATTGCGGCGCTGGAGATCGGGGCCCGGCGGCGCGGCGGCACGGGACTGCTCGGGTGGATCAAGCGGATCCCGTGGGGTGACCCGTCGGTCGCGGCGCAGCTCCTGGCGATGCTGACGTTCGTGCTGGGTGGTGCCACCGGACTCATCAACGCGAGCTACACCATGAACCAGGTGATCCACAATACCACCTGGGTGCCGGGCCACTTCCACATGACGGTGGGCACGGCGGTGGCGCTCACCCTGATGGGCGTCGCCTACTGGCTCGTGCCGTACCTCTCCGGCCGCGGTCTCTACAGCCGCAAGCTCGCCCTCGCATCGTCGTGGGTCTACTCGATTGGCATCGTGATCTTCGCGCGGGGGATGATATCGGGCGGCCTGCACGGCATGCCGCGGCGCACGTTCATGGCCGAGGCCACCTACTTCCAGCCGGAGTGGCGGCTGCCGGGCATCCTGACCGGCGTCGGCGGCACCCTGATGTTCATCGGGGTCATGTTCTTCTTCGTCGTCATCGGGCTCACCATCGTCGCCGGGCGCCGCGGGGAGCAGCCGCAGGACATCCCCGTGTCGGATACCCTCACTGCTCCCGCTCTCACCGGGTGGGAGCCGCGGCTCGACCGGTTCGGGCTCTGGTTCGCGGCCGCGGTGATCCTCATCGCCATCGCCTACGGGCCCTTCTTCCTGAGCTACTCGCCGGCGGCCGTGTCACCGGGCTTCAAGGTGTTCTGAGCGACCTCACGCCGACCGCCTCACCAGTGCCGGCTCGATCTCCGTCCGTTCGCTGGCCAGATAGGCGTCCCGCGTTGCCGCCACGTACGCCTCCGCGTCCTTCGGTGCCACCTTTCGGAACAGCGGCAGGAAGTGCTCCCACTGCACCAGGATCGTCCGGGCCCGCGGACTCGCCGTGCGCTCCTCGTGCTCCCGCACCAGCCGGTGCAGCAGCTCGATGTCGGGCGTGTCCAGCTCGGTCAGCTCGACCATGTCGTGGTTGAGCCGGGTGGCGAAGGTTCCGGCCTCATCCAGCACGTAGGCCACCCCGTTCGACATCCCCGCCGCGAAGTTCCGGCCCGCGCGGCCGAGGACCACGACGATCCCGGACGTCATGTACTCGCAGCAGTGGTTGCCGGCGCCCTCGATCACCGCGATCGCGCCCGAGTTGCGGACCGCGAACCGGTCGCCGGCCTGCCCGGCCGCGAACAGCTTCCCGCCGGTGGCGCCGTAGAGCACCGTGTTCCCGATGACAAGGTGCTGATGCGAGACGTCGGCGTACGCCGCGCGCCGGAACGGGCGGATGGTGATCTCGCCGCCGCTCAGACCCTTGCCGACGTAGTCGTTCGCCTCGCCCTCCAGTTCGAGATGCATGCCGCGGCAGGTGAACGCGCCGAAGCTCTGGCCCGCCGATCCGGTGAACCGGAGCCGCACCGAGCCCGGAGCGAGACCGGCGTCGCCGGTCTGCTCCACGATCGCCCCCGCCACCCGGGCGCCGACGGCCAGGTGGTGGTTGTAGATCTGATAGTTCCCGGAGAACGGCAGGCCGCTCTCGAGGTACGGATGCAGCTCCTCGAGGATCTCCTCGTCGAGCGAGATCAGGCCCGGCCGATCGTTCCGCTCCACCGTGCGCCGCAGCGGTCCCGAGGGCACTCTCGGGTGGCCTTCCTCGTCGGTCGGGGCCAGTAACACCGAGAGGTCGAGCATCTGCGCCCGGGGTAGGTCGGGGCGCTCGATCCGCTCGAGCAGGTCCTGCCGCCCGATGATCTCATCCATCGTCCGGAAGCCCGTGGCGGCCAGGGTGCGGCGAACCTCCTCGGCCACCATGGTGAAATAGCCGATCACCTGCTCGGGCGTCCCCTTGAACTTGCCCCGCAGGTCTTCACGCTGGGTGGCGATGCCGGTGGGACAGGTGTTGATGTGGCACTGCCGCGCCATGGCGCAGCCCATCGCCACCAGCGGCGCGGTGCCGAACCCGTAGCTCTCCGCGCCGAGGAGCGCCGCAATGACCACGTCCCGGCCGGTCTTGAAGCCACCGTCGGTGCGCACCTCGATCCGGTGCCGGAGCCCGTTGCGGAGCAGGGTGGCCTGGGCCTCCGCCAGGCCCAGCTCCCAGGGCGAGCCGGCGTGCTTGATGGAGGAGAGCGGCGAGGCGCCGGTGCCGCCGTTGTGCCCGGCGATGAGCACGTAGTCCGCGTACGCCTTCGCCACGCCCGCCGCTACGGTCCCCACCCCGACCTCGGAGACCAGCTTCACCCCGACCCGCGCGCGCGGGTTCACCGTCTTGAGGTCGTGGATCAGCTGCGCCAGGTCCTCGATCGAGTAGATGTCGTGGTGCGGCGGCGGCGAGATCAGCTGGATCCCCGGCACCGCGTGGCGCAGACGCGCGATCAGCTCGGTGACCTTGTGGGCCGGGAGCTGGCCGCCTTCTCCCGGCTTGGCGCCCTGGACGATCTTGATCTCCAGCTCCTCGGCCCGGAGCAGATACTCGGTGGTCACGCCGAACCGGGCGGAGGCCACCTGCTTGATCCGATTGTCGGCCCGATCCCCGTTGCTGGCCGGCAGGTAATTGTGCGGATCCTCGCCGCCCTCGCCCGAGTTGGAGCGGGCGCCCATCCGGTTCATGGCGATCGAAAGCGTCGCATGCGCCTCGGGCGACAGCGCGCCGAGCGACATGGCCGACGAGACGAAGCGGCGGCGGATCTCCTCCGCCGGCTCCACTTCGTCGAGGGGCACCGCGGCCCCCTGGCGGACCGCGACCAGGTCGCGCGGCCCCGCGGGCCTGCGCGCGGCGTTCTTGACCAGGAAGCCCGCGTAGGCCTCCTCCCCCTCGCTCTTCACCGCCTGCTGAAGCGCCACGACGATGGGCGGCGCCCAGCCGTGGTCCTCCCCGTCCTTCCGGAAGCGGACCCGGCCGAGGTCCGGCAGCGAAGCCGCGGTTTCCTCCGCGGGCGCGTACGCCGCGCGATGGCGGGCCAGCACGTCCTCGGCGATCTCCTCGAAGCCGATCCCGCCGATGGGAGACGCGGTGCCGGCGAAGCAGGTGGAGACCACCTCGTGTCCTAGGCCGAGGATCTCGAAGATCTGGCCGCCACAGTAGGACGAGAGGGTGGAGATCCCCATCTTCGACAGGATCTTGAGGAGTCCCTTCTCCGACGCGCTGCGGTACCGCGACGTGGCCTCCGCCGGTGTGGGTCGGATTTCGGTCTCGTCCCTCCGTCTCGCTGCCCCGCTGCCCCGCTGCCCCGCCGCCCCGCTGTCGTCGAAGGCGTCGCGGACCGCCGCGAGGGCGAGCCACGGGTGCACCGCCTCCGCGCCGTAGCCGATGAGGGTCGCGAAATGATGGATGTCCAGCGCGTCGCCCGCCTCGGCCACCAGGCCGACGCGCGCGCGCAGTCCCGTGTGCACCAGATGCTGCCGCACGGCGCCGACGGCGAGGAGCATGGGGATCGGGGCGTGCCGCGCGTCCGCGGTGCGATCGCTGATGACGATCACCCGGGCGCCGCGCCGCGCCGCCCGCTCCGCGGCACGGCGGAGCGCGGTGAGCGCGGGCTTGAGGCCGTCCACCCCCTTCGACACGTCCCACACCGCGTCGAGCGTGACGGTGGAGAAGCCCGCCACGTTCCGCAGCGCGGCCATCTCCGCGTCCAGCAGAATCGGATGCTCCAGGCGGAGCATACGGGCGTAGGAGGCCCGCTCCAGCAGTGGCGAGCCGCGCCGCCCCAGGTGCATCCGGAGCGACATGACCATGGACTCCCGCAGGGGATCGATCGGCGGGTTGGTCACCTGCGCGAAGCGCTGCCGGAAGTAGGCGTACACGCTCTGCGGCACCGCGGAGAGCGGCGGAATCGGGGTG
>Ga0299913_10006678_pt1 | contig 10009 bp, 9 predicted proteins | sample RVTome_9_FD_201360 | JGI IMG/M metagenome (GOLD analysis project Ga0299913, IMG submission 201360) | Soil microbial communities from uranium-contaminated site in the Upper Colorado River Basin, Wyoming, United States - RVT155D38 (version 2) ... | reverse complement strand
GGGCGTCGTTTACGGCCTTATGGCAGGCACCGTCAAAACATCCCGGGACCTCGTGCAAGGCATGTCCAAAGCGATGTCGGGCATGGGCTACTACCTGGTCATCATGTTTTTCATCGCCCAGTTCATCTACGCGTTTGGCCAGTCCAACCTCGGCGTATTGCTGGCGCTCGAAGGCGCGGCGCTACTGAAGGCACTGGCTCTGCCGGCCGCGATAACCATTCTCGGAATCGTCTTTCTCACCGGGTTCATCAATCTTTTCGTGGGCTCTGCTTCGGCCAAATGGGCACTGCTCGCGCCGATCTTCATTCCAATGCTGATGCAACTCGGGATATCGCCGGACCTCGCCCAGGCGGCGTATCGCATCGGCGATTCCAGCACGAACATCATTACGCCGCTGATGCCCTATTTTCCGCTCGTCGTCGTTTTCTGTCAGCGCTATGTCAAAAGCACCGGCATCGGCACCGTGACGGCGATGATGCTGCCGTACTCGCTCACGTTTCTCGTAGTGTGGTCGATCTTCCTGTTGCTTTACTGGGCGGTGGGCATACCGCTGGGCCTCCAATCCAGCTACACCTACAGCCCCTGATCAAATGGCGCAAAGTCATTGCTCCGCGTCCCCTGGTCGGAAGGAAGGAATTACAGGCGCATTGTAAATCCGCAGCGGAGGTCGAGCCTGCGGCCGGCCGGCAACGCACTTTTAAAGGACGCTCTCCCGGAAGCTCGATACGCGCTGGCCCCTCGGCCGAAAATCTCCCGTGGCATGAATTTTGGATCAGGTTTCCCCATAACTGATGACCACCACTGACGGAGAGACGCGACCATGACGGCAAAACCGCAGCCACCTTTTCCACCGCAAGAACTCACGCCACCGGGCCTTGAAGAGAAGATGGACCCGCAGCCGCGATACGACGCCGACGATTATCGACCCGCCGGCAAACTGCAGGGCAAAGCGGCGTTGATTACCGGCGGCGATTCCGGCATCGGCCGAGCGGTGGCCGTTATTTTCGCGCGCGAGGGGGCGGACGTGGCGCTCGTGTACCTGGAAGAGGAACAGCGCGATGCTGAAAAAACCCGCGACGAGATTGAAAGCGAGGGGCGTCAGGTTCTCTTGCTTCCAGGCGACGTCAAAGATCCTGGCTTCTGTAGTACGGCGGTCGAAAAGGTGATCGAGAAGTTCGGCAGGCTCGACGTACTCGTCAACAATGCCGCCTATCAGCAGCACTGCAAAAGCCTGCTCGATATCTCTCTGGAACAATGGGAGCGCACTTTCAGAACCAACATCTTCGGCTATTTCTACATGGCGAGGTTTGCAATACCTCACTTGGAAGCTGGTGCATCTATCATCAACACCGGCTCGATTACCGGCCTGGAAGGGAACAAGTCGCTACTCGACTACTCATCCACGAAGGGAGCGATCCACGCGTTTACCAAGTCTCTCGCGCAGAATCTCGTCGACAAAGGCATTCGCGTGAACTGCGTCGCTCCGGGTCCCGTCTGGACACCGTTGAATCCCGCCGAACGCAGCGATGAGGCGATCGAGAATTTTGGTGCCGACACACCCATGGGCCGGCCGGCGCAACCGGAAGAGATCGCACCCGCCTATGTCTTTTTCGCCTGCAACGCCGACTCGAGCTACGTTACCGGACATGTTCTGCCGCAGCTGGGAGGCGACACGATCGCGGGTTAATCGCGATCGGCGGCAGGCGCCCGTAATGCAAGTGTACGGGCCGACATCCGGCTAAGGTCCGCCTGCCCGGTCAAGCAGATCGTCCGTGACCGTCATCGTGAAGACCGGCGCATTGTCCGGCGGCGTCTCCGCAATCGCATCGACAAACCGGGTGCGCGTCTCCGGATCGTCGTACACCATCTTCGCATCGTATGCCGCTCGCCACGTCTTCTCGTCCGGCCATTCGGCATAGCCGACGAACCGGCCGTCGGAGTTATGGTGCAGCCGCGACCCGAAGCTGCCGTATTTTTCGGTGATCAGTTCCGTTCCACGCCTCCACGCGCGGCGAAACTGATCTTCTTTCCCGGGATGGACGCGCCACCAGTACACTGCTACAAACATAATTGCTCCTGACTGCTCCGCACTTCGAACAGGAACGATTCCATGCACAGACTGTCATTTTCGATATGGACAATGCAATTGAACCGGTCCCCGGCAACTGGTACCAGAATCTGGCCAATGGGCAATTATTTCAGGTAGTTGCTTATGACGACCTTGAGAGGCTGGTCGAGCTGCAGCATTTCGATGGCGATCTCGAGGAACTCAGTCTCCACAGCTGGCGGAGCATGGACATCGAGTTTGCCGAGGCTCCAGAGGACTGGACAGGGCCGATGGACGACGTCGAGCGAGAGGATCTCGGCTACGACCAGCCGGCGACGACAGACACCGCGCGGCGTGAAATAGCCCAGGAAACGCCGGGCGAGAGACCGGAATCCTACGGCGACGCCGCGGAAAACCTGCCGGCCGACCGGACAGGGAGACGCGACCAGGATTGAACGCGGGGCGACCTCGTCACCTTCAACCCGCACATCCATGCGCGGGTCGCCGACGGTGTTTTTGTCCTCCGGAACGTTTCGGGTGTTGCCGCCGCCTGCCCAGGCTGCCGCCGCGGTAGTGCGGATGCGGTCATCGCGTCCCATGATCCGGAGCGTCGTTGCGTTGCGCACGCAGCAGGACCGGAGAGCCGAACAGCGCCGTCAGGCCGATGGCTCGAGAGGCGCGCTCAAAGGCCCGCATCGAGCGCGGGCTCGACATCGCGCGATGTAAAACCATCGGCAGTATGAACTGGTTGTACGACTCCGAGGGCTGAAAACCCCGAAGCCTGAATTCCCGTGCTATGCGCGATGCAAAGTAGCAGGTATACATGCGCGTGTTCTTTTCGACGTTTTTTTTGAACGGGAACAGCAGTGGCGTCAGCGCGTTTGCACTGCGCCAGCTCGGGTAGTCGATGATCACCGAATGGCGGGCGACCCTGCAGAGTTCGGCGAGAAAATCCTGCCAGGCGGTGATATGCGCGAGGAGTCTTACGGCCACAACCACATCGAAAGTCCGGTCGCCATAAGGCAGGTGCAGCAGATCACCGCTCGCGTAGTGTATTCCGGCGTCCGGGAAGCGCTCCAGGACTCTCCTGTGCGCGCTGTCGTCGCTCCCGAAAAGGGTCACGTCGCCTGCCCGGCGCAGCAAACTCGCCGTTAGCTGACCGTGCCCGCCGCCGACGTCGAGCACCTTCGACGACGGCAGGCCTTGCATCAGCTGCTCGACGCCGCGCGCCTGTACATCGAGAAGGTACTGGCCGGCCGCGCCGGCAAATCGCTGAGCGTACTCATCCGACGATGTCTCGATGTCCGGGCACTCGCGCAAGGCCGTGGCCACTTCAGGTCGCGGCTTGCGGTCGACAGGGATCTCGGGTCTCGTAAACACCGGTTCGCCTACTGATCAAGCGGGCGCGCGAGCAGAACGCGTGCCGGCGCAGTTATCGTTCCGTTTACACCTGCACGGCTTGCGGATCAAGAGGCGATGCTGGTGCCGGCGAGGCCCCCTGCCCCGTCTGCTGCAGCTCCCGCTCCTCTGAGCTGGGGTAGGATGAGCATCCTGGCCAATGGCAGGAGCGAGCGGACATGAGATGCCTTGTAACCGGAGCGACGGGCTTCACCGGCGGGCATCTTGCGCGCAGACTGGCAAGCCGGGGCGACAGTGTGGTCGCACTGGTCCGGCCCGCGAGCGATTTCCGCGGCCTCGCTGCTGCCGGTATCGAGATCCTCGAGGGCGAGCTGACGCGCAGGGACGACGTCATTGCGGCGGCCCGAGGAGTGGAGCGGATTTACCACATCGCCGGGGCCTTTCGTACCGCGGCGCATCCGGACAGCTACTATCGGGACGTCAATGTCGGCGGCGCCGTGAATGTGCTGGAAGCGGCTCGCCGCGCCGGTTGTGAGAGAGTCGTTCACTGTTCCACCATCGGCGTCTACGGCCATGTAGAAGACCCCCCCGCCGATGAGAACTACCGGACGAAGCCTGACGACATCTATCAGCAAACAAAGCTGGAGGGAGAGCTGAAGGCGCGGGAGGCGATCCGTCGCGGCCAACCTGTCTCGATCGTCAGACCCGGCGCGATCTACGGTGAAGGCGAGCTCCGGTTCCTGAAGCTGTTCAAAGCCATCCAGAAGCACCGCTTCCTGATGATCGGTTCCGGAGAAGTGCGCTTGCACATGGTGTATGTGGACGACCTTGTGGACGGCATCCTGCTGTGCGGTTCGCTCCCCGAGGCGCTCGGCGAGATCTTCATCATTGCCGGTGCCGAAGCACCGACGCTGAATCAGATCATGCTAGCCGTGGCGGCTGCAGTGGGTGTGCCTGCGCCGCGGGTCAGGATTCCTGTGGCGCCGGTCTACGCGGCCGGCTGGCTTTGCGAGATGATATGCGTGCCGCTCAGGATCGAACCGCCGCTGCATCGTCGTCGCGTCGGCTTCTTCACCCACCACCGCGAATTCGACATCGGCAAGGCCCGGCGTGTGCTCGGTTACGCGCCGCGTGTGCCCTGGGAAGAAGGCATACGCCGCACGGCGTTGTGGTACAGCGGACGAGGACTGATCGATCCGATTCGCGATTACCGCCCAATCCAGTAACTGTCCCGCGCAAGCAACTCCGGGTCCGCTCAAAGCTACAGCCAAGTCCCAGCCCTTGCTGCCGCGTTCCGCAGCGGTGGCATGGAAGTTGCAATTCCATTCGGCACTAAGGTGTTCTGGTCCCTCTCTCCCATGCCAGGGATTCAACCGGGTCACCAGGAACTTCAGTGAGGCACTGTCTGGTGTCGAATGCCCCGTGTCACCGCAATAAAAGGGCGTACAATGGACCGTAGTGCGGCGGCGGCAGCAGCGAGCAGACAATGCCCGAATTTGGCGCGGTTGCAATGCAGTTTTTACACCATCGCCTGTAAGTTTTGCAGCCGCTCCACAGGGAATGCTCCGGCATGAAACCTGTGCCCAGACCAGCCTCGTTTCATGCCCGCAGGAGGCAGCAAGTTAACGTGGTATCTGGAGATTTGCGGCATGAAAATACTATTTCTCGCACCACAGCCGTTTTTCCAGGAACGCGGGACGCCAATTGCCATCGACCTCATGCTCTGCAGCTTGTCGGACCGCGGAGACGAAGTAGATGTAATTACCTTTCCCCTCGGCGAAAACCGCAGCTATCCGGGCGTCGATATCGTTCGCGTCAGCCCGCCATTTGCGCCTGCCGTCATCAAGCCTGGCTTTTCCTGGAAGAAGATCTATTGCGATATCTTCGTGTTGTGGCGCGCATTCCAGGCGGTTCGAACCCGTCGCTACGATCTGATTCATGCCGTCGAAGAAAGCGTCTTTATTGCAATGGTACTGAAAATGATTTTTCGAGTGCCGTACGTTTACGACATGGATTCTTCAATGGTTTCCCAGATGCTGCACCGATTTCCCTGGCTCCGCGTAGCGAGCCGGCCGCTACGTTGGCTGGAGCAGCTGGCGATGCGGCAGGCGATCGCGGTCGTTCCGATGTGTGAGTGCCTGGCGGACCGCGCCCGCCGGCACTGTCAGGGCCTGGTGCACGTCGTGAAAGATGTCAGTCTGATCCCGACCGAAGTGAGCGACGGTGCAGAGACCATCCGGGCTACCGTCCAGGCCAAAGGCGCTGTTCTGATGTACGTGGGAAATCTCGAGAGTTATCAGGGCCTGGATCTGCTTCTGGAATGCTTCGCAAAGGTACATGACAGTCATCCGGATGCAGTACTCGTCATCATCGGTGGCACCGGACCCGATATACAAAAGTACCGGCACAAAGCCCGCGTCTTCGGAATCGCCGAATATGTGCATTTGCTCGGACCCCGACCGGTAGCCGCCCTGGGTGATTACCTGAAGCAGGCGGACCTTCTCGTCTCGCCGCGAGTGGACGGTGAAAACACGCCCCTCAAGATATACAGCTATCTCGATTCCGGTGTTGCCGTCGTGGCAACGGACCTGCCGACGCACACGCAGTTGGTAACGGCAAATGAAGCTGCCCTGTCACCCCCGAAGGCCGGAGCCATGGCCTCTGTCATCGACCGGTTGCTGGACGATCCTGCCGAGCGCCAGCGGCTGGCGCAGAACGCCAGGAGATTGATCCGGCAAGAGCACACGATGGAGTACTTCTGCAAGGACGTCGACAAGATATTCGGAGAACTGGAAAGCCGTGTTGCGGGAGGCTCCCACGTCATTTAGGCAATAGCTCCCGAAGCTCCTCGGGAAGTGCCTGCCGAACCTCCTCGAGTTCGTCGTTGTGCATCCTGTGCTGTTGCCGCGGTTTGCCTTTTCCCAGAGAACTACACCGATGAAAAAACGAACTTATGATCAATACGTGGCAGACAACCCGCATGTGGTAAACGAGATCGTCGAAGCGGATCTCTGCGTACGCTGTGGTGCCTGCGAGCCAGCATGCCCATTCGATATCATCCGATTCAAGGATGACGGTTATCCATATATCACTAATGAGGACGAGTGCCGGGTTAACTGTATTCGTTGCCTGAAGGTCTGTCCGGGCGGCGAAGTTAACTTCACGAAGCTGGACCAGGAAATGTTCGGCAGTCATCCGCATCCCGACTCAATCAGCGGTATTGCCAATGGGTCATTCGTGGCTTACTCGACCAGCCAGCAAGTTCGTGAGCGAGGAGCCAGCGGCGGCCTGGTTACCGCTTTACTTGCTTATTTGCTTGAAAAGGACGTTATCGACGGCGCCCTCGTGCTGGGTACAGAGACTGCCGAAAACGGTTGGCGCCAAACACCTTTGATCGCCCGCAGCGTAGAGGACCTGTGCAAGGCCGCGAAATCCAAATACCTTGTAGTGCCAATGCTCAAGCCTCTTGGTGAAATGGAGAAAATTGAGGGTCGCTATGCCGTAGTGGCACTGCCTTGCTACGTACATGCGCTGAAGAAGTACCTCAAGGTCAGCCCCAAATTGCGAAAACGTCTAAAGCTCATCATTGGGCTCTATTGTAATGTCGCTTTGGAGCCACACTCAGTTGACGATCTTTGCGAGATGAAAGGAGTCTCACGGAGCGCGTTGAGTGATCTCGAATTCCGCGGTGGGCGCTGGCCCGGCGCCGTCCATGCATCCGTCGATAACGCGCCGATGTTCAAGGTGCTAAAGAACGAAGAAATGAAGGATGAGTTCAATACACTCAAACTCTTCTATACTCCGAAGCGCTGTAATATGTGCATAGACTTTTCGGCGGAACACGCAGATATCGCGGTCGGTGATCCCTGGCTCCGTGGACCGGATGGTGAATACCTGTATCCGGACGGTTATACAACTGTCCTTACACGAACCGACATCGGCAAGACCATTCTTGAAGACGCGGAAGCGGCGGGATATATCAAGACCGAAGATTTGTCGATGACTACGTTCATGATGAATTTCGAGAAATCCGCCCGGTACAAGAGAGAGCTGGTGCCTGCATACATCGAATATCGCCGCCGGCGCGGCCAGCGTGTTCCCGAATACAACCGGCCTGTCGGTGAGGTCGATTTCCGTACGGTGCCAATCTGGCGCCTTACCGACGCATTCAAAGCCGCCCTGTTGCACAGAATTTCCGAATACAAATGGCTTCGTATCTTTCTGCTCAGGCTAGCGCAGACTAAACCCGCAATTTTGTATCTGCGGTGGAATCGGCGACGTAAAGCGCGCAAATTCGCGGCTACATTTGCCAGCGGACAGCAGCTTGCACGCCGATTATTGGCAGGCAGCAAGACATCAGATACCTGAAGCGGGCATGGATTCCGGCATTGTCTATTCTATCTCTGCTACAGATAGCGTATTTGAATTGGCGCGCCGAAGCGACGAAACTTGAATATGACAATTGTGTTTAGAAAGTCACATGTCCTTGTCGCTATCAAAGTAATTTTTGGAATCGCTCTTCTCGCGGCTCTTCTGTTCAGCGTCAATCTCCGTACTCTGCTAGACCGTCTTACCTCGGTATATCTGCCGTATCTGGCTATCGTTTTCTTACTTCCACACGTAGCGATGCTGCTGTCTACGATCAAGTGGAAAATTTTTCTCCATGCCCTCGCCATCCGAGTGCCTCTAGCCCGGCTCTTCGGTCTGTACATGATCGGCACATTCTTCAGCAACTTTCTCCCTACCATGGTAGGCGGTGACGTTGTCAAATCCTACGCACTGTATCGTGAGGCAGGCAACGCTTCATCAGTACTGGCTGCCACTTTCTTAGAGCGGCTAATGGGGTTGACCGCCCTGATCTCGATACTCCCCCTGTCTTTTTTGCAGCCTTCCTTGCGTGAGGCCATACCAATGCTGGGCCTGATTATAGGCACTGTAATCGGATCCTACGTGCTGATCCTAATTTTTGTTTTCTCGCCCGCACTTGACTTCACAAGGCAATTCACTCCTCGATCCAGCATTGCAGCAAGAATCTGGGGATTCTTATGGAAGACTCATAGCACAGTGCGTCAGTTCAGGAAGCTGCAACCGCAGCTACTTGCTTCCTATGCTATCTCGGTTGCCTTTTATTTCGTAACCGTCTCGTCTACATGGTTTGCCGCCCTGGGCGTCGGTATCAGCATCGATTTCTTGTACTTGGCCGCTGTGGTGCCGATGATCTTGCTCGCCGCTTTCATACCTGTATCCCTGAACGGCCTGGGGGTAACCGAGACTGGCTACGTCATTTTTTTCCGACTAGCAGGTATCCCGGCAGAAGACGCCTTGGCTATTGCACTAATCCTTCGGACGCGCCTACTCATAACAGCCTTTATCGGCGGCGTGATTTTTCTTACTTATAAATCACGGAGGCGTTCGGTCCTTAAGGAAGTAAAGCTGGGCGAGGCCGAAAAATCGCCGATCGTCTGAATCACAGCTTGCGGCGCACCAGATGGCTACAAAGAAATGGTCCATCTCCGAAAACGAACATTTCTAAGATCGCGAAAGCAGCTCCGACTCTTCGTATTTGGGACCAGCCTTTCGGCGGAACGAACGATATTACCGTGGCGGCAGTGTGGTGGAGACTGGGTTTATTTGTTGCGCGAGCACGCCCGAACATGTCAGCATGAATTGTCAGTCATCAATGGAAGCCGCTGGGGCGCTAACTCCGGATGGGCGCTCAGACATTTCCGAGATCGTGCTCTACTACACGCCCCCACGTTGATTGTATTCGAATTTGCAATCAACGACGCAGATATCAGAAATAGCATTTCTGTCGCTGAATCGGAGAACAACCTGCACCGCATGATCTACCTCGCACGGCAGATAGACGGTGAATGCGCTATTTGGCTGATGACATCACATGTGCCGGCTGGAAGGCACAAAACGGTCCGGCCTGCGCTGAATGATTACTATGCGATGTACCGTTCATTAGCCCGGCAAAGCAACCTTGGACTGATTGATCTCCACCAGCGTTGGGGCGCTACCCCACCCGACGATCGGTATCTAACGGATGGCATTCATACAAATGCCCTCGCCGCACAGGAGGTAATTCTCCCGTTTGTACTATCGCAACTTAAGCTCTGATGGAATCACTTTGCTCGGCATGGCGTGAATCCGAGAAGGTCTCCAATCTTCGTCACGGCGGCTTTGGCCTTATGCTGCTCGCGCAGTACTGCAGGAAGAAGGTGCGCTCGGGTATCTGCTCTTACCTCCCAGGCCCTGCGTATTAGCGCGTCCAAACGGGCGTCCGTGAGTTCCGCCACGTCGATACTCCATTGACCCATATCAAGGGTTTCGAGGAACGCCCGGGATTTCGGGTAGGAATTGATGTTCACCACAGGCGTGCCGGCTGATACGGCCAGGATTTGCGCGTGCGTCCTCATGCCAACCAGCAATTCGACACGACACAGCAAACCCGCGATCTCCTGGTAGGTGTAGTCGGGATTTGCGACAACTGGTATATCCGCACTTTCGCGCAACCGGATCTTGAGCTCTTTGCTGATCGTATGATCCATAACCTGCGTAACAAAGATCAACACATCTGCCTCAACCTCCGACGTCAAC
>Ga0299913_10006677_pt1 | contig 10009 bp, 9 predicted proteins | sample RVTome_9_FD_201360 | JGI IMG/M metagenome (GOLD analysis project Ga0299913, IMG submission 201360) | Soil microbial communities from uranium-contaminated site in the Upper Colorado River Basin, Wyoming, United States - RVT155D38 (version 2) ... | reverse complement strand
CGAGGCGAAGAAGGTCGCCGACATGAACAGGATCGCGACGCAGGAGCTGGTAAAGCTCTCGTTTCGCATCACCTCGCCCGGCACCAGCGCTTTCATCCCGGCGCCCCGCTCGATCGTCGCAAACGCAATCAGGAAGAGAACGGCCCCGGCGAGAAGCGCGAGGATCCGGGCGTCACCCCAGCCCAGCGAGGTGACCTCATCGAGGGCGACCAGCAGCGCCACCAGGCCGATCGAGAGCGTGGCGATCCCGGCGTAGTCCATCCGCCGGTCGGGAGCCTGTGGCTTCGGCTGATGGACGAATCGGTAGGTGACGAGCATCGCGAAGATCGCGATCGGGACGTTGAGGTAGAGGATCCAGCGCCAGCTCAGCTCGTCGGTTAGGACGCCGCCCAGCAGCGGGCCGAGCGCGTTGCCGATCCCGGCCGCGCCGAGGATCAACCCGCCCGCCAGCCCCGCCCGGCTCGCCGGCAGCGCCGCGTAGGTCATGCCGAGGATCGCCGGCCACATCAGCGCCCCGCCGATCCCCATCAGGCAGCGGGCGACGATCAGCCAGGTCTCGGTCTGCGCGGCGCCGGCGAGCGCCGAGGTCGCGGCGAAGATCGAGGCGCCGACGAAGAAGGCCTCGCGCCGCCCGAAGAGGTCGGCGAGGCGCCCCCCGGTGACGATCAGCACGCCGAAGACCAGCGCGTAGGAGTTGATCACCCATTGGACGGTGGTGACGTCGGTCCCGAAGTCGCGCTCGATCGTCGCCAGCGCGACGTTCATCGCCGTGAAGTCGTTGGCGATCACGATGACGCTGAGGCCCATCGCGAAGAGGGCCAGCCAGGTGCTGCGGTCGATCCGGTCGCTCTGCGTGGGCTCGCTTGCGATCGCGGCAGCCTACGCTAAGCTGCCCCGACCGAATGACGCCCCGGCCCCGCACAAGTTCTGACCTGCTGCTCCCGTCGCTGAACGCCTCGGGCCGGAACACCCTGGCGCTTCTCCTCCTTCTCCCCCTTCGGGGGGAATAGCGCTGGGCGGCGCGGAGCCGCGAGAGACAAGGTCATTCGATCAGCAGGCAGAAGGAGGAAAGCCCGATGGGCCACGCAGAAGACGCCAACCGCGTCCACATCTTCGACACCACGCTCCGCGACGGCGAGCAGTCGCCGGGGATCTCGCTCAACACCCAGGAGAAGGTCGAGATCGCGCAGCAGCTCGCCCGCCTCGGGGTCGACGTGATCGAGGCGGGCTTCCCGATCACCTCACCCGGTGACTTCGAGGCCGTGCGGGAGATCTCGCGCCGGGTCGAGGGACCGGCGATCTGCGGCCTCGCCCGCACCCACAAGGCTGACATCGACGCCGCCTGGGAGGCGATCAAGGACAGCGAGCGCCCTCGCATCCACACCTTCATCTCGACCTCCGACATCCACATCGAGCACCAGCTTCAGACCACCCGCGACGACGTCAAGGGCCAGGCGAGGGCGGCGGTGACGCTCGCCAGGTCCTACTGCGATGACGTCGAGTTCAGCCCGATGGACGCGACCCGCGCCGACGTCGAGTTCACGGCCGAGGTCTGCGCGATCGCGGTCGAGGAGGGCGCGACCGTGGTCAACATCCCCGACACGGTCGGCTACACGACCCCCGAGGAGTATGCGGAGTACTTCCGGCGCCTCTACGAGCTGGCCCCGGGGCTGCGCGAGGTTCGCACCTCCGTGCACTGCCACGACGACCTCGGGCTCGCCGTCGCCAACTCCTACGCGGGCGTCCTCGCCGGCGCCCGCCAGGTCGAGTGCGCCGTGAACGGGATCGGCGAGCGGGCCGGCAACTGCTCGCTGGAGGAGATCGTGATGCTGGTCCGCACGCGCAGCGACGCGCACGGGCTGCGGACCGGGGTGAACACGCGCGAGATTGCCCGCACCAGCCGGATGATCTCGCGGCTGACCGGCTACGCGGTCCAGCCGAACAAGGCGGTCGTCGGCCGCAACGCCTTCGCGCACGAGTCGGGCATCCACCAGGACGGCGTTCTCAAGGAGCGCACCACCTACGAGATCATGGACGCGACCGAGATCGGCCTCGAGTCGAACTCGATCGTGCTCGGCAAGCACTCCGGGCGCCACGCCCTGCGAGACGCCCTCGAGCAGCTCGGCTTCAAGGTCGAGGGCAACGCGCTGAATCAGGCCTTCAAGCGCTTCAAGGAGGTCGCGGACAAGAAGAAGCAGGTCACCGCGCTGGACCTCGAGGCGCTGGTCTCCGACGAGATGCGCGCCCACTCGAAGCAGTCCTACGAGATGGCCTGGTTCGAGGTCGAGGCGGGCTCGCGGCGAGCGCCGCTGGCGACCGTCGCGATCAAGCTCCCCGGCGGCGAGGAATCGATCGGGACGTCGAGCGGCGACGGACCGGTCGACGCGATCTTCCGGGCGATCCAGGAGGCGACGGTGACCGAGTGCGAGCTGCGCCAGTACACGGTCGCCGCGGTCACCGAGGGCGAGGATGCGCTCGGCGAGGTGACCGTGATGCTGCGCGCTGACGGCCGCCTGGCGACCGGCCAGGGTGTCGCCACCGACATCCTCGAGGCCTCCGCCCGCGCCTACGTGCGGGCGCTGTCCAACGCGCTGGAGGGGGCGGCGATCCGCGAGGCGGAGGCGGCCACCGCCGAGGCGGCGACGGAGCGGACGCCGGGCCCGTGAGCCAGGCTGCCGCCCGGCTCAGCGGCTCCTGACGCCGAGGTCGATCGTGTAGGTCGCGCCGCGGCGGCCTCCGCCGGGCACCCCTTGGGCGACCCCGACACCCATGTGGCGGAAGCGACCCGAGAGCAGCGCCGCACGGTGCCCCGCGCTGTGCATCCAGGTTCGCACCGCCCCCGCCGCGGATCCGCGGTGGCCGAAGCCGGTGGCGATCACCTCACCCACGTAGTAGGAGGAGGCGCCGGCCAGGTAGCCGCGGCGGCGGATCCGGTCGAGGAAGTCGCGGCCGGAGCGACTGTAGTGGGAGAAGAAGTCGTTGCGCACCATCGCGGTGGAGTGCGCGGTCGCCGCCAGCCTGAGGCTGCGAACGCCCCGCAGCGGGCGAAGCCCGTGGGCTCTGCGGCGGCGGTTGACCAGGCAGGCGACGGCTTGGCGCAGCTCGGCCTCGCTCGCCCGCGCCGGCAGCGTGCGTGAGTGCGGGCAGCCGCCGCGCCGCTCGGCAACGGCGGTCTCCGAGGCGCCATTCGCCGCCACGGTGGCCGTTGCCGGTGGCGCCGCCCGGGCGAGGGCAAGCGCAGCCAGCGCACAGGCGGCGACAAGAACCACCGCCGCAACGCGCGGCCGCGCCAAACCGTTCAGGGATCTCCCCTTCACGTAGAACTAACCCCTCTCTTTCTGCAGCCGGCGGGGTTAGCTGACGGGCTCGCGCGGAAAGAGCCGCGCTACGGATTCGACGTCCGATTCGCCCCCGGGACCAACTGGTCCCAACGGTTCCCCCGCTCCCTCCTCGGCGTACGCGGAGGGATTAGGCAGGTTTTTCGCCGACGGCAGGATACATACCGCCACCGCCGGACGTACCCGGTAGACGGCAGGGCGCCGGGGGTTTCGCCCACCGGTCGCGGCGGAGCCCGGGCGGTAGGCTCTGGGCGTGTCCGCGCCTCTGGCGGGAAAGCGAGCGGCGATCACCGGCGCCTCCTCGGGAATCGGCGAGGCGACGGCGCGAGCGCTGGCCCGCGAGGGGGCGGCGGTGGCGCTGGCGGCCCGCCGCAAGGACCGGATCGACGAGCTCGCCGAGGGCATCGGCGCCTATGGCGCCTCGGCGCATGCCTTCGAGGTCGACATCTCCGATGAAGCCGCCGCGCGCGGCTTCATCACCGCAGCGGCCGAGGCGATGGGAGGACTCGACATCCTCGTCAACAACGCCGGCCTGATGCTGCTCGGCGCCGTCCAGGGTGCCGAGACCGAGGAGTGGCGGCGGATGATCGGCGTCAACCTGCTCGGCCTTCTCTACTGCACCCACGCCGCATTGCCGATCATGGGCGAGGGCGGGGGAGGGCACATCGTCAACGTCTCCTCGACCGCGGGTCGTCAGGCCGGCCTCGGCAGCGCGGTCTACAACCTCACCAAGTGGGGGGTGACCGGCTTCTCGGAGGGGTTGCGGCAGGAGGCGCTGCACTCGAACGTCCGGGTCACCTGCCTCGAGCCCGGCTTCGTGAAGACCGAGTTGCAGGGGCACAACGAGAACCCGATGGTCGTCGACGCGATCGAGAAGATGCGCGAGCAGATCGGCGAGGACGGGCTGCTCCAGGCCGAGGACATGGCGGCTGCGATCGTCTACGCCGTCTCCCAGCCGGATCGGGTGAGCGTCAACGAGATCCTCGTCCGACCGACCCGCCAGCAGCGCTAGCGCACCCGCAGCTGTCCGCGGATGACGCCCGCCGGGAAGGGTGCGTTGTGGAGGTTGACGTAGAAGCGGCCCGGCCTGTTGCGGATCCGCCTGATCGTGTCGCGGGACACGTCCTTGGCGCAGCCCCGGATCGGCGAGGACGCCCCCGAGGCGCGCTCGAAGAGCGGCACCACGATCGGGCCGGCGACGTTTCGCGCACCCCTGTGGATGTGGCCCGCGATCGGCTTCGCGATCCTGCGGAAGGTGATGTTGAAGCAGACTCGCTTGACCCTCGACTTGAGCGTCACGAACGCCGTGCCGGAGCCATTCGGGTCGCCGTTGTCCGGCGCCTCCGCCGCCCCCGTCAAGTTGGCCCGCAGCTTGTTCCGGTCGTTCCCCGCCAGCGCCCCCGTGGCGAGCGCTCCGACCAGCGCGATCGCCGTGGCGGCGGCAATCATCCTCATCGATCCCCTCATCTCAGCTCCCTCCGAGTTTGCGCGGCTCAAGCCGGGATACGCAGGCCCAGGCGGGGGAGTTCAACATACATCTGTCCGTGATACCGTACGATGCGGATGAGCCGCCCCAGTGTCGAGAAGCCGCCTGCCCCTGCCGGCGACCGCGCCGGAGTCGGCGTCCGAGTCCGCGCCCTTCGCGAGGCGATGAGCCTCTCGCTGCGAGACCTTGCCGCCCGCAGCGGGGTCAGCGCGCCGATGCTCTCGCAGGTGGAGCGTGGCGAGACCAGCCCGACGCTTGCCGTCGCGGGAAAGATCGCGGCCGGCCTCGACCTCTCGCTCTCGCAGCTCCTCCGCCTCGACGAAGGCGAGCATGTCGTCATCACCAGGGAGGGAAAGCGGCGGCGGATGCGCCGGGACGGCCACGAGGTCGAGGAACTGACACCGCCGCTGCCCGGTCAGCGCGCCGACGTCTCCCTGCACTCGCTGAAGCCCGGCGCGGCAACCGGCGGACCCGCCGACCCGCCGATGCACGAGCCCGGCAGCCGTGAGACGGCATTCGTGCTCGAAGGGGGTCTGACCCTGTTCGTCGACGGCGCTCGGCACGAGCTGTGCGCCGGCGACAGCGTCACCTTCGACGCCGACCTTCCCCATCACTTCGAGAACGAAGGCAGCGAGCCGACCAGGCTCGTCGCGGTGATCGCGGCGGGCCTGCGAAGGAGCTAGCGATGGCGAAGACGATGTTCGACAAGATCTGGGACGCGCACGGGGTCTCCGAGGGGTTGGTCTACGTCGACCTCCACCTCGTGCACGAGGTCACCTCGCCGCAGGCCTTCGACGGCCTGCGCCTCGCCGGGCGCAAGGTCCGCCGGCCCGAGAAGACGGTCGCCACGGCCGACCACAACGTCCCCACCGACGGCACCAAGGCGGCTCGCCTGATCGCCGACGAGTTGTCGCGGATCCAGGTCGAGACCCTGGAGCGGAACTGCGAGGAGTTCGGAATCCCGATCTACTCGCTCGGCTCCGAGCGGCAGGGGATCGTCCACGTGATCGGCCCGGAGCTGGGCATCACCCAGCCCGGGATGACGATCGTCTGCGGCGACAGCCACACCTCGACCCACGGCGCCTTCGGCGCGCTCGCGTTCGGGATCGGGACATCCGAGGTCGAGCACGTGCTGGCGACCCAGTGCCTGGTGCAGAAACGACCGAAGACGATGCGGATCGACTACGAGGGTCGCCTCGGCCACCGAGTCACCCCCAAGGATCTGATCCTGGCGACGATCGGGCGACTCGGCACGGGCGGGATGGTCGGGCATGCGGTCGAGTACGCCGGATCGGCGATCGAGGCGCTCTCGATGCCGGGGCGGATGACGATCTGCAACATGACGATCGAGGGCGGCGGTCGGGCCGGGATGATCGCCCCGGACGAGACGACCTTCGAGTGGGTCAGGGGCAGGCCCGGCGCACCGGCCGACTTCGATTCGGCGCTTGAGCGGTGGCGGGCGCTGCCGACCGAGGAGGGAGCGAGCTTCGATGCCGACCTCGAGATCGACGCCGCGTCGATCTCACCGATGGTGACTTGGGGGACGACGCCCGGGATGGTCGTCGAGGTCACCGGTCGGGTCCCCGATCCGGGCGCCCTCGAAGGCCCGGTCGACCCCGAGACCGCCAAGCGGGCGCTCGCCTACATGGCGCTCGAGCCGGGCACCCCGATGACCGAGATCGCGCTCGACCGGGTGTTCATCGGCTCCTGCACCAACTCCCGTGTGGAGGACCTCCGCGAGGCGGCGGAGATCGTCTCCGGCCGCAAGGTCGCGGGCTCGGTGCGGGCGATGGTCGTCCCCGGCTCTCAGCAGGTGAAGGCGCAGGCGGAGTCCGAGGGGCTCGACGAGGTCTTCCGCGCCGCCGGATTCGAGTGGCGCGAGGCGGGCTGCTCGATGTGCCTTGGGATGAACCCCGACATCCTCGCCGAGGGCGAGCGCTGCGCCTCGACCTCGAACCGCAACTTCGAGGGCCGCCAGGGCAAGGGCGGCCGGACCCATCTGGTCAGCCCGAAGATGGCGGCGGCAGCCGCGATCGAGGGCCGCTTCGTCGACATCCGGGGCTGGGGCTGAGCATGCGCCCGGTCGACGTCATCGAGGGCGGCATCTCGGTGCTCGACCGCGCCGACGTCGACACCGACCAGATCATCCCCAAGCAGTTCCTCAAGCGGGTCGAGCGGACCGGCTTCGGCGAGTTCCTCTTCTACGACTGGATCCGCTCCGGCGAGATCGAGCTGGAGCCGAACCCGATCCTCCTCACCGGCCGCAACTTCGGTTGCGGGTCCTCGCGGGAGCATGCTCCCTGGGCGCTCCAGGATTACGGCTTCGAGGCGATCGTGGCACCCTCGTTCGCGGACATCTTCTACGTCAACTGCACCAAGATCGGCCTCCTGCCGGTGGTCCTCGGCGAGGCGGAGTGCGCCGCCGTCGCGGCGGCGGGAGCGGCGCGCATCGACCTCGACGAGGGAACGGTCGACTCGGCGGCGGGGGTGATGCGCTTCGAGATCGAGGCCGACCTCAAGCACCGCCTCCTGCACGGCCTCGACGACATCGGCATCACCCTCGAGAGCGAGGCGGCGATCAGCGACTTCGAGCGCTCGGGGCGGGCCGGCGACGGCCCGGTGACAACGGCGCTTTAGACATGCGAACGACCCACACGGGGCCTCGCGAGTGGGATGCCGAGGTCTACGACAAGGTTTCCCAGCCGCAGCTCGAGTGGAGTCGCGGGGTGCTGGCGCGGCTGCCGCTGAGCGGCGACGAGACGGTGCTGGACGCCGGCTGCGGCAGCGGCAGCGTCACCGCCGCGCTGCTGGATCGCCTCCCACGCGGGCGGGTGATCGCCGTCGACGGCTCGGCGTCGATGGTGCGGATGGCCCGGCGACGACTCGGCACCCGGGCGGACGTCCGCCACGTCGATCTCCTCGAGATCCGGCTCGAGGTGCAGGTCGATGCGGTCTTCTCCAACGCCGTCTTCCACTGGATCGCCGATCACGACCGCCTCTTCGCCGGGCTGAATGCGCTGCTTCGCCCCGGGGGCCGGCTGGTCGCCCAGTGCGGGGGCGAGGGCAACGTCGCGTCGCTCGCGCAGGCGATCGCCGTCGTCTCGGCCGAGAAGCAGTTCAAGCCCCACTTCGACTCGATGCCGAGACCGTGGAACTTCGCCTCGCCCGAGCGAACCGAGGAGCGCCTCCGCGGAGCCGGCTTCACCGCCGTCAGCTGCTGGCTCGAGCCCAAGCCGGTCCATCCCGAGCGCCCGCTGGAGTACCTTGCCACGGCGACGCTTGGGCCTCACCTCGACCGCTTGCCCGAGGAGTTGCGCGAGCCCTTCGTCGATCGAGTCGCAACTGAGCTGGTAAGCCCGATCGTGCTCGACTACGTACGCCTCAACATCGATGCGGTGAAGCCGTGAGCCGCCGAAAGCCATCTGCGGCGGCTGCGCCGCCTGACCAGCTTGTGCGGGGGCGCAGCGCCCCCGCCAAGAGAATCGTGCTGCTGCCCGGCGACGGGATCGGCCCGGAGATCGTCGCGGCGGCGCGACGGCTGGTCGAGGCGATCGGCGACTTCGAGATCAGCGAGCACCTAGTCGGCGGCGCCTCGATCGACGCCCACGGCACCGCGCTCACCGATCAGGTGCTCGAGGCATGCCGGGCCTCCGACGCGGTCCTGCTCGGGGCGGTCGGCGGCCCCCGCTGGGAGGGGACCGACCCCGACGCCCCCCGCCCCGAGCAGGGCCTGCTCGGCCTGCGCAAGGGGCTCGGCCTCTACGCGAACCTGCGTCCGGTGCGGCCCAGCCCGGCGCTGGCCGCGGCCAGCCCTCTGCGCGAGGAGCGGATCTCCGGCACCGACCTGCTGGTCGTCCGCGAGCTGACCGGCGGCATCTACTTCGGGGAGAGCGGGCGGGACGGCGAGCGCGCCTTCGACACCTGCGCCTATTCCGTCGTCGAAGTCGAGCGGATCGCCCGCGTCGCCTTCGAGGCGGCGCGGCGGCGCGGCGGCGTCGCCGGCCGTCCGCCGCGCGTCACCTCCGTCGACAAGGCGAACGTGCTCGAGACCTCACGGCTGTGGCGGGAGACCGTCGGCCGCGTTGCAGCGGGGTTCGCCGACGTCGAGCTGGAGAACCTCCTCGTCGACAACGCGGCGATGCAGCTCGTCTCGCGGCCGGCCGAGTTCGACGTGATCGTCACCGAGAACATGTTCGGCGACATCCTCAGCGACGAGGCGGCGATGATCACCGGCTCGCTGGGGATGCTGCCCTCGGCGAGCATCGGCGGCGATGGCCCGGGTCTGTTCGAGCCGGTTCACGGCTCGGCGCCCGACATCGCCGGCCACGGGGTGGCGAACCCATTGGCGACCTTCCTGTCGGTGGCGATGATGCTGCGCCACGGACTTGCGATGGCCGAGCTGGCCGAGCGCGTCGAGAGTGCCGTCGACGCGGTGCTGGAGCGCGGCCTGCGGACCCCCGATCTCGCCGGCAGCGCCGGGGGCACCCCGCCGATGTCCGACCTGCCCCAGGAGGTCGAGGTCGGCACCGGAGAGATGACCGAAGCCGTGCTCGCGGAGCTGGACAGATAGGGAATACTGGGCCCATGGAGAAGGCTGAGCTGATCTGGCTGAATGGCGATTTCGTCCCCTGGGACGAGGCCAAGGTCCACGTGCTCAGCCACGGCCTCCACTACGGGACCGGCGTCTTCGAGGGGATCCGCTGCTACGAGACGGAGCGGGGCCCGGCTATCTTCCGCCACGCCGACCATCTGCAGCGGCTCGCCCAGTCGGCCGAGCTCTATGCGATGCCGCTGCCCTTCTCAACCGAGCAGATCGGCGAGGCGACCCGCGAGCTGATTCGACGCAACGGCCTCCGCAGCTGCTACATCCGGCCGCTCGCCTTCCGCGGCTACGGCGAGATGGGCCTCTACGCGCAGAGCTCGCCGATCGAGGTGATCGTCGCCGTCTGGCCCTGGGGCGCGTACCTCGGCGAGGAGGGCAAGCGGGCCGGCGTGCGGGCGAAGGTCTCCTCCTGGCGGCGGATCTCGCCGGCCGGCCTGATCCCCCACGCGAAGGCCTCGGGCCAGTACCTCAACTCGATCCTCGCCAAGACCGAGTCTGCGCGGGCGGGCTACGAGGAGGCGATCCTGCTCGACGAGCGCGGGTTCGTCTGCGAAGGGTCGGGGGAGAACATCTTCTTGGTCC
>Ga0299913_10006676_pt1 | contig 10012 bp, 10 predicted proteins | sample RVTome_9_FD_201360 | JGI IMG/M metagenome (GOLD analysis project Ga0299913, IMG submission 201360) | Soil microbial communities from uranium-contaminated site in the Upper Colorado River Basin, Wyoming, United States - RVT155D38 (version 2) ... | reverse complement strand
GCGATCGAGGCCGGCTACCCGCAGCGCCAGATCCAGGAGGCGGCGTACCGCGTCCAGCGCGAGATCGAGGCCGAGGAGAGGATCGTGGTCGGCGTCAACCGCTTCCGCGACGACCCGGTGCCCTCGCCCGAGCTCCAGCGCATCGACCCCGCCGGCGAGCGCGAGCAGATCAAGCGGGTGCGCCGCGTCCGCGCCGAGCGCGACACGGACGCGTGGACGGCAGCCCTCGAGCGGCTAGAGCGCGCCGCCGCGGGCACGGACAACCTGCTGCCGCCGATCATCGACGCGGTCAAGGCGCGCGCCACCCTGGGCGAGATCAGTGACCGGCTACGCGTCGCTTGGGGCGAGCACCGCGAGCTGATCACGGTCTGAAGTTGACCGAAACAGAACGGCCGTTCGGATTGGCGCTGGCCCCCTCGCGTGTGCACCACGTCGCGGTGGTCGTACGCGACCTTGAGGCGTCGCTGCGCTTCTATCGGGACCACCTGGGCCTGCCCCTCGAGCTCGTCCTGCCCATCGAGACGGACGGCGTCCGCATCGCCTTCCTCAGCATCGGCGAGTCGAAGGTCGAGCTGGTCGAGCCGACCGACCCTTCGACCGGCGTCGCCCGCTTCCTCGACAGCCGAGGTGAAGGCTTCCACCACGTCTGTCTCGAGGTCGCCGACCTCGGCGGCGAGCTACATCGACTGGCCGGGGAGGGGATCGAGCTGATCGACGCGGCGCCGCGTCGAGGCGCCGAAGGGCCGGTCGCCTTTATCCATCCTCGATCGGGTCATGGCGTGCTCGTCGAGCTGATCGAGGCGCCTGGCGGCCCGGCCTGGAGCCGCCTCGGTTACGACACGCAGCCGCCGGCAGCCTGATCGATCAAACCTTCTCCCACTCGAACATCAGCAGTTGGTGGTTGTCGGCCGCCACGCGCACAGGGATGCGCCAGCCGACCTTGACCTTGGGCACCGCCGTCAGCGGCACCATCGCCGCCGAGGGCTTGAGCTGCTCGGGCGCCACGCCTGGCATCTCGAGCGTGACCTGCATCGTGTACAGCCGCTCGTCGCCCACGATCTGGCCCATGTCCATCACCTGGTCGATGCGCACGCTGGCTGCGACGCCCTGCTCGCGCAGGTACGTTCGCAGCTGCTCGGTGGTGTAGCTGCCCTGATCGGGCGTTGCGTAGGTCGGGCCGACCGGCACGCCGCTCGACTGCAGCGCGGCCTGGACCTGGCTCAGCGACTCGTCCATCGAGCTCGCCGACTGACCGGCTGCCGACACCGCCAGGTTCGACACCGGCATCGACCCGGCCGGCCCGGCCATGCCTGAGGCGGCCGAAACGGCAGTGCCGCTTGCCGGCGGCGCGGCCGCCATGCCGGCGCGCGACCACTCGATGATGAGCTGCTGCGGATCGGCGCGATCGACCTTCACCGGCAGCGGCGCGCCGCTCATCAACCGCGCGAGCATGATCAGCGGCACGAACTCCTTGCGCGAGGCCGGGTATGGCTCGCGGCCGGCCAGCTCGACGAGCAGGTCCATCTTCACCTGCGGGTTGTTGTTGAGGTACATGCCGGTCTGCGTCAGCGCCGTGATCGTGGCCTGGCCGGCGATACCCTCCGCGGCGATGCGTCGCGCATTTGCCTGCGAAGTGCGCACGCGCATCGCGATAACGAGCAAAACGACGCCGACGATGAAGAAGACCGCCGCGCCGATGAACATGCCCTCGCCGACGAACGGCACGGTCAGGGCCAGGAAGACGAACAGGCCACCGAGGGCCAGCTGAAGCACGGCCATGAACAGCAGGAAGCCGCTCGCCACGCCCGCCCCACCCGGGCCGCTGTACGACATCGTCGGTCCCTCCGCCGGCGTCAGCCCGGCTTGACGCCCGCCCTGATGAGCAGATCCGGGATCTGGCTTGGTGTCTCGGCCACCCGCACGCCGGCCGCCTCGAGGGCGGCGACCTTGCTCTGGGCAGTGCCGCTGTTGCCGCTGATGATCGCTCCGGCGTGGCCCATCCGCCGGCCCGGCGGCGCAGTGCGGCCGGCTATGAAGGCAGCCATCGCCACGCCGGACATGTTCTCGCCGATCCACGCCGCGGCGCGCTCCTCGCCATCGCCGCCGATCTCACCGATGAGCACCACCGCGTCGGTCTCGGGGTCGTCGCGGAAGAGGCTCAGGATGTCGATGAAGTTGGAGCCGGTGATCGGGTCGCCGCCGATGCCGACGCAGGTCGACTGGCCGATGCCGGCCTCGGTCAGCGCCTCGACCACCTCGTAGGTCAACGTTCCGGAGCGGCTGACCACGCCTACCTTGCCTGCCCGGTGGATGCTGCCCGGGATGATGCCGACCTTGGCCCGGCCCGGGCTCGTCGCGCCGGGGCAGTTGGGCCCGATCAGCCGCGCGCCGGCATGGTCGACGGCATGGACGACGCGCAACATGTCGAGCGCCGGGATGTGCTCGGTGATGCAGAAGACGGTCTTGATGCCCGCACCGAGTGCCTCGAGCACCGCGTCCGGGGCGCCGGGCGCGGGGACGTAGATGACGCTGGTGTTGGCGCCCGTCTGGCGGATGGCCTCGGCGACGGTGTCGAAGACCGGCACGGGCCGCTCGAGCGCCGTCTGCCCGCCCTTGCCCGGCGTCACGCCGGCCACGATGTTGGTGCCGTAGTCCTGCATCTGCTGGGCATGGAACCCGCCCTCGCGGCCGGTGATGCCCTGGACGAGCAGGCGCGTCTCGCTGCCGACGAGGATGCTCACGCCGGTGCTGCCGTCGCCTGCGCCGCCATCGCCACCGCCTGCTCGACGGCCTCGTCGAGTGTCGCCGCCGTGATCAGGTCGGGGTCGCCCGCCTCGGCCAGGATGTCGGCAGCCAGGTCGGCGTTGGTGCCCACGATGCGCACGACCATCGGCACGTGGCGCTCCTGCATCGAGCGCGCCTCGACCAGGCCGCGGGCGACCTCGTCACCGCGGGCGATGCCGCCGAAGATATTGACCAGGATCGCGCGCACGCTGTCGTCGGCCAGGATGAGCCGCATGGCGGCCGCCACGCGGTCGGCCTTCGCCCCGCCGCCGATGTCGAGGAAGTTGGCCGGCTCGCCGCCGGCGCGCTTGATCAGGTCCATCGTCGTCATCGCCAGGCCGGCGCCGTTGACCATGCAGCCGATCGTGCCGTTGAGGCGGATGAAGGACAGGCCCTGCTCGCGCGCCGCGATGTCGACGCGGTCCTCCTCGTCGAGGTCGCGCATCTGCTCCAGGCGCGGGTGGCGATCGAGCGCCGAATCGTCGATGGTGATCTTGGTGTCGAGGCATTGGATGGTGTCGCGCGCGGTCGCGTCGGGCAGGGGCTCGCGCACGACGGCGAGCGGGTTGATCTCGACCAGGTCGGCATCGTTGGCGATCATCGTCGCGTAGAGCCCCCTGGCGATGGCCACGAACTCGCGCAGGTGGGCGCCCAGGCCGAGGGCGAAGCACAGCTCGCGCGCCTGGTAGTCGAGCAGTCCGAGGTGTGGGTGAGCGTGGACGCGATGGATCGCCGACGGGTTGTCGGCGGCGACCTGCTCGATCTCGACGCCGCCCTCGGACGAGCCGATGAACAGCACGCGCCGCGCCGCGCGGTCGAGGACGCACGAGAGGTAATACTCGTGAGCGATCTCGGCCGCCGGGGCCACCAGCACGCGCCGGACGAGACTGCCCTTGATGTCGAGGCCAAGGATGTGGTCGGCCGCCTCGGCGGCCTCCTCGGGAGTTGCGGCCAGCTTTACGCCGCCGGCCTTGCCCCGGCCGCCTACGAGTACCTGCGCCTTGATCACCACCCGCCCGGCGCCGCTGGCCAGGAAGCGCTGGGCCTCGGCGGCGGCAGCGGCGGGCGTGTCGGCCACTGCGTACGGCGGCACCGGCAGGCCATGTTCGCTGAGCAGCGTCTTGGCGTGGTATTCCTGCAGCTTCAAACAGCGGGCTCCCGAGCGGCTGGAGGGCGAGGTCGGCGCGCCGATTGTAGCCTCGCCGCTACACTGCGGGCGTGAGCTACGCCGTCACGCTCATCCCCGGCGATGGCATCGGTCCCGAGCTGGCCGAGGCTGCCGTCACCGTCCTCGCCGCCGCCGGCGTGGCCATCGACTGGGAACGGCAGGCGGCCGGCGAAGCCGAGCTGGCCCGCTACGGCACGCCGCTGCCCGAGCACGTGCTCGAGTCGATCAGGCGCAATCGCGTGGCGCTCAAGGGGCCGATCACGACACCCGTCGGCGAGGGCTTCCGGTCGGTCAACGTCGCCCTGCGTCAGGCGCTCGACCTGTACGCCAACCTGCGCCCGGCGCGCAGCATCGCAGGCATCGAGAGCCGCTATTCGGACGTCGACCTGGTCATCGTGCGTGAGAACACCGAGGACCTCTACGCCGGCATCGAGCACATGGTCGGCCGGGATGCCGCCGAGAGCATCAAGATCATCACCCGCCACGCCTCCGAGCGGATTGCCCGCTTCGCCTTCGACTACGCGGTCGCCAACGGCCGGCGCAAGGTGACCGCCGTGCACAAGGCCAACATCATGAAGCTGTCCGACGGACTGTTCCTCGAGTCGTGCCGGACCGTCGCGGCCGAGTACGCCGGCCGCGTCGAGTTCGAGGACCGCATCGTCGACAACATGTGCATGCAGCTTGTACAGAAGCCCGAGCTGTACGACGTGCTGGTGCTGCCCAACCTGTACGGCGACATCGTCAGCGACCTCGCCGCCGGGCTGGTCGGCGGCCTTGGCGTGGCGCCGGGCGCCAACATCGGCACCGCGGCGGCAGTCTTCGAGCCGGTGCATGGCTCGGCGCCCAAGTACGCCGGCCAGGACGTGGCCAACCCGACGGCGCTCATCCTGTCCGCCGCGCTGATGCTGCGCCATCTCGGCGAGACCCGGGCGGCCGAGAACGTCGAACGCGCGGTGCGTGACGTCATCGGCGACGGTCGTGCGCGGCCACGCGACCTGGGCGGCACGGCCGGCACGCAGGCCTTCGCGCGCGCCGTGGCCGACGCGGTGGCCGAAGCTGTCGCCGCACCCGACGCCGCGCTGCCCAACACCGCCGCCACGCCGGGCGGCTGAGCAGGCGCGAGGGAGAGGCGAGGGGACGTGTCGAGGCTGACCGCCGTGCTGACCTACCGCGGCCGTGAGGGGATGGTCGCGTGGGCCTTCCACCGCATCAGCGGCATCGGCATCTTTGCCTTCATCGTCCTGCACGTCGTCGACATCTACCTGATCGGCGGTAATCCCGAGCTGTACGACGAGGTGCTCGCCTTCTACGCCAGCGTGCCAGGCCGGCTGCTGGAGGTAGTCCTGGGCGCGGCGCTGCTGTACCACGCCCTCAACGGGCTGCGCATCATCATCATCGACCTCTGGCCGCGGATGACCGTCTACCACCGGGCGCTGTGGTGGGCGACGTGGGTCATCTTCATCGTCGTCGGCGTGCCCGGCGCGCTGATCATCCTGCGCCCGATCTGGCTGCAGTTCCTGCGCGACGTGGGCCTCGCCTGATGCAGGTCACCCCCTGATGCAGGTCACGCCCTACTCACGCGCCCGCGCGCGCCCGGTGGGCAGCCGGCGGCGGGAGCTGTACGTGTGGTACCTGATGCGCGTCACCGGCGTCGCGCTGTTCGTGCTTGCGCTGGCCCACTTCTCGATCCTGCATTTCATCTGGGACCCTGCCGAGCAGACAGCCGAATTTGTGCTCGAGCAGCGCTGGAACCAGATCTTCTGGCGCGGATTCGACTGGCTGCTGCTGATGAGCGTGCTGTTCCATGGCTTCCTGGGCGTGCGCACGGTCGTCCTCGACTACATCAATCGGCCGCGCCTGCGCACGGGGGTGCTGTGGTCGCTCTACGCGCTGGCGGTGTTCCTGCTCATCGTCGGCACGGAGGTGATCCTGACCCTGCCCGTGCCAGGCGGCGAGTAGCGCTTTGGCCGTCACCCGGGAGGTCGGGGAGCCGTCCGTGCACGACTACCCGGCGGTCATAGTCGGTGCCGGCGGGGCCGGCCTGTGGGCCGCCCTCGAGCTGGCCCGCGAGGGCATCAGGACGGCCGTCCTGACCAAGCTCTACCCGACCCGCTCCCACACCGGGGCGGCCCAGGGCGGCATCTGCGCCGCGCTGGGCAACCTCGAGGAGGACCACTGGGAGTGGCACATGTACGACACCGTCAAGGGCGGCGACTACCTCGTCGACCAGGACGCCGCCGAGGTGCTGGCGCGGGAGGCCATCGAGACCGTTATTCAGCTCGAGCACATGGGCCTACCCTTTAACCGCACGCCCGACGGCAAGATCGACCAGCGCCGCTTCGGCGGTCACACGCGCAATTACGGCGAAGCCGCCGTCCGCCGAGCGTGCTTCGCCGCCGACCGCACCGGCCACATGATCCTGCAGACGCTCTACCAGCAGTGCATCAAGCGCGGCGTCGAGTTCTTCGATGAGTACCACGTCGTCGACCTGCTGGTCGAGGGCGGCGAGACGCGCGGGGTGGTTGCCTACCGCATCGCCGACGGCGAGCTGCACGTGTTCCGCTCGGCGGCGGTGATGTTCGCCACCGGTGGCTTCGGGCGCATGTACAAGATCACCTCGAACGCCCACGCCCTGACCGGCGACGGTGTGGCGCTGTGCTACCGGCGCGGCGTGCCGGCGCAGGACATGGAGTTCTTCCAGTTCCACCCGACGGGCATCGTCGGCATCGGCATTCTGCTGTCGGAGGCGGCGCGCGGTGAAGGCGGGTACCTGCGTAATGACTCGGGCGAGCGCTTCATGGAACGCTACGCCCCGACGCTGATGGAGCTGGCCCCGCGCGACGTCATCAGCCGGGCGATGTACATCGAGGTGCGCGAGGGCCGCGGCATCGGTGGCGCCGACTTCCTGCACCTCGACCTGACTCACCTCGGGCGCGAGGTGATCGACAGCAAGCTGCCCGACATCACCGACTTCGCCCGCGTCTACCAGGGCATCGAGCCGATCACCCAGCCGGTGCCGGTCACGCCGACGGCCCACTACGCGATGGGGGGAATACCGACCGACATCAACGCGCGCGTGGTCGTCGACGAGAGAAACACGATCCTGCCCGGGCTGTACGCCGCTGGCGAGTGCGCCTGCGTGTCGGTGCACGGGGCGAACAGGCTGGGGACGAACTCCCTGATCGACATCCTCGTCTTCGGGCGGCGGGCGGGGCTGTCGATGGCCGAGGACCTGCGCGCCGCCGGCGAGGTGCTGCCCGAGGTCGGCGCCGGCGCCGCCGAGCCGGTCCGCGCGGAGCTCGAGTCGATGCGCAGCCACGCCCGCGGCGAAAGCCAGCAGCGTATCCGTGCCGAGCTCGCCCAGGCGATGATGGACGACGCCGGCGTCTTTCGCACCGAGGCCGGCCTACGGAGGATGGTCAACCTGCTACGCGAGCTCCAGGAGCGCTACACGCGCGTGCGCGTCCAGGATCGCGGCCGGGTCTTCAACACCGACCTGCTCGAGGCACGCGAGCTGGGCTACCTGCTCGACTGCGCCGAGGCTACCGTCCACGCCGCGCTGGCCCGCCAGGAGAGCCGCGGCGGCCACTTCCGCGAGGACTTCCCCGAGCGCAACGACACCGACTGGCTGGTCCACTCGCTGGCCTATCGGCAGGAGGGCGGGCCGCGGCTGGCCTACAAGCCGGTGTCCATCACCCGCTTCGAGCCCAAGCCACGCACTTACTGAGCCGGGGCGGGCGCGGTCCGCGCCGCCTTTTGCTCGTCGCGAGACGGTTCGCCAGGCCAACCGCAGCGCATGCTCGGCCACCGGCGTACGTTGCCGGCCCCGCCCGCTACCATCGCGGGTGCATGCTCGTAGACCTGCGCATCCTGCGCTTCAACCCCGAACAGGACGCCAAGCCGCACTGGGTGCGCTACCGCGTCGACTCGGGTCCGATGGACCGCGTGCTCGACCTGCTGCACAAGGTCAAGTACGAGGACGACGGGACGCTGACCTTTCGCCGCTCATGTGCCCATGGCGTATGCGGCTCCGACGCGATGCTGATCAACGGCCGCAACCGCCTTGCCTGCAAGATCCGCGTCGACCAGCTGGGTAACCGCATCTCGGTCGCCCCGTTGCCCGGCTTTCGCGTGATCAAGGACCTGGTGGTCGAGATGGAGGGCTTCTTCGCCCAGTACCGCAGCGTGCTGCCTTTCCTCGTCGCCGACGACGAGCCGCCGGCCGACCACGAGCGCCTGCAGTCGCCGGCCGATCGGGCACGCTACGACGACACGACCAAGTGCATCCTGTGCGCCGCCTGCACCAGCTCGTGCCCGTCGTTCTGGGCGCAGGAGTCGTACGTCGGGCCGGCGGCGATCGTCAACGCCCACCGCTTCATCTTCGACTCGCGCGACGACGCGGCCGACGAACGGCTGGAGATCCTTGCCGACGAGGACGGCGTGTGGCGCTGCCGGACGATCTTCAACTGCACTGACGCCTGCCCGCGCGGGATCAACATCACGCGCGCCATTCTCGAGGTCTCGGGCGCGATCGTGGAGCGGCACGTCTGAAACTCCTCATCCGCGCCGACGGTGCCGCGCGCGGCAATCCCGGCCCGGCCGCGGCCGGCGCCGTCCTGCTCGATGCGGCACGCCCGGCCGACCGGCCGCTGGCGGTGATCGCCCGCCCGTTGGGCGTCCAGACCAACAACTTCGCCGAGTACAGCGCAGTCGTGCTGGCCCTCCGTCGCGCACACGAACTGGGCGCCGACGAGGTCGAGATCGTGCTCGACTCGAAGCTGGTCGTCGAGCAGCTGTCCGGCCGCTGGAAGGTCCGCCATCCGCAGATCGCACCGCTCGTCGGGCAGGCCAAGGCGGAGCTGGCCCGCTTCCGCCGCTGGAGCCTGCGCCACGAACCGCGCGCCGCCAATCATGCCGCTGACGCCTTGGCCAACCTGGCCCTCGACGACCCGGCCGCGGCCGCGGCCGCCGAGCGCGGAGCAGCTGCCACGGCCGAGAGAGGAGCCGCTCCCGCGCCGGCTCCGCAGTCGGCACACAAGCCAGTGGGCCCCGCGCCGGCGCGCGCGAGCAGGGGCAGGTCGGCGGCCGAGTTGGCCGACTTCCTCGACGGGTTGCTCGACGCGGCTGCCTTCCGTCTCCACGAGCCGGAGAACGGCCTGCTCATCGACGGGCAGCGTTCGGTGACGTTGATCGGTGCGGCGGTCAACACGTCGTTCGCCGCCATCGAGACCGCGGCCGAGGCCGGCTGCGAGCTGTTGCTGGTGCATCACGCCAGTTGGTCGCACATCGATGGAGCGCTGCACGAGCCGAAGATGGCGCGCCTGCGCGAGCTGGGCATCTCGCTCTACTGCGCGCACGCCGCGCTCGATTGTGCGCCACGCATCGGTACCGCCGACGCGCTGGCCCAGCTGCTGGGCATCCCGGTCGAGGGCCGGTTCGCGGATTACGAGGGCGGTCTGGCGGGCATACACGGACCTTGGAGCGGCACGCTCGACGATCTCGCCCGCAGGCTGGCCGAAGTCCTGGCTGTCGCGCCGGAGGTGCAGCACAACGCCGCGGCTTGCCGGCGCGTTGGGATCGTCGCCGGGGCGGGCGGGCTGACCGGCTGGCTCGAGGAGGCTCAGCGCCTCGGTTGCGACACCTTCGTGACCGGTGAGGGCAGCATGTACACGCGGCTCTTCGCGCGGGAGGCCGGCCTGAACCTTGTGCTCGGTGGTCATTACCGGACCGAAGCGCCCGGCATCCGAGCGCTGGCGACTGAGCTATCGGCGCGGCAAGATGTGCCCTGGTTCTTCGTCGAGGACGAAGCGATCGGCTGAGTACTGTGGCAAAGTAGCCGGCGCCGGAGCGGGTCGATGTGCAGGCTTCGGCTGACGAGGGCCGAGAGTTGAGCAGCAGCTGGGGCCGTTCCGACCACCGTCGGAGGCTCTCCGACGGTGCACTGTACCTGGCCGGCGCGGCCGGCCTGGCCGCGTCGATCACGGTCCTCTTCCTGGGCATGCGCGCCGTACTGGGCGTGGGTGGCTTCTGCGCCGAGGGTGGCCCGTATGAGATCGAAGT
>Ga0299913_10006674_pt1 | contig 10013 bp, 7 predicted proteins | sample RVTome_9_FD_201360 | JGI IMG/M metagenome (GOLD analysis project Ga0299913, IMG submission 201360) | Soil microbial communities from uranium-contaminated site in the Upper Colorado River Basin, Wyoming, United States - RVT155D38 (version 2) ... | reverse complement strand
CTCCGACGCCCCGGACTACGGCGGCTCGGGCCAGGGCAACTTCGGCGGCGTCGACGCGAGCCCGACCCCCCTCCACGGGCGGTCCCATGCCGTGACGATGACGATCCCGCCGCTGGGGATGGTGGTGTTGAAGAGCGCGGGGAAGGGCTGAGGGCGGCCGGCTAACTCGAGACGCCCGTAGCCTCCGCGTCGTCCTCGGCCCGCGGCCTTGTCCAGTCGGTTGGGGTAGCTGCGGCTCACCTGCTCCTGTATGTCCGTCCCGAACCGCCGCTCAGTCTGCGTCGATCGCCTCGGCCTGCTGCCGCATGTGCCGGTACTTGCGGGTGTCTTCGAAGATCAGCGCCGGGGGCTGGATCTTCTCGGGCTCGTCGAGGCGGCCCGACTGGAGGATGAAGCTGAAGTCGGTGCCGTTGTTCACCGCGGCGTTGCCGTGGCAGCCCATGCAGCCGCCCATGTTGTACCGCTGCCCGGAGAGCTCGATGTTGTGGAACGGCTTGCCGGCCATCGGTGCCGTCGAGCCCCAGTAATCGGTGATCAGGTTGGTGGTGTTCGGGGTGTCGTTCGGGAAGCCGTTCTGGAACTGGCCGCTGAAGACCTGCAGGTTGTAGTCGGTCTCGACGACGCTGTTGGCGAGATAGTAGGTCGACGGGTCGAGCGTGCCGCCGCCGGTGTAGATCTGCCCGGCCGGCTTGTCCATCGGCTTCCACTGCACGTTGACCAGCTTGTAGTAGGGCCAGGGCGAGCCGGTGACGCCGTTGGCCTGGTCGTAGCTGGCGATCGCCTGGTGGGCGGCGTGGTTCACCGCGATCACCTCCTGCGGGATCGGGTGCACCCGCTCCGTCACGCAGACGACCCCTTGCGGCTGCGGCGTCTTCGGAGTGTTCACGTAGTACAGGCGGTCGCCGGTCTGGCAGTGGACCTGCGGCCCGTACGAGCCCGCCGGCGGGTACTGGGTGGAGACGAACTGCTGGATCTGGCTCGGCTGGTCGCCGGAGGCGAGCCGGACCTGGACCCCCTGGCCCGGATCGGTCGTCGTGCTGATCGCCGGTACGAACGGGGTGGTGCCGGGGTCGTGGACGACGTTGCCGTCCGCGTCCTCCACCGGTGTGCCGTCGGGGAGCACGATGTTGTCGGTCTGCTCGAAGGTGGCATAGACGAAGTAGGGCGCCGAGGGGGTCTTGTGGATGATGTGGAGGGCGACGAGGGCCAGCTCCTCGTCGACATAGCAGGTGCCGCCCGGCGCGGGGCCCGGCTGGTAGTAACGCACCGGCTGGACGTGATAGCGGCTCGCGTCCTCGTTCGGGCCGAGCTTGCGGAACGCCGCCTTGGCCTCGACGGTGCCGGAGGGGAACTCGACCACCGGTCCGGAGGGGCCCTGACCTGCCGAGTAGGGCACGACCATGTTGTAGACGAGCGCGTTGAAGGCCGCGTTGTCGGTGTCGTAGGGCTGAGCCCCGAGGTTGGCGTGGTTCCACAGGCCGTAGACCTTGGGATCGATTTGGTCGGGTGCCTGGGAGTACACCCTCGTCGGCGCGCTCGGGCGCGGCATCACCGAGGTCATGTACTGCTGGCGGTTCGCCTTGGCGAGGAAGAGGATCTGCTGGCCGGGGCCGCCGGTCGCCCCGCCGGTCGGCCCGATACCCGCATACATCTGGTCGAGCCCGATCTGGCTCTTCTCGTCGGCGTTGATCCACGGCGTCGTGGAGCTCGGGGTCCCGGAGCAGGGGGGCACCATCCCGTCGGGCGGGAAGGTGTCGGGCGAGTAGACGTACTTCGGGGGGTCGTCGTAGCCGTAGCTCCGGGCGGGGTCGTCGACGAAGCCGTGGGGCTGGGCAGCGGGAGTGCCGGGGTAGATCTCGACCTTGCCGCGGAAGGTCTCCCACACCGTCGTGCCCGGCTGGCCGAACCTCTTGCTCGTGTCGGGCGTGTCCCGCGGGCTGCCGGCGGCCGGCCAGTTCAGAGCGATGAACTCCTGCCAGGCGAACTGGGCCGCGGTCGTCAAGTCGGCCGCCGCCGCACCGCCCGGGATGTCGGCCGGGAAGTCCGACGAGACGGTGACCGTGGGCGACGCGCCGGCACCTTGGCCGGAGACCGTGTAGACGGCCAGCCCGGCGCAGGCGAGCAGGGCCAGGGAGAGGAGGACGGCGGCGGGACGGCGGGAGGCGGCTCGCGGCACGGCGGGTCTCCTTGTGGACAAGGGAGCTCCGAGGCGGGCCGGCACTCGCGCGTCCGCCTCGGACTCCGGATGGTACGTTCAGGTATGTACACTAAGACGGTAATCGTTTAGCTTCCTAAGGTCAAGGTCCGGAGAGAGGTGACGAGCCGTGGCAGTCGACCCGCAGGTCTCACCCGCCCACCCCTCGGCGCCGCGCCGCCCCGCCGCGGCGCGCATCCCGACCCGTCACGGCAGCTTCGAGCTCCGCGTCTACCCGGACGCGCTGGACGGCAAGGAGCACATGGCGCTCGTCCACGGAGATCTCGGGAGCGGCCGCGACGTCCTAACCCGCATCCACTCCGAGTGCTTCACGGGAGACGTCCTCGGCTCCCGCCGTTGCGACTGCGGGCCGCAGCTCGACGCCGCGCTGGCCGCCGTCGTCGGCGAGGGGCGGGGGGTGGTCGTCTACCTGCGGCAGGAGGGGCGGGGGATCGGCCTGGCCGAGAAGCTCCGCGCCTACAGCCTCCAGGACCTGGGCTTCGACACGGTCGATGCGAACCGCCTGCTCGGCCACGCCGCGGACGCGCGCGACTACGCGCCGGCGGTGCGCATCCTCGGCGACCTCGGGGTGCGGTCGGTCCGGCTGCTGTCGAACAACCCGGCCAAGGTCGAAGGGCTGCAGCGGGGCGGGGTCGGGGTCCTCGGCCGGCTGCCGCTGGTGACGCCGGCGACCGACGACAACCGCGACTACCTGCGCACGAAGGTCGAGCGGATGCGCCACCTGCTCGAGGTCGACGACCGTGCCGCCGCCCCGGCCGCGGCCGACCTCCCGGGGGAAGGCGAGATCACCGCCGCCTCCCGGCGCGACGGCGAGGCGCAGGGTCCGGTACCGGAGGTCGTCGAGCCGGCGGAGCCGCGTCCCTTCGTCACCCTGACCTACGCTCAGAGCCTCGACGGCTCGATCGCCGCCCGGCGCGGGGAGCCTCTCGCGCTGTCCGGCGGCGAGTCGCTGCGGTTGACGCACCGGCTCCGCGCCGCGCACCGCGGCATCCTGGTCGGCGTCGGCACGGTGCTGGCGGACGACCCTCGGCTGACCACACGCCTGGGCGAAGGGGCGCGCGACCCGCAGCCGGTCGTCCTCGACCGGCGGCTGCGCACCCCGCCCGACAGCCGGCTGGTCGCCGGCGGCGGCCCCGCCCCGTGGATCGCCGCGGCCCCCGACGCCGACCCGCGGCGCGAGCGGCGGCTGGCGGCGGCCGGCGCGCGGGTCGTCCGGCTGCCGGAGGGAGAGGGCGGGATCGACCTCCGGGCTCTGCTGGACTACCTGCGGGGGCGGCGGGTGGAGAGCCTGATGGTCGAGGGGGGCGCGCGGGTGATCACCAGCTTCCTCGCCACCCGCCTCGTCGACCACCTGGTGCTGACGATCGCGCCGCGGTTCGTCGGCGGCCTGCCGGCGGTCGCCGGCAACGGCGAGCGGCCGGCGGTCCTGCCGCGTCTGAGCGGCCTCCGCCACCGCCAGCTCGGTGCCGACCTCGTCGTCTGGGGGAGGCCCCGATGGGCCTGAGCACCGCCGGCGCGTGCCCCTCGCTGCGGGGCGGGCCTTGACCGGCAACCGGGAGCTGGTCTTCGAGGCGCCGCGGCGGGTCGCGGTGCGCGCCGCGGCCGAGCCGCGGCCGGGACCGGGGGAGGTCCTGGTGCGGACTGAGGTCTCGGCGGTGAGCCCCGGGAGCGAGCTCCTCGTCTACCGCGGCGAGGCGCCCGCGGCCCTGGCGGCAGACGCGGCGCTGCCAGCGCTCGCCGGCGACCTCTCCTTCCCGCTCGCCTACGGCTACTCGGCGGTCGGGCGGGTGGAGGCGACCGGACCGGGCGTCGAGGAGCCGGCGGTGGGGGAGCGGGTGTTCGCCTTCCACCCCCACGCCGCCCGCTTCACCGCGCCCGCCGGCGAGGTGGTGCCGGTCCCGGAGGACCTTTCCGCCGAGGCGGCGGCGATGCTGCCGTCGATGGAGACCGCGGTCACCCTGCTCCTCGACGGCCGGCCGCTCGTCGGCGAGCGCGTCCTGGTGCTCGGCCAGGGCGTCGTCGGGCTGCTGACCACGGCGCTCGCCGCGCGCACGCCGCTCGCCTCGCTGACCGTCGCCGACCTCCACCCGCTGCGGCGCGAGACGGCGCGGTCGCTCGGCGCCGGCGCCGCGGTCGACCCGCGCGCCCCCGACGCGGCCGCGCGGCTGGCGGAGCGGCTGCACCGCGGCGAGCCCGGGGACGGCGCGGACCTCACCTACGAGCTGACCGGCGATCCCGGCGCCCTCGACGAGGCGCTGCGCTGGACGGGCTTCGCCGGCCGGGTGGTCGTCGGCTCCTGGTACGGCACCCGCCGGGCCGCGCTCGACCTCGGCGGGCGGTACCATCGCAGCCGGATCCGCATCCTGTCGAGCCAGGTCAGCACGCTGCCCCCGGAGGCGACCGGCCGGTGGAGCCGGCGGCGGCGGCTCGCGGCCGCGCTCGACGGGCTGTCGGCGGTCGGCGCGGAGCGGCTGGTCACCCACCGGGTCGCCTTCGCCGAGGCGGCGCGGGCCTACGCCCTGCTCGACGAGCGGCCGGACGAGGCGATCCAGGTGATCCTCACCTACGACGACGACTGAGGAGGGGACGACGGCGTGTACACCGTGGCACTGCGGCGGGACTTCGTGGCCCAGCACTACCTGGTCGGCGGCGACTGGGGCAGGGAGAACGACTGGCACTCCCACCGCTACGGGGTGGAGCTGCGGCTCGAGGGCGACCGGCTCGACGGCCACGGGTTCCTGGTCGACCTCGTCGACGTCGAGGCCCGGGTCGCGGCCCAGGTCGAGCGCTTCAGCGACCGGACCCTGAACGACGACTCGGCCTTCGCCGGGCTCAACCCGAGCGTCGAGCACTTCGCCCGCATCCTCGCCGAGGCGATCGCCGGCGGGGGAGACGGCGGCCCCGAGGACGCCCTCGCCGCCCCGAACCTCGTCGCGCTGACCGTCACCGTGTGGGAGGACGACCGGGCCAACGCCTCGTTCCGCCACGAGCTGGCCGGCGGAGGTGCGCCCGCGCCGCGCGGCGGGGTTGCCGGCTGAGCGTGCCCTGGGACGGCTGGTCGTTCCCGCGCTACCTGGCGGCCAAGCGCACCGTCGACGACCGCGCGCTCGACCGCCGGGTGTGGGGCCGGATGGGGGAGCTGATCGCGCCCGCCCGTCCGGGGGCACGGGTCCGGGTCCTCGAGGCCGGTTGCGGGGAGGGGGCCATGCTCGAGCGCCTGCTGGCCGACGGGCTCGACGGCGGGGCGGCCGCGCCGAGGCCCCTCCTGCGCGGCGCCGACTACACGGCCCTCGACGCGGACGGCGACAACCTCGCTGCGCTGCGCGCCCGGCTCCCCGGCTGGGCTCGGCGGTGGGGATTCGAGGTCGGGGAGGCCGGTGGCGGCACTCTCCTCGAGCTGTCGAATGCCGGCAGGTGGACTGCGGTGCGGCCGGTCCACGCCGACCTCTTCGCGCACCTCGCTCCGGGGGCCGGCGGCGAGGCCCCCGACGACGGCGCCGACGCGAGCCCCGCGTCGGGCGCCGCCTTCGACCTCGTCGTCGCCCATGCGTTCCTCGACGTCGTCGACGCGGAGCGCGCCGTGCCCCTCCTCCTCGCCGCCCTCCGCCCGGGCGGCCTGCTCTACGCCCCGATCACCTTCGACGGGGTCACCACGTTCGAGCCGCCGGCGGTCCCGGAGGTCGACGACGCGGTGGTCCGCCTCTACGACGCGGCGAGCGGCGGCGGCCGGCCGGCCGGCCGCCGGCTGCCGGGGCTGCTCGCCCGCCACGGGGCCGAGGTCGTCGCCGCCGGCGGCTCGGCCTGGGTGGTGCACCCGTCGGCGCGGGGCTATCCGGCCGACGAGGCGTACTTCCTCCACGCCATCCTCCACGTCGTCGAGGAGACCCTGCGCGGCCGGCCCGGCCTGGACCCGGCGGGCCTGGCGGCCTGGGTCGCCGTGCGCCGCCGGCAGGTCGACCGTGGCGAGCTCGTCTACGTCGCCCATCAGCTCGACGTCCTCGCCCGCGCGCCTGCGGCTTCCTGAGGGCGGTCGGCGGCGAGGGCGAGGCCGCCCCGGAGGCCGGCGGCGCCGAGCCGGGCGGCCAGCGGGTCGAGGGCGGAGAAGAGCGCCCCCCAGAGCCGCGGCATGTCGCCCCGAGGGACGAAACGCCAGGTCTCGACCGCGCGAACCGCGAGCCCCGCGCCGGCGGCCAGGCGGGCGAGCTCGGCGGCGGTCAGGAAGAGGTCGGTCGACAGGTGGCGGGTGGCCAGGCCGAGCCGCGGCGCGAGGTGCCGGTACCACCACCAGCCGCCGTTGGGGGTGAGGCAGACGAAGGTGCCGTCGGGGGCGAGGACCCGCCGCACCTGCGCCAGGACGCGCGGCCGGTCGAGCATGTGCTCGAGGGCGCCGACGCAGAGGACGGCGTCGGCCGAGCGGTCGGCGACGGTGGCGAGCTCCTCGGCCGGGTCGATCCGCACCTCGACCCGGCCGCCCCACGGCACGCCGGCCGCGGCCTCGCGGGCGGCGCGGACCATCGCCGGCGAGAGGTCGGTGCCGACGGCGCGCTCGAAGTGCGCGGCCAGGGGAACGAGGTGGAGGCCCGTGCCGCAGCCGATCTCGAGCAGCGTGCCGTGGCGGCGGCCGGCGAGGAGGCGGCGGATCAGCCGGAGGCGCCGGGCGAGGCTCGCCGCGGCGCCGCCGTGGGCGTCCCGGTAGCTCGCGGCGAGGCGGTCGAAGTGGTCGGCGACGTCCTCACGGCCGGTGACGGGGCGGGTCTCGAGCCGGGGCACGGGGAGGAGGTTAGCCCGGATCGTCCGGGGCGCCCGCGGCGAGGGCGGCGATCTCGACCGGGCGAGTCATGGAGGGCCCGGCGGGCGCCGGCCGGCCGGAGCGGCGGCCGCCCGCTCCGCCAGGAAGTCGCGCAGCCGGTCGAGCGTCTCGGACCAGGGCGGGTGCTCGAGGTAGCGGCGGCGGGCGGCGAGGCCTCGCCGGGCGAGCAGGTCGCGGTCGGCGGCGAGGCCGGCGAGGGTCTCGGCGAGCCGGCCGGTGTCCCCCTCGCGGATGGCGATCGTCGCCTCGCCGCCGGTGAGCCGGCGGGCGGTGTCGCTGTCCGCGTGCAGCACGGGGACGAGGCCGCAGGCCATCGCTTCGAGCGCTGCGATCGCGCACGACTCGGGCCGCGACGGCAGGGCGAGCAGGTGGGCCCCCTCCATCCGCGCCCGAACCCGCTCGGCCGCGACCTCGCCGGCGAGCTCCACCCGGTCGTCGAGCCCGGCGGCCCGGATCCGCCGCCGCAGGCGCCGCACGTAGGCGGGGGCCGCGTCGAGACGGCCGAGCGCGGTGAGCCGGGCCGCGTCCGGAGGGAGGCGGGCGAGCGCCTCGGCCGCCAGGTGGAGCCCCTTGGCCGGGACGACGGCGCCGGCGAAGACGACCTCGAGCGGGCCGGGGCGGTGGGCGCGCCTCTCGATCGCCGCCTCGGGCAGCGGCTCGCCGGCGTGGTCGCCCCCCGGCGGCGCGACCAGCGTCGGCAGCGGCCGGCCGCGGGCGGCGGCGACCCGCTCGGCGATCCACGGGTTGACCGTGACGCAGCCGTCGACCCCCGCCAGGTAGGCGCGCTCGAGCCACCGCTCCCAGGCGCCGACGCCCGGCGGCCGCCGCTCGTCGGCGCGCAGCAGGTGGACCAGCGCAACCCGCGGCGGCCCGCCCCTGCGGCCGAGCCGCCGGCCGGCCAGGACGAGGGACGGGTGGGCGAGCCCGTCCTCGACGACGACGTCGACCTCGGGGTCGGCAAGCGTCGCGAGGAGGCGGTGCGAGAGGTTGGCGGCGAGCCGGGCGACCCCTCCCGCGGCCGGCACCGACACCACCCGCACTCTGTCCCCGCGGGCGCGGAGGTGGCCGACCAGGCGGCGGGCGTAGAGGTACCCCCCGGTCCGCCGCTCGATCGATCCGGGGACGACCAGCGCCACGTGCATCCTTCGACGCTACCGGATATCCTGATTTGCATCATGTCTCCGCAGGCCGGGCCCGGCGCCGCGCCGCCGCTGCGCGTCGCGATCGTCGGCTGCGGCGCAATCGCCGAGCACGCCCACCTGCCCGCCGCGGCCACCGTCCCGGGGATCGAGGTCGTGGCGCTGGTCGACCGCGACCGCGCGCGGGCTCGGGCGCTCGCGGACCGCTGGGACGTCCCCGAGGTCGGTACGGACCCCCTGCGGCCGCCGGGAGACCCCGAGGCGGCGATCGTCGCCCTGCCGCACCGCCTGCACGCACCGGTCGGCCGCGAGCTTCTCGCCCGCGGGCTCCACCTGCTCGTCGAGAAGCCGCTCGCCCTGACCGCCGCGGAGTGCGACGGGATGATCGCCGCCGCCCGCGCCGCCCAGGCGGTCCTCGCCGTCGGCCTGGTGCGGCGGTTCCTGCCCGCGATGGAGGTCGCCCGCCGGGCGCTGGCGGCCGGCGTCGCCGGGCCGATCGAGCGCTTCGACGTGCGGGAGGGACGGGTCTACGACTGGCGGACGCGCACCGACGCCATGTTCCGCCGCGACGCGGCCGGCGGTGGGGTGCTGGTCGACACCGGCTCCTACACCCTCGACGCGCTCCTCGCCTGGCTCGGCGAGCCGGTCGAGGTGGTGCGCTACGCGGACGACGCGGCCGGCGGGGTGGAGGCCGAGGCCCGGCTCGAGCTGGTGACGGCGAGCGGCGCGCGCGGCACGGTCGAGCTCTCCCGTCTGCGCGACCTCCGCAACACGGCGCGGCTCCACGGCCGCGACGGGACCCTGGAGGTCCCGCTGCACGGCGGCGCCGTCCGCCTCGACGCCGGCGGTGCGACCGGCGAGCTGCTGCCGGCGCCGCCCGCCGCGACGCCCGGCGGCGCGGACGGCCGGGCCGCCGCCGCGCACGGCGCCGCGGCGTCCGACGGCCGGACGGACCTCTTCGCCCTGCAGCTCGCCGACTGGCTCGCCGCGATCCGCGACCGCCGCCCTCCCACCGTGCCCGCCGTGGAGGCGCGCCGCAGCGTCGAGCTGATCGAGCGCTGTTACGCCGTGCGCGAGGAGCTCGCGGTGCCGTGGGCGCCGCGCGCCGCCGGCGCGAGGGCCGCTCCGGCGGCGGAGCGGGCCGCCCGGACCGCGTCCCCCCCGGCCCCGGCGGAGGCGGCGCCCTCCGACCCGGGCTCTGCATGGCGCGGGCGGACGGTGCTCGTGACCGGCGGCACCGGCTTCCTGGGTGGCCGGCTGGTCGAGGTCCTGTCGCGGGCCGGGGCGCGCGTCCGGGTCCTCGTGCGCGACCTGTCGCGGGCGGCGGCGATCGCGCGGTCCGACGTCGAGCTGCTCGCGGGCGACGTCGTCGACCGGGCGGCGGTCGCCCGGGCGACGGCGGGCTGCGCGGCGATCTTCCACTGCGCCTACGGCAACCGGGGCACGGCGGAGGAGCGGCGCGCGGTCGACGTCGGCGGGGCCGCGGCGGTCGTCGACGCGGCCCTGGCCGCCGGCGCGCGAGTCGTCCACGTCAGCACCCTCTCCGTCTACGGCCGCACGGCCGACGGCGACCTCGACGAGGCGAGCGCCTACGGCCCGTGCACCGACGGCTACTGTGCCAGCAAGCGGGCGGCCGAGGAGGCGGTGCTCGCGGCGCATCGCGAGCGGGGTCTCGACGTCGTGGTGGTCCAGCCGACCGTGGTCTACGGTCCGGGAGGCCTGGCCTGGACGGTGACGCCGCTCGCCGCCGTCACCGAGCGCCGTGCTCTGCTCGTCGACGGCGGCCGCGGTCTGGCCAACGCCGTCTACCTCGACGACGTCGTCGACGCCCTGCTGCTCGCCGCCTCGC
>Ga0299913_10006672_pt1 | contig 10014 bp, 10 predicted proteins | sample RVTome_9_FD_201360 | JGI IMG/M metagenome (GOLD analysis project Ga0299913, IMG submission 201360) | Soil microbial communities from uranium-contaminated site in the Upper Colorado River Basin, Wyoming, United States - RVT155D38 (version 2) ... | reverse complement strand
GTTTGACGATGCTGTGCAACCACGTTGCCTTCGATGGCATGGCGAGCGTGATCCTGCTGGGTGACCTGAGAGACGAGTACACCGCAGTTCTGGAAGGAAGAGGAGCTCAGCCTGCCGACTGGACGTCGCGGACGCTGGAAGCACTGGTCGACGAGCCCGACTGGCGGACCGTGACCGCTGCGACGATTCGGGCGGCATCGACTTGGTGGCAAACTCGAGTCTCGACTCATGTCGACCCCGGACAGGTTGCCGGCCCCCCTGCCACCGACCACGCGCTCCTCGAGCTCGGCCCCGTGCTGCAAGTCCTGGCGCCGGCGCGGCGCAGATACCACTGGTCGACTGATGCAGTTCTCCTCGGTGTCCTGGAAAAGGCATGGGCCTCGGTGCTTGGCACACCAGAGACGGACAGTTCGTGGCTAGTTGCCCAGGACCTGCGTCCGGCCTTGGGGGTGACCCGCGGTATAGGGAATCTCAGCGTCATCGCCGGCGTTTCGATCGCGGACCCACGATCCGACCTTATGACGGTCATCGACGGGATAGATGCCGAGATCAAGACACAGAGCGGGGATCTGATCACCGCATCGGCTGCAATCAAGCCTTGGGGATTTGCGGCGGGACCGTCCTTACCTCGCATGCTCCGCAGGAGCGAGAAACTGCGTTGTTACCGCTCGATCAGCAACGTTGGCCAACTGGGCGAGTCTCTCGACGGGTGGGGGTCGGCGTCCATGGACAGGGTCTGGTTCGTCGGGCCTCTCGCCCACCCCCCTTACACCTCGTTCATCGCTGCGGGCCACGGGTCGTCAACCCTGGTCTCGGTGCGTACCTCGCCCCACTGGCTGACCCACGAGCAGGCCATGGCGCTAGAACGCGCCGCCATGGAGCTGGCCTAGACCCAAGACCCGCTTGGGCGATCATGCGTGCGGCGAGCTCGCCTTTACCTCAGCTCGCCGACGGCCCTCGATGACATTCTCCCACTAGCGTCACCTGCTCAGAGGAGGACGAGATGAGGATCCAATCCGGCCAACTCGTGGCTTTGGGCTACGGCACCTACGTGCGCTCGGATGAGGTCGTCGCCGTCGAGCCCATCACCGAGGGCCGGGGACCCGGGAAACGCTCTCTGGTGTGGATCCGCGGTGTCCCCGAGCCGCTGGTCGCCTCACGCTCGGAGGGAGCGATCGTCGACGATCTCACCACCCCGGTCGAGGAGGCAGCGAGGATGACCGCCCAGCGCACCGCACTCCGTCGTCTGCTCGGCGTCCTCGACGCCATCTCTCCGGGAGTCCGCCGCATACTGTCCGAGGAGACCGACACGGACATCGATGAGCTGCTGGCGGAAGGCAACCGGGTTCTGAGCTGAACCGAGCTCGAAGTCGGCCCTCAACACCAGCCAGACAGCCCCGGTTACAGCCGACGCGACCACGGAGCGGGGGAATAGACTTCCCCCGCCACTCACACCTGTTCCGGAGGTGCAATGGAACCAACCCCACCCGACTTGCCACCCGAGCCGGACAGAAAGCTCCCCGCCTGGGCCATCTTGCTCATGGTCGTTGGGGGGGTGATCGTCATCGCCGGAGGTATCTGCGTGGCCCTGGTCGTCACCCTTTGATCCCACAACTCCGCTTCGGGCCTGTGACGGTGGGTACTCACGACCTGTTCGTGGTCCTCGGCGTGATCGCTGCCTTCATCGTGCTCTGGATCCGGGGCAAGCCGCTGCGAGGCCGTGGGATGGCGAGTCTCGTTGCCGGTGGCCTGTTCACAGGGGCCGTCTTCGCCAAGCTCGGCACGGGTTGGCAATACCTCGCCCGCTCAGACGATCCAACGTTGCTCGGTCTCTGGCTCGAGGGAGGCCAGAGCGTGCTTGGCGGTCTCGCCGGTGCCTATCTCGGTGTAGTCGTGACCAAGAAGGTGATCGGCTATCAGGGCTCGACTGGCGACTGGTTCGCCCCCGCGGTCGCCTCCGGTCTGGCCGTTGGACGTATCGGTTGTTTTCTCACTGAACAGATCGGGACCCCCACGGCCCTCCCCTGGGGGATCACCGTTTCGCCAGAAGTCGCCGCCACCATGCCCTACTGCCCGTCGTGCGCCCTCGGAGTGCCGATGCACCCTTCTTTTCTCTACGAGATCGTCTTTCACGTCGTCGCCTTGGTCCTATTGATCCGCTTCGCCGGGCGGCTGGCGGTGCCTGGCGGCGTCTTCAAGCTCTATTTGCTGGCCTATGCCGTGTTCCGCTTTGGCGTCGAGTACGTCCGGGACAACCCCGATTTGGCGTGGGAGCTCAGCGGCTCGCAGATCTTCCTCCTGATAACCGTCCCCATAGCCACGGCGGTATACCTGTGGAAACGACACACGACCCCACCGCTCGCCCTCGAGGCGGCACGATGAGAGGAGATGCGACATGACGGTCGGTATGCCACTCCGTGAGGACCGCATCCATCGCTACGTCAACGCGTTCTGTCCCCACTGTCACGACGAAAACCCGGACATGACACTGGAGGAAGTGCCACGCCTCAGTGGTTACCTGGCCGAGGCCGAGGGACAGGTCTGGCTGGTTCGAGGCTGTCCCCGTCACGGGAAAGTGGTGACGCACTACGACGAGGACCCCGAGATTCTCTCCTATCTGGAGCGGTGGACCGCCACCACCAAGGTCCACATCCCCGACACTCCAGGCAACTTTGCCCCCGTTCCCGCCGCGTACCTCGAAGGGCTGAGCGAGATGCAGACACAGCACACCTGCATCCTCCTCGAGGACATCAACGAGAACTGCAACCTGCGATGCCCCACTTGCTACGCCGACTCCATGCCCGAGCTGACCGGTCTCGCCTCCGTCGCCGACGTGATGGCCAACATCGACCAAAGGCTGGCACGGGAGGCTGGTCGGATCGACGTGCTCATGCTCAGCGGCGGGGAGCCAACTATCCACCCCCAGTTCCGTGAAATCCTCGAAGGGGCGCTTCAACGAAACGTGGTCCGAGTGCTGGTGAACACCAACGGTGTGACCCTCTCCCGGGATGACGCTCTTCTCGAGCTGCTCGCGTCAAATCGGGACCGGGTCGAGGTCTACCTCCAGTTCGATGGTTTCAAGAAGGAGACGTATCTGCATCATCGTGCCGCCGACCTGCGGACCATCAAAGAGAGGGCACTGCAACGACTCAGCAGCGCCGGGGTGTTTACGACGTTGACCATGACCGCCGCCCTCGGGGTCAACGACGACGAGATCGGCGCCGTCGTCCTCCACGCATTGGAGACTCCTTTCGTAGGCGGTGTCTGCATCCAACCGGTATTCGGGTCGGGAAGGTCGACGTCGATAAACCCGTTGGAGCGTCTCACCCACACCGGCGTGCTGAAGCGGCTCGGACCGCAAACCAGTGATGTCGTCCAATGGGACGACCTGACCGCACTCCCCTGCTCGCATCCCCATTGCGCCAGTGTTGGGTACATGTTGCGCACCGACGCCGGCGAGTGGCGTTCACTGGTGGGGGTGATCGGACACGACCGACTCGCCGCGCACCTCGACCTGGTGAGCAACCGCATCATCGACCCCGAGCTCACCTCGGAGTTGCGCGAATTGGTGAAGACGTCACTGCTCGGGCTGTTGAGTGAGCAGACCTCCCTAAGCCATCCCACTGTTCTCGACCTCTTCCGTGACGTGTGCGAGGCCTGCGACCTGGGTCTCAGCACGCTGCTCAAGATGGCCACCGGGTCGCGAAGGCAGGCCAAAGCCATGCGGGAGTTAGTGGGTACCCGCATCAAGCGGATCACGGTCAAGCCGTTCATGGACATGAACACGATGCTCGAGGAACGCCTGCTGCAGTGCTGTGTCCATGTCGGCACGAAGAGCAGCAAGCAGAATCAGTGTGCCCCGTTCTGTGCTGTTCAAGCGTGGCGACCGCTTGGTGACATGAAGCTGCCTGCAGTAACCCGACCCACCGACACACGAACTTCGATCCCGGTGAAGGTGGGATCGTGAGCGGCCGGACCACTCCCCCGGCGGCCTTCGAACCGAGCTATCCGTCACAGGCAACCCCCTTCGACCCGATCCGCCTCTGTGTCTACAGCACCATCGCCCTTCTTGCCTGGTTGTTGACTCCGGCGACGGTGACGGCAGTGTTCAGCGGCGTTGCCCTGGTCGCCTACTGGCGGGCGCGACGCGCTGGCCTTGTCAAGTCGAGATGCAAGCTGGGAGACACCCGTCTGGTCATGGCATACCTCGGCGTCCTCTTCCTCACTGGATCCGGTTTAACTCTCTACCGGGTCCTGCAGCTCATGGGTTGACCCAGCGACGCATCGCTCACGTCGACGGATTCGGTCGGGATTCGCCCTGGTCCCGATGAGCAGCTGGTCCCGATGAGCAGCGAGTAACGGGGTTCAGGCACGGGTCGGTCCGGACCGCGTCATCTGCTCCCGCTCCACTCATGCTCCCATGGTTTCCTCCTACGGGACCGAATCACCCGGCCGATGTCTGATGGGGACGACGGCCCCGTCGTGAACTGTCTCCCCCGCGGGTCAGCTCCTCGCGTTGCCAGGACAGGTCGGCAATCACGGTGGCGACGCTGGCGGCCTCCTCGTCCATCCCCCGAGCCGCCATGTCGTGCTCGACCGCCTCCATGACTTCGATCGCCACCAGGAGTCCGGTGGCGGGCGTCAGCGACGACCGACACTCGGTTCGGGCATGTCGACTCCGGCTCCGGTCACTCTGCTCCGATACGCTCTGGATGGTCGAGATGTCGATCTCCTGCATGGTCCTTCTCGCTTGTCTTCCACAGAACGTACGACGCGGCTCGTACGGTTGATATCGGGGTTTGCCCCCACCCATGGGCCATGGCTGAGGATCCGAAGCCCTGTCGGCTCGAGGCGCTGCCGGTCCGGACCTGGAACGACTCCTGATGGGATGGAGGCTATGGAACGCAGGTGACGCACCGGTTGGCTGCAGGTCGAAACTCGAGCCGGGCCGCCGGGATCACGACACCGCACTCCTCGCAAGTCCCGTAGGTCCCATCGTCGAGCCTGCCAATGGCGCGATCGATTTCGGCGATCGAGGCGGATATCGATCTCGCCGCCGCCGTGGTCGAAAGCCGCTCCACCGCCTCGGTCGTCCCGTCACCGACCCGCTTGCCGAACGAGACCGAGGCGGTTTCGTTCGGGGGGGCGGTGAGACGACTCAGATCAGCGTCGAGGACCGCCCGACGCCTCTTCAGCAAATGTCTGATCTGGTCGGGGCTCACGGAGTCCAAGCCTACGTGTCACCTGCCGTCTGGCGAGTCTCGTCGACGACTGTCCCAATCGACGACCTCGCCCGAGGGCATCCTGGCATTTAATCCCCGGTCAGGTCGGCAACCACGGCGAAGTGATCCGACGCCTGCGACTCGATGACCTCCACGCTCACCGCGGCCAGGTCCGGGGTATGGAGCACATAGTCGATGCGATGACGGGGGTCGGCGGCGTTGGCCGTGTGACCGTCGCCCGATCCGGCCTCGGCCCATGAGTCGACCCACCCTGCGTCGAGCAGCTCGTCGACCTGGCGCCAGCCCGGCCGGGCGTTGAGATCTCCAACCAGGACCGCAGGCTGGCGACCTGCCCACTCTTCGATGACCACTGCGAGCTGCTCGTGCTGGACCGGGTACAGGTCGGCCTCGGGGTCTTCGTCGTGGGTATCGGGATCGTTGATGTGCTGGAGATGGGTGGAGATGAACAGCACCTCACTCTGCGGTGTCGCCACGACGGCGGCCAGATAGCCCCGCTGGTAGGGGGTGCCCACCCGGGGCAGGAGCTGACGCTCCACCTCAGCCAGCGGGTAACGGCTCAAGATGGCGTTGCCCCACACCGGGTCGGTGGTGCCGAAGAAGACGTCGTGCTCCCAGCCGAGCCGGTTCCCGAGCAGATGGACCAGGTCGGTGTTGGCGTTGAGCAGACCAGCCCGGGCCACCTCCTGGAGCCCGACCACGGTGGCCCCGCTGTCTTCGATCACGCTGGCGACCGCGGCCACGTCCATCTCACCGCCGGTGCCGAAGGCCTGATGGAGGTTGTAGGACATGTAGCGCACCGGTCCGACGTCCGGCGGTGCGGGCAGGGACCCGGCTCCGAGCAGACCGAACACGGGAAGGATGAGAGACAGCGAGACCAGCAGCGGTATCCCGGCGGGAACCTGCTCGGCGACGACGGGCCGACGGGCGAGAGCCGCGACGAGACCGAATACGACGAGGAGGGCCGCACCCCCGATCCGGGCCTGAGCCTGAGTGAAACCTAGATCGAGGTCGACTGGCAGGTAATAGCCGAAGCCGATCCCCAAGAACAGCACCGCGCCTGCGATCAGGGTCACGGCAGCCGGGGTGACCGCGATCCCCGGAGTGTCGGGCACCAACCCTGCCCAGACGATCCCGGCAGCCGGAATCGCGACGATCAGGAGCACCGCGAATAGCCACGACGGTCCCTCGGCGAGGACCACCACAGCTCCCACCACCAACGAGGCGAGAGCCAGCATGGCCCGCGACCTGCCGAAGAGCCGCGCCGCCCAGATAGCGACGAGATTGAGGGCTGTGATCGCCACCGCCACCAGTCCGGTGGGCACCGTGGTCAACTCCGAGATCCAGCCCGGTGACTGGAGCACCTGATACTGGACGAACAGATAGGGGCCGAGCCCGAGCAGTCCCAGGGCCGGCACCCAGTGCGGCCCCGATCGGGTCGGGTTGAAGACGGTTGCGGCCAGGTAGACGACCCCGGCTGCCAATACCACGGTGGCTGCCAGAGCGGCCACCCCGGGCCGATAGGCGAGATCGAGCGTGGAGCCCAGCCCCTTGATGGCCGAGTCGAGGGTGATGCCGACCAGTACCCCGACGACCAGCACCTCCCGGCCCAGACTGAGGAGCAAGGGGAGCAGACCAAACAGCGCTGCCACCGCCAACCCGGAGGTCCAATGATCGACAGCCGGGTCGGCAGCAAGCTGATTGGCGATCCGGCCACCGACAAGCACCAGCGAACCCAGCATCAGGCTGTACCGCAAGGAGAGCCAGCGCGACAACACGGGAAAGAGCATCCCGGCCAGGAAGGGGATCACCGCGATGGGGATGAGATCGAGGGCGCCGATCCCCACTGTGTCCCGCTGATACCAGCCCAGCGATCCGAAGTGGAAGCGGGCCATCTCGATTCCCAACGCGAAGACCAACCCCGTCAGCAACCAACCGAGCCTGGCCTCTCGCATGATGCCGGAGCCTACGACCCTTCCCCTCAACCACAAACTGCGCGTGCCGGTGTCTCCTACAGCCTCGACACGACCGGTTCCCGAATTGGGCGAGCTGAGGGTCTTACGCCTCTGGCGTAGCGCCGGCCGGTCCGTAGCCTCATCAGCAAGCCTCGGGAAAGGAGTCAAGGCATGTCAGCACACAGCTACGGATTCGGGGTGGAGACCGACCTGGATCCGGCTCAGGCAGAGGCGAAGATGCGAGAAGCCCTGGCCGAAGAGGGCTTTGGGATCCTCACAGAAATCGATGTTGCCGCCGTTTTGAAGAGCAAACTCGACGTCGACGTCGATCCTTATCGCATTCTCGGCGCGTGCAACCCCCAACTGGCCCACAAGGCGCTTTCGAGTGAGCAAAGCATCGGGCTTCTGTTGCCCTGCAACGTGATCATCTACGAGAAGGGGCAGGGAAGCGTCATCGAAGTGCTCGAGCCCAAGCTGATGGCCGAGCTCACCGCCAATCCCGATCTCGAGGAGATAGCCGACGACGCCCGTGCTCGGCTGGAGCGTGCTCTCGCCAGGGTCGGGGCCGGGTAGTCACCCAGTCGCCTGGGGCTGGCTTCCGCTCGACACGACCAGGTTGTACCTACCTTCGTCGGCGCTCAATGGTGGGGGCGGCTCTCCGCCCCCACCACCGTTGATTCTGAATCACCGTCGGGCGTAGTAGGCGTCCTGGGTGTGCAGGGCCGGGGCGGGCGTCACGGGACGCCTCATGTCGGTCCAAACCCCATGGGCTCGACCCGCACTGTCGATGTCGAGACCGTTGTAGTCACCGATGAAGGTGGCACAGCTCTCACAGCCTGGCACTCGCGCTTGGAAGAAGATGCTGTCATCCGGGTTGGATGGCTCCTGGCTGATCACCTCTTGACTGAAGCCTGTCAGGGGCTCCCCGGAGGCGAGGGTCATGTCGTAGAGGTCGCGGTCGGTTCGGCCGTCCATATAGATCACCTGCAGACTTCCGTCCGGCCCAACCGCGGCCCACGGGAACCACTGATCAGATCCAGCGCTGGCGTCGACCCGGATTCGAGAGGTGAGGTCGGTGTCCGTACCATCGTCGCCTCCCGCCCAGGTCGCCCCGCCGTCGTCCGAATACGCCACGAAGATGTTGGTATCGGTCACCGGAGTGCTGGAGCTGTTGACACCGTCGGCGTTGTCGGCGAAAACGACATAGATACGACCGTCGTTGTCACCCCCACTGTTGTCCACCGCGATGTTGCCGGCAGAGTTGACCCGCATCTGATGACCGGTCAGTGTCGTGCGGAAGCCGACGTTGATCGGATAGTCCCCCGAGACACCGACCGGCGGGGCCGTGTAGGAGTCCTCCATCTGAACGACGTGTACCGGATCGGTCCAGGTGTCTCCACCATCGCTGGATTTGACCACCATGATTTGAGACTCATAGGCCTCGCCTTCCTCCCACGCCTGCTCATTCTGCTCGTTGTGGAAATGGACATAGACCGTCCCATCAGCGGCCACAGCCGGATATGCGAACTGATCCTGGTCACACTCGAAAGCATCCTCTCCCGCCGCCACATCGTCGGCGTCGTCCTGGAAGGTGCAGTACTCCGAGTTCCGTCCCGAAATCTCCCGAGGCGTAGCCCAGGTCGACCCCGCATCATCGGAATAGGTGAGATATATCGGTGACTCGTCATAACCGCCGTTCTCCAGCCGGAACCGCGCCCACACCAGATAGAGCCGTCCGAAATGCGGGCTGTCCGGGTGGTTGTCGGCAACCAGCCACTCCTTGTCGTTGAAGATCTGCTGAGCCGAGACGTCAGAACCGGTTCCCATGGCCGCAACCACCGGACGGTCCCAGGTGAAGCCACCATCGTGGGAAGTGCTCACTGTCAGTTTTCCATTGGTGCAGAACGGGGCTAGCTGGCCGCAGGTGAATTCCAGGCTGGCCATGTGGGCGGTGTCGAACTTGGCGTTGAACGCCGGAGCCGGGTCTCCCGCCCCCAGAGCACCTCTCGTGAGAGGCACCTCGCCATCGGTCCAGGTCTCCCCACCATCCTCGGACACGAAGAAGCCGGTTGGGACCCTGACGATCACGGTGTTGCCCCGGAAAGTCAGCCGATAGTCGTTGGAACCCGCCAACAGATGATCGGGATCCTCCGGGTCAACCACCACCGCCAACTCGTTATCCGGCGCCAAGGGGTCGTCACAACTGATATCGATGTCAAGTGCAGGATCTCCCGTCGTCTCACAACGGATCTGACCCACCGTGCCCAACCCCGGCACATCCTCAGGCTGCACCAACGGAACGTCACTGAAGGTGCGCAGATCCTCGATGTCCTGTCTCGGGATCGTCGGAGCACCGACAGCCGGCACCATCATCGCCAGGATCAGGGCCAACGCCCCCATCGATATGAGCAGACGCTTCATTCCTCCTCCTTCGCTCCCAGCACAGAACAGATGCCTACGTGAGCAACCATACACGTTTTACCCACGGTGCGTGACGAAGGCCCACGGTGTCGGGCCGAGGCTGGTGACCGGGGGACTGCGGTGATCGGGTCTCTCAGGCCTCCGGGGAGTCCGACGGGATCGGGCCGACGTGGAATGGCCGCATCATCTCGTTGTCCTCGTGCTCGACGATGTGGCAGTGCCAGACGAAGAAGCCGGGAATGTCGAACCTCGCTTTGACCCGGGTCAACTCACCGGGGTAGACGGTCACGGTGTCCTTGTGGCCGGTTTCCCAAGGCAGCGGGTCGTTGCTCCCGGCGACCGACGGCCCACCGTCGATTGCTTCTCGACCGAGAACCTCGAACTGCACCTGATGGATG
>Ga0299913_10006671_pt1 | contig 10015 bp, 10 predicted proteins | sample RVTome_9_FD_201360 | JGI IMG/M metagenome (GOLD analysis project Ga0299913, IMG submission 201360) | Soil microbial communities from uranium-contaminated site in the Upper Colorado River Basin, Wyoming, United States - RVT155D38 (version 2) ... | reverse complement strand
GGGCCGATATCGTTCCCCTCAGTCTCCGCTGTTTGCGGCACGCGAATCAGCACCTCTCGCGTATCCCCGAAGTGTTGCACCACACTGTTCCCGAGGTTCAACCCGCTCAAGACCTCACGCACGGTAGCGAGTTCAGCGTCTTGGCTCAAGCGCAGTTGCAGCAAAATGCCGCCACTAAAATCGATCCCGAGATTGATCCCTCCGTGGGTCACTATCGACACGAGTCCGATCAGAATTACGGCCAGAGACACCGCAATACCCAGCTTCGCCTTGCCAATGAAGTCAAAGCGCAGCCCCTGAGGAATGAGTTCCAGCATGAGTATCCCGCTGTACAAAAAAGGGTGAGTCCACTTGCCTACAGAGAGGTTAGTCTATCCAGGTACTTAAATGCTGAGTTTGGTCACTCGCCGCAGGCTAAACGCCGTTTCAAAAATGGTCCGTCCGACAAAAATCGCTGTAAACATGCTGGCGGCGATGCCGATCGCCAGCGTGACGGCAAATCCTTTCACCGGCCCCGAGCCGAATTGAAACAGCACCAAGGCGGCAATCAGGGTGGTGACGTTCGCATCTAAAATCGTTACGAAGGCCTTCTGAAAACCAGCATCCACCGAAGCGCCCACGGATTTCCCCAGACGCAATTCCTCGCGAATACGCTCGAAGATCAGGACATTGGCGTCCACCGCCATACCCACGGTCAAAATAATACCGGCAATGCCCGGCAGAGTCAGAGAAGCACCGAGGTTGGGCAACGCCAGAATCCCCATGATAATGAGGAGATTCAATCCCAACGCAACATCTGCGATGACGCCGGACAGACGGTAATAAATGACCATGAACAGAATAACCAGGGCACCGCCAAGTAAGATAGAGCGGACGCCTTGCGTAATCGAATCACTGCCGAGCGACGGTCCAATCGTGCGATTTTCAATAATTTGCACCGGTGCCGGTAGCGCACCTTCGCGCAAGACAATGGCCAGATCACGCGCTTCCTCAGGTGTGAATGTCCCGGTGATTTGAGCTTCACCGCCGGGAATGGGGCCTTGAATGACCGGTGCGGAGAAAATGGCGTCGTCCAGAACGATTGCCAAAGCCCGGCCAACGTTTTCCTGCGTCACACGGGCAAAAATTCGCTTGCCTCGGCTATCCAGACGCATCAGCACATAGTACTGTCCGAAATTCATCTGATCCGGCATGGCCCGCGCATCAGACAGCATATCTCCCGTCAGCAAGGGACGCCGTTGAACAATATAGGCCGCTCCCTGCACCAGTTGGCCGGTCTTGGGATCTTTCGTTTTCTCGTATAAGAGTTCTGTCCCGGGGGGCGGTTTGGCATCCGATGAACCAGCTTGTGACTGCACCAGCTTAAATTCTAATTGCGCGGTGCGGCCAATCAGATCGATGGCGCGTTGCGGGTCATCAAGTCCAGGCAATTGTACCACGATGCGGTTGGCGCCCTGACGGCTGATGCTCGGTTCACTGACGCCAAACGCATCAATGCGATTGCGGATCTTCTCCAATGCTTGATTCACCGCGCTCGTGCGGATCTGCCTTAGTTCCGTCTCGGGAAAAGCAGCCGTCACCACCTCCGGAGACTGCTGGCTCACGCCCTCCGGCACATATTGCTGCGCCACCTCTTGCACCACCGCCATGTCCGGCGCTTGGCCAAACACCATGCGGATGCCCTCTGTCCCATCCGGCTCCACCGCCGTGACATTGAGACCACGGGTACGCAAGTCCTTGCGCAGCAGCTCCGCCATGCGGTCGAGCGATCGCTCCACGGCCTTCTCCACTTGGACTTCTAACACCAGGTGCAATCCACCCTGGAGATCGAGTCCCAAATGGATCTTATCGCTCGGCGGAATCGCCAAAATCGCACAGGCGATGATCACCACCGCAACGACTCCGAGTTTGATCAGCAGGTTTCGTTTCACCGTGTCACCCATCTACTCCGGAAAGCAAGACTCAATCCGATTAGTTATTCACCACCTGGTCGACGTAATCTTTCCGCACCCGTAGCTTCAGGCCATTTCCGACTTCAATGCGCAGCGTACCGCGGTCCGGTTCCACCTTGTCGACCCGCGCCTCAAGTCCGCCCCGCGTGACAATGCGATCGCCTTCCTTCACATTATCCAGCATCTGCTGCAGCTCTTTGCGCTGTTTCTGTTGCGGCCGAATCAGCAGAAAATAAAAGATCACCATAATAATCAGCAACGGAGCAAACTGAAACAGCATACTTCCCCCGCCCCCGCCCTGCGCTCCCTGAGCATACGCAATATCGATCCACACAGCCGATCCTCCCCGAGCCCATTCAGTGCCTGCAACTGCCGTCCCAGTACTTAGGCTTTTGTTACATTATACAGCATTCAACGCTCACCACCGTAAATGGCAAGGTAAAAAACTACGGTTTTCGCGGTGACGGATGAGGGCGCGCCTCTGAGGCCAAGCAGAAACAGCTTGAGCCTCGTCCTCAAAGCCGAGTGCAACCGTTGACAACCTCACAGCCCACTGCTACATTCGCTATGGCCATCGGCGTCGCAACGCAAGCTATGCTCTCATATCCATCACATCATGATGCATGCCATCTTTGCCCGATTTTGCACCCTCTTATGCCTGATCGCGTGGCTATTCGCGGTCCATTTGCCGATCCCGGCAGCCGCGGCGCCCGCAGCAGTAGACGGCACGTCCCTGTACGCGTTTGGCAGGCATCTGTTAAATATCGGCGATTATTACCGAGCCATCACCGAACTCAAACGCTTCTCGCTGCTTTTCCCCCAGCATCCGCAATATCCGGTGTCACAAGTCTTACTGGGACTCGCATTCCAGGAAAACGACGAGATCGACAACGCCATCGCCCAGTTTCAGCGCCTCAGCAAAGCACATGCCCAAACCGACCTCGACCGCCTCGCCACCTTCAAACTCGGCGAACTTCGCTTTTTCCAGCAGGATTACCGCCTGGCCTCAACCGTATTCCAGCGCTTTTTGCGCCGCTTTCCCGATGGCCCACTTACTGATCGAACCACGTATCTGCTCGGGCTTTCTCTGACTCTGGACGGCCAGGAGGCCCAAGCCCAGAACGTTCTGAACACCCTTCCCGTTCACACCCCATGGTCAGAGCCCGCCACGACATTGCAACAAACCTTGCAAACACCTCCGCCGACACCCTTGAAATCGACTCGAACTGCAGGCATCTTGGCCGGTATTTTACCCGGCGCTGGGCATCTTTACCTGGGTAAACCGCGCCATGCGATCACAGCCTTTTTGCTGAACAGTCTCTTCATCAGCGGCACCGTCTTCGCCTTTCTCGAAGGACTTGAAGCCACGGGCCTCATCCTACTGTATTTCGAGACCGGCTGGTATCTCGGCAATATCAACAGCGCGGTTGAAGGCGCAAACGGCTACAACCTCCAGCAACAGCAAGCGAGGCGCGATTATCTCCTGTCAACTTATGCACCGTCCTCTCTCGACTTACGTCAATTGCAAGGTCCGGGGATTGGCTTGCGCCTGTCTTTTTAAATCTGCCTACACATCTGGTACGGTGAGTTCAGCCAACGTCCCGGCGCCAATCGCCTGCCGAACCCGGGCCATGAGAGTCGTATAATAGGTGACATTGTGGAGCGTATTGAGATGCAAGCCGAGAATTTCGCCCGTGATGCATAGATGCCGCAAGTAGGCTCGCGAATGATGCTGACACGTGTAACACGAGCACAGCGGATCCAGGGGCCGCTCATCGTGGCGATACTGTGCGTTTTTAATCACCACACGCCCTTCTGAGGTAAATAAAAACCCATTGCGGGCATTGCGCGTCGGCATCACACAATCAAACATGTCGATGCCCGAGCGTACACTCCGGAGCAAATCCTGTGGCTTGCCAACCCCCATCAGATAGCGCGGCCGATGCGCCGGAAGCTGGCTGGCCGTATGCCCGATCAGATCATACATCACGTGCAAAGGTTCCCCGATCGCCATGCCGCCGATGGCGTATCCATCGAACGGCTCGGCACACAGCGCCTGCGCACACTGATCGCGGAGCTCTTTATACACACTGCCTTGCACGATACCGAACAATGCCCCGGTGCGGGAAGCAGCGGCAGCTAAACAGCGTTTGGCCCAACGGCACGTCATTTCCATGGATAAGCGTGCAGTGTCATACGTGGCCGGGTAGGCCGTGCACTCATCTAACACCATCATGATATCTGATCCCAAGGCCAATTGAATCTCGACCGACTTTTCCGGCGTAATCATATGCCGTGAGCCATCAATATGGGATTGAAATCGCACCCCCTCATCCGTCACGCGCGCCAGTTTTCCCAGACTAAAAACTTGAAACCCCCCGCTATCCGTCAAAATCGAGTGGGGCCAGTTCATAAAACCGTGCAAGCCCCCAAAGTCCCGAATCAGCTCATGCCCAGGCCGTAAATAGAGATGATACGTGTTGCCCAGAATAATCGCCGCCCCACAGCGCTCGAGGTCATCCGTACGCAGTGTTTTCACGGTCGCCTGAGTGCCAACAGGCATAAAGACCGGCGTATCAACTACGCCATGCGACGTGTGCAGGCGCCCCGAACGGGCCTGACTCTGCGGGTCTGTATGCAGTAGCTCAAAAGTAAAGGCCATGATCGGCTCAGGAGATGTAGTGGCGTGAAACACGCGGGCCCATCGCACAAAAGACTTCGTACGGAATACAGCCACAGCGCCACGCCATCTCATCAGCAGTGAGGCGCTCCGAACCCTGGAGACCGATCAAGACGACTTCGTCTCCAACTCGGGCTGATGAAATATCGGTGAGATCAATCATGCACATATCCATGGTAATTTGACCTACCAGCGGCGCCCGCTGTCCCTGCACCAGCACCTCGCCGGTATTGGAGAGTTTACGGCAAAGACCATCGGCATATCCCACGCTCAGCGTGCCGATGCGGCTTGCCCGTGAGGTCATAAACGTATGACCATAACTGATCCCCACACCAGCAGGCACCTCTTGAATCCGCCCCAGACGGGTTTTCCAGGTCAAGACCGGCTGCAACGCCGTCGCCGCCGGTACGTCAAACGGCTGCGACCCATACAGAGCCAATCCCACACGCACCAGCGTCCCGTGGCTTTCCGGATAGCGATACAGGGCTGCACTGTTCGCCGCGTGCACATAGCGCGGCGTGCAACCGTGCTCGGTACAAGTTTGCACCACGTGGCAAAAGCGGTTCAATTGCAGCCGCACGGTCTGCGCATCCGCACTATCCGCAGTGGCCAGATGGGTCATCAAACCCTCGACAAACAGATGCGAGCAACCGTCTAGACAATCTAGCAATTGCCGTACCTGGTCCGGCATCACCCCGAGGCGGCCCATGCCGGTATCGATCTTAACGTGAATCGCCGGACACACCCCCAACCGGCCCGCTTCCCGTTCCAGCCAGTGGACTTCATCCGATGAGCTGACCACCGGCGTGAGCCGGTAGGCGAGCAGAGAGACAATCTCTTCCGGGTACACAGCTCCCAGCACCAAAATCGGAGCGTCAATGCCGTGATGCCGCAAGCTCATGCCTTCCTGACAACGGGCCACAGCCAGCCACGCCGCCCCTTCACGCAGAGCCACTGGCGCCAGTGTCACGGCGCCGTGCCCATAGGCATCCGCTTTGACAACGGCCATCAGATCACAGGAAGAAGAGAGACAGGCACGCACCGAGCGAACGTTATGGGCAAACGCGGCAACATCGATCTCAGCAACGGTGGGAGAGACCACGAGACAACCTTTAAGCATACGGCTATGCGACATGCGGCCTTATGACAAAACAGGCGCCGGCCGCATTAGAAGGGGTCACTTGACGATGCATCGCTGTAAAAATCGTCATCCGCCAGATTGCTGAACCGCGTAAATTCGCCCTGAAACGACAGCTTCACGACTCCAGTCGGGCCATTGCGTTGTTTCGCAATAATGACTTCGGCAACCCCCTTGTCCATGCTCTCCTCATCATAAATTTCATCGCGATAGATCATGCACACGACATCAGCATCTTGCTCGATGGCACCAGATTCACGCAAATCAGAGAGCTGCGGACGCGGCGGCTTCCTCGCCTCCACCGCGCGGCTCAGCTGGGACAAGGCCACCACCGGGACGTCAAGCTCCTTGGCCAATGCCTTGAGCGCCCGCGTCATCTCCGACACCTCTTGCTGGCGATTTTCCGTCCCACGCCGCCCTTGCATCAACTGCAAATAGTCCACAATGACCAGTGCCAGATCCCCCAATTCAGCCCGCAACCGCCGCGCTTTCGAGCGAATATCGAGCGAGGTTTGAGCCGGTGCATCATCGATATAGATACGCGCTTCCGAAAGCGTGCCCGCCGCCTTGGTCAACAGCGGCCAATCATCCCGGCGCAAAAAGCCAGTGCGCAACTTCGTTGAATCCACCCGCGCTTCCGCGCACAGCATACGCGTGACCAACTGCTCCTTCGACATTTCCAGGCTGAAAATGGCCACGGGACGCCCCACGCGAACCCCGACGTGCTGCGCGATGTTCAAACTAAATGCGGTTTTACCCATTCCCGGACGGCCGGCAATAATGATCAAATCCGACGGTTGCATCCCGGAAGTGCGGCGATCAAAATCGGTAAAACCGGTGGCCACGCCGGTCACGAGTTCCTTGCGCTCATAAAGCTGCTCGATGCGCTTAAAGCTGCCCTTCAAGATCGTATTGATCCCGGCAAATCCCGATGTGGTGCGGCGCTGACTGATTTCAAAGATCGCCTGCTCCGCCCGATCCAACACCATATCGACGTCTTGCGCGCCTTCGTAACTATCAGCCACAATTGCCGTTGCCGACTGAATCAGGGTGCGCAGAATCGCCTTTTCCCGCACAATTTGGGAGTGATACCACACGTGGGCAGACGTAGGCACCATGTCCGCTAACTCCGCTAGGTAGGCCGCGCCCCCCACCCCCTCGAGCCGTTCTTTTTTCTTCAAACGCTCAGCTACCGTGAGCACATCGATCGGCACGTTATCTTCGAACAACTCCACCATCGACTGAAAAATCCAGCGGTGTGCATCCTGGTAAAAATCGCGCTCGTTGATCACATCCAACACGCGCACTAACGCCTCCTGATCGAGCAGAACAGCGCCCAGAACACTTTGCTCCACTTCCACACTCTGGGGCGGAAGCTTTTGGAGGATATCGGGCTGCAGGGCCATCGCAGGAGCTCCCTACTCTTCAGCCGCCACGGTCACCTTAACTTCAGACGTCACATCGCCCGCTAGACGCACCGGTATGGTAAACTCACCTAAGCTCTTGATTGGCTGATCCAACTGAATCCGGCGGCGATCGAGTTCGATACCCGCCCCTTGTAACTGCTCAGCAATATCCATCGTGGTTACCGAGCCAAAGAGCCGGCCCCCTTCCTCGGCGGTCTTGCGCGTAAAATGACACGCTACCGTTCGTAGCTTTTCCGCTACCCCCTGTGCGTCCTTCTGAGCCCGGGCAACCCGATGCTCCCGAATACGTTGCTGATGCTCCAATTGGCGCTTATTTCTCGCCGTCGCCGCTACTGCCAAGCCACGCGGCAAGAGGTAATTACGGCCGTAGCCATCCGCCACCTCCACCACATCTCCCACCGCTCCGAGATTCATCACATCCTGCATTAAGATGACCGTCATATCGCACTCCCTCATCTAGTCTTGCGTACTGCATATAGTTCGTCAGTTGAATCCGCGGAACTCATTGGGCTTACGGCACGCAAACCACCGACGGGCTTCTGCCGGCCTGTACTCGGGTTATCATGTATAATCAGGCCGATGTGCCGCCTTTAAGACACCAGCGGATGGTGGCGTTGGCGCCGAAAATCAACCCACAAATCAAATAACCCCGCCGCTGTACACAACACCAAAAACAGTGGACCGACAAAAAGCAGCACCAGTAACGCTAACAACAACCGAGCGCCAGGCGGGATCGGCAAACGCAGCCCCCAGAACGCCGCAATCGCAACTCCTTGCAGCAAATACAACGCCAGAGTGACGACAAACACGTTCAGCCCGACGTGGCTGAGAATGCCGAGCGGCAACAGCAGTAACACGCCGCTGGCGAGAAACACCCAGACCAGATAATCGGAGACACGCCAGGAGGCGAGAGCCTCCGTATGGATGTGGAGCGGGGGCCGGCTCCGCTTACAGTACCAATATACAACGCCATAATTCACCACATTGGTCAACAAATAATTAACCACCAACAACGCGGGCAAGAGCGTCAGCACGAGGCGCGGCAACACCTGTGCGATTGAACGCACATCCTGAGGATCAAGACCGTCCTCTGCCGGCACCGGCTCTGACTGCAATGGCAGCTCCGACTCCGGGACTAATTCCGGCGCTGAGGCTGGCGGTTCAGCTGGCTCCACACCGCCTTGTAGCGCCTGCTCAATATACTGGGTCAGTAACGCCGACGGCGATTGCTGCTGCATCAAACTGTACATTCCCAGAACGAACAAACTCAGCACGGTCGGTATACACACACTCCACACAATCGTCTGCGACATGGTCATGCCCCGCCGTATCGCAGCCGCCATCAGCAACGGCACCACCGCATAATAGGTCAAGACAAACCATGTTGATGGCCCCTCGATGGCCAATAACGCGACGGTTTCAACCGCTAATACGCTCAAGACACAAGACCACGGATATTTCACCCCGAGGACGATGAGCGGAAACGGGGCGAGAATACTTAACATCAAGCCGCCCGCAGGAGCAAACACGGGTAGAAACGTCAAGAGACAAGACAGCAACGCTAAGGTGACGACCTCCGGGTTGCGCATGAACGCCTCCACCCTGTTTTCCTCCGCGTTGCTGACACGGCCATACACGACGACGTTCCGGTGGGTTACTCCACCGTAAACGGCATCAACGCCAGATGCCGGGCACGCTTGATCGCCACGGTCAACTGACGCTGATGAATCGCACAGTTACCCGAAATACGGCGGGGTAAAATTTTACCCCGCTCCGTAATGAGATTGCGCAACCGCCGGCCATCTTTGTAATCAATTAGAGTAATTTTATCGGCACAAAACCGGCATATTTTCTTGCGTAAAAAACGGCGCCGACGCCGCAACGCCGCTTTTTTTCTTGCACTAACGGGTGGCATCTGCAAGCTCCTTGAACCTAAAAGGGAATGTCGTCATCTGACGGGGTGGGGATATCCCCCATGTCTCCGGGCGACTGGAACTCATCAGGACCTGATGGATAGGACGAGTCTGGCGCATACGATGCGCCGCTACCGGTCCCGGACGCATATGATGACGAACTCGTTGCCGGTCCCGAGCGTCCCATGCCATCGGACTGGCCACGCGGCATAAACTGTACGTTATTCGCGATCACCTCATGTTTGCTGCGCTTCTGGCCATCTTCCGTTTCCCAACTGCGCCACTGCAGACGACCTTCAATCATGGCGAGGTTGCCCTTACTTAGATATTCACCCACGGTCTCCGCCTGCCGACCGAAGGTCACGATATCCACATAGCACACGTCGTCCCGCCACTCCTCCCCCTGACGATAACGCCGATTGATCGCCAGGCCGAACGTCGATACCGCTGTACCGTTTGGGGTATAGCGCATTTCGGGATCCCGCGTCAAATTCCCGAGTAAGATGACTTTGTTCAGACTTGCCATCAGTGAGACTCCTCTGAGACCTCATCGGCAGCATCCTCAGCCGGAGCTTCTGGGTCATTGGATGCTACAGGTATAGACGCGACTTGCACCTCGTCATCCACCTCATCAGACAGCTCGGTATCCGCGTCCACAACAGGCGAACGGTCATAACGATCCCGGCTCCCACCGCGATCATCGCGGTCATAACGATCCCGGCCCCCACCGCGGTCATCGCGGTCATCGCGGTCATAACGATCCCGGCCCCCACCGCGGTCATCGCGGTCATCGCGGTCATAACGATCCCGGCCCCCACCGCGATCATCGCGGTCATAACGGGGTCCACGCCCCTGAAAATCGCCACGCCGCCCACGGCGGCGGTCGTCACGATCCTCATCGCGTC
>Ga0299913_10006670_pt1 | contig 10016 bp, 6 predicted proteins | sample RVTome_9_FD_201360 | JGI IMG/M metagenome (GOLD analysis project Ga0299913, IMG submission 201360) | Soil microbial communities from uranium-contaminated site in the Upper Colorado River Basin, Wyoming, United States - RVT155D38 (version 2) ... | reverse complement strand
GCGTGGGAGACTGCCTGGGATCGGATCACCGAGGCCTGGCGGATCCATTTCGTCGCCATTCGGGGCGCCTACATCTCGTCGGAGGACCTGTCCGACTTCTACGAGCGCGTCACGCCCGGGGCCGGCCCGGGCGAGGCGATGGCGCTGATCCAGGGCGACAACGACGTGCTCCAGGACGTCGAGGCCGGGATCGAGCTGCTGGTCGACCGAATCGGGGCGGACGCCCGACTCGCCGACCGCTTGCGCACCCGTCCGCTCCCGTCGCTTGACGAGATCGCTGCGATCGCGCCGGAGCGAGCCGCGGAGGTCCGCCGCTTCCTCGACGAGCACGGACACCTCGGCCAGACCTTCGACGATCTCGCGCTGCCATCCTGGGCGGAGGAGCCGTCGATCCTGGTCGCGGAGCTCGCGAAGCGACTCGTGGACCCACCCGAACGCCACGCACATCGGCGTGCGCGGCTGCGACAGGAAGGGGCGCGCCTCCTGGCGGCAGTCCGCGAGCGCGTCGCGGACCGGCCCGACGAAAGCGCCGAGCTCGAGCGTCGCTTCGATCTCGCCAGCGAGATCGGCCCCCTGACCGAGGTCCACAACTACTGGATCGACCGGATGTCGCAGGCCACCCTCCGGGTGCTGGCCTTCCGGGTCGCCAGGCGGCTCGTCGATGACGGCTCCATCGCCGATCCGTCCGACGTCCTGTACCTCCATCGCGACGAAGTCGCCGACCTCCTGCGGGCGCCGGACGATCGCAGCCCGACCATCGCAGAGCGCCGCACCGAGCAGGCCCGCCAGCGAACGCTCAAGCCGCCGGTCAAGCTCGGGCGAGCGGAGCCCGACTTCGGCTTGACGAGCCGCTTCGACGTGGCACGCGAGGAGGCCGGCGACGCCGACGAGCTCAAGGGCACCGGCGCCTCGGCCGGCGTCGCCCGAGGGCCGGCGCGGGTTGCCCTCGGGTCGGAGGACTTCGAGCGGATCCAGCGCGGGGACATCATCGTCTGCCCCTCGTCGAATCCCTCGTGGGTGCCGGTCTTCGCCATCGCCGAGGGCCTCGTCACGAATACCGGCGGGGTGCTCGCGCACGCCGCCGTCGTGGCTCGCGAGTTCGGACTTCCGGCGGTGGTCGGCGTCGCGGGTGCAACGGACAAGATCGCCGACGGGCGGCTGGTCGAGATCGACGGGACCGCAGGCATCGTCCGGCTCCTGTGACCGTGGCCGGGCGGCACGCGCCGGATCGTCGCCTGCTCTCGGCGGCGATGCTCGGGGTCGCGAGTGGAGCGATCCTCGTCCCGCTCAACTCGACGATGCTCGCGGTCGCCCTGCCCGACGTCATGGGCGAGTTCTCCCTCGGGGCGAGCGCGGTGACGTCGCTGGTCACCCTCTATCTCGGCGCCGTCGCGATCGCGCTGCCGCTCGGCGGCGCGATCGGCGACCGCTACGGCCATCGTCGGGCGTTCGTCGTCGGCGTCCTCGGGTTCGCCGTGGCGTCCGCTCTTGCGGCGCTCGGCCCGTCGTTCGAGCTGCTGGAGGTGGCGCGAGTCGCCCAGGCGGCTACGGGCGCCCTCATCTCGACCAGCGCAGCGTCCCTGATCCGGCAGACGACGCCGCTCGATCGGCAGGGCGAGGCGTTCGGGACCTTCGACCTGCTCGTCTCGACGAGCGCGGCCGTCGGCCCGTTCGTCGGCGGCCTGCTCGTCGGCGGGTTCGGCTGGCGCTCGCTGTTCGTGCTCGCCATCCCGATCGGGATCGTGTCGGCGGGGTTCGCGGGGCTGCGCCTGGCGCTGCGTCCGGCGGCGGCGGAGGCGCCGGAGCGGCACGCACACCGGCGCGCGGCGCCGATCGACATTCCGGGCCTGATCCTGCTCGCGCTCGCGATCGTCGCGTTCCTCGTCGCCCTGCGTGCGCCCGGCGAGACGCTCGGGATCGCGGCCGCGGTCGCGATCGTGCCGTTGCTCGCGGCCTTCGTTGCCCTCGAGCTGCGGACGGACCGGCCGGCCGTGGATCCGCGGTTGCTGCTCCACCGGCCGTTCACGGCGGCCGCGCTGGGCGTCTTCGGCTCGACCGTGATCCTGCACGGCACCTTCATCCTCGTTCCGCTCGCCGTCGAGGAGGTCCTCAACGAGAGCGCCACAACGAGTGGCATCGTCCTGCTCGCCCTCGCCGGCGTCGGGGCGGTCGTGGCGCCGTTCGGCGGGCGGGTCTCGGACCGACGCGGACGCCGCGGCATCGTCGTCGCCGGCTCGCTCATCAGCACCGTCGGGCTCGCGGCGCTCGCGATCCCCGGCGCGGCCACGTCGGCCGCCGCCATCTGTGTCCTCCTCGGCGTCGTGGGGCTGGGCAATGGGCTGACCTCATCGCGCCAGGCCGCGGCCCTCGAGTCCGTGGATGCGTCGCACGTCGGCATGGCCGCCGGGACCTTCTACACGGCCCGCTACCTCGGCGGTGTCGTGGGCGCGAGCGCTGCCGGCGCGATCCTGGGGGCCCAGGTCACGGCGCCCGGCGTCACGACGGGGTTCGCCGTGCTCGCCGTGGTCGGTGTCGCCGTCGCGTTCGTTTCGCTGGGCCTCCCCGGACGCCCGCCGGCGAACGCCGGCCGGCAGCGGACCCTCGGCGACCTGCCGCAGGACGGCCTGCTACCGTTCCGCTGATGTCGACCGGCCCCGAGCCGGAAGCGGTTCCGCAGGCCGGCGTGTTCGGGCTGCTGAGCGGCAACCGGACCCGCCTTGTCCTCACCAGCGGCACGATCCTGTTCGTCGAGCTGCTGCTCATCCGATGGATCCCATCGGAGGTCCGGTACATCGGCTTCTTCTCGAACTTCCTCCTGATGGCGAGCTTCCTTGGCATCGGCATCGGGCTCCTCCTGGGACGCCGCCGGAAGCTCGACACGATCGCGTTCTTCCCGCTCCTCCTCGTCATCGTCGTCGCGCTCATCACGTTTCTCGAGCTGAACGTCCAGGTGCGCTCGCAGGAGGAGCTCTTCTTCGGCCTCGCCGAGAGCCGCGCGGCAGACGTGAACTTCCTCGTCCTGCCGATCGTGTTCGGCCTCGTCACCGCGCTCATGGCGTCGCTCGCGATCCCGCTCGGGCCGCTCCTGCGCTCGATGCCGCCGCTCCAGGCCTACGGCTGGGACATCGTCGGCTCGATGCTCGGCATTGCCGCGTTCACGATCCTGTCCGCGGCGGGCACGCCGCCCGTCGTCTGGTTCGTCGTCGGCTCGATCCTCGTGGGGCTCGTGATCGCGGGCTCGCGGATCGGCTGGCTCGCCTTTCCCTCGGTGGCAGCCCTCGGGCTCGTCCTGTTCATCACGGCGAGCGCCGCGACGCCGGACGAGATCTGGTCGCCGTACTACCGGATCAACACCTACCGGGCCGCCAACGGCGAGCTGTACGTCAACGTCAACGGCATCCCCCACCAGGCGCTCCACCCGGTCGACGCGCCGAAGGAGCAGTTCTACGACCAGCTGTACAAGTGGTTCCCGGGCAGGACGTACGACGAGGTCCTGATCGTCGGTGCGGGGTCGGGCACGGACGCGGCGATCGCCCTGTCGAAGGGCGCCGGCCACGTCGACGCCGTGGAGATCGACCGGGCCATCCAGAAGCTCGGCGTCGACTTCCATCCCGACCGGCCGTACGAGGACGCGCGGGTCACCCGCCACGAGAACGACGGCCGGGCGTTCCTGCGTGGGACGGACAAGCAGTACGACCTCGTCATCTTCGCGCTGCCCGACTCGCTGACCCTCGTCAGCTCGACTGCCAACATCCGGCTCGAGTCGTTCCTGTTCACCGACCAGGCATTCCAGAGCGTGAAGGACCACCTGGCGCCGAACGGCGTGTTCGTCCTCTACAACTACTACCGCGAGGAATGGCTGATCTCGAAGCTGTACGCGATGCTCGACGAGACGTTCGAGTCGCCGCCGATCCTGCGGATGTACGACGCGCGCAAGGCGACCCTCGCGGCCGGGCCGCTGATCGATTCGCTGAACGGCGGGCCGCCGCCCGCGGACACGGTCGACCGGGTGCCGAGCGTCGGCGAGCCGGTCCCGAAGGCGGCGAGCGACGACTGGCCGTTCCTGTACCTGCGGACGCCGTTCATCGCGCCGCACTACCTCCTGGGGCTCGCGTTCGTCTTCGCGATCGCGCTGCTCGGCATCCTCGGGGCGGCGCGGGCGGGCGGCACGACGATCCGGAGGTTCAGCCCGCACTTCTTCGTGCTGGGCGCGGCATTCCTCCTGCTCGAGACGCGATCGCTCGTCAGCTTCTCGCTGCTGTTCGGCTCGACCTGGCTCGTCAACGCGCTCGCGTTCTTCGCGATTCTCGCCTCCGTGCTGCTCGCGATCCTCGTCAACGCTCGCTGGCGCATCCGCCGGCCGGGCCTCCTGTACGGCTCGCTGTTCGTGGCGCTCGCCGTGGCATTCGCGCTCCCACCCGAGTCGCTGCTGATCGATCCGCCCTGGCTGCGCTATCTGCTCGCGGGGGCCGTCGCGTTCGCGCCCGTGTTCCTCGCCAACCTCGTGTTCACCTACTCCTTCCGCGATACGCGGACCGCCGACATGGCGTTCGCGAGCAACCTCCTTGGCGCGATGGTCGGCGGCGCCCTCGAGTACGTCGCGCTCCTGACCGGCTACCGCGCGCTCCTCGTCGTGGTCGCGGTCCTGTACGCGCTGGCCTGGCTCTTCGCGACCCATTGGCGCACGCTCGCCGATGTGGAGCTCGCCAGGGGCGATGCCGAGGGCCTCCCGGATGCGGGTGCCATGGAGGCCGCCGCGACGTAGGCACCGCTCGCCGGGGGTTGCGCCGACGCACTACAATCCCGCCCGGCGCGTTGCGGCCACGTTGCCGCGCTGCTGGGCGAACCCCAGGCCCATCCCACGCGTGAGGTTCCTCCCATCCACCGTCCACTTCGATCGAACCGGCATGTCGCTGCCCTGCTCTCCGCACTGTGGCCGGGCCTCGGCCAGCTCGCGCTGGGCTCGCGCCGCTGGGGGCTCGTCCTCGCGGTGCCGCCGCTCATGCTGCTGGCACTCGGTGTCGCGGCGCTTGTCAGCCCGGATCGCGTCGGCACGCTCGCGCTGCTGGTCGATCCGAACGTCATCGCGGCACTCCTCGTGGCCGAGGTCGTCCTGCTGCTGTGGCGGCTCGCTGCCGTCGCGGACGCGTTCCGGCGCGGCAAGGGGCAGACATGGGAGCGCGGTGCGGCACTCACCGCCGTCGCGCTCGTGTTCGTGCTCGTCCCGAGCGCGTACGCGGCGTACATCACCGAGATCTCGCGGCAGGCCGCGCTGACGGTCTTCGCCCCCGTCGAGGAACCATGGGTCCCGCCGGTCGACACGCCGATCCAGACGAACGAGCCGTTCGCGCCTGCGCCCAGCGAGTCCCTCGCGCCGTCGGCGCCGCCGCTGGGCCGGTTCACCGTGCTCTTGATCGGCGTCGATGCCGGCCCCGATCGCGGCACGTTCCTGACGGACACGATGATCGTGGCGTCGCTCGACCCGGTGGCCGGTGCGGTCTCGATGATCTCCGTGCCGCGCGACCTCGTCGACACGCCCCTGCCCGACGGTCGGATCTACAGCGCCAAGATCAACAGCCTCGTCTCGTACGCCAACCACTACCCCGACAAGTTCCCCGGCGCGACCTCGGGGCAGGCGGTGCTCGCCGCCGCCCTTGGCGAGCTCCTGAACGTCAAGATCGACGGCTGGGCGCAGGTCAACCTGCCCGGCTTCGTGCGCGTCATCGACTCGATCGGCGGCATCGACGTCACGGTCCGCAACAACTTCTGCGACGCGCGCTACGACGAATACGGGTTCGACGGCTTCGCGATCACCGCCGGCAACTACCACCTCGACGGCCAGGGCGCGCTCGCCTATGCCCGGATCCGGAAGGCGCTCGGCGAGAACGACTTCACGCGCGCGGCGCGCCAGGGCGAGATCGTCGTGGCCGCGCGCGATCGCGTCGTCGCCGGCGGCTTCCTGAACGATCCGGCCGAGTTCATCAGGGCCATGGGCGACCTCGCCTCGACGAGCCTCGACCCGTCCGACATCACCGAATACGCCGATGAGGCCGCGACGATCACCCGCGATCGGATCTTCCGGGCGGTCATCACCTATCCCCTCGTGCACGGCGCCTCGGGCGACCCGCGCGGCTCGATCCTCGTCCCGCGGATGGGTCAGATCCGCGACCTCGCCCGGCGGGCGTTCCCGCCGTCGGGCACGCTCCCGACGGGCCTCGAGACGATCCCCGAGGACGACGACGGCAAGTACAAGACCCGGCTGCCGGGCGTGACGTGTTACGTGCCCAAGCCCACGCCCAAGCCCACGCCGAAGCCCACGAAGCCGCCGACCGGTCCGCCGAGCGTGCCTCCCACCGCGCCGCCCACCGAGGTGCCGACGCTCCCGCCGGAGCCCACGGAGACGCCCGGCCCGTAGGCCGCCGGTCCCGTGTTCGGTCTGGTGCGTTTACACGCGGTCCGCCGCGTTCGCTGACCGTCCTATGACGAGAGGGTCATTCCGCACCGGCTCTCCTGGCCCGACATTTCGCTCATGCACAAGCGCATCGCCGCATCGTTTCTGTGGGCCGTCACGATCTACTCGGGGTGGGAGCTCGCGTGGGGCGTGTACGGCATCCCGCGCGAGATCGGGCCTACCCTGGCCCTGATCGTGGCGGCAGTCGTCCTGCTTGATCCCGGCCACTTCATCTGGAAAACCGCGGCTCCTGTTCGCCGGATCGCCCAGGTTCCCGAGCCGAAGGGCGCCGGGGAGACCGTCACGCAGCCGCACTGATCCACGTGGCCCGGCTGTCCCTCGCCGGTGCAACGACCTCGCCCATAACGATCACGGGCGCGTAGCGCGCCCTCACCCATGCTCTGGCGCATGAGCGCCGAACGCGTGATCGGGGCGGCCCTGGGCATGTTCGTGGCCCTGTTCGCGCTGGTCCGCGCAAATCGCAGCGCCGCGTTCGACCTCGCGGTCACCCTCAAGCTCCAGGAGCGCGATGCTCCGGCGCTCGGCGCCCTCATGCGTGCGGCGTCGTGGCCGGGGTTCCCACCGCAGTCCCGCCTCATCCCACCGGCCGTCATGGCGGCGTGGTGGCTGGCCGGCCGGCGACGAGCCGCCGCGTTCCAGCTCGCCGCCTGGGGCGGCGCCCTGATCTCGACGGCGATCAAGGCAGCGATCCGGCGGCCGCGCCCACTCCCGCCGGAGGTCCGCGTCGTGGTCGCGCCGCTGGGCGGCACGAGCTTCCCGAGCGGGCACGTCCTCACCTACGTGGGCTTCTACGGGTTCCTCGGCTTCCTGCTCGCGGAGCAGCTTCGCGACGGCCCGCTTCGCAACGTGTCGGTGGCGAGCCTCACGGGCCTGCTCGCACTTGTCGGGCCGAGCCGGATCCAGCAGGGCCACCATTGGACGACCGACGTCGTTGCCTCCTATCTCCTCGGCACGGCCTACCTGTTCGCGCTCGTCGAGTTGTACCGGGTCACGACGCCGCGCGGCCTGCTCCAGCGCGTCCTGGACCGATGACCGACCTGGCCGCGCGCCAAGCGATCGGGGCGCGGCCCGGGAGCCGTGCAGGGTCGACGCTCGTGATCTGGAACCCGGTCGCCGGCGGCGGCGAGCCGAACGACGACGACGTCGCCGCGCGGCGTGCGGCAATCGAGGCCGCCCTCGGGAAGAGCAACTTCGACGCCTGGCTGCACCAGAGCGCCTCGGAGGCCGACGCGGCGCGTAGCGTTGACGCGGCGCTCGCCGACGGGGTCTCGACGATCGTCGCCGCGGGCGGCGACGGGACCGTCCGCTCGGTCGCCTTCCGGCTCATCGGCCGAGAGGTCGCCCTGGGGATCCTGCCGATGGGCACGGCGATGAACGTCGCGAGAAGCCTCGACATCCCGCTCGAGCTCGACGCTGCCGCCAGGGTTCTGGCAGCCCGCCGAATCCGGGCGATCGACGTCGGTGAGGTTCGCGGCCAGCCATTCCTGGAGGTCGCGTCGATCGGGCTGGGCGCCGAGGTCCTTGAAGGTGCCACGGAGGCCGGCGAGGCCCGGCTTCGCATCGCCCTCGCAACGCTCCGTCGGGCAATCGGGCGGCCCCGCACGCGGGTCCTGCTCCAGCTCGACGATCGGGAGATCCGGGGCCGCGCGGTGTCCGTCGCGGTCGCCAACGGCCGGTTCACCGGTCGCGGGGTGGAGCTCGCGCCGGAGGCGAGTCTCGACGACGGTCGGTTCGACGTCCTCGTGTACGAAGGCTTCGGCCCGCTCCAGCTCGCCGCGGACATCGTGCGCGTCCTGGTCGGTCGTGCGAACGACCCGCGGTTCCGCCGCTACCGCGCCGCGACCGTGAGGATCTCGTCGCATCGGGCGCTGCCGGTGCGCCTCGACTCCCAGGACGTCGGCTCGACGCCCGTCGAGCTCGTGACGCGGCCGGGCGTGCTGCGAGTGATCGCGCCGGTCTGATCAGGGCAGACTCCGCCCTCGGAACCAGGCCCTAGTGATCGACCGTCGGCTCCAGGAGGTACGGCGACGACGGCGTGAAGTCGTACGGGTAGTCGAGCTCGATCGTCGCGCCGCCGCCGTTGAACTTGGCGGTCCAGACGAGGACCTGACCAACGGTGTTGAAGCCGTTGCGCCCGCTGATCCGGACGTCGTCGTAAGGCGCGTAGAGCACCCCGCGGAACGCGATGCCCGCATCCGTGCCCTGCATCTCATAGCGGTTCTGGATGACCGATGCATTCCAGGCGGGCGGCGTGAAGTAGAACGTCACCCCGCGGTAATCGGCCGTTGGGCTGTACAGGTTCCGGTTCCGGCACGCGGTGGTATCCCCCGTCGACGGGTCCGGAACACAGACGGGCCATGCGTTCGCGCCGGCTCGGATCCCGCTCGTGGCCGCGGCGTCCACGCCCCACGACGCGCACAGGGCACTGTACGGCAGCGCGATGAGCGGCGTCGATGGGTTGTAGGCCGGGCCTTCGGCGTGCGGCGTGCAAGGCGTGACGCCCGCCGAGTTCGCCGTCACGGCCGTGTTCAGGACCAAGGCACTGTCCGTGCCCAGGATGATCCCCCCCGAACCGGTTGCGGCCGGGAAGTTCGAGTCGAACACGAGCGTGACGCCATCGCCGATTAGATACGAGCCCACGCCGAGATCGATCTTGGCGCCGCCGCCGCCGCCGAAGCGGTAGATGCCCGGGAGCTGGTAGCCCTTCAGCCCGGTGTATACGGCGCTCGGGTCCATGATCGCGCAGCCGGGATGCGTGGCATCGGCCTCGATCGTGATCGAGTGGTAGTACCCCGGGGGGATCATCGGCGGGAGCGCGGGATCCAGCGTCGGCGTCTCCGCCTCGGCCCACGCGATGCCTCCACCCCGTCGCGCTCCGTTGTCGGTGACCGTGTGGAAGGTGAAGCGAATGCTGAGAGATGTGTAATTGGTGATCTGCCCTGCGGGCACCGTGAACGAGTACTGGGTCGGGGCCCCGGAAAGGGTGTGCGCGTCCGCCACTTCCGAACCGCCGGGGACGGCAACCCCGCCCTGGAGCAGCGTCGCCGACACGGAGATGACGTTGCCGTCATTGCTCAGCGTGCTCGTCCCGTCGGTCTTGAACGCAACGTAGCGAACGGTTGTCGTGCTCACCTGAGGGATCCCGAAGGGCGGCCGCAGGTTGTATATGACCGACTGGGTCGCGCTGCCGCCGGTCACGCCGAGTGTGCCGTTCATGTGGACGTAGTCGCTCGGTGGGCTGGCCGGCGTGGTCCCGGTATCCGGGTCGGGGACCGTCGGATCGTCGTCGAGGACCTTCCAGTCCTCACCGTTCGACTGGGCCGGCGTCTCATCGAACCCATTGGCGCCGCTCCCGTCGCCCCACGGTACGAGGTGGCGGCTCGGCGTGCCGCCGACGCGGGCCTCGCAACGGACCGTCCCATACCCCGGGTCGGCGGACGTCAGCGTCGCGGGGTTGACGCAACTGGGGGCGGCGGGCACGTAGGCACATGGCTCGCCACACAGGTTGTTCAGGTCGCTCACGCTGCAGAACCAGACGCCCGGC
>Ga0299913_10006669_pt1 | contig 10018 bp, 16 predicted proteins | sample RVTome_9_FD_201360 | JGI IMG/M metagenome (GOLD analysis project Ga0299913, IMG submission 201360) | Soil microbial communities from uranium-contaminated site in the Upper Colorado River Basin, Wyoming, United States - RVT155D38 (version 2) ... | reverse complement strand
TCATCGGTCGCCCTTGGCAGATGACGCAAAGCTCGGGCCTCGTGACCGGCGTTGGAGCTGACGCCCGAACGATCGTCACGCAAGTCGTCACGTCGCTCGCGGTTTCGAGCCGATCCCATGGCGGGTGATGACGGCCGGGTAACGCGGCTGACCACGCGCCACGAGGGTGCCAGTGGGAGTAGTCGGAACAGCGGGAACGGCTCCCCTTCCGAACGGTCGCCAAGCGCGATACGGTCGATCCCGGAGTTACCTGAACGTTTCACGTTCCCTGACTCCGTCCGGCATGGGCAACCTGATTGCCGGCCCGATCAACCGAAATCGAGTCCGCGCCACCGTCAGATCGCACCGACCAGCGTCTAGAACGTTGGGAGTCCTCTGGATCAGGAGATCCTAGGTTCGAATCCTAGCTCGCCAGCCAGCTCCCCCACGGGTAGGGATCCAGGGACCTCCCGACAGCACACCTCTTCGACGCGGCAATACGCTCGGTAATGCCGTTGGTCGAACCGCGGAGGCTCGCGTACGCGACGAGAACCTTCATCGTTCTCCTCCCAGTGGCCGGATGACCGAGGTGGCGCGGCGTGTCCCCCACTCGGCCGAAGCCGCGACCAGGGCGCCCCAGCAGACGACGAGGACGCCCCATATCGTGCCGACCGATCCCGCCACGTCCGGCAGCACGACGGACGCGGACCCGAGGATTGAGGCGGCGATGCCGACGGCCCACGCGGCCAGTCGCCAGCCGGGTGTGCGTGCTCCAGCGAGCAGGCCGATCGCGACGAGTGCCAGTGCGAGCGCGGCGGCCTCCGCGAACCGGTCGCCGCGGGCGCACTGGCCGGCAAAGCAGGACGGACCCGCCGTCTGGGCCAGGCCGAGCATGGGCGCGGCGTACGCGAACGCAGGGACGGTCCCAACGAGCGAGAGGATCGCGATCGGAGCGCTAAGGCCGGCGCCCCGACGAGTGAGCGTCCTGCGGCCCGGATGGAGAATGGCTGCGAGGGCGATCGCCAGGAGGAGGAAGACCCCTCCCCACAGCGGCTCGATTCGATCTCCGAGCAGGCCCGCGATCGACAGCGCGAGCACTCAAATGAAGGCCTGCTGCAGTCCGGCGAGGTGGCGCTCCGGGGCTCGGAGCTGGGTCACCAGCCCCCCGCCGACGAGCACGGTTCCAAGTGCGAAGAAGCCGAGGTCGACGACCGGATTCGTTTCCTCGTAGGCCGGGTCGGCAAGCCACAGCCCCACGGTAAGGCCGGTCGTCGCCGTGAAGAGGACCACGACGAGCGCGGTCATGACGACGATCAATGCCGTGAAGCCGCGATGCCTCGACCGCTCGACACGCTGCGGAGCCGCGCGCGACGCGGCACGGGTCGTCAACGTGCGCCCCGCCCGAGGCCGGACGACAGCACCACGACGCGATCGTGGGCGCGGGCCGCGAAGAGTGACACGAGCAGTCCCCAGAAGGCGAGCAGCCCGATATGCCCGACGAGCGCCTCGCTTTCGACTCGGAAGACGGCAGACGCGAGGACCACCCCGGAGAACAGCCCGAGATAGCCTGCGACGCCGACGATCCTGACGATGGTCGGCGGGAGCACCTTCGTCCTCCGCACACGGACGCCGCCGTGAGGATCGGACGCCCCACCGAGGAGCGGCAGGGCCGAAGTGCCCATAAGGTCCATGCGCTTGGTCGGATCCTCTCTGAGCGCCGACCGCGAGAACCATTCGCCCCGACCCTGCGGAACTCGGATACGCCACCGGCCGGTAAGCCATATCTCCAACGAGTGGAGCAACGGTAGCCACGGTGCGGAGGCGTCTCGACCACGAGACCCGACCCGCATGCGCGGGCGGCTACGGATGAACCAGCGGGATTGTGACCAACGACGGTGAGCTTTCAGGGCCCTCCGGCCTGTGCCTGCTTGACCGTGCCGGGGTGAAATGGGCGCGAGCCTGAAGCAAGGCCGGAGGGTGACCGCGGTCATGACCTCGGCGCCGGCCGTTCCCGAGGCCGACCGCAGACGTTGTGTGCCGCGCGAATGCCCCATGCCAGCACCGCCTCGCACCGTGGCGAGCGCGTCGCGCGGTGGCGCCGACGCGAAGCGACTCGTGTGCCGACGCCAACCGAGAGGAGTGCACGTTTGGAACTGGACAGGAGGATCGCTCGCGTTGTGCTGGCGCTCGTCGGCATTGGCGTGGTCGTGCCGGTGATGATCGCCTTCGTGGGGTTCGCAACCCGACCGTTTGACCGGAATGGGGAGCACGCGATGGGGCTGATCGAGAACTCGCTCGGCCATCGCTACACCCTCGACGCCGCCAGCCTCAGCACGACATGGACGTTCACCCGCGATGCGGATGTCGTGATTCGGTTCGCCGAGGGCAGCGCGACCCTCGAGGAGGCGACACTGGACGCCGGCTGCTACAGCGGAACAGTCACCCGGGGCACCATCCTGAGGCTCGCGGACGCCCACGGCGTCGCTTTCGCCAGCCCGGACTTCGACGCCTCCTGTGAGGCACTCCCGTGACGGCAACCCTCCTGGAGCGCCCGACCGACACCGACCCCTCCCCTGCGGGGCTGCCACCGGCGATCCACGTGACCGGTCTCGTGAGGGCGTACGGCCAGCGACGGGCGCTCGACGGACTCGACCTGACGGTACCCCAGGGCGCGGTGTACGGCTTCCTCGGCCCGAACGGGGCGGGAAAGACGACCACGATGCGCATCCTCGCCGGGCTCATCCGGTCCGACGAGGGAACAGTGGAACTGTTCGGGGAGCGGGTTGGCTGGCTCGACCGCGGTCCTCGCGATCGGCTTGGCGCCCTCATCGAGGCTCCCGCCTTCTACCCGTATCTCTCGGGCCGCGACAACCTTCGGGTGCTGGCCGGGCTCGGCCCAGCACCCGCACCGGGACGGATCGGCGCCGTCCTCGAGCAGGTCGCGCTGGCCGACCGGGCGGGCGACCGGTACGAGACCTATTCGATGGGGATGCGCCAGCGGCTCGGGATCGCGGCCGCCCTGCTCAACGACCCGCCGCTCCTCCTGCTCGACGAGCCGGCCAACGGCCTCGATCCCGCGGGGATCGTCGAGATGCGCAGCCTGCTGCGACGGCTGGCGAGCGATGGCAAGACGGTGTTCGTGTCGTCGCACGTCCTGCCCGAGATCCAGCTCATGGCGGACGAGGTCGCGATCATCGCCGCCGGGCGCCTCGTCCGGGCGGGACCGCTCGAGGAGCTGCTCGGGGCGACCGGTGAGGTCCGGATCCGCGTCCGGCCCGAGGACGACGGGCGGGCGCGCGAGGTGCTCGCGGACCGCGCTCCGCTCGTCGAGCGCGACGGTCCTCGACCCGGCTGGCTCACGGTCGCCGCGTCGGCCGATCAGGCCGCCGAACTCAACCGAGCCCTCGTCGCCGCAGGAGTGGCGGTCTCGGGCCTGGAGACCGGGAGCGACCTCGAGGCCCTCTTCCTCTCGCTGACGGAGCACTGACCGATGCGCCTGCTGTCCGTTTCCCTCCTCAAGCTGGTCCGGCGACCGGCCACTCGCCGGACGTTCGCGGTCATGGCCGGAGTACTCGCTCTCCTGTACCTCTCGCTGGCGGCCTCGGCGCGGGCGCTTCCGCCGGGGGAGCAGGCCGGTGCGGCGGAGGCGATCCTCGTCTTCCCCGACGCGTACACCTCGCTGGCCTCGATGCTGCTCACGTTCGCCGGCCTCGCAGCCGCCGCCTACGCTGGCGCGATCGCGGGGAGCGAATGGAGCTGGGGCGCGTTCCGCATCGCCGTGACGCGGGGCGAGGCGAGGGCGACCTATCTCGTCGGGACGTTCGTCGCGCTCGCGGTCGTCCTGCTCGTCGGCTGGCTCGGGTTGTACGCCATCGGGGTTGTCCTGGTCGCGGCTTCGGCCACCCTCGCCGGCGTTGGGTCCGGTGACCCGTCGGCCACGCTCGGCACGCTGCCCGGGATCCTGCTGGCCGGGTGGTGGTCGGTCTCGATGCAGGCGGCAATCGGCTTCGCGGCCGCGTTCGTCACGCGCAGCCAGATCGCCGGCATCGCCGCGGTCGTCGCGCTGATGGTCGGCGAGCAGCTCGCCGGGGTCATCGTGCCGGCGGACGTGCTCCGGCTCGCCCCGCTCGGTGCGGGCGGCGATCTGCTCGTCCACGTCTCGGACGGCGCCCTGTTCGAAGCAGCGGCCGCAGCCGTCGTCGTGGGCCTCTACCTCTGCGCCGCGCTCGGCATCGCCGCCTTCCTGGCGCGTCGAACGGAAGTCGCATGAACCCTTCAGGAGAACCCCGCGTGATCACCACTTCCCATCGCTGGCTCGGTGCCGGGCTGCTCGCCCTCGGGCTCGGCCTCGCGCTGAACACGCTCCTGGGCCCGCTCTTCACCGGCCGGATCGACTACCCGTTCACCGACACCGTCCGCAACGAGACGCTCGGACTGGAGGCCGTGTCGCTCGTGCTCGTCGCGCCACTCGCGATCCTGGCCGGCCTGCTCGCGTTGCGGGGCCACCGGGCTGCGCCGCTCGTAGCGCTCGGGCCGTCCGGCTACGCCGCGTACATGCTCGTCCAGTACGTCGTCGGGCCGCAGTACCCGTCGTACCAGCCGTCGGTCGCGTTCCACCTCGGGCTCCTCGTCCTGAGCGTCGCGCTGCTCGTCGGTTCATGGGCGGTGGCGGGTCGCGAGCCGGCCCCGCCGCTGCGGACTCGCTGGTCGGTCGTCGTCCTCCTCATGACCGCATTCGTCGTCTCGCGCTGGGCCCCCGCCTTCGCCGCGATGCCGGGCAACGAGCGGGTGGCGGCGGCCGCACCAGACCTGACGATGTACTGGTCGATCTTCATGCTCGACCTTGGGTTCGTCATCCCTGCGGCGCTGGCGGCCGCCGTCGGACTGTTTGCCGGTGCCCGCTGGGCACGAGCCGCGGTGTTCGGGGTCGTCGGGTGGTTCGCGTTGGTACCGCCGTCGGTCGCGGCCATGGCCGTCGTCAAGGTCGTGCGGCAGGACCCGAACGCGTCGACCGGGGACACGCTGGTCTTCATCGTCGTGAGCGCGATCTTCTGGATCGTGGCGGGCGTCCTCTTCGCGCGGCTGTTCCGACGGGAGGACCGTGCGGCCGGGGCAGGCGTCGACGGGCCTGAAAGATCACGAGTCCCGCCTCCCGCAAGGAAAGGGCTGATGCACCTATGACCCTCCGCACGACTGCCTACGAACGGGACGAAGCGCGGACCGCGAACCGGGGCGGTTTCTCGTTCTTGCTGATGCACGGGCTCACCTCCCTCGCAGCGGGCGCATTGACGTTCACGCTGCCCGTCGAAACGGCGGCGCTCCTGTTCATGTTGCAGGGAATCGTGGCCTTTCCGGCGTCGCTGCTCCTCGAGCGCGCGATCGGATACCGGATGGTCTCGAACACGAACACCCTTCAGCCGCTGTTCATCCAGGTCGCGTCGATCCAGTTGCTCGCGCTGCCGGCGGTGATCGTCGTGTACGCGTTGGAGCCGCTCTACACTCCGGTCGCATTCGCGGCAGTGGGTGGAGCCCACTTCTTGCCATACGCCTGGCTGCAGCGAACGCCCATCTACGGCGTCCTCGCGGTCGTCATCGCCGTCCTTCCCTACTCGCTCTTGTTGCTCGGGATTGAGCCCACGGTGGTGTTCCACGCAACGGGCTTCATCCTCGGAGCGTCCCTCCTGCTCGCATCCGCGGCGGTCTGGGTCACCGCCCCGAGGCGCTAGTCGGGACTTCTCAGACGAGCGCGGCGCTTCCGCGAGTGGCGAGGTCGTGCCACTCGAGGACCTCGGTTGGTCCCCAACCTCGGCGGGGTTGATCGCGACCAGGCAGAGGAGGGTGCGCTCGCCAGAACCGCGCCTTCGCGGTGTCGACCTCGTGCCTCGTTTGACCGCCCTCGATCACGCCTCCGCGACCTTCTCGGATGGTCAACGCCGCGCGGTCGGTTCCGTCGTCTGGGCGGCTGGTTATCGTGACGACACGACGTGGCTTCGAATGACCGACGGACGGCCGGGTAACGCGGCTGACCACTCGCCACGAGGGTGCCAGTGGGAGTAGTGGGAACAGCGGGAACCCCTCCCCTTCCGAACGGTCGCCCAGCGCGATACGGTCGATCCCGGAGTTACTTGAACGCCTGGCGTTCACCTGACTCCGTCCGGCATGTTCAACCTGATTACCCACCGGATCGACAGCATCCGAGTCCGCGCCACGCTCAAATCGCACTCACCAAGCACGAATACGTTGGGAGTCCTCTGGATCAGGAGATCGAAGGTTCGAATACTTCCTCGCCAGCCACGTTCTTCGCGAACCCGGGATCCACCAGGGCGCCTCCGTCGCGCTGGACCACGAGCTCCCCGCCTTCGACCACACTCCGAGGCCGGACGCCTGTGCAACCATTGTGACTCCACCCGAAGCTACGGATCGACGCGGGTTACGTGACACGCGAAGAAGTCGAACCGCTCATCCGTCACGCCGCCCATAAGATCCAGCATGTCGCCTTCCCGCGCCACGAGCTCGTCCCGGTCGTCCAGGATCTCGAGCAGTGGGCCGAACCGGGCGGTGAAGCCGTACGGCCACAAGACGGTGAGTCTCCGCGTCGCTGACTCCACGTAGACCGGTTGCGTGCGCGAACGGTCGGCTCGCAGGATCACGGGGCCGAGGTGCGCGGCCGGGCACAATCCGTCCTCCACCGGCGTGGAATGCGTCGGGAGGTCGACCGAAGTCGCAGTCGTCGCTGGTGAGCGCGAGTCGTCGGTTGTCGCTGGTGCCGCCGAGGATGTCTCAGCCGAGCTGCCGGAGCCGCCCGTACGGCCACCGGCGGGCAGCAGCTGGTTTCCGATGACCCCGATCAGGAGCACCGCCAGTGCGACCGCTGCCAACCTGCGAAGCGTGGCTGGATCGCGGCTGGTCACGGCAGGCCGTGGTCCCAGGTTCACCTGGGCGTCCCCGGCGAAGCCGAGCCTCGCCGGCACGGCGACGTCTCGAGTCACTGCATCCAGCCGGCGACGAACGGCCACCCAGACCTTTTCGTTGGTGTCGTCGATCATTGCCATACCTCGGGGTGGTTTCGCAGGGTCGCCATTGCCCTCGCCACCAGTGACCTCACCCCGGATTCCGATAGGTCGATGACGACGGCAATGTGCGGTCCGTGAGGTCCTGTTGATATCTCAGCGCCAGGACTTCGCGTTGTCGCGTCGGAAGGAGGCTCAGGACTTCATCGAGCCACAGCAGGCTCTCCGATTCTCGGAGTGCGTCGTTGACCCTACCGACGGAATCTCCCTGGAGTCGGAGAAGTCGGCGGGCACGTCGCCAGCGATCAGTGGCCCGGCGTCGCGCCGCGACGAGAAGCCACCGAAGGGCCGTCTCGCGACGCAGGTCGCCCTGGGACCATGCCGCGAAGGCCCGCTCGAACGCCTCAGCGGCGACGACCTCAGCGTCCTCCGGGTTTCGGGTCAGCACGAGGACGTACCGAAAGACCGAGCGATAGTGGTCCCGGTAGAGCCGGGCGAACTCCTCGTTCGCTGTTTCGGGGCGCACGCCGGCGGCGAGCTTACGAGCTTGCGTAATGGTCACCCCCCGTATACGTTCCATTGGCCGAATACGTCCCGGTGAACGATGCGCTACATGCCGGCGGTCGATCACTCACTACGGGGTGGACTAACTTCGCTTTCGAGAGCCATGGACGGTGAATGGCGGCGAAACACGAGTTCCATACTGCTCGTCGCATGGGGCAGAGTGAGGGACCGTTGGAAACACTGTCGCGGACTTCAGTGGCCCTCATCGCCCTGCTTGGCGTCGTGGCGGTCGCATGCCAAGCGTCGCCGCCCATGACCCCCGACGCCACGCCTCTCGTCATCGACGGCTGGATCGTCCCGACGCCGTTCCCGCTGCCGGAAGGGGCCATCAGCCTGCCCCTCGATACCCTGCCCGCGCCTGAGGACGTGAATATCCCCGCTGGAGCGACATTTGCGTGCCGCTTGAAGCAGATTGGAGTCGACATCGCTTACGACCCCTCGGCCTCGCCGCCGCTCATCATCAACGGCGGTACGGGGCCGCTCTGGCCGTTCGGCGTCTCCGCCCGCCTGTACAACGGGCGCGCCGAGATCGTGGGACCCGACGGGACGGTATTGGGGCGTGATGGCGATCAGGTGGCCTTCGCCGGCGGGCTATACGGCGACACCGCGCGCGACCTCGTCTGCGTGTTCGCGACCTTCCCAGTCCGCGCTGACGAATAGCGCCTGGCCCGGGCGGAACCTTTCGGCACGATGCTAGATCTCTGCGGCAGTCTGGTCGTCGCGGCTAACAACCCGTGAACTCGGCGGGCGATTGCCGCACCGGTCAACTTAACGTGGTGCTCGCCTTTGGGATCACCCAGGCCACGCCGATGCCAAGGACCACGAGGAAGGTGACGATGAGGGCGAAAGTAGCCGTCGTTCGACGGGGGTGCGAGAGGCAGTAGCCGTAGACGAAGATGAGTGGTGGCAGCAGGTAGAGGGAAGCCCGCGCTTCGTAGTAGAGACCGAGGGAGGGAGCAGCCAGGAAGGCGACCAGGAGCCAGCCAGCGATCAACGCGAGGATGCGCGGACCCGTGACCCACGACCGGGGCGCATCCGGCTGGCGCGGTGACAACGGCGACTCGGCCACGGCCTCATTGTGACCGCGGCGCGCGCAGGACGCGAGCTTGCGGCGAAGCTTCGCAGGAGCCTTGTAGCCGCTGACCGCGAGGCCTCTCGGCCCTTGACGCCAACCGGAGCCCGGCCGACGCTGGCAGCGCGGCGACTGCCGAGGGGTCAGGATGTGGGGGTCCGAGCGTGGGCGGTAGAGCGGTAGTGGTCGGAGCGTGCCTGATGGCCGCAGGGATCCTGGCGGGCTGCGGCGGTGGTGCCGTACGCCCGGATATCCAGACGGGGCGGGCCGACGTGAACGCGGCGGGCAACGGCGGCTCAATCATCACCAGCAGCTGGACCTACGGCCTGCCGACGGAGGGGGTCACCTGGGTCGACCGCCTGGGCATCGTTCACGAAAGCGGCCGCCCCGAGTGTCTCGCGCCCGCGACGAGCACCGATGTCCGGTTCGCGGCGGTCGAGGTCGACGTCGACGGCTCGACCTGGCGAGCCGTGGTGTGGATTTCGTGCCAGTAGCGCAGGTCCGGTGAGCGTGGCGCGCCGGTGGTGCCTGGCGCTGATCATGCTGGCCCTTGCCGCCACCGGGTGCGGCCCGCTGACGGGCGAGAATCAGCCGGCCGTAACCTGTGATCCTGACGCCGCCGGTGAAACCGGGATCGAGTGCAACGATGCCGTCGACCTCGTCCGTCCCGCCGCGCGCCTCGAACTGCAACCCGTCGATGGGGACAACGTCGAGCCCTCGCGGCGGCTGACGATCACCGAGCTGCGCTTCCGCGCGGGCGAGCCGTGTCAGCGTCAGCCCGGCGCCGAGCGGGAGTGTCCACCAACAGAGCATGGCCGTGCGCTCGTGGTCGTTGTCGCGACAACGCCGGACGGTGGCTTCTCGATGCAGTTCGGGTACTGGGTGCGCCGAACCGATGCGGGGCTCGAGATCGAGGCAGGATCGCCGGTCCCGTACTGCGCGCCGCCGGTCCAATGCGACCTCGGGGCGATCACGGAGCCGTCGGTCGCTCCTCGCGCGTAGTTATCGCGGTCGAGCAGTCGCCTTAGGCCCCGGGTTCGGGGTGCGCCGGCGGGGCCCGATCAGCCCTGCGGCTGCGGGGCGTGCTTCTGGAGCGCCTCGAGCATGGCGCGCGCCTGGTCGCGGTCCTTGTCGTTCGGATGGTCGTGGTCGGCCGTGATCCCGCAGTACACGTCGTGGATCGCCTGCGCCATCGAGTCCTGGTCGGCGAGCGCGAGGCCGGAGTCATGGAGTCGACGGAAGGTCTCGCCCTCGGGCATGCGCATGGCCTGCTCGAGCGCCTCTCGCATGGTCATCGTTCCTCCTCGAGTGGCTGATCGTCGGAGCGTACCGCTCGGCGCCCGCGCGGGGAAGCCCTGTCCCGGGCCCCGCCACCTGCGCACTCGTTGCGTGG
>Ga0299913_10006668_pt1 | contig 10019 bp, 10 predicted proteins | sample RVTome_9_FD_201360 | JGI IMG/M metagenome (GOLD analysis project Ga0299913, IMG submission 201360) | Soil microbial communities from uranium-contaminated site in the Upper Colorado River Basin, Wyoming, United States - RVT155D38 (version 2) ... | reverse complement strand
CCGAGCGATCACGACAAGGAGCGCGCCATGCCTGACACTCTCGCCCCAGCTTCCACGGCCGCCAATCAGGAGATCCGCCGGCTCTACGACCGGTTCATGGACGCCTGGACCCGCGGGGATGCCGTCGCCTTCGGCGACACCCTCACCCTCGACGTCGACTACGTACCCTTCGACGGCACGCGTTCGATCGGCCGCACGGAGGTGGTGGAGAACCACGACCGACTGTTCCGCGGCGTCCTGACCGGGTCGGCTCTCGTCGGCGAGGTCGAGTCGATCCGCTACGTCAACCCCGATGTCGCCATCGTCCACACCCTCGGCTCGGTGCTCATGCCGTGGCGTTCCAAACTGCCCAAGAAGCGCCTGTCCCGGCAGACGATCGTCGCGGTCCGCACCGACAACGAATGGCGATTCACCGCCTTCCAGAACGCCCGGGTGCGCCCCCAGAAGATCCCCAGCCCCACCTCGTTCCCCTCCCGCGCCTCCCGAATGCTCGGCCGACTCGCGCGTCTGACGGGGCTCGCCCGGCGCAGGCGGGCACTTGCGATTGACTAGGCCTCTCCGCGTGGTCCACTCCCCAACAACCCGCGTGGCTGCCACCGCCGACGGACTCGAGCGCCAAGCTGGACAGCGAGCAAGCTGCTCAGGACCTGCGCCCCGAGGCATCTGGCGGAAAGGCAACGGATGACATCCGACGCGCAGCCTGATCCGACAGCCGTCGTGCCCACCGAACGCCAGATCGATGTTCACGGGAATGTCGCCGTGATCACGGGCGCGGCTAGCGGCATCGGCGCAGCACTCGCGGAACGCCTGGCGGCAGCGGGCGCCCGCCCGCTGCCGTCGGACATCCCCAGCCACCGCAGTTAAGGATGTCTCCGATCGCCTTCGCGCCACCCCGCTCATGGCCGACGTCAGCCACCCCGACGACGTCGAGCGCCTGGCCGACGCGGCGGGTGGCGCTCCACTCGTCTGCCTCGACGCCGGTGTCACCAGTACCGCCAAGGGTCCTGTCTGGGAGGCCCTACCCGAAGAGTGGTCGCGGGTGATCGACACCAATCTCGGCGGTGTCGTGAACGGGCTGCGTTCCTTCCTGCAGCGCCTGCTGGCGGCCGGCGAGCCGGCACAGGTGCTCATCACCGCCTCGCTCGCCGGGCTCGCCACCTGGCCCGGCGGCGGATCCTACGTGGCGTCGAAGCACGCCGTCGTGACGGTGGCAGAGCAGGCAGCGCTGGCTCTCGCCGACTCGCCGATCCACGTCACCGTGGCGTGCCCGGCTCTCGTGCGATCAGGGTTATCCGAGGTCGGAGACGACCCGCTCCACGTGGCCGACGAAGCGCTGGCGGCGCTGAACGACCGACGGTTCCTATCGACCGGTGCCGTCAGTCGAGACGGGAGTCGGGGATCGCTGCGGCAGATCTCTTCCGCACGCTGTGGCCAGCCCTGCGAGGCCTAGTCGACCTTGAACACGCGGGCTGCGTTGATTTACGGGCAACCGACGTGTCCTCCGACGACCGCGAGCTCGGGGAACTCGAGGAGCACCCGGTCGAGGAGCCTGTGGACAGGTGGCGTCAGGACGTGCGCGGCGGCGAGTAGCCCGTCCCCGGCTTCGAGGAATCGTCGGCCACGGAGACGGCGTGGTGGCGGAGGAGCTTGGTCAGCAGGTGCACGAGCTCCCGGCGTTGGGTCGGGGTCAGCGGAGCGAGGAGGTCTTGCTGTACCCGGGCGAGGACCTCGTCGAGGCGGCGGAGGCGGCGGCGGCCGCCGGGGGTGATGGCGACGAGGTTCCGCCGGCGGTCGGTTGCGTCAGGGGTGCGCCGGACCCACCCCTCGGCCTCCATGGAGCCGACGAGGCGCACCATGTCGCCGGGGTCGATGCCGAGACGACGGCCCAACTCGGCCTGACTGGCCTCGTCGACCTCGTCGAGCGCCGACAGCAGCGCGGCCTGCCGGCGGTTGGCGCCGACCGCGCCGAGATGGTCGTTGCCGATGCGCTGGCTCGCCAGCGCCGCCTGGCCCAGGAGCCAGCTCGGAAGGGCGCGCAGGCGAGCGGGTGCGGTGTCGAACTCCACGAGCCCACCCTAGTGGTTGTTGGTTCCACCAACGGACGCTAGCCTGCGCACCAACATCATTGGTGATACCAAGAATCAGGAGAAGGCAGACATGAGCACGACGACCGTCCCCGACACCACGGCTTCCCGGCAAGCGCTCGCCGAGCTGGCCGACCGTCAGGCCATCAGCGACGTGCTGCACCGTTGGGGCGCCATACTCGACGAACTGCGGCTCGACGACCTCCGGTCGGTGTTCACGGCCGACGCCACCCTCACCACACCGGGAGGCCACGCCGAGGGAATCGACGCGATCCTGGCCCAGGCGGGGCGCAACCACGACCCCGCCGTGCGCACGCAGCACCTGATGGGAGATCTCGTCCTCGACCTCGACGGCGACCGGGCCTCCGCCCGGGCCAACTACGTGGGCGTGTTCGCCAAGGGCGAGGGTCGGTTCGCACCCCCGCCGGTGTTCCAGATCGGCTCGGTGTACCGCCTCGGGCTCGTCCGGACCGCCGAAGGCTGGCGCATCCGGTCGATGGAGATGCAGCCCACCTGGGCCGCCGGCGAGCGCCCCCTCTGAACACCCGACACGACGATCCTCGGCTAGGGAAGCAGGCCGTGCTGGCGGGCGCGGACGGCGGCTTGGGTGCGGTTGGTGGCGCCGAGCTTGTCGAGGATGTGTGTCACGTGCTTCTTGATCGTGTCGGTGGCGACGTAGAGCTCGCTGGCGATGTCTTTGTTCGTTTTCCCCTGCGCCAGCAGTTGGAGGACTTCGAGCTCGCGTTGGCTCAGTGGTTCGATCAGCGACGGGAGGTCGAGGGTGGGTGGACCCACTTGTGGTGCGGCGGCCGCCGGTCGGGGTTCGATAGCGTGAGCCAGTTGGTCGAGGTAGTCCGAGGGGACCGTGGGTGTGGCGGTGTGGTCCTGGTGGCGTGCGGCTGTGACCTGCGCGAGCAGGGTGCCCATGGGACGGCCTTCGTCGGCGAGGACCCGCATCCAGCGCTGGGGGTGGGCGAGCTGGAGGGCGTCGGCCAGAACCTCGATCGCATCGGCGCTCTCGCCGCTGGCGGCCAGGGCCAGGGCCTGCAGTGCTTGGATCTCGATGAGGCTGCCCGTCCGCTCTTGGTCTGCGGCCGAGGCGTGGAGGTGATCAAGGAGGGCGAGGGCGTCGCTGGGCCGACCCTGGGCCAGGAGCAGCCGGGCGAAGACGAGGTACCCGGACTCGCGGGCGTAGCGTGGCTGGTCGTCGGCGCGGAGGCCGCGTTCGTCTGCCCAGCGCACTGCGGCGTCGACGTCGCCGTCCGCCAGCAGTAGCCGGGCCCGCTCGGCCGGGACGGGGTTGAGGAGGTCGGCCACCGCAGTGCTCGGTGCCACCGTGCACGCCTCTTCGATGGCCTCGAGGGCGTCGTTGGGGTCGCCGCTGGCGTGCCGGGCCCAGGCCAGTGTCACCAGCGCACTGGCCAGCGGCGGTGTGTAGGCGAGCCGTCGACTGAGTGCGACAGCGTCGGTGGCGTGCCGTAGGGCGGCTTCGATCTCGTCTCGTTGGTACGAGATCGCGGCCATGCCCGCGTGCGCCACGCCAGCCGCGGGTAGCGGCGGGCGGTCGGCCGGGGTGGTCTCCTGGAGGGTGCGCCGGCACGTGTGGAGTGCGGCGTCGAGGTTGCCTCGGGCGTGCTGGACGCGGACGAGGTGGTGGCTGGCCCAGGCGGCCAGGGACGGTTCGCCGATGGTCTGGCAGCGGGAGATGGTGGAACGGAAGCCCTCCTCTGCGTCCTCGACCCGGCCGCGGAGCCACTCGGCGATGGCCAGGTGCCCTCGGATCAGCGCGTCGAGCACGGGTTCGTCGTCGCCGATGTGGGCCAGGGCATCGGAGGCGAATCGATGGGTGCCGTCGGCGTCGCCGTCGAGCTCGGCGAGCATCGCTCGGATGAACGGGATGGTTGCGGGAACGTTGGCCAACAGGCTCGAGGCCCGTCCGACGGACGGCTCGAACGGTTCGTCGGAGTTCCACGCGCTGCTCGACATGGCTCGCTCCGCGGCGTCGAGCGCGGCGACGGCTGGCTGGGCGCGGCCGGAGAGCAGGGCCAGCCGTGCCCGGGCCAGGAGCAGGCGGGGGCGCAAGGCTTCCAGCTCGGTGGGCAACGCCGAGAACCAGCGCTCGAGCGTGACTGCTTCGCTGCGCAGGAGCAGCGCGTCGACGTGTTGCTCGATCAGCCGCGCGGCCCAGAGCGTGTCGCCGGCGGCGACGGCGTGCTGGATGGCGTCGTCGGGCAGGTCGTGTTGCTCGAACCACACGCCCGCCTTGCGATGCAGTGTCGTTGCCCGTTGGGGTTGATCCTCGGCCAGGCGGGCGCGCAGCAGATCGGCGAAGAGATGGTGGTAGCGCCACCAGCCGCGCACGTCGTCCAACGGGACGAGGAACAGGTTGGCGCGCTCGACCGCCTCCAGCATGCGCTGGCCGTCGCTGCCGCCGGTGACGGCGTCGCACAGGTCGCCCGACAATCGTTCGAGGACCGACGTCTCCAGCATGAACAGGCGCACCGGCTCGGGCTGGCGTTCGAGCACCTCCTCGGTGAGGAAGTCGAGTACGTGGCGGTGGCTGCCCGAGAAGGTTCGCAGGAACTCGTCCACGTCCGGCCGTCCGCGTAGTGACAGCGCCGCCAACTGCAGCCCGGCCGCCCATCCTTCAGTGCGGGCGGTCAGGATCGCAGGGGCCGTTCCCGGCAGGGCCGGCTCGGACCCGACCGCTTCGCGGAGCAACGCCGCGGCTTCCTGGGTCGTGAAGCGCAGGTCGGCGGCACGGATCTCGGCCAGCTCGCCACGGGCTCGCAGCCGCGCCAGTGGCAGCAACGGATCGGACCGGGTGGCGAGCACGACGGCGAGCTCCGGCGGCCGATGCTCCAGCAAGAACACGAGCGACGCATGGATCGACTGCGCCTCGATGAGGTGATAGTCGTCGAGGACGAGCACGACCTCGTCGTGGGGTTGAGCGACCAAGGCGTTGATCAGCCCCATCGCCAGCCCGTCGAGGGCTGGCGCTGATGGTGGACCAGCCGGCGAGCCGATCTGTGCGGCAATGCCCGGCCGGACGCGATCCATCGCGGCGGCCAGGTAGCGCCAGAACCGCGCCGGATCGTTGTCACCGGGGTCGAGTGACAGCCAGGCGACCAGCCGGTCACCGTGCCGCGCCCATTCCGCCACCAGCGACGTCTTGCCGAACCCCGCCGGGGCGCTGACGAGAACGAGGCCGGCTGCCAGCCGTTCGTCGAGCTGGACGACGAGCCGCGGGCGGGGGACGAGACCCGGCCGGGGAGATGGCACGTGCAGCTTGGTGGCCAGCAGCCCTTGCGGCTCACCGTCACCCGCTGGCCGGGACGGGCTCAACGGTGGTTCAGGCATCCCGCGGGACCGCGGCGTACTGCCACGCGTGCCACCCATGGGTCACGCGTCTGGTCGCGGTGAATTCCACCCTGCAACACCACCGATGGGTGACGCCAGAACCGCCGGCCGTTCATACGGTGCTCACATCCGTCGCGACACGACCAGTCGCTCCCCCAACACACGGAGTGCGCACAATGCCGGCACCGTTCATCTTCGTCACGACCCATGCCATCAACGAGGGCAGGCTCGCAGACTACCTGGCACAGAACGGCGACTTCCTGGAGTTCGTCGAGGCCAGCGAGCCCGGCCTGATCGACTTCCAGATCTACATGAACGACGAGCAGACCGAGGCCACGTTCGTGTTCGTTTTCCCCGACGCGCAGGCCGCCGACGTCCACATGCAGACCGTGCGCGAACACATCGGTCGGGGTCTGGAGATCACCCGGACCGCCCGGCTCGAGGTCTACGGCACGCCGGGGCCCGTGCTCGCGCAGGTCCTCGGCGCCAACGCGGCGCAGGGTGTCCCGCTGAGCGTCAAGCCGAACCACCTCGGCGGGTTCAGCCGCACCGCGGCCCGCAGAGTGGACCGCGCTCCCATGACCAACCAGCCGGCAGAGCGCTACGAGATCCAGGTCCAAGGGGCCCTCGACCCGCGCTGGTCGGCCTGGTTCGACGGGTTGCAGATCGGCCACGACGGCGACGACGTGACCGTGATCTCCGGCCCGGTCACCGACCAGGCGGCCCTCCACGGCCTGCTGGCCAGGATCAACGACCTCGGCCTGTCGCTCATCTCGGTGCGACGCACCCACCCGACAGCCAGGCAGGAGGACCCCACATGACCACACCGGTGACCCAACCCACCAGCCGTGGCAGCGCCGTGCCTCGTCCCGACACGTCCGACGCGGCACGGGCGACGCAGCCAGCTCCGACGACAATGCCGAACACGCCCGGTTCCGCCGAACCGGCCATCGTGGTCAAGGAGATCACGAAGCGGTACGGCCGGCGTACGGCGCTCGACAACGTCTCGCTCGAGGTGCCGCAGGGATCGGTGCTCGCCCTGCTGGGGCCCAACGGCGCCGGCAAGACGACGCTGGTCCGAGTCCTCACCACGCTGATCAGGCCCGACCAGGGCCGAGCACTGGTGGCCGGCCACGACGTCGTGGCAGAGCCCGAGATGGTGCGCGGGGCGATCGGCCTGGTCGGCCAGCACGCCGCCATCGACGAGTACCTCACCGGCCGCGAGAACCTCAGCCTCGTCGGCCGCCTGCTGCGCTTAGACAAGACCGAGACCCGCGAGCGGGTCGCCGCGGCGCTCGAGACGTTCGCGTTGGGCGACGTCGCCGACGTGCCCGCCGCCGCCTACTCCGGTGGACTGCGCCGCCGCCTCGACGTCGCGGTCACCCTGCTGGCGAACCCGGCGGTGATCTTCCTCGACGAGCCGACCACCGGCCTCGACCCCGCCAGTCGCCAAGGTCTCTGGACGCTCATCGAGCAGCTCGTCGCCGACGGCACGACGATCCTGCTCACCACCCAGTACCTCGACGAGGCCGATCGGCTGGCGGACACCGTCGCCGTGATCGACCGCGGGCGCACCATCGCGACCGGGACACCCGAAGATCTCAAGACCCGCCTCGGCGACGACACCGTCCACATCCGCCTCGCCGACCCGGGCGACCTCCCCGAGGCCACCAGGACGCTCGGTGAGACGGGCACGATCACCGCCGTCGAACACGACGAGGCGACGCTCGAGCTGTCCGCACCCCATGGTGCCGCGCTGCTCCCCGTAGCGCTGCGCCGCCTCGACAGCCGCGGTGTGGCTGTGACCGCTGCCGAAGTGCGGCGGCCCAGCCTCGACGACGTCTTCCTCGCACTCACCGGCCAGCCCGCGGCAGCTGCCACACACCCCCGCGCGCCCGTCCCCAACCGTCGGGCACATCACCACGGCGGCAGGAGCCATCCATGACCGCATCGACCTCCTCGTTCACCATCCGGCAGAGCCGAGCAGCGCACGACGCGCTACTCCTCGCCTGGCGCAACTACAAGCACCACGCACGCGTCCCCAGCCTCATCGTCTTCTCGATGATGACGCCGCTGATCTTCCTGCTGCTGTTCCGCTACATCCTCGGCGGCTCGATCGTGATCCCCGGCGTCAGCTACGTGGACTTCCTGGTCCCCGGCGTGCTCGTCCAGGCCATCGCCTTCGGCGCGACCCAGACGGGTGTCGGCATCGCCATCGACGCCGGGCGCGGCGTGACCGACCGCTTCCGTTCGCTTCCCATCTCCCGGTCCGCGGTCGTCGCCGGTCGCGCGCTCGTCGACACCGGCCGCAACGCCATGGTCGCCGCGGTCGTGCTCGGCGTCGGACTGCTCATCGGCTTCCGCCCCGACGCCAACCCCGCGCGGCTCATCGCGGCGCTCGGCATCGCCCTGGCGTTCGGCTACGCGTTCTCGTGGGTCGCCGCGTTCATCGGCCTCACCGTCCGACACGCCGAAGCCGTCCATGACGCCGGCTTCGTCTGGGTCATCCCCCTGACCTTCGTCAGCTCCGCGCTCGTGTCGGTCGACTCCATGCCCGCCGGTGTGCGGTGGTTCGCCAACGTGAACCCGGTGACCAGTGTGGCCGACGCGGTGCGAGCCCTCACGCTCGGCGACCCCGCCGGTGATGCCCTCATCCGATCAGGGGCCTGGATCGCCGCGCTGTTGCTGGTGTTCGTGCCGCTCGCGGTACGCGCCTACCAGCGGAGGTGACCACATGCAGCCCACGACGAACAAACACGCCGAATCCCGACCGCACGCGACCCTCCCGGCGTCGACGACCGGCGGGCCCGGCCCACCCGTCGTGGTCATCGGGGCCGGATCCGCGGGCCTGGCCGCCGCCGCGGCCCTGCAGCGACGCGGCATCGCCGCCGTGACCCTGGAGCGGGGCAACAACGTCGGGACCTCGTGGCGGCAACGCCACGAGGAGCTGCGCTTGAACACGATCCGCTGGCTGTCGGACCTGCCCGGCCTGCGGGCCCCACGGTCCGGGGGACGGTGGCTCACGCGTGACCACTACGTCGACTACCTCGAACGATTCGCCGCACACCAGGGCCTCGACATCCGCGTCGGCGTCGACGTCCAGCGCGTCGACAAGACGCCGAGCGGATGGCGTGTCGCCACCGGCGCCGGCGACCACGCCGCGAGTCACATCGTCGTCGCGACTGGCTATGACCGCGTCCCCTGGATGCCGGACTGGCCGGGACTAGACGGGTTCCCCAACCCGGTCATCCACGCCGCGCAGCATCGGCGGGCCGCGGACCTCGCCGGGCAGCGGGTGCTGCTGGTCGGCGCGGGCAACTCCGGGGTCGAGCTGGCCGGCCACCTGGTAGACGCACCGGTCGCCGCCCTATGGGTCTCGGTCCGCACCCCACCCAACATCCTTCCCCGGGAGGTCGCCGGGCTGCCGCTCCATCCGCTGAGCTGGTTGTCACGGTTCCTTCCCGAACGCCTACGTGACGCCAACGCCCGGCTGATCGCCAGGCTGGCGTTCGGCGACCTCGCCCCCTACGGCCTGCCCACCCCACGCCACGGCCCCTACCGGCGGCTGCGGACCACCGGCGTCACCGTCGCCGTCGACCAGGGCTTCGTCCGGCAACTGAAGGCCGGACGGCTGAAGATGGTCGCCGAGATCGACCGGTTCGACGGCGACGAGGTCGTGCTCCGGGACGGCCGTCGACTGCACCCCGACATCGTCCTGGCCGCAACAGGATTCCGACGCGGACTCGAACCCCTCGTCGGGCACCTCGACGTCCTCGATCCTGCCGGACTGCCCCGGCGCAGGTCCGGCCAACCCACCCCCGGCGCACCGGGGCTGTGGTTCATCGGCTACCGCACCGCCATCGACGGGAATCTCCGCCAACACCCCATCGAGGCACGTCACATCGCACGCGCCATCGCATCGAGCTCAACGAGGACGTGACCGCTGTGACCACCTCCGACCTCTCACAGGTGAGCGTGCCGCAAGCGCCTCCGCCTCACCCGTCCGCCCCCGACGCGGTCCATGCGCGCCGCTGGGCGATCCTCGCGGTGGCGTGCCTCGCCGTGTTCGTCACCGTGCTCGACGGCACCATCGTCAACGTCGCGCTCCCGACCCTGGCCGTCGAGCTCGGCGCCTCGACCCGCCAGCTCCAATGGATCATCGACTCCTACCTGCTGGTCTTCACCGGCCTGCTGCTCGCAGCCGGCGGGCTCGGCGACCGCTACGGGCGCAAGCGGATCCTGATCGCCGGGCTCGTCACGTTTGGCGCAACCTCGGCGTTCGCCGGCTCGGTCGACGCCCCCGGGTCGCTCATCCTCGGCCGGGCACTGATGGGCATCGGGGCAGCGCTCATCTTTCCGGCGACGCTCGCCATCCTCACCAACGTCTTCCGCGACCCGCGGGAGCGGGCTGCGGCCATCGGCGTGTGGAGCGCCGTGAGCGGCGTCGCAGTGGCGGCCGGGCCGATCACCGGCGGCTGGCTGCTCGAGAACTTCTGGTGGGGCTCGGTGTTCTACATCAACGTGCCGGTCACGGCCGTGGTCGCGGTCGCCGCGTGGCGGATGATCCCCGAGTCC
>Ga0299913_10006667_pt1 | contig 10020 bp, 9 predicted proteins | sample RVTome_9_FD_201360 | JGI IMG/M metagenome (GOLD analysis project Ga0299913, IMG submission 201360) | Soil microbial communities from uranium-contaminated site in the Upper Colorado River Basin, Wyoming, United States - RVT155D38 (version 2) ... | reverse complement strand
GTCCGCGAGCCCGCAGTCCTCGAGCATCTGACGGACGACGCGGCCCGGGCTCAGCCCGGTGTCACACACGAGAGCCATCTTGATATTGGCGTCGCGCAGAGCGGCCATGGTGTCGGCTGCGCCCTCCACGGCTTCGACGCCGACCTCGACAGAGGCCTCTTCGAACTCACGGGTGAGGTCGGTGATGCGGTCGTCGTCGAATATCCCGCGCGCCTCGAGGCAGTAAGCGGCCATCCGCCCGGGGCCGAACGTCTCGACCTGCTTCCACGCCTCGTCGTGCTTGCTCCACGCTTCCTTCAGGAGGATGTCGGCCTCGGACTCTTCGATGCCCAGTGAACGACTAAGGGCGCCTAGTCGTTTCTTCCAGGCGCCCTCCCAATCACGGTCCTTCAACAACGTTCCCCAGCAGTCGTACGTCACTGCTCGGATGCCGTCCACCCTCTTAACCAAGCCGCATCACTCCCCTCATCGAGAACGTTGCCGGTCGTGCTTTACGACACAGGTTCCGACCGCACGGGCCACGACCTCCGGATCGTCGAGCAGATCCGCGGCCGAGTCCGAGACGTCGGGACGAGGCTTGCCATATCTAAGCACTTCGAAGGCCATCTCACGAGAGGTGTTGCCCCGCTTCGTGATCGAGCCCCTGACCTCGATCAGATCCCCGGCATACAGGGGGGCCAGGAACTCGACCGAGGAGTAGCCCGCGAAAAGTCCCTCGTCCCCATCGGATCGGATGCAGAGCTCGGTTGCGAGGTCGCCGAACCGCTCCATGAGCTTGGACCCCGCTACGAGGCCGCCGCCGTAGTGCACATCGGCTTGGGAGAGCCGCAGGCGATGGTGGGCTGAGATCTCGGTCATGCGCCCGTCGCCACCATCCGGCCGGCGATCTTCCATGCGAGATAGGACGCAACCTCCGACGGCTTGGTCCCTCGCCCGAAGATGCGGTCGTAGCCGAGCTCGGCCGCCTGTTCGGGGCTGAAGCGCGGGCCTCCGCCGACGAGCACCAGGCCGTCGCGCTGCCCGGCGGCTTCGAGTGCGGCGCGTACCTCGCTCAGGTGGTGGATGTGCGCGTCGCGTTGCGTCACTACCTGGGAGATCAAGACGGCATCCGCCTTCTCCGAGCGGACCGTCTCCACGATCTCGGACGGCTCGACCTGCGACCCCATGTTCACGACCTGCATCTCGGCAAAGTACTCCAGGCCCTTGTCCCCGGCGAAGCCCTTCATCGACAGGATCGCGTCGAGCCCCACCGTGTGAGCGTCGGTCCCGGTACACGCCCCGACCACGACGAGACGTCGCTTGAGGTTCTCCCGGATCAAGCGATTGACCTCGGAGGACCTCAACTCGGGGAAGTCCCGCTCTGCGATCACGACATCGTCGGGATCGACGGTGTGTGTGGTCGCTCCGTAGACGACGAAGAATGTGAAGTCGGGCCCCATGGCTTTCATGTGCACGACCTGAGGACGGTCGAAGCCCATCGACCGAGCGAGCTGCAGGGCCGACTGCCTGGCTCTCTCCCCCTCGGTGATCGGAAGAGTGAACGACATCTGCACCAGACCGTCGTCGGTCGCGTCGCCGTACGGCCTGATCGCGGTCATCGCTCGACCCCCACCCGTTCGGCAAGGAGGTCCGTGATCGGGTTCACGTACCCATCTGCCCGCGCTATCACGCCGTCGAGACCCTTGCCGCCATCGCGGGTCCGTACGGTGTCGGCGAACATCCCGGCTTCGATCGCCGCGAACATGCCGATCTCGGCCACCTTGCGCAGCATCAGCCGGGTCTCTTCCAACACCTGTGCCGCCCGGCGTTCGACATCGCCCCCCGGCTCGAAGCGGATCTCACCCGCCAGGGTGGACGCACCGCGGAAGACATAGCGAGCGTTCTCGAGAGCGAGGTCGCGATCGGACAGGAACGGCGTGTGAACGCCTTCCGTCATCATCCCGAGGAGGATGATGTCCTGGCCCGTCAGGGCACCAACGAGATTGAACATCCCGTCGTAGAGGAAGCCCTGGAAGACGTTGCCCGTCATGTGTTTCGTCGGAGGCATGTACTTCAGCGGGGCGTTCGGGAAGCATTCCCGGATCAACTGGGCGTGGGCAAGCTCGAGAGCGATCTGGTCCGGCACATCGGGGTCGATCTCGAACGCGTGCCCGAGACCCATCTGCTCCTCGGGGAGGCCGGCCGCCAAAGCGAGGCGTTCGTTGAGGAACTGGGATGCCAGCACCGTGTGGGCGGACTCGACCGCATCGGCCGTCGTGAGGTAGTTGTCCTCGCCGGTGTTGATGATGATGCCGGCAAGCGCATGGATCATCCGCGAGAAGTGTTGGTCCACGAACGTTCGCTGCATGTTGATGTCGCGGAAGATGATCCCGTACATGCAGTCGTTCAGCATCATGTCGAGACGCTCGACCGCAGCCATCGCCGCGATCTCGGGCATGCACAGACCGCTCGCATAGTTCGTCATGCGTACGTAGCGACCTAGTTCGCTGCTGACCTCGTCGAGGGCCGCGCGCATCAGGCGGAAGTTCTCCTGGGTCGCGTAGGTCCCGGCGAAGCCCTCCGTGGTGGCGCCGTAAGGCACGTAGTCGAGGAGCGACTGGCCCGTGGAACGGATCACGGCAACGACATCACAGCCCTCGCGGGCTGCTGCCTGGGCCTGTGGGATGTCCTCGTGGATATCGCCAGTCGCGACGATCTCGTAGAACCACGGTTTGGGGGCGTCGCCTACCTTAGAGATCGCCGCATCGCGACTGTCGACCGCCGCCGCTATCCGGTCGATCGCGGCGGCGGATTCACGATTAGCACGCTCCAACGCGATATCGAGGTCGAAACCTTCCGGCCACTCCGGCCGCCGGTCCCCTGATGCGATGCGGCGGGCTTCGGCCCCGATGTCACCGCACCCGGTCTCTACGGTGTGGAAGAACGGGATCAGGACGCCGCGCTCCAGCCCGACGGCGGCCCGGACCTCGTCGACCACCCGGTTCGGGATCGGCGCCGCCTCGGTCCCCTCTCCTTCCACGCCGTCTACACCCACGAGACGCAGGGACGCCCGCTCTATCGAAACGGTCGTATGGCTCGTCGCGAGCCGTTCGATGGGAGCCGCGATCTCGGCCGCGAGCGCTCGGCACTCGTCGACGGCCTCGGTATCGATGCGTAGCCGGCCGAGAGGGCGCTTGAAATCGGTCACGTCGTCTCCGCATCCACTTCGGGCCATACGCGCTGACCGAGCACCCACGTACCCCGGACCTCGATCGAGTCCAGCTCGTCCACCTCGGCCTCTGCGGGATGACGGTCCAGCCACGCGAGGTCGGCCGGAGCTCCCGGCTCCAGGCTCCCGGCGAGCGACGGTCCTGCGGCAAGGGCGCGTGCGCCGGTCGTGTGGAGCCGAAGGGCCTCGATCCGTCCGAGCTGCTCGTCGTCGACGTGGTGGGCGCGCAGTGCCTTCAGCTGGAGGAACGGGTCCATAGGCGTGACGGTCGAGTCCGATCCCGCGCCAACGAGAAGGCCTCCGTTGAGCATCGACGCGAAGCGGTTCATCTGTCCGGCCCGCTCCCACCCGATGCGGCGGGTGTAGAGACCGTCCTCACCACCCCAGTAGAGGTCGAAGGCCGGCTGGACGCTTGCCCGGAGACCCAGAGCAGCCGCACGCCGGATGTGGTCGTCGGACGCGCACTCGAAATGCTCGATGCGGTGGCCGAGCATCCTCACGGCATCGAAGCCTTCGACCGCGGCGACCTTCTCCCACGTCGTAATGGCCTGTTCGATCGCGGCATCGCCGATCGCGTGGACGCCGACCTGCATGTCGGCGGTCTGGGCTTTCATGAACACGTCGAAGAGCTCGTCGTCGTTGCGGTATGAGATACCAGCGGTGGGCGTCCCGTCCGGGGGCGGCGTGAAGTACGGATCCTTCATCCACGCGGTGTGAGAGCCGAACGACCCGTCCAGGAACAGGTCACCTCCGACCCGGTCGAACCCGATCTCGCGGACCTTGTCGACCTCCATCGTCCCGACGTAGGTGACGATATCGAGGGCCGCGTCGGCGATCGCTTCCAGGAAGACCTCGAGCGACGCCCATCCGCGCCATTCGACGACGAACATCTCGTGCACCGATGCGATCCCCTTCGAGTACGCCTTGGAGATGGCGGCGCGCACCGCGGTCTTCTGATCCTCGGCAGGAAGGGAGCGGTCGAACCACGACCATGCCTCGGCCGCCGCCTTCTCTCGGAGGTACCCGGTTGGCTTTCCATCCTCGGACCGATCCACACCCTCAAGGCCCTCGACGTCGAGCGCGTCCAACAGCGCGGTCGATACAACGCACGAATGCATGTCGGCGCGCGCCAGCAGCGCAGCCTCGGAGCCAACGGCCTCATCGAGCTCGACCCGAGTGATCGGGGCGTCGAGCGGGTCTTCGAAGTTCCCTCCGAACAGGATGCCTTCGGTCGTGGCGCGCGTCCGGAATGCATCGAGGATCGCAGCGGCAGAGTGCTCGCCCCGGAAGTCCATTCCGGTCTCGTACAGCCCGGTTGCCGGAAGATGCACATGGGCATCGCAGAACGCGGGGATCAGCACTCCCCCGTCGAGATCGACGATCCGGTCCGCCGAAGGTGGCTCGCCGGAGCCGATCGCGGTCACGTTTTCCTCTTCGACCATGATCCACTCGGCCAGCGCAGCGGCCGGGAGCCTCAAGACTCGACCCCCTGCGAACAAGGTCTTCACGACGCGAACCTCTCTCGCAGCCGGTCGTCTCCACGAACGAGGTCGAGAGCTAGCTCCGCGTGGCCGGGGACGTAACCGTTGCCGATCGTCATCTCACATGACCGGCCCATCCCTTCGGCTAGCAGCGCGGCAGCCGTGAACGAGGTTGCCATCGAGAAGAAGACGATCCGACCCTGGTCCGAACAGGCGAGGATGGCCCCGCCCTCGCAGCCCGGCACGTTCGTGCACACGAACACCAGGTCGGCTTCCTCGCCCATGAAGGCGTCGGCAACCGCGGCGGCGACGGCAGGAGCATCGGTCGCGTCGATGACGAGGGCCTCGGCTCCCGTCTCCTTCGCTGCGACCTCGGTCCCCGACGGATAGCACAGCGCTACGACCCGACCCTGATCCCCTACCGACCGCACCGCTTGGGCGCAGGCGAGCAAACCGGACTTGCCGCCACCGCCGATCACGACGACCTTCATGCCCGGGTGCGCCAGCCGTGCCATCCAGGCGGGTGCTCCGCAGACATCGAGCACCCCCAGCACGACCTCATCGGGAAGGTCTTCGGGCACGACCGCATATATGCCCGAGCCGAAGAGGATCGCCCGGCCCCGTACGCGTACCTTCTCGGAATCGGGATCGAGGTCGACTATCTCGTCGAGGACAAGGGGAGTCAGGCTCAGGGACACCAAGGTTGCGATCCGCGTCCCGATCGCCGGCGTTGTCCGATGGGACCCGAGCTCGGCCACGGTCCCAACGAGCATCCCGCCCGACCCGGTCTCCGGGTTGTGCAATTTGCCGCGCTCGGCCACGATCTCGGTGATCCGGGCCGCCATCGCGTGCGCGGACCCACCGGTCGCGGTCCGTAGCTGATGCCACGAAGCAGAGTCGACGTTGAGGTACTCGACGTCGATCGCGACCTCGTCCGGCGTCAACGGCGCGCGCGGATCCAGGCGACGGGCTTGCTGAGGCAAGGCGCCAACGGGCTCGAGGGAGCGGTGGGTGCCGAATCGTTCCACGGCGAGAACCCTATGCGTGCGCGGATGCAGGCAGCCCGGCGCGCCAGTGTTCCTGGCCGCCCGGCGGCAACGTGTATATCGGGTCGTAATAGGGATAGCGGCGCTCGAGGGCGTCGGGGTCGTCGTGCTCGATGCCGGTGCGGTAGTTCTTCGTCCAGTACGAGATCCCTAGGGCCCGGTCGTAGCTCTCGACCTGGTGCACCCAGCGTTTGCCGACGAACGGCACATCACACACGATCCGCGGTGTCGCGAAGCCGGGCAGGTAGCCCATGATCGAGTGCTGCAGATCCTGGGCCTCGTGGACCGCCAGCCGCCAATGCTCCGCGTTCGGGATCATGTCGCACATATAGAAGTAGTACGGCATCACCTTCGTGTGGTCGAGCAACGTGAACGAGAGGTCGAGCAGGGCCTCGGGGGTGTCGTTCACACCCCGCATGAGAACACCCTGGTTGCGGATGTCGCGGAAGCCCATCGACAGGAGCTTCTTCACCGCGGTAGCCACTAGCGGGGTGAGCGAATTCGCATGGTTCACATGGATGTGGATCGCGAGGTCGACATCGTGCGCGAGAGCTTTCTTGGCCAGTCGTTCCATCCCCGCGAGAACGTCGTCCTGGAGGAAATGCTGAGGCAAGCCCATCAATCCCTTGGTGGCGAGCCGGATGTCGCGGATGTTGTCGATCTCGATCACTCGGCCGACGAAGTCCTCGAGGTGTGCGATCGGCAGGTTCGCCATGTCCCCACCGGAGACGACGACGTCGCGCACGCTCGGGGTGGCCTTGAGATAGTCGATGATCGCCTCGTAGCGGTCTTTCTGCTTCAGCTCGAAGCGGTGCTTGATGACCTGGGGCACGTTGTTTCCTACGAGGTCCATCCGGGTGCAATGTCCGCAGTACTGCGGGCAGGTTGCGAGGAGCTCGGCGAGGACCTTCGTCGGGTAGCGATGCGTGAGCCCTTCGACCGCCCACATGTCGGCTTCGTGGAGCGAGTCGCGCTCAGAGTGCGGGTGCGAGGGCCATTCGGGGTGGCGGTCGGCGAACGCCGGGATCATGTAGTGCCGGATCGGGTCCCCCCACAGGTCAGTCTCGTTCATCGTGTTGAGCATCTGCGGTGGCACCAGCATCGACATCGTGGCCCGCTCGAGCTGGTCCCGCGTGATCGACTCGACGAGGTCGGCCGGGATCAGGTCGCCGAAGACCTTCTGGAGCTGGTCGAGATTCTTGACCGAGTGGAGGCGCTGCCACTTCGCGCTGAGCCACTCCGCCTCGGTAACGTCCCGGAAGCCGGGTAGACGGCGCCAGTCGGGCTCGACGAAGTCACGCCGAGGCGGATAGACGTACGGCTGGGTCTCGAGGGGCCGGATCTCCGAGGACGGGGTCTCGGTGGACGAAGCGCGGGCGCGGCGGCGGAGGAGGTCGTTCCGACCGGCAACCTCTGGCATAGCAGTCCCCCGTAGGATGTTGACGAGCAGAATAATATTAGGCTCTTGAGTATATCCAAGGAAGGATATTCGGGAATGGATGCTAAGGACCGCAAGATACTTGCCCTGCTCGAGGCCCAGGGCCGGATGGGCTTCGCCGAGATCGGCGCCCAGGTCGGGCTGGCCGCCTCGTCCGTGCACGACCGCGTCCGCAAGCTCGAGAGGAGCGGTGTGATCAAGGGGTACCGGGCCGAGATCGACTTCGAGGCCACGGGGCTCCCGATCACCGCCATCGTGAGCCTCGCCCTCTCGCCCTCTTCCCCCGCCGACATCCCCGCCAAGATCGCGGAGTTCCCGCTCGTTCAGTCGTGCTACTCGGTGGCCGGGGACAACTCGTACGCTCTACTCGTGCGTGCACCATCGACGAAGGACCTCGAAGAGCTCCTCGATGGTTTGCGAGCGAAGCTCGAAGTGACCACGAGGGCGACGATCGTCCTATCCACACCGTTCGAGGGCCGCCCTGTCATGTAGACGGGCAACACCCTGAACGAGCTGCGCTCCTCGCTCGCACCCGAGCGCCTCGGGCCGAACTTCCCGTGGATCTGGTCGAGCGCCACGATCAGCAACCTCGGCGACGGTGTCGTTCTCGCCGCCGGCCCCCTCTTGGTCGCGTCCATAACCACGGAGCCGTTCGCCGTCGCGATGGCGATGTTCGCCCAACGGATCCCGTGGTTCCTGTTCGGTCTTCAGGCGGGTGCTGTCGTCGACCGCGTGGACCGAAAACGGCTCATCGTCATCGTCGATCTGTTGCGAGCCATCGTGATCGGGCTGCTGGCCGCGTCGATCGCCCTGGACATCGTTTCGCTACCGATCATCTACACGGCGATGTTCCTCCTGGGCACCGGCGAGACGTTCGCCGACAACGCCCGGAGCACGCTCGTCGCCACCGCGGTTCCCCGAGAGGGACTCGGCCCGGCGAACGCGCGTCTCTTCGGCACCCAGATCGTCACGAACCAACTGGCCGGTCCCCCATTGGGTGCGCTGATCTTCGCGGCCGGTGCGGCCCTCCCGTTCGGTGCCGACGCGATCTCGTTCGTTCTGGCCGCCATGCTCATCAGCCGCGTGACACACGAGCGTCCGATCACAGATGCAGAGAAGCATTCGGTACGCAGTCAGGTGATCGAGGGTCTGCGATGGCTCGCTTCGCATCCGCCGGTGCGGACCCTCGTCATCATGATCACGGCGTTCAACATCACGTTCGGAGCCGCGTTCGGCATCTGGGTCCTCTACGCCACCGAACGTCTCGGCCTGAGCGAGCTCGGCTTCGGAGCATTGCTCGCCTGCACGGCCGTTGGCGGCTTGATCGGCTCGATGCTGTTCGGCTCGCTGGAGAAGCGGGCCACCTACGCGACCCTGCTACGTATCGGCTTGATCTTCGAGACGTTCACCCATCTCATGCTCGCCCTGACGCGCTCCTATCTCGTTGCCGGGGTCGTGATGGTCCTCTTCGGCGTGCATGCGATCGTCTGGGGAACCACGTCCACCACCGTTCGGCAGAAATCGGTCCCCGCATCGCTCCTGGGCCGGGTCAACAGCGCGCACATGCTCGGGAGCTTCGGAGCCCTCGCACTGGGGTCGATGCTCGGTGGTGCGATCGCCTCGAGGTGGGGCGTGATAGCTCCGTTCTGGTTCGCGTTCGCCGGGTCTGGAGCGATCTTGTTGGTCGTCTGGCGCTCGATCGGCTACGTCACTCAACAAGCCGAGGAGGGCTAGGCGATATCGGGGAGTCCTACGTCCAACGGCCGGGGTGAGTACCCGAGCTCTGAGCGCGCTTTGGCGTCGGTGGCCCAATAGGTGACGCCGTCGGATGCCCGGACCAGCTCGCGCAGGTTCGGTGGGAAACCCATCAACGGCGCGAGGTACTTCCATGGGCCGACCGAGCGCTTGATCACGCCAAGCGGGAGCTCCCGTTTCGGAGGCTTGCGCCCGGCCAGAGTGGCGACCTTCGCGATCAGCTCGCCCAGGGTCGCGATCTCGCCCCCGAGGTTGTAGCTCTCCCCCACCCGGCCCTTGTCGTGGACCAGCAAGAGGCCCTCGACGACGTCGTCGACGTGCACGAAGTTGAACCCAACACCGGGCATCAGGCTGAGCTTGATCCATCCCTTCTTGACCCGGTCGATCAAGAGACTCAGGTCCGATGTGTCGCCCGGTCCGTAGATACCGCCGGGCTGGGCGATCAGCACGGGAGCACCATCCGAGATGTAGCGCTCCGCGACCTCGTGGGCCTTGTATTTGGTCTCGTCGTAGCACGTGAGCCAGTCCTTGTCGGTGCGGGTGAACGTTTCGTCGACCACCGTGCCGCGCGTATTGCCGTAGTAACCGATCGTCGACACGTACACGACGCGCGCGACCTCGGCATCCGTCGCGGCCTTGAGGACATTCTCGGTGCCCGTGACGTTGGACTCGTGCATCGCGCGGCATCCGTCCTCGAACACGCCGACCTTGTATCCGGCGGCGACGTGGAAACAGGCATCACAGCCGCTCATCGCCTCGGTCATCACGTCGACATTGTTGAGATCGCCCTGCACGATCGTGGCGCCCAGCCGGGATAGCTCGCCGGCCTTATCGGGGCTTCGCACGAGGGCCACGACCTCGTCTCCACGGGCGATCAGCTTCGCGGCGAGATGACCTCCTACGAACCCGGTGGCGCCGGTGATGAACGCTCTCATCGGTTGTTACGCCCGTCTCCAGTGACAGGTTGCCTCACGACGTGAGCTTGCGTCCGATGACGAATCGTTGGATCTGGTTCGTGCCCTCGACGATCTGGAGCCCCTTGGCCTCGCGCATGTAGCGCTCGACGGGGTACTCGGTGATGTAGCCGTAGCC
>Ga0299913_10006666_pt1 | contig 10021 bp, 10 predicted proteins | sample RVTome_9_FD_201360 | JGI IMG/M metagenome (GOLD analysis project Ga0299913, IMG submission 201360) | Soil microbial communities from uranium-contaminated site in the Upper Colorado River Basin, Wyoming, United States - RVT155D38 (version 2) ... | reverse complement strand
CGTGCTCGCACTCCGCGAGCGGCCGGCCGATCCGCTCGGCCGCCGCCTCGCCGAGCACCCGCATCGCTGGCCACCGCGCCAGCTGCCGCCTCTTGGTCAGCGACATCGCCGCGCTCGACTCGACGCCGACGAGCGGGAAGATGCGCTGCTCGACACCGAACCGCTCGGCCGCCTCCGCTGAACAGAAGAGCAGTGCGGCGGCCTGGTCGACGGTCCACTGGCTGGCGTGCCACTTCCCGTAAGGGAAGGCGATCGGCCGGTTGTCGGCGCCGAACTCGAGCAGGTCGTCGGCGCTCATCTGCACCGGGTACGCCGCCTCCGGGTTCGTGCTCGCGACCGCACTGAACCGCGACCACAGCTCGGCGATCTCGCGACGATGCGCGTCGATGGTGATGCCGTCCGCCGCGCGGAGTGCCGACTCCATCAGCGCGTACTGCTCGACGGGCGCCCACAGCCCGGCCTCGAGCTCGGCACGCGCCAGGATCTCGCCTTCGGGCGTCTGGTGCACGTCGGGCACCGCGCCGTGCTGGTCGATCTCCGGTGCTTCCGGGCCGCCGCGGCGCAGCACGCTCGCGATGCCTTCCGCGTTCGCCGCCTGGCTGCGCTTCGCCGCTCGCGCCGCGCGTGCTTTCGCCTCTGCGCCGACGACCAACGCGACGTCCAGCTCGCCCGCGAGGATCCCGGTCAACGCTTGGTTGATCAGCGTCTGCTGCGGGATGCCGAGGTCGACGAGGTGCGTCTGCGCATCGCGCGCGCCGATGCGCTCGGCCACCACGCGACCAGGGTCGGTGTACGACCACGTCCCTCGCGGCACGGCGACGCGCTGCACGGCGCCAAGGAGCTCTGCGGCACCGGCGTCGTTCGCGGCCGAGACCGAGGCGCGCACCATGAGCTCGACCGCTTCGACGTCCTCGGGGTTGTCGAAGCACGTACCCACGCCGACAAGCACCGGGGTGCGAGGGTCGAGCCTGTGAGCCACCTCGCCTGTTTAGCCTTGCGCATGACGTCCTGGCCGATCCGCACGGCAGTGCCCGCAGAGCGGGCGCGGCTGCGCGAGATCTTCTGGCAGGCGTCACTCACCAACGAAGGCGACCGCGCCGCACTGCTCGCCGGCGCGAAAGACCATGTGTTGCCCGACGCTCCGCTCGACGAGGGACGCATTCGCGTCGCCACCGACTCCGAGGGCACGATCGTCGGCTTCGCCACCGCACTCACAACGAGTACGAGCGAAGTCGTCGAGCTCGAGGATCTCTTCGTCGACCCGGAGTGGATGCGCCGCGGCATCGCGACGGCGCTCATTCAGGATGCCGTCGACCTCGCGGGCAAAGCGGGCGTGCATCGCATCGAGGTGACCGGCAACGCCCACGCCCTCGCGTTCTACGAGAGCGCCGGCTTCGTGATCAACGGCGAGGTCGCGACCCCGCTCGGCGGCGTCGGCCTCCGGATGCACCTGGATCTGCAACAGGTGACGGACGACCGGCGCCGGTAAGGAAGTTGTTGCTACTACGCAACATCGTTCAGGCGCGATTGTGGCCGGATGGCGATCTCGTTCGAGATGCAGGCGGAGTCCGAGGCGCCCGTGGATCACGTGTTCCGTACGATCGCCGACCTCCGCAGCTGGGCGGCGTTCGCCGGCGTCGAAGTCCTCGGACCCGACCGGCCCGTGACCGTCGACGACCGCATCGACGTACGGCTGCGCATCGCGCGCCGTGAGGTCCGGATGGGCTGCGTCGTCCGGTCGGTCGACGAGCCCACGCTCGCCACGCCTGGCTCCGTCGACCTCCGATCGGTCGATGGTCCGTTCGACGCTCGAATGACAGGGCTCGTCCTGCCGACCGAGACTGGTTGCGACCTCGCCGTCGAGGTGAACGGCATCGGCCGAGGCGCGGCTCGCATGCTCGAGCGTCCCGTCGAGATCGTGATGCGCCAGTGGGCCACGCATCAGATGCGTCACCTGCTCACCCTCGCCGCGGACTGCGTCAGGGTCGCGTGAGCGCGTACCCGCGCTGCGGCACCGCTCGGATCCGGAGCTGACCATCGAGCCGTCGCCGTAGCCGGGACACCGCGACCTCGGCGACGTGCGGATCGGTGTCAGGCGGCCACAGCTGCACCAGCTTCGCCTTGCTCACGACCGCACCGGGACGCTCGAGGAGTCCCGACAGAACGCCGCGTTCTCGATCGGCGAGATCGATCACGTGACCATCGATGACGGCCGTCGACGCGTGCAGCGTGATCGGCAGACCGTCGACCTCGACCGTGCGGCGGGCGTTCTCCTCTGCGGCGAAGGTGCTGAGAGCGTGCAGCATCGCGCCCAAGCGCGGCCGCTCGGGCTCCACGACGCGGTCCACACCACTCGCTCGTGCGGTCGCCGTGCAGACCGGGCCGACGCTGACCGTCGCGACGCCGTTGTTGAGTGACTCGACGAGCTGCTCGCGACGCTCGCCGGCGAAGTCGATGAGGTTCGAGAACGTCGGGCTGCTCGTGAAGGTGACGGCGTCGATCCGCCGTTCGCACACCGCCTCGACGAGCCGCTCGACCGGCACGGGATCGTCGGGCAGCGTCCAGCGGTACACCGGAACGTCGACGACCTCGGCGCCGAGCCCGCGCAACTGGTCCCCGAGCACCGGATGCGACCGGCCGTCGAGCTGCACGGCGATGCGCTCGTCGGCAACGCCCCGCCGCTCGAGATGTTCGACCAGCTCGACGCTCGTCGCCGAGGACGCCTGCCACGTCACGTCGAGACCCGCGGTCTGCGCGGCGCCGTAGGCCTTCGGGCCGCGCACGTACACCTCGGCCTTGCCGCGGCGAAGCACGTCGAGCACCGGCAGGCTGCACGCGTCGGCCACTTCGAACAGCGTGCGTGTCCCGATTCCGGTGGTGAGCACGACGATGTCCGGCGGGCGGTCGACGATCGACGTCAGCGCCGCCCGCAACTCACTGTCCGGACCGAGCGGCAGCGTGCGGATCACCGGCGCCTGCAGCACGGAGGCCCCGGCCCGCTCCAACAACTGACACTGCTCATCGGCGCGGCGGTCGGCGGTGACGCCAATCGTCCAGCCGGTGAGCGCCTGCATGCCGCCAGGGTGTCGGACGCATGTACCGGGAATGTTTCGATTCAGTTTTCGCAGTGTGAGCTGGTGCAACTCGTAGGCTCGCCCGCAATGGCCGGTGAGACGACGGAAGTGCGCCCCGACGCAATCGTCGACGTGCAAGTCCCGATCTACGAGCCGCCGGAACCGGTCGCCGCCGAGACGGGGATCGCGCTGCCGCCGGACAGCATCGGCCACCGGTTGAAGTGCCTGATGCTGGGCCGGCCATTGCACAGCAACCAGCTCGACGAGCAGCGTATGGGCAAGCCGACGGCGCTGGCCATCTTCGCGTCCGACAATCTCTCGTCGAGCGCCTACGCAACCGAGGAGATCCTGCACGTCCTCGTGCCCGTCGTCGGTCTCGCGGCGTTCACCTTGCTCACGCCGATCACCGCCGCACTACTGGTGATGCTCGGGCTGCTCATCCTCTCGTATCGCGAGACCATCCGCGCCTACCCCTCCGCCGGCGGTGCCTACCTCGTCACCCGCGACAACCTCGGCATCGTCCCCGCCCAGGTCGCCGGCGCGTCGTTGCTCGTCGGCTACATCCTCACGGTCGCAGTCTCCGTCGCCGCCGGCACCGCCGCGCTCATCTCGGTCGTCGATGCCCTCAACCCGTACCGCGTGCCGATCTCCTTGGCGTTCATCGTGCTCGTGACCTACGGCAACCTCCGCGGCGTGAAGGAGGCGGGTCAGGTCTTCGCCGTGCCCACCTACTTCTTCATGGTCAACATGGGTGTGCTGCTGGTCTACGGGTTGGTGCGTTACCTCGGCGGCGATCTCCCGGTCGTCGGCGTGGCGGTCGAGGGAAATGTGGAGCTCGGCCACGCGGATGCAAACTCCGGCCTTGTCCTCGGCGCGAGTGCCTACGTGCTCCTGAAGGCCTTCGGTTCGGGCGGCTCGGCGGTCACCGGGGTGGAAGCCATCTCGAACGGTGTTCCCGCGTTCCGAGAGCCGGCGTGGAAGAACGCGCGCCAAACGCTCGTGTTCATGGGATGCGGTCTCGGCGTGATGTTCCTCGGGCTGTCGCTGCTGACCAGCCAGGTGAAGGTGCTGCCGTTCGAGGACGGCACGCCGACCGTGCTGTCACAGATCGGGGAGGCCGTCTACGGGCACGGCGCGCTCGGCGAGGTGCTGCTCTGGTCGCTGCAGGTCGCGACGATGCTGATTCTGGTCCTGGCCGCCAACACCGGCTTCGCCGGCTTCCCCCGCCTCGCCAGCTTCCAGGCCGGTGACAGCTTCCTGCCGCGCCAGCTCACGGTTCGCGGCCACCGGCTCGTGTTCTCGAACGGCATCCTCGCCCTTGCCGGCAGCGCCGCGTTGCTCGTGGTGACCACCGGAGCCGAGGTCACGAAGCTGATCCCGCTCTACGCCATCGGCGTGTTCATCGGGTTCACCCTCTCCCAGGCGGGCATGACGAGGCACCACCTCCGCGTCCGCGACCGGGGCTGGAAGCACGGCGTCGCCGTGAACGGCATCGGCGCGTGCATCTCGGGCGCGGTCGTGATCATCGTCGTGATCACCCGCTTCTCCGACGCCTGGGTGATGTTGATCGTCATGCCCGTGTTCGTCGTGTTCCTGCTGCGCCTGAATCGCCAGTACACGTACGAGGCCGAGATCCTGGAGACGGACGTTCCCGCCGCCGTGACCGCGCCGATCCTCCGGCGCCACGTCGTCCTCGTCTTGGTCGATCGCCTCGACATGGCCGTCGCCCGCGCCGTGCAGTACGCCCGAACGCTCACGCCCGACGAGCTGCGCGCGGTGCACTTCGTCCTCGACGATGCGAAGGCCGAGGAGCTCGCAGCCGAGTGGGCCCGCACCGGGATGCAGCGCGTGCCGCTCGAGCTCGTCGACTGCCCCGACCGGCGCCTGAGCCGCGCCGCTGTCGAATGCGTCGTGCGCGAGCTGTCCGACGGTGACACCGAGGTGTCGGTGCTCCTGCCCGACCGGAAGTACCGCGGGATCTGGCACCGGTTGCTCCACGACAAGACGGCCGACTCGATCCTCGACGAGGTCTCGCGGCTTCCTCACGCGAACGTCACGACGGTGCCGTTCCACTTGGATTCGCTGAGCCGCGAGCAGGTTCCACTGGCGGCGATCGTGTCGAAACGAAAGCTGCGGGTAGCCCAGGGACGCGACACGTCGCCCCCACTACACGGCACCGGCGACACGGGTGAGTTGCAGCATCCCGGGACCACACCGATCCTCGAGGCCACATGGCGCCGGCGCGTCACGGTGGCTGGACGGGTTCGGTCGGTGCGCGTCGCCCCGCTCACTGCCACCCCGACCGTCGAGCTCACCCTCGTCGACAGCACCGCGTCGATCTCCGTGATCTTCCTCGGCCGCCGCGCCCTCGCCGGTGTCGGCGTCGGCACTCGCCTGACCGTCGAGGGCACCGTGGGCGTCTACCAGAACCGCCTGGCCATCCTGAACCCGCGCTATCAGCTGCACTGATCGCGCAACGGCTCTTCGAAGATCGCCGGGTCGTCGGCGTCGACGACAGGGAAGCCTTGGCCCTGCTCGCCTTCCCAGTGCATCGTGATGCCGGGGTTCGCAACGTCGGTTCCGTCGGGCAGGAAGAAGTGCGGGCTGCCCTTCACCGATGCGCTGTCGACGGCTTCGCGCCACTGCTCCACCACCGCGTGACGGGCGGTGCCGTTGTCGAGTGCCTTGGCCAATGCGTCGCTGTCGACCTCCGGCGTCATCGCGGCGACGTCGAGCACGACATGCCGCATCGAGATGCAGCGACTCTCGGCGAACAACGCTCGCCGTAACGCGAGATCCAGCGCCTCGGACGCCTCCAGGCTCTGCTCCTTCGCCGCTTGCACGGCTTCGAGCGCCGGTAACGTCGTGACCGGCCACTCCGAATCCGGCGCCTGCCACACCTGCCAGCCGAACTCCGGCGCCAGGGCGCCGACGACGGGCACCTCCACCGCCAGAATCCGCTTCGGCGTGCACCGGCCGTTCACGAGTTCCAACGGGAACGCCCGATGGTCGAGCACGACTCTTTCGTCGAGCGCGAGCCGGCTGCGTTCCCGGTGGAACCGATGCACGGCCAGCGTGGCCCACGGGCACGCGAGGTCGGACCACACGACGATCTGCTGCATGCGGCCTCCTTACCCATGCCTCGGCAGGATCGGACACCGCCCGAAGCGAACCTCCAACCCATGCATCGAGGCATGGGTCGGGTGATGGCAGCGCTGGCTCTTCTCGCGGTCGCACTCACGGTTGGCGCCCAGACGCCGGCGAACGCCGACCCGCAGCTGTATGTCGCGCTCGGCGATTCGTATGCGGCCGGTCCGCTGATCCCTCTGCAAGAGGAGCCGTGGGGCTGCCTCAAGTCGACCAACAACTACGCCAAGCTCCTCGCGAGCCGGCTGGGCGCCGAGCTGCGCGACGCCACGTGCAGCGGCGCCGACACCAACGACATGACGACCTCGCAAGGCGTCTTCCCCGAGGCCAACCCTCCGCAGTTCGACCGCCTCGACGCCGGCGTCGACCTCGTGACGTTGCAGATCGGCGGCAACGACATCGGCTTCGGCGGTATCGCCGAGACCTGCGCCCGAGCCGCGTTCGAGCAGGAAAGCTGTCGCGAGCAGTACGTGACGCCCGACGGTCGCGACGAGCTGCGCGAGCGCATCGCGGCGACGGGCCCGGAGGTCGCCGCGGTCATCCAAGGGATCCACCAGCGCTCTCCCGGCGCGAGCGTCTACGTGCTCGGCTACTCCGGCATCTTCCGGATCGCCACGCCGGCGGATCCGACAGCGTCGTGTCCGGCCATGCTCGTCGGCGAGGAGGACGCCCACTACCTCCGTGGCGTGCAGGAGGCGCTGAACGCGATGATCGCGGAGCAGGCCGCCGCCAACGGCGCGACGTACGTCGACGTCTACGGCCCGAGCGCCGGCAAGACCGCGTGCGACTTGCCCGTCGTGCGGTGGCTCGAGCCGATCGTTCCCGCGAACGCCGCCGCGCCGATCCACCCGAACCTGATGGGCATGCTCGGCGTCACGGAAGTGATCGACGCAGCCATTCCGTAGTGCTCGCGGTCGGCTTCATCTCCACCGGAGAGACGCCCGACACGACCGACAGCCCCGAGCAGATCCTCGTCGCGCTGGCCGGCTTCGCCTCGAGCCAGTTCGCACTGATCAGCGCGGCGGACGAGAACAACCTGTCGGTGTTGCAGACGTTGAACTACCTCGACAACAACAACTTCCCGCCCGCGATCATCGGGCTGACCGTCGTGTACCTCGGCATGGCGTGGCACATCCTGAGCGCGCGGTCGTTGCCGGTGTGGCTCGGGTGGGTGTCGTTGGTGATCGGCATCCTCGGCTTGGCCGGCCCGATCGGGTTCGTCGCCTTCCTGCTGTTCATCCCGTACACGTTCATCCTCGGGATCCTCGTGTACCAGCGGTCCCCGACCGCGGCTGCCGCGGTGCACTAAGGCCGCAACATCGGCGGATGCAGGAGCGTCGCCGTGCCGGCGCGGTAGAGCTGCGCCGGCCGGCCGCCGTCGCGCGTCGTTGTGGCGCGTGTCGGAGCGACAAATCCCGGCGTGCCGGTGACCTTGCGGTGGAAGTTGCGGGGGTCGAGCTCGGTCCCCCACACCGCTTCGTACACGCGGCGCAGCTCGGCGATCGTGAACTCCTCTGGACAGAACGCGGCCGCCAGCGGCGAGTACTCGAGCTTCGACCGGGCGCGCTCGACCCCATCCCTGAGGATGACGTGGTGGTCGAAGGCGAGCTGCTTCCGATCGGCCAGCAGCTCGTCGACGTCCGCCCAGCGGGCGTCGCTCGCGTCGCTGCCCGCGACCGGCGCGGGCAGGTCGGGCAACAGCGCCAGGTAGGCAACGCTGATCACCCGTCCCCTCGGATCCCGTCGAGGCGCGCCGTACGTGGCGAGCTGCTCGAGATGCGCCTGCCGTAACCCGGTCTCCTCCTCGAGCTCGCGAGCGGCGGTGTCGGGGAGATCCTCGTCCGGCAGGACGAATCCACCCGGCAGCGCCCACCGGCCCTTGTAGGGCGCGACGCCCCGGCGGACTACGAGCGCGACCAGCGAGCCGTCCCGCACGGTCAACACGACCAGATCCACGGCCACCGTCACCTTCGGCACCCGCAGCAGCGTAATCGTCATCTTGACGACAAGTCCATGATGGTTTATCGTCAAGTTGACGAGAAAGAAGGACCATCATGGCTGACATCACCAGACTCGGCTTCGTGCGACACCTCCGGGCGAACCCCACGACGTACATCCGCCACCACCGCAAGGGCGAGCTCGTGCACGACGGACCGGCCCAGGCGTTCTGGTACCGGCCGCTCACCGCCGCGCTGGCCGAGATCCCCATCGACGACCGGGAGCAGCCGCTGCTGTTCCACGCCCGCACGGCCGAGTTCCAGGACGTCACCGTGCAGGCGACCGTGACGTACCGGGTGGTCGACCCGGCGCTCGCCGCCACCAGGATCGACTTCAGCATCGACCCGACCGACGGCCTCTGGCGAGCAACACCGCTCGAGCAGCTCGGCGCCCTGCTCACCGAGCTGGCCCAGCAGCACACGCTCGACCTCGTGGCCCGCATGAGCCTCACGCAGGCGCTGGCCGAGGGCATGACCGCCATCCGCGAGCGGATCCGCACCGGCCTCGTGGCCGACACCCGTATCGCCGAAACCGGCATCGGCGTCGTCGACGTACGCGTCACCGCCGTGCGAGCCGAGCCCGAGGTCGAGCGGGCGTTGCAGACCCCGATGCGCGAGGAGCTGCAGCAAGACGCCGACAAGGCCACGTACGCCCGCCGGGCCCTGGCCGTCGAGCGCGAGCGCGCGATCGCCGAGAACGAGCTGCAGAACCAGATCGAGCTCGCCCGCCGCGAAGAGCAGCTCGTGATCCAACGAGGACAGAACGAGCGCAAGCGCGCCGAAGAGCAGAGCGTCGCCGGCCGCATCGAAGCCGAAGCGGAAGCCGAGCGAGTGAACCTGCTCGCCGAGGCGCACGCCAACCGCACCCGCGTCGTCGGGCTCGCCCACGCCGACGCCGAAGCCGCCACGCTCGCCGCGTACCGCGATCTCGACACGGCGACCGTCATCGCCCTCGCCGCCAAGGAGCTCGCCGCCCACCTGCCCGAGATCGGCACACTGAACCTCACGCCCGATCTGCTCACCCCGATCCTCGCCCGGCTCGGCGCCGGCAGGGCCGCGACCGAACAGGATGCAGCGTGACCCTCACCCCTCGGGCCGTGCTGGTGTACCGGCGCACCGAGCTCGACGAGCTCATCGCCCGCCACGGCACCCGCCAGCAGGCGGCGTTCTTCCTCGAGACCCGGGGCCGCTCGCTCGACGAGGTCGAGGCTCGCCACACCGCCCAGACCACCGCCCTCACGACCGCGTCGTCGGCCATTCCCCTCGACTGGCGACGCGGTCAGGTCGAGCGCGCCGACCTCTCCCGGTTCGTCTTCGCCCCCGAGGACATCGTCATGGTCGTCGGCCAGGACGGCCTCGTCGCCAACGCCGCCAAGCACCTCGACGGACAACCGGTGATCGGCCTCAACCCCGAACCGAAGCGCAACCCGGGCGTGCTCGTGCGCCACGATCCGCGTGCGATCGCTGCGCTGCTCGCCACCGCGGTGTCGCCCCACGCCGAACGCCACGTCGAGCTCTGCACGATGGTCGAAGCCCGCACCGACGACGGTCAGACGCTGCGGGCCCTCAACGAGATCTACGTCGGGCACCCCTCCCACCAGTCGGCCCGGTACACGATCACCGCGCCCGACGGACGCAGCGAACGCCACTCCTCCTCCGGCGTGCTCATCGGCACCGGCACCGGCTCGACCGGCTAGTGCCGTTCGGTCTGGCTCGAACGCCACAGCGCGCTCGCACTGCCCGAACCGCCGGACCCGCGACTCTGCTGGTTCGTCCGCGAAGCCTGGCCGTCCCCCGCCACCG
>Ga0299913_10006665_pt1 | contig 10021 bp, 10 predicted proteins | sample RVTome_9_FD_201360 | JGI IMG/M metagenome (GOLD analysis project Ga0299913, IMG submission 201360) | Soil microbial communities from uranium-contaminated site in the Upper Colorado River Basin, Wyoming, United States - RVT155D38 (version 2) ... | reverse complement strand
AGCACCGCCGTCGCCCACGGGACCAGCTCGCGCAGGCGGTCGCGGGTGGCCGCCAGGACGCCCGAGGCGGCCAGCGACAGCACCCACGCCCACAGCAGCAGCGAGCCCGCCTGGCTCGACCACATCGCGGTCAGCTTGTAGCCGGTGGGCGTTGTGGTCGAGGAGTGATCGGCCACCAGCCCGACCGAGAAGTCGTCGCGCAGGAACGACGCCTCGAGGCAGACGACGGCGACGCTCAGCAGCCCCGCGAGGGCGAACACCCCGCGCCGCGCGGAGATGGTGAAGCGGCGGTCGCCGCGCGTGCCGGCGAGCGCCGCACCAACGACGTAGAGCGCCGTGAGGAACGCGCAGCCGAGCGCCGCCGCGCCGAGAGCAGGGATCATCACTCGTCGATGATCACGTGGTCGGGGTCCGCCTCCGCCTCGTCCGCGAACTTCGACGGGCACTTGGTGATGAGGCTGTCGCGCTCCGCCACCAGGGTGCCCTCGCGAAGCTCACCGGTGATGATCACCTCGCGCCCCTCCCGAAACGGATCGGGCACCTGCCCGGTGTAGGCCACCGGAACCCGTTTCGACGGGTCGTCGCGATCGGCGATCTCGAACCGCAGCTCCTCGCCCGCGTGCGTGACGGAGCCGTCGGATACCACGCCGAACACCTCGTAGCTCGCGCCCGGGCCGGCGGCGAGGAGGTCGCCGGGCGACTTCGCCTCGCTCGAGGCGCTGAACGAGACGTAGACGAGCGACGCGGCCAGCACCACCGCGGTGCCGAGCGCCACGCCGAGGCGGATCTTTCGCTTGCGATCTGAGTCCATGGAGCGCCGGGAGGGCGCCCCGATTATCGCAAGCGCGATCGCGCGCTCGTTATCGTGGCCGGTGATGGCAGCCAGCCCAGTGATGCTGATCACCGGCGCCTCCAGCGGGATCGGCGCCGCGACCGCGCGCCAGGCGGCCGAGGCCGGCTACCGCCTGGTGCTGGCGGCGCGCTCGGAGGAACGGCTCGCGTCGCTGGCGGAGGAGCTGGGCGGGCCCGAACGGGCGGTCGCGGTTCGCTGCGACGTCTCCGAGTGGGAGCAGGTCGAGCGGCTCGCGGCCAGGGCGCTCGACGCCTTCGGCGATATCGACGTCGTCTTCGCCAACGCCGGCTTCGGCGCCACCCGGGGCTTCCTCGAGGAGTCGCCCGAGCAGTGGCGCTCGATGCTGCTCACGAACGTCCTCGGCGTCGCCTACGCCGTTCGCGCCACGCTGCCCCACCTGCTCGAGCGCGGCTCGGGCCACTTCGTGATCACCAGCTCGGTCGCCGGCCGGCGGGTGCTGCCGGGCTCGATGTACTCGGTCTCGAAGTGGGCGGTGACGGCCACCGGCGAGGCGCTTCGCCAGGAGCTGCGCCTGATGCGCGAGAACACATCGATCCGGGTCACCCTGATCGAGCCCGGGATAGTGGACACCCCCTTCTTCGACGAGCGCCCCGGCCCCGACAACGCCCTGCACGACGACGACATCGCGCGCGCCGTGCTCTACGCCGTCTCCCAGCCCGCCCACGTCGACGTCAACGAGATCCTGATCAGGCCGTCGCAGCAGGCCGGCTGATCACGTTCCGACGGCGTTCGGTGGCGGCGGCTCAGGCCGCCGCGGTGACGCGGTCGCGGCCCTCGTGCTTGGCGTTGTAGAGCGCGAGGTCGGCGCGGTCGATCAGTGCCTCGGTCGCCTCGTAGCCGTTCCACTGCGCGACGCCGGCCGAGACCGTCTGGCCCTCGGGCGTCGCCTCGCGCAGCCGCTCGACGACCTCCATCGCCTCGTCGAGCGCGCAGGCTGGGAGCAGCACCGCGAACTCCTCCCCCCCGTAACGGGCGATCAGGTCCGACTGGCGAAGCGCCAGCTTCCAGGCCGATGCCGCCCGTCTTAGGAGCCGGTCCCCCGCCCGGTGGCCGTTGGCGTCGTTGAAGTCCTTGAAGCGGTCGAGGTCGAGCAGCGCCATGCACAGGGGGGTCTTCCCCCGCCGCGCCCGCGCCAGCTCGCGCGACAGTGCCTCGTCCCACCCGCGCCGGTTCTGAAGCGACGTCAGCGAGTCCACCCGCGCCGACTCCCTCGCGGCCTCCAGCAGCTCCGCCTGCTGTGTCTCCAGCAGCTTGCGCTCGGTGATGTCGCGGATGAAAGCGTGGAAGCTCGCCTCGCCGCCGCTCTCCTCGAGCGCCACGATCGACACGTCCACGGGAATCTGGGCGCCATCGCGGTGGACGGCGATCAGCTCGTTTCGCGGGCCGACCATGCGCCCCCGGCCCGTGTCGCGGTAGCGCTCGATCCCCGCGCGGAAAGGCTCGCGCATGTCCTCCGGGACGATCACCTCCGCCAGCTCGCGGCCGATCGCCTCCATCCGCCGCCACCCAAACATGGTCTCGGCCGACGCGTTCCAGGCGGTGATGATGCCGTCGCTGCCGATCGCGACATAGGCCTCGTGCGAGCGGTCGAGGATGCGCCGGGTGCGCTCCTCGGTCTCGCCCAGGGCCCGCGCCTCGGCGTCGCGGCGGTTGCGCTCGAGCAGGCGGGAGAGGACCAGCACCCCGCCCAGGAGGGTGAGCAGGGCGATCGGCACCACCACCCCCGTCGTCACCTCCGAGCCGGCCATCACCGCGATCAGGCCGAAGAGCGCAGCCAAGACTGCCGCGACGGGCACGAACAGCGATAGCGCCTCAGGGCGCCCGTCCTTGGGCATCACACGACCTTCATCGTTCTCGGCGGGCAGCTACTTGACACCCGGCCGCTGCATTTTCGCGCATCCAGCGGCCGGAACGCAAGTGGGAACTGCTGCCGAAGGACGGCATAGAGGCTGCCGGACATGGGTAAGCGCTTAGATGTAGTGAGCATGCGCCTGCCCCACCGCGACGCGCCGGCCGAGCTGCTCGGTTGGACCTGCCCCCACGGGGTGATCTCGATCGCCGTCACGATCGACCCCGAGGACCGCAGCGAGCCGTGGCGGATCGAACTCAAGAACGGGCTCTCGGCGGTGGTCGAGAAGGCCGACCCGGAGGCCGGCCACGAGGCGAGATTGGCGCTCGAGGAGACCGCCGCCCGCGTCCTCGACCGCTTCCCTGCCGAGTACCGGCACGGGGAGGGTCGAGCCCAGCTCGGGTTCGTGGAGGTGAGCCGCGAGGACGACGGGCAGGAGGAGTGGTTTCAGGCGCAGCTGCCGCTGTCGCGTACGGAGGTCGTGCATAACTCTCGCCCCTACCTCTACCCGCTGCTTCGGCTCCTGGACGAGGGTGCCCCTCGCGGGGTACTGGTCGCGTCCTCGGAGGAGGCCCGCCTCCTGCATTGGGAGCTTGGTTCGATCGAGCAGCTGGAGGAGTTCGAGCTGGAGTCGTTCGCGCTCGATTGGCGCGAGCGCCGCTCGCCACGCCCCGCCGACCCCTCGTCGGCGCAGGGCGTCACCTCCTCCGGGCGCGACCAGCACCGCCAGCGCCTCGACGCCAACCGCCAGCACTTCCTGCGCGAGGGGGGCGAGGCGTCCGCGACGCGGGCCCGCGCGCGCGGCTGGGAGGAGACGCTGGTGCTGGCGAGGCCCGAGCTGGCGGAGGAGCTGCGCGAGGGGGCCGGGCCAGGCCTGGCGCTTCGGGTCGCCGACGGGCACGATCTGATCTCGGCCCCCGCCGGAGCGATCCAGGAGCGCATCCGCGAGCTTCGCGACGGCCTCAATCGCGAGCGAGAGCTGGAGCTGATCGAGGAGATCTCAGAACGGGCGCTGTCCGGGGGGCGTGGCGCGCTCGGCCCGGCCGACGTGGCGGCGGCGCTGTGGGAGGGGCGCGCCCAGCACCTCGTGCTCGACGCCGATCGCGACTACTCCGCGGTGGAGGTCCAGCCACCCCCGGGGGTCGAGTGGGACCTCGAGATATCGCTTCCCGAGCGCCTGATCGAGCAGGCGCTTGCGACGTCCGCCCAGGTGACCCCGGCCGAAGGGATCGCAGCCGAGCGCCTGGCCGACGCCGAAGGGCTCGGCGCGCTGCTTCGTTACTGAGGCTTGAGCCCGATTTTCTAGACTGGCTCGCTTGCAGGGGCGCACGGACAATTTGTCCGGGGACAGGGGCCGCCCGCAGAAGGATCGCCGCCCGGGAGCAATGACGAGGTCGGGATTCCGGCTCGACATCCAGGGCATTCGCGGCTTCGCGCTCGTGCTCGTCCTCGGCGCGCACGCCGGCCTCCCGTTCATGGAGGGCGGCTTCGTCGGCCTCGACATCTTCTACGTCCTCTCGGGCTTCCTCATCACCGGGCTCATTCTCGAGGAGGTGAAGCGCACCGGCCGGGTCTCGCTGCTTCGCTTCTACGCTCGGCGCGCACGCAGGCTGCTGCCGCTCGCGGCGACCGTGCTTGGCGTGATCTTCCTCGGCTCGCTGCTCTTCTTCAGCGCGGTGCGAAGCCACGAGGTCGCCGGCGACATCACGGCGGCGGCGCTTTACTTCGTCAACTGGCGCTTTATCGCCGAGCAGGTCGACTACTTCCAATTCGACGATCCCTCGGTGAGCCCCGTCCAGCACTACTGGTCGCTCTCGGTCGAGGAGCAGTTCTACCTCGTGTGGCCGGTGCTCGTGCTCGGCCTGCTGTGGTTCGCGGCGCGCTCGGGCCGCCGGCCGAAGACGCTGATCGCGACCGCGATCGGCGTGCTCGGGCTGGCCTCGCTCGTCTACGGCATCGTCTACAGCCCGCTCGACCCCCAGGCCGCCTACTTCTCGACCCTGACGCGCGTCTGGCAGATCGCGCTCGGCTGCGGGCTCGCGGTGCTGCTGCCCCTGGCGATCCGGCTGCCGCGGGCGGTCTCGGCGCTGCTCACCGCCGGCGCCCTGGTCGCGCTCGTGTGGACGACGGCCAGCTTCAGCGCCGAGACGCCGTACCCGGGCTGGCAGGCCCTCTTCCCCACCCTCGCCACCGGCGCGATCATCATCGCCGGCACGGCGACGGTCGCCTCGGGCCCGATCCGGCTGCTGTGCGTGGCGCCGCTTCAGTACCTGGGAAAGATCTCCTACGCCTGGTACCTGTGGCACTGGCCGGCGCTGGCCTTCGCCGCCGCCGCGATCGGCGAGCTGACCGTGCCACAGAAGGTCGCGGTGACCCTGCTCGCGTGGTTCCCGACGATCGCCAGCCACCACCTGATCGAGGAGCGCTTCCGGCGCTCGCGCTCGCTCGCGCGGCGCCCGCGCCGGGCGATGGCCCTGGGGCTCGCGTGCACGGGAGGCGCCGCCGTCCTCGGGATCTCGCTGGCGGCGCTCCAGACCTCCGTCCCCGAGGCCGCCGGCGAGGTACGCGGAGCCCGGGCGGCGCCTGAGCGCCGCGAGGAGATCCAGCGCGAGGTGCGTGCGATCCGCCCCGACCCGCGGCGGGCGAAGAGGGATCGCGAGCCGCCGAAGCTGGACGGCTGCCATCTCAAGAACAACCCGATCACCGACCCGCCCGAGTGCGTGTACGGCGACCGCGCCTCACGCACGACCCTGGTCAACGTCGGCGACTCGCACGCGCTGATGTACTCGCCGGCGCTGATCGAGGTCGCGCAGGAGCGCGGCCTGCGGCTCGTCAACGTCACCCGCGACACCTGCACGCTCGCCGACGTCGAGTTCAAGCCCGACTGCGACGAGTGGCGCGAGAACGCGGTCGGGCTGATCGAGCGCGAGCGCCCCGACGTCGTCATCGTCCACGCCGGGACCGACGACGACGAGCGCTACGCGGTCGTTCGTGACGGCGAGCGGCTCAGCCGCGATGCCAGCGAACGGGCGCTCGAGGAGGGGTTCGTGCGCACCCTCCGACGGCTGCGGGACACCGGCGCCAAGGTGGTCGTGATCCGCGACGTCTCGAAGGCGCCGGAGGACGTGGTCGAATGCGTCGGCGAGAACGCGAAGGAGCTGGAGCGCTGCGCCTTCGCGCCCGACCGCTCCGAGGCGCGCGCGTTCGACGCCCGCGCCGCACGGGCCGTGCGGGGCGTCGAGCTGGTCGACCCGATGCCGGTGCTCTGCCCGGACGGGCGCTGCCCGGCGGTGATCGGCGACGCCCTCGTCTACCGCAACGCCACCCACTTCACCGCGACCTTCGCCGAGACCCTCGCCCCCTGGCTCGAGCGGCGCCTGCGGGCGATCGGGGCGATCTGAGCGCGAGCCTCGTCAGCCCTTCGCCGGCAGCGCAGAGGCGAACCCCAGCGCCGCCTCGACCCAGCCGGCCAGGGCCTCCTCGGAGGCGACCCCGTCGGCCGAGACGAACAGGAAGCCCTTCATCGGGCGCCCGGTGAACTCGAACGGGCGCGTGTGCGGCTCGCCGAGGGCCCGCTCGGCCTCCTCGGGGTCCAGGCGGACGATCAGGTCGTCGTCCATCACCCCGCAGCACATGTTGCCGGCGACCATGAACGCGATCCCGCCGAACATCTTGCGCTCGGCGAGGTCCGGGTTGGGCGCGAGCACCGCGCGCACCCGGTCGGCTAGCTCCTCCGAGTAGGCCATGCGCGGAGGGTATCCCCGGCGCGGGAATCGGCGCTCGGTGGAGAAGCGGACGACGGGTCTCGAACCCGCGACCTCGAGCTTGGGAAGCTCGCGCTCTACCGGCTGAGCTACGTCCGCGTGCCTTCGCGCATTCTAGGCGCCGGCCGCGGCTCGCCCGGGCTCCGGCCTGGGCACCCCCTCCCCCCTCTCTACGCTTGGCGCGTGAGCGCGCGCGCCTTCGCGATCGTCATCGGCACCCTCGGCCTCGTCGCCCTGCTCGGGTTCGGGCTCGCCACGAAGGGCGAGGGCGGGGTCACGGTGGGCGAGCCGGTCGCCCAGGCCGAGCTCCCGCTCCTGGGCGCGTCGGGGACGGCCTCGCTCGCCGACTACGAGGGTGGCTGGGTACTGGCGAACGTCTGGGCGAGCTGGTGCTACCCGTGCCGCGAGGAGTCGCCGGCGCTTCAGCGGTTCGCCGATCGCAACCGTGGCCGCGTCACCGTGATCGGGATCGACACCCAGGACAACACCTCCGACGCGCTCGAGTTCGTCGAGGAGTTCGACCTCACCTACGAGCAGCTCCACGACGGCTCCGGCGACTACGCCGACGAGCTTGGCGCGACGGGCGTGCCCGAGACGATCCTGATCGGCCCCGACGGCAACGTCGCCTACCACGTCCCCGGGGCGGTCACCGAGGACGTCCTTCGCGAGCGGATCGAGCCGCTGGTGAGGGAGGGCGGGACGTGAGATCACCGCAGCTGTAGACCGGGCGGGGACTCCTCGCGGGAGCGCAGACCGGGGTCGCTCCGCCAGCGCCGCCCGGGCTGAGGATCCAGCCTCGGGCCCCTGATGGGAGTGTCTTAAGCTGCCCGGATCAACGAACGGGAGGACGAGATGCTCCGATTGAGAGCCGGTTTCGCGATTGTCATAGCGAGCGCGGTCGTGCTGGGGGCGATCGGCTGCGGTGATGACGACGGCGACGAGGCTGCGCCCGACGCCACCGCAAGCGTGGAGCGCTACTGCGAGCTGTCTCGCGAGCTTGATCGAGCCGGGGAGGAGCGGTTCGAGGCTCTGGAGGAAGATCCCAACGCCACGCGCGAGGACTTCGAAGCCGCGGAGCGTGAGCTGGTCGAGGAGAACGAGGACGCCCTGGAAGAGATTCAGGAGGCTGCGCCCGCCGAGATCAACGACGACGCAGCCATTCTCGCTGAGGCCCTTCGCGCGCGAGCCGGCCTGGCGGACGAGGTGCCGCCGGACGCCGGTGAGGCCGAGAGGCGGATCAACAGGTTCGAACAGGAGAACTGCGCGTAGGGGACGTCGGATGAGCGATGGCGAGTAGGCGGCAGCTACGCCTCCTGATGCGGAACTCGCACCCAGCGTGCACCCCGGCCGCTGCCTTCCGCCCTCAATACGCCCTGGACCTTCAACGGCTCCAGTGCGAGGCGAATAGTCTGATCGCTGACCCCCGGTAGTGCCCTCCGCACGTCCTGCAGCCGGAACTCGTCGCCGGCGAGATTGCGGACCCAGTGTTGGACCCGTTCCTGCTTGTTCATGCCACTGGTGTCTCGCGCGGCTGTGACCCGCTGCTCGAACCGCTCATAGCAATCAGTGATGACCCCAGCCAGGTAGCGGCTCCATGGCCAGATGCTGTGCGCCCCACCGTGCCAGCCTTCCTGCGAATCGCGGAGTGCCTGGTAGTAGCGGTTCTTCGTCTCCCAGATCCGCTGCTCAACGCTCGAGTAGCGGGCCACGCCGTATCCGAGACGCACGAGCTCGTGGGTTGTCAGTAGGCGAGCTGTACGGCCATTGCCGTCGAGCACCGGGTGGATTGCGAGGAAGTCGAGCACGAGCGCTCCCAAGAGGACGAGGGGATGGGCCTGCTCGTTGGCGAGAGCCTCTTGGTAGCCGTCGAACAGCGAGCGCAAGAGACCCTCCGTCTCTTGCCATGGCGGCGGCTTGAAATCTATTCGGCGACGGCCGCCCTCGCGCGAGGCGATTAGGTTGTCCTCGGCCTTGAGATATCCACCTCGTGCCTCGGTGTACTGGAAGAGGACCCGGTGCAGATGAAGCACGTACGGCACCGTGGGTAGCTCAAGTCGGTCGGCGCGCATTATCTCGTCGATCGCGTCCCGGTAGCCCGCGAACTCCTTCTCGCTGCGGTTGCGCGGCCGAGGCTGGTCAGAGCGTGCCAGCTTTTCGGCGCGATCCTCCTCGACCTCGATTCCTTCGATCGCATTCGAGGCTCGGATCGATTCGACTCGGCTTTGCTCGGACAGGGTTTGAAGGAGCTCCGGCATCTGGTCCTCGTACAGCTGCTCGCGGCCCTTGCTGACATCGATTCGACCAAGCAGCACACCCACGTCCGCAGGCATGCCGTCGAAGGCTGAAGGTGCATCCATGAAGCTCTTCATCGCGATAACCCTTGCCTAATCATGCCAATCGAGCCAGTCGTTAGCACCATTATCGTCCTGTTGGCACCATTCCTTGGCAAGCGCCCCGCTCTCGCTTCGCGCGAGACGCGAGAGTGTCCTATTGGTCCTTCGCGGACATTTCGACCGCGCGACGCTGCTCAAGCCGCTGCCCGGAGCCGGGGTCGTGGGACGGCAAGTACACAACCCGGCGCTGCCTGGCGAACTCCTGGATCCGACTGAGCGACGATCGAGCGGCCTCTACGTCGGGGGAGACCCCGTCGGCCACGCCGTCGATCATCAGTCGCTCGGTGTAGGAGGCATCGCCCGCGAACAAGATCGACCGATCGTCCTCCTCGAGTACAACCGAGACGTGGCCTGGCGTGTGACCGGCGGTCCCGACGATGGTGACATCGCCGGCGCGCGTGACCGTGCGACTCTGCGGAAATGACCCGTACCGGACCGACTGGAGGTCGACGAGCGTCGGCGAGAACCATTCGGGCCAGCGATGGGGCAAGAAGCCGCGAAGTTTTCCTAGCATTCCGCTGGCGTTCTCGAACTCGGGGCGGGTGACGAGGATCTCAGTGTTTGGGAAGTGGCCCAGCCCGCCGGCATGATCGGTGTGAAGGTGGGTCATCAGCAACCAGCGAATGTCATCGGGACCAATCCCGATCGCGCGTAGCTGGGGGCCGATCTCCTGCTCGGGCTCGACCCACTCCTTGACGCCGAGCCTGTAATAGGGGTGCCAGCGCGGGAAGTAGCCGAGCTCGGCAACGCGGGCCGTCTCTCCCGTGTCGACGACGATCACGCCCTCCGGATGCTCGATCACCCAGGCGTAGATCGGGAGCGGCTCCGTCCAATCGCGATCGGCGAGCGTCAGCGGGAGCCGTAGTGGCCCCGGCCCGGTTCCGGAGCGTTGCCGCTCCTTCACGGCGACCGTCCCGGTCTGGATCGCGTGGACCTTCATCACCAGCCACGCTATCCGGAAGTCGAATGCTCCGCTTTCACTGCGGGCCCAGCACTATCGGAACGGCATCCGGCCGGCTGTCGCTTCGCGCGATTGGGAGCAGCGCACGCAGCGTCCACACGAATCCGATGGTCCTCGGTATGTAGCTTTCGAGAAAGACTCCTATTAGCAAGGCATTCGCCTGGAAGGACAGATGCGAGC
>Ga0299913_10006664_pt1 | contig 10023 bp, 12 predicted proteins | sample RVTome_9_FD_201360 | JGI IMG/M metagenome (GOLD analysis project Ga0299913, IMG submission 201360) | Soil microbial communities from uranium-contaminated site in the Upper Colorado River Basin, Wyoming, United States - RVT155D38 (version 2) ... | reverse complement strand
CGCAGCAAAGGCGAGGCCGGCACCGGCAACGTCGTCGAAGCCGTGCGCCACATGCGCTCCATCTCTTCGGGCATCAAGAAACTGACGACCCTCGAGGACGAGGAACTGATGTCCGAAGCGAAAGAGCTGCGTGCTCCCTACGAGCTCATCAAAGAAGTTGCCGAGACCGGCAAGCTTCCGGTCGTCCTGTTCACCGCCGGAGGCATCGCGACCCCGGCCGACGCGGCCCTGATGATGCAGCTCGGAGCAGAGGGCGTGTTCGTCGGATCCGGGATCTTCAAGTCGGGCGATCCCGCGTCCAGAGCACGCGCGATCGTCGACGCTACGACCTATTACAACGACCCCGACATGATCGCGAAGGTGTCCCACGGCCTCGGCGAAGCGATGGTCGGAATCAACATCCCCGACATCCCGGAATCGGAGCGCCTGGCGAGCCGCGGCTGGTAGCGCCTGCGATGAAGACCGGGATCCTCGCTCTCCAGGGCGACGTCCGGGAGCATGCGCGTGCGCTCGAAGCCGCGGGCGCGACTCCGGTCGAGGTCCGCTATCCCGAGCAGCTCCGGGATGTCGACGCGCTGGTGCTGCCCGGCGGCGAGTCGACCACGATCGGCAAGCTCCTCGATCGTTTCGGGTTGCTGGAACCACTCACGGAACGGGTGCGCTCTGGGATGCCCCTGTACGGCACCTGTGCCGGGCTCATCCTGATGGCGACCGACATCCGCGGCCCCCACGATGCCCCGCACCGCCTCGGCGTGCTCGATATGACCGTGCAACGCAACGCCTACGGCCGGCAGGTGGATTCGTTCGAGACCGATCTCGACATCCGGGGCCTCGGCGACCCGTTCCGGGCCGTGTTCATCAGGGCTCCGATCGTCGAAGAGGTCGGTGCCGGCGTCGAGGTGCTGGCCGAGCACGACGGCCGGCCCGTGCTGGTGCGCCGGGGGTCGCTGCTGGCATCGACCTTCCATCCCGAGATGACGGGGGACAATAGGGTCCACGAGCTGTTCGTCGACATGGCTAGGACCCCCTGATGTCGGGACATTCCAAGTGGGCCACGATCAAGCGCAAGAAGGGCGCCAACGATGCGGCGCGGGCGAAGGTGTGGTCGAAGCTCCTCCGGTTCGTGGAGGTCTCCGCCCGGGAGGGCGGCGGGAACCTCGACGGCAATCCCACGCTCGCCACTGCGATCCAGAAGGCGAAGAGCGCATCGGTCCCCAACGACAACATCCAGCGGGCGATCAAACGCGGGACTGGGGAGCTTCAAGGCGAATCCTATGAGGAGGTCGGCTACGAGGGCTACGCGTCGGGAGGCGTGGCGGTCCTCGTGAGTTGCCTGACGAACAATCGCAACCGGACTTCGCAGGACGTACGGGCGGCGTTCAACGGGCACGGCGGCAAGATGGCCGAGCCGGGCTCGGTTGCCTGGATGTTCGAGCAGAAAGGTGTCGTGATCACGACCGGTACATCGGAGGACGACGTGTTCCTGGCGGCGGCGGATGCCGGCGCGGAAGACGTGCGCGCCTCGGGCGAGACGATAGAGGTCGTGACGGCGCCCGACGCGCTCGGCGCGGTGCGCGATGCCCTCGTGGGGGCCGGGATCACCGTCGAGTCCAGCGATCTGACGCAGGTGCCCAAGACGACGCTGCCGCTCGACGAGTCCGAAGCCAAGAAGGTCCTCGCCCTGGTCGACGCCCTCGAAGAGCTGGACGACGTCCAGGAGGTCTACGCGAACTTCGACATATCCGACGATGTCCTCGAGTCCGTTGCGTCCTGAACTGGCGCGCATAGCCGACGAGCTCTCGCGCACGCGCGGCGCGTCGATGCTCCTCGACGCGGAGATGAACCTCGTGTGGGTGTCGGAGGAGCTCCGCAAGCTTTTCGGCTATCCCTCGGATGAGCAGCTCGGTATGGGCAAGAACGTCGTCGAGGCCTATATGACGGGCGAGTGGGCGTCGAAGATCACCCTCGAGAGTCAGATGTCGACTTTCGTCCACGACTTCCCCAAGCTCATGTACTCGATGCCCGGAGGCAAGGAACAGCTCAAAGAGATCTTCAGCCGGTCGATGTCGAAGTGGTGCTACGGGCCCGAGATCGCTCCCGATCCGGAAGTACAGGAGTCGGTGGTGGAGCAACTTTTCGCCGACCTCGAGCCGGAGGAGCCGCCGCCGTTCTACACGAGCGTCTTCGAGTTCGTCCAAGGCGACCTGCCTCCCGCCAAGATCGTCGAGTTCTGTATCTCGCTTACCGACGAGAAGGGCAAGACGATCGGCGGCGTGATCATGTACGACCCGGCCCTCCCGGCCAGCGTCTTGAACCTCGTCGCGCGTGGTGACGAGGAGATGTTCGGACGCATGGCGCGGCTCGCGGAGCCCGGTCGTCGAAAGGCAGCGGTGCTGTTCGCCGATCTCCAAGCGTCGGCGGCCCTCTCGCGTCGCCTCCCCAGTGCCGCCTACTTCAAACTGATCCGGGCGATCACGACCGCGATGGACGATGTGGTCGTCGCGCACAAGGGGATCGTCGGCAAGCACGCGGGCGACGGCGGGAGCGCGTTCTTCCTGTCCGAGGACCTCGATTCCGACTCGAAGGCCGTACGCGCCGCGATCGAGGCCGCGCGCGCTATCACCGTGGCGGCACAGACCGCGGCGAAGGAGGTCGGCGAAGAGACCGGCCTCGTGGAATCGGCCGACACGGTCGTGAACGTCGCGGTCCACTGGGGCGGGGGCCTCTATATGGGTCAACTCGTCACCGGCGGTCGGCTTGAGGTCACGGCACTCGGCGATCACGTCAACGAATGCGCTCGTATCCAAGAAGCCGCATGCGACGGCGAGGTCCTGGGGTCCAAGGCCCTGATCGAGCACCTGAGTGCTGAGGACGCTGAAGCCCTCGGCATCGATCCGGATGGCGTTGTCTACCGCGTCGTTGCGGAGCTGCCCGGTGTCAGCGAGAAGGCGAAGAACGACGCGGGCAGCATCCCGGTCACCGTCCTGAACAAGTCTTCCTAGACGTAGAGCCGAACGATCGGCCGCGCCTCCTTGCGGCGCTCGACGACCTCGAAGCCCGCTTTCTCGAACAGCGCGAGCGTCCCGACATACAGCTCCGCCGCGGGCACCACGCGCGACTTGTGCTCGAGATCGATCGGGTAGGCCTCGATCACCCGAGCGCCCTCACGGCGCGCGAAGTCGACCGCCCCGTGGACGAGCGCGTGCCCGAGGCCCTGGTTACGGAACGCCTTTGCGATGAACAGACAGACGATCGACCACGCGGGTTCGTCGTCGATGGGCTTGGAGATGGGGGAGCGCTCGACGCGGGTGAACTGCGCCCGCGGAGCGACCGAGATCCACCCGGCCGGCGTCGAGTCCACATAGGCGAGAAGGCCGGGGACCTTGCGCCCGTCCACCAGCGTTTTCAGTGCGCGGCGGTTCGGAGCGCCTGCTTTCGCCGAGAAGTCGGCTGCCGATTGACGGAACCACATGCACCAACATCCGGAGTAGGCCCCGCTGGGCCCGAACAACGCCACCAGGTCTTCCCATCGGCTCGGAGTGACCGGGCGGATGTCGATGTGACTCACGCGGATGCGTCGGAATGCCGGCGGCGGTAGGCCGCAGCCTTCTCCTTGTTGCCGCACACTGCCATGGAGCACCACGAACCGGAGCGGTTCTTGGACTGGTCGTAGAACGCCCATCTACACGTGTCGCGCTTGCAGATCTTGAGCCGATCCCAGGTCCCCTCGGCCTTCGCCGTGTAGACGATCGCAAGGAGCCGTCCCAACGCTCCTTCGATGCCACCCCCCTCCGGTTCCAGGCTCGAGGACCCGTCGGGCGCGAGTCGCACTACGAGCCGGGCGCCGGCCGCGGTGCGATTGATCGCTTCGAGCGCGTGGGGGTCGTTGACCCCATCGTGGTTCGCGACGAGCGCATCCCGGAGGGCTTCACGGAACTCCACCGCGCGGGCTAGATCCGCGGGGGAGAGCTCGGTGCCCGGCGCGACGAGGTCCCGGGCCGCCAGCCAGTCGCGCAGCGTGGCCGGGTCGGCGAGGTCTTCGGTGCCGCCCTCGAGATCGGTCGTGTTCACGAACTCCCGGACGGTCTCGAGCCGGCCGGGAGCGTCCTTGGTCGCCATGATGCAACCATCATACGGTGATAACGGGTGAAAAATCAAGCCTGGGGAGCCAGGAAATAACCTATGTACAGAGTTGACAGGTTAGCATCACCGGCATAGATTGATGGCTGGTTAAGGGAAGCGAACAAGGAGGCCCCGATGGAAGGCCTGTTGCTGGAAGACCTCGTCGCCGAGCGGATCGAGGACCGCAACCGGCGCGCCGCCCGGCACCTGCAGTCGCGGGCGGCCCGGCGGCGCCGCCGCGCGCCGCGGTCGTGGCTGTTCGGCGGCCTGTGGCTGTGGCATGCCCGAGGGGCTTGATCGGGCGCAAAACCGCGGTTGTGTCACCCGCCTCCGCTAGGGTTTAGCGAACAAGCGTTCGATAGGAGGTTCGAGTGCGGGTGCTCGGTCTCGACCCCGGTTTCGCGACGACGGGGTTCGCAGTTGTGGACAAGACGACGACCGGTTTCGGAGCGGTCGCCATGGGTGCGCTCAGGACATCGGCATCGTCCGGGCATGCGGCCCGTCTCGGGTCGCTCTTCCGATCCGTCGTCGAGGTGATCGAGGTGCATGCCCCCGATGTCGTCGCGGTCGAGCGGCTGTTCTTCAACTCCAATGTGCGGACCGCGATCGCGGTGGGACAAGCCTCGGGAGCGGCACTCGCAGCCGCGGCGGTCGCGGACCTCGACGTCTTCGAGTACACCCCCGGTGAGGTGAAGCAAGCCGTTGCCGGGACCGGTAGCGCCCCTAAGAAGCAGGTGCAAGCGATGGTGGCCGCGCTGCTCAAGCTCTCGGAGGCGCCTCGCCCCGCCGATGCCGCCGACGCGTGCGCGCTGGCGATCTGCCACATCAACCGCAGCGGGCTCGAATCGGCGCTGGCGAGGGTCGCCCGGTGATCGGCTTCCTCGAGGGCGTAGTCGCGGGCCGTACCGCCGACGGGTGCTTCATCGACGTCGGAGGGATCGGATATCGCGTCTCGTGCTCCGGTCACACGCTGAGCGCGTTGCCGCGGGATGGCGAACGGGCACGGCTGTGGACCCACACCTACGTGCGCGAGGACGCGCTCGCTTTATTCGGCTTCGCCACCGAATCGGAGCAGGGGATGTTCATGGCGCTCCTTAGTGTCGCCGGTGTCGGCCCCAAGGTCGCGCTCGCCGTTTGTTCTGCATTCACGGCCGAACATTTCCGAAGAGCGCTCGTCACCGACGACGTGGGGGCGATCTCGTCGGTTCCCGGCATCGGCAAGAAGACCGCGCAACGCATCTTGCTCGATCTCAAAGAGAAGCTGGACCTCCCGGACCTGGCCCTGGTCGGATCACAGCCCGACACGCTCGCGCAAGCGCGCTCCGCGCTCGAGAACCTCGGTTACTCACCCGGTGAGGTCCGGGCGGCTTTGGGCGAGGTCGCGCCGGATGCGGACGTAGACGTCGAGGGAGTCATCAAATCCGCCTTGAAGGTACTGGCTTCGTGAGCGCCGAGCCCGACGAGATCCTCGTGGCTTCGTCCGATCCGGTGGAGCGGGAAGCCGAGGTATCTCTGCGCCCGCGCACGCTGGACGAGTTCGTGGGTCAGGAGGAGCTGAAGGAGCACCTGTCCGTCGTGCTCGAAGCAGCCCGCGCGCGGTCCGAACCGGTTGGACACATCCTGTTATCGGGCCCGCCCGGGCTCGGGAAGACGAGCCTCGCGTACGTGATCGCCAACGCCATGGGTACGAACATCCGGCCGACGTCGGGCCCCGCTCTCGAACGGGCCGGAGACCTCGCTGCGATCCTGACGAACCTGGACGACTGCGACGTGCTTTTCGTCGACGAGATCCATCGACTCCCGCGCATCGTCGAGGAGGTCCTCTATCCGGCGATGGAGGATGGCCAGCTCGATCTCGTCATCGGCAAGGGGCCCAGCGCGCACACGATCCGCCTGGACCTTCCCCGCTTCACGCTCGTGGGCGCCACGACACGTGCGGGCCTGATCACCGGGCCCCTGCGGAGTCGCTTCGAGCTTGCGGAACGTCTCGACTACTACCCGGCCTCCGAGCTCGAGGTGATCGTGACCCGATCCGCATCGATCCTCGACCTGGAGCTCGAAGGTGACGCTGCCGCGGCCATCGCCCGGAGATCCCGGGGGACCCCCCGCATCGCGAATCGGTTGCTCCGCCGGGTCCGTGACTTCGCGCAGGTCAAGGCCGACGGCGTCGTGGACGACGGGGTCGCGAGCGATGCTCTCGAGTTCTTCCGGGTCGATGACAAGGGCCTGGACAAGGTCGACGGGGCGATCCTGGACGCGCTCGTGCGGCGCTTCGGAGGCGGCCCCGTAGGCCTGTCGACGCTGGCGGTGGCGGTGGGGGAAGAGCCCGACACGATCGAGGATGTCTACGAGCCATACCTGCTGCAGCTTGGATTCTTGCGCCGCACTCCGAGGGGAAGGGTGGCCACCGAGGCTGCCTTCGCACACGTGGGTGCCGAGCCGCCCACCGGTACGGCAGCGCGACTGTTCCACCACTAGGTCCTTTGCTTTACGGGGCGCGCTAGGATTCGCCGGGAGCCGCCTTTGCGGCTCACTTCGCGTAGCCGGCCCCCCGATCTAAGGAAGTGACGTCAAAGTGCAAGAAGGTTTGTCCAGCCTGATATTTCTCGGTCTCCTGATAGGCATCTTCTACTTCTTGTTGATCCGGCCCCAGAAGAAGCGGATGAACGAGCATCGTGCTCTCGTGGAGAGCATCGACCTGGGCGACACCGTTATCACGATGAGCGGTCTCTACGGAACCGTGAAGTCGATCGGTGACGAGGAGGTGGAGCTCGAGATCGCTCCGGGGACGTCGGTGAGGTTCATGAAGAACGCGATCGGCCGACGAGTAACCGAGGACCTCGAGCAAGAGCGCGAGTGAGATCGACCGCGCGTTACCGCTTCAATCTGATCGCCGCTCTGCTCGTTGGCTTCGGGGGCCTGGCGGCTGTCCTGCTGACCGGCACTCAACCCCGGTTGGGTCTGGATCTCGAGGGCGGGACGAGTGTGATCCTCACCGCCACCGGCGAGGAGATCCGTCAGGACGTCCTGGAACAGACGGTGGAGATCATCCGCCAACGGATCGATGCCCTCGGTGTGGCGGAGCCGGAGGTGACCATAGCGGGGACCGAAAATATCCTGATCCAGCTCCCAGGAGTGGAGGACGAGCAGGAAGCCCTCGAAGTCGTGGGCTCGACGGCACAGCTAACGTTCCGGCAGGTTCGACGGGTCGTCCCCCCCGGAACGCCCGACGCCCGGCGACCGGAGGTAACGGAATCGAGGAGTCAGGACGTGAACGACGAGGTCGTCGTCTATCCCGATGCGGCCGACGAAGACACGTTCTACGTGTTGGAGCCGGCCGGAGGGTTGACCGGCGACATCGTGCGACGGGCCGAAGCGGTTCCCGACCCGAGCACGGTTGGGGGGCAGTGGGTCGTTTCCATCGACATGACCGGCGAGGGGTCGGGTATCTGGGCCGATCTCACTTCGAGGCTTGCGTGTCTGCGCGACGAGAACCCCGCTAGTCCGAAGGCGCAGGTTGCGATCGTGCTCGACGGGCGCGTCGAGTCGGCGGCAGGGATGGATCCCCAGGTTGCGTGCAACGAAGGTATCCGGGGGGGCCAGACCCAGATCGACGTTGGCTCACAGGAAGAGGCGAAACAGCTCGCGCTCGTGCTAAGGACCGGCGCGCTGCCCCTCACGCTGGAGCAGTCCGAGGTACGGAAGGTTTCCGCGACGTTGGGCCGTGACTCACTGGATGCCGGGCTCCGTGCGGGGGTCCTCGGCATCGCCCTGCTGGTGGCCTACATGCTCGTCTACTACCGGGCTCTTGGCCTGATCGTAGGGGTGGGATTGGCGCTGTTTACGGCCACGATGTACACGCTTCTCGCTCTGCTCGGCGAAAGCGCGGGGCTTGCCTTGACGCTCGCCGGAGTGGCCGGGGTCATCGTCTCGATCGGCATAACCGCGGATTCCTTCATCGTCGCCTTCGAAAGATTGAAGGACGAGATCCGCGAGGGACGGAGCGTACGCGCGGCGGTCGATCGAGGAACCTCACGGGCGATCCGGACGATGCTGATCGCCGACTTCGTTACGGGCGCGGCGGCCGCGATCCTCTTCTGGCTGGCGGTGGGACCGGTGCGGGGCTTTGCTCTCACGCTTGGACTCGCAACGATCATCGACGTTCTATTGATCTTCTACTTCATCCGTCCTGCGATCGTTCTTCTCTCGCGTACTAGGTTCGGCACCGAGAAGCGCTTTGTGGGGCTGCGACAAGCTGAGGCGGGTTCATGAGCTTCCTGAGAGAGCTCTATGAGGGCGAGACCCATCTCGATTTCATAGGCAAGCGGAAGATCTGGTTCGTCCTATCCGGCGTCTTGATTTTGGTTAGCGTTTTTTCGATCACCATCCCGAAGGCGGAATCCCCGTGCTCGGATATCGCGTCGGGACTCAACTGCGGTATCGAGTTCAAAGGCGGGATCGAGATCAAGGCCCCTCTGGAGACCGGACCACTCGCGGAAGCTCCGGTAACCGATGTCATCTCGGAGCTGCGTACGGCGATCGCTCCATTCGAGGCGGGAGACGCCCAGATCCAAGTAACGGGAGAGGGCAACGACCGCGAAGTCCTGGTGCAGACGAAGGAGGTCGCGGACCCTGCACTACAGGAGGGACTTCGCGGCGCGATCGCAGAGACCACCGGCGCGAGCGTGAGCGCGATCGACAGCCAGAGGATCGGCCGAAAATGGGGTCAGGAGATCACCAACAAGGCCGTGAGGGCCCTCGTGATCTTCCTGCTCGTGATCATCCTTTTCATGTCGTGGAGGTTCGAGTGGAAGATGGCGATAGCGGCCCTCATCGCGCTCTTTCACGACCTCCTGATCACCGCAGGTGTGTATGCGCTCGTCGGCTTCCAGGTCACTCCCGCGACACTCATCGCGCTGTTGACGATCCTTGGGTACTCGCTTTACGACACGGTCGTGATCTTCGATCGGGTAGACGAAGAGGTGGAACGTTTCGCGGCCCCCGGGAAAATGACCTATCAAGACGCGGCCAACAAAGCCGTGAATACGGTCCTCGGCCGGTCGATAAACACGTCGCTCACCACGCTTCTGCCGGTGGGGGCCCTTCTGTTCGTGGGGGTCGGTCTGCTGGGGGCCAGCACATTGAAGGATCTCGCGCTTGCTCTCCTCATCGGGATAGGGGTCGGCACGTACTCCTCGATCTTCGTTGCCACGCCGGTCCTGACGGCGTTGAAGGAAGGTGAACCTAGATACCGCAACGTGCGGGAGAAGGTCCTGCGTGACGCTCGCCGAGCGGAGCCTGCCGTGGCCGCCGTAGGGGAGGTCGAAGGCCCGGCCCCCTCTACTTCGCCGCGGCCTTCGGGGAAGCCTCCGGCAGCGCGCGCTCGAGCCGGCTCCAAGAAAGCACGGCGCCGCCGCCGGCGGTGACGTAGACGATGGCGGCCGGCCCTCACGACTGGCTCAAGGAGTTCGTTCGCGACATCCCCGACTTCCCCAAACAGGGAGTCGTCTTCAAGGACATCACTCCGTTGCTATCGGACAAGAAAGCCTTCAGCTACACGATCGACGCGATCGCTCATCGGTTCGACCGTGACCAGATCGACAAGGTGATCGGCATAGAAGCGCGCGGTTTCATGGTGGCCGCGCCGCTCGCGTACCGCTTCACGGCGGGCCTGATCCCGGTGCGGAAGCAGGGGAAACTCCCGTGGGAGGTCGAGACGGAGACCTATGAGCTCGAGTACGGCACGGACCACCTCGAGATCCACAAAGACGCGATCGAGCCTGGGGAACGCATCCTCATCGTCGACGACGTTCTCGCGACGGGAGGGACGGCCCGCGCGTGTGTCGACCTCGCGGAGCGCTGCGGGGGCAAGGTGCAGGGTCTTGCGATGATCATGGAGTT
>Ga0299913_10006663_pt1 | contig 10023 bp, 9 predicted proteins | sample RVTome_9_FD_201360 | JGI IMG/M metagenome (GOLD analysis project Ga0299913, IMG submission 201360) | Soil microbial communities from uranium-contaminated site in the Upper Colorado River Basin, Wyoming, United States - RVT155D38 (version 2) ... | reverse complement strand
GCGGGCGCGCGGCATCTGGGAAGAGCTTGGGCTGCCGGCGCTGTCGCCGCGGCCGCCGTGGCACGGCTACACGCTCGGCGACTGGACCGAGACCTGGGATGTGTACGCCCAGCGCGCGGTCGAGCGCCAATGGGAGAAGACCGGAATTGAGACGTTCGCGCGCCGGCGCGGCGGACTGACGCCGGAAACACCGACGCGCGAGGTGGAGGGGAAGGAGTAGTTAGGGCGCAAGCATTGCAGCAAATTCCGCGGTCGTCCCCGCGAAAGCGGGGACCTATAGCCCGCAGCCAAAATTGACTTGCGCCAGGATAGCCGCGCGGTGGTGCCATGCACCTTCGAGGGCGCGGTGGATATGGGTCCCCGCTTTCGCGGGGACGGCGCCGGTGTATGGGGTGAGGCAATGGCGAACGCACCGCTTACCGGAATCAAGGCCTGCGTCTTCGACGCCTACGGGACGCTGTTCGATTTCGCCTCGGCGGCAAGCCGCTGTCCCGATGTGCCGGCCGACAAGATGGGCGCGTTGACCGCGCTCTGGCGCGACAAGCAATTGCAATACACTTGGCTGCGCAGCCTGCAGAAGCGCCACGCAGACTTCTGGCAGGTCACCGGCGACGCGCTCGACTTCGCGCTGGAGACGCTGAAGCTCGACCGGCCCGGGCTCCGCGACACCTTGATGCAGCTTTACCTGACACTCGACGCCTTCCCGGAAGTGCCGAGCGTGCTCGAGCGTCTCAAGCGCGCCGGCCTGCGCACCGCGATCCTGTCGAACGGCTCGCCGCGCATGCTGGATGCCGCGGTGAAGAACGCCGGCCTTGCCGAACTGCTCGATGCGGTGCTGTCGGCAGAGGAGGTCGGCACCTTCAAGACCTCGCCTCAGGTTTACCAACTCGCGCTCGATCGGCTCGCTCTCAAGGAGAGCGAGATTTCCTTCCAGTCGTCGAATGCCTGGGATGCGCATGCGGCGTCCGCGTTCGGCATGCGGGTGGTGTGGTGCAACCGCTACGGACAGCGGCCGGAGCGGCTCCCCGGCAAGCCGGACGCCGAAGTCACCACCCTTGCGGAACTGCCGGACCTGGTGGCGGCCAATTAGCGAGGAGTCTCCGCCCTTACCTCCCCCTGAGAGGGTGACTTGGGGAGACGCCCTGCCCGTCAACCAAACCATCGTTAACCCGTTGCACCGCCAGCGGATTGCACCGCATGATGGCGCGCGGCGTTAACAGGTCGAGCGTATGAAAGTCATCATTGTCGGCGGCGGAATTGGCGGCCTCACCACCGCGCTGATGCTGCACGCGCGCGGCATCGACTGCGAAATCTACGAGCAGGCCGACGCCGTGCGCGAGCTCGGGGTCGGCATCAACACGCTGCCGCACGCCATCAAGGAACTGAAGGACCTCGGCCTGCTGGACCGGCTCGATGCGGTCGGCGTGCGCACATACGAGCTGTTCTACACCAACCGTTTTGGCCAGGAGATCTGGCGCGAACCGCGCGGCACCGACGCCGGCTATGACGTGCCGCAGTTCTCGATCCACCGCGGCCGCCTGCAGAGCGTCATCTACCAGGCGGTACGCGCGCGGCTCGGCGAATCCCGCATCCACACCGGGCACCGGCTCGGCGCCTATACGCAGGACGACGGCGGCATCACCGCCTATTTCTTCGGCCGCCACGGCTCCCACATCGCGACAGCGCGCGGCGACATCCTGGTCGGCGCCGACGGCATCAATTCCAAGGTGCGAGAAACTCTGTTCCCCAACGAAGGCCCGGCGGCCTGGAACGGCATCATGCTGTGGCGCGGCGCGCTCGACTGGCCGGCGTTCCTGACGGGCCGATCGATGATCGTGGCCGGCGGGCTTGCGGCAAAGTTCGTCTGCTATCCGATCGCCGAAGGCTCGCGTCCCGGCCATAAGCTCACCAACTGGGCGGTGACCGCGAAGGTCAGCAACGACGGCGGTCCGCCGCCGAAGAAAGAGGACTGGTCGCGCCCCGGCCGCATGGAAGACTTGGGTCCGCACATCCAGCGCTTCAGCGTCTCGCATGTCGACGCCAAGGCGTTGATCGAAGCGACGCCGGAATTCTGGGAATATCCGATGTGCGACCGCGATCCGCTGCCGCGCTGGTCGCACGGCCGCGTGACACTGCTCGGCGACGCGGCGCATCCGATGTATCCTGTCGGCTCCAACGGCGCCTCGCAGGCGATCCTGGACGCGCGCTGCCTCGCCGACCGTCTGGTCTTGGCCGAACACGCGCGTCAGGCGCTGTTCGAGTACGAGCAGGAGCGCCTGCCGATGACGGCGCAGATCGTGCAGATGAACCGCAAGGGCGGGCCGGAGGGCGTGATCGACGTGGTGGAGGAACTCGCCCCCGACGGCTTCACCAACATCGACGATGTCTTGTGCTTTGAGGACCGCAAAGCAATCGTGCGCGGCTACGCCTCGACGGCGGGGTTTGCGCAGGCGCAGGTGAACAAACCCGGCAAGGCGGCATAGTCACCGCCTCACCGTCCCGCTATCCGCGGTCGAGCCTCAAAGCTTGATACCGGCCTTGCGAACGACCTCGCCCCAGCGCCGCGTGTCGGCATCGACGTGAGCCTTCAACTGCTCCGGCGAGCCGAGGGGCAGGATCATGCCTTGCGATGTGAACTTGCTGCTGACATCTGGCATGGCAAAGATTTCGTTGGCCTGTTTGTTCAGCCAGTTGACGGCCGAAGCCGGCGTGCCGGCCGGGGCGAAGAAGGCAAACCACGCGCCCGCCTCAACGTCCGGAAACCCGGCCTCTGCCATGGTCGGAACGTCGGGAAGCAGCGGCGAACGTTGCTTTGCCGTGATCGCCAGCGCGCGCAGCTTACCCGACCGAATATTGCCCAGGGCGTTGCCGATGAGGTCGAAGGTCATCGGCACATGCCCCGCGAGCACATCCTGTCCCGCTGGCGCCGCGCCGCGATAGTGAATGCCGGTAATCTGCACGCCTGCGTGCAGCTTGAATTGCTCCGAGATCAGATGCGGCGTCGTCGCGATACCTGCGGAGGCGTAGTTCAAACCACCCGGCTTGGACTTGGCGATGTCCACGAGCTCACGCACCGTCTTGGCGGGAAACGACGGATGCACGACGAGAACGTTCGGGCCAGTCGCCAGGAACACGACCGGCGCGAAGTCCTTGGCTGGATCATACGGCAGCTTGGGATCGAGATGCTGCAGGACCGATTGCGTACCGTGGAAGCCGAGATAGATCGTGTAGCCGTCGGGCGCCGATTTGGCGACGTAGTTGGCGGCAATGACGCCGGCTGCCCCAGTGCGGTTCTCAACCACGACCGTGCGCCCCGTCCGCTCGGTCACTTTCGCGGCGAACATGCGGCTCAGGACGTCAGACATGCCGCCGGGCGCGGTCGGCACGATAATCCTGATGGGACGGTTAGGATAGTCCTGGGCGCTCGTCACGGCCGGCGCCCCAACCGCGCATATCAAGACCGTTGCCCAAGCGAGCATTCGGAAAGCTGTTGATCGCATTGTTTCCTCCCCTAGTACCGGTTCAAGGCAGGCCCGCCGCTTCGGCGTGAATCCGAAGCAGTTCCGGTATCGTCGTGGGATCGCGCCGCCCGAAGCCGCATTCGGTGCCGATGGAGAACTTCGGAACGTACTTCCGCGCCGTCGCGAGCCGCTGCTTCGTGCCGGCGACGCCGTCCGTGTAGTGCACAAGGCCGAGGCACAGCTCGGTTTCCGGCCGCAGCCTCAGGCGCCGCAGCGGTTCGAAGTAAGCCTCGTCGCTGCGCGAACGCGGCACGGGCATGTGGATGAGCTGGATCGGGCGCTCGATCCGCGCCGAGATGCGGTTGGCGCACTCGACCATGTCGCCCATGTCGGTGGGCTCGACGACATGGCGGTGGTTCGAATCGCCGTAGCAGAAGTGGTAGAGGAGGTCGATGTCGGACGGCACGTGATTGCCGAGATCGATCAGGATGTCGCCGAACTTCTCCTGCATCTCGGCCTTGTCGCGTCCGTAAGCGCTCGCCTCGCTGCGCTCGAGCCGGGCGAACACCGCGGATGCCACGTCGAACTGGATGGCCAGTTCATCATGCGGGATCGCGGCGGCAATCTTGTCGATCTCGCGCTTGACGGCCGCGTTGTAGATCGGATCGACCGCCGCATGCAGCGACTCGACCAGAAACAGCCAGATGACCGAATGCGCTGGAACCAGATCGACCTGGAACTTGGTTCCGGGCGGGATCTTCCCGGCACCCTTGAGCCGCTTGAAAACGGCGTAGGATTCCAGCGCGAAATCGGCGTAGTGCAGGTTGTCGAACTGCACGTCCTGCGCGGAAAACCCGGGCTTAAGGCCGTAGCGCTCCCGCCCGGTGCCGCTGGCATGCACGCGGAAGAACTCGCCGGATTTCTGCAGCGCCGGATTGCGAGCAAAGACCGGTTCAAGCCAGGTGATCCAGTCGCCACGCTCTCCGGTCTCACCATCGGGGATGTGTTTGATGCGCGATCCGAGCGTACGGCTGACGCTCTCGAACACCTGCTCGGCATTCGCCATCGGCACGCTGCCGACCAAGTATACGTCGCGATTTGAGATGGCTGCCTCCTGCTGCTGTTGTCCGTCTATCGCCCGGGCATCCCCAAGGGCCGGGGCCTCACGAGGCCCCTTTCTTAGGCGGCCAAAGGCCCTTCTCTTGGAAGAACTTGATCGCCCCGGGATGGTAGGTGAGATGGTCGAATTCCTTGGCCATGCCGTTTGGCTCGAACAGGCGCAGTGCGCCGGTGATTGGCACCAGGGCGTCCTTGTTTTCGTATAAGGCCTTGGCGATCTTGTAGATCGCGTCGTCCGAAGTCTTAGCGTTCGTGAACAGGACGAGGTCATAGGCCATGACGGGCGTCGGCCCGCGCACCTCTTCCATCGCCCGGGACGGCTGCACGACGTAGGGATACGAACCCGGCATGTATGCGCGCATCCGCTGTACCGCAGCGGGCGAGGTGTCGATCGGCAGCGTCCGTAGACCGCCGACCGCGGCCGAAACCTCCTTCACCTTCGCGGCGCCCAGCGCAAAGCAGAACGTGTCGACCTTGCCGGCGGTGAAATCGTTCGCCGAAGCGAACACGCTCGGCGTGAGTACCTGCTGTACATCCTTGTAACTGAAGCCGGCATTTGCAAAGTACGCCTCGATGACTCGGGCAATCGTCTTCTGCACGCCGAAGCCGGCGGGAATTTTCTTTCCCTTGAGGTCCTGCACGGTTTTGATGTCGGAATCCGCGCGCACGATCATGCCGGCGAACAGCGAGGTCATGCGGGCGACCGCGCGAATGTTGTCCTTGCGCCCCCTGCCTTCGTAGTCACCGGTGCCGCTGACGAAAAAGCCGATATCGAACGAGTTCGATACGCTAAGGCTGGCGTCGCCGGAATCGACCGTGTCCATGCCGCTGCCGGCCTGCGACGTGACGACCACGCGCACGCCCGCCTTCTCGGTCGCGACCTTGGCGATGGCCGAGCCGACCGAGTTGGTCAGCGTGCCGGGCGGAGTCGTCGCCATCGTAAGAACCTGCGCGTGCGCCACGCCGCACGCCGCCCAAAACGAGAGTGAAAAAGCCAAAAGCGACCGCGTCCTCATGCTCGTCCTCCCAGGGTTTTGTGATGTTGATTGCGAATAGTCCTCTTTGCGGCGCGGGCTGTCCTTATGACCAGATTTCGTCCGCGACCTTGACCATGTGGGCGAGCTTGCGCTCCTCGTCGTCGAATGTGAAACGGTCGACCTTGTAGCTGGAAGCGAAGCCGCACTGCGGACAAAGGCAAAGCTGGTCGAGACCGGCGTATTTCGCCGCCTCGTCGATCCGCCGCTTCAGGAGATCGGCGCTTTCCAGCTCCGGCAGCTTGGTGCTGATCAGACCCAGCGCCGCCTGCCGATCCTTGGGAAGGTACCGCAGGGGCTCGAAGCCGCCGGCGCGCTCGGTATCGAACTCGAGGAAATAGCCGTGCACGTTCAGCTTCTGGAACAGTCGCTCGGCGACGGGCTCGTATCCTCCGCTCGCCTGGCCTTGCCCCTGGTTGCCGCGGCACAGATGCACGCACACGATCATATCGTCGGGACGGCCGTCGACGCAGGAATTGATGGCGTCGATATAGTCGTCGATCAGACGCTCCGGATCCTCGCCGCGGGCGCGGACGATGTCCATGTTCCTCGGATCGCACAGCACCGCCAGCGGCACTTCGTCGATCTGCAGATAGCGGCAGCCGCGCCGCGCGAGGTCGGCAATCTCTTCGCGGTAGATCGCGGCGATGTCGGCGAAATAGGCCTGGCGGTCGCGGTACGGCGATTGCGTCAGGCCCTTGTCGCCGGAGAAGAAGTGATTGACGGTGGGTGACGGCAGGGTCGCCTTCGGCGTCCGGTCGGTCAGAGCGGCGGTGAAGGCGAAGTCGTCGGCGGTGATGCTCTTGCGCCGCTTGAGCTTCCCGGTGGCGACTGGGATCGGCATGCCGCGCCGCTGCTCGCCGCCGTAGTCCGTAAAGATGAACGAGCTTTCGATCCGTTGCTCGCTGAACCCGTCGACGCTCTCGAAGAATCCGTCGCGCCAGTTGAGGCGGCGCAGTTCGCCGTCGGTGATCGACTGAAGCCCGGCGCGGTGCTGCATCGCCACAACATCGCGAATGGCCGCATCCTCGATGGCACGCAGCTCTTCGCGCGGTAGCCGTCCGGCGTCGCAGGCATCGCGCGCCTCGATCAGCTTTGGCGGCCGGATGAAGCTGCCGACATGGTCGGCCCGAAACGGCGGCTTGCTGTGACCCTGCGGCATCTTCCTCTCGCTGCTTAGCTCGGTTGATTGTTGTCGACCGTGGCCCGAGCCTGCGAAACGTTGACGCCGGCGCTTCCATAATGTCCAATACGAATTATGCGGTATGGCATAATCAGGGCTTATATCTATCGTGACGGCGCCTGACCCAAAGCGGCTGATTGAGCTGCTGCGCATCGCGCAGCACGGCTCCTATACGCGCGCGGCTTCGGCGCAAGGCGTCTCCCAGCCTGCCCTTTCCAGCAGCATCGCGGTCTTGGAGAAAAAGCTCGGCGCCCGCTTGTTGAAGCGCAGTCGTCACGGCGCGACCCTCACCGAGTTTGGCCGGATGCTGGTCGGCCATGCGGAAGCGATCGACGCCGTCCTCTCCCGCGCCGCCGGTGACATCGAACTCAAGAAGCACGGCCTCGAAGGCTCGCTGATTGTCGGCGTCTCGCCAATCGCGTGTGTCGACATCGTGCCTGACGCGATCGCGCGCCTGAAGCGCGACGTCCCCAACATTTCTGTGCACGTTCAGGAACGGCCGGACGACGAGCTGATCACCTGCCTTCGCAGCGGTGAGATCGACGTGATGATCAGTCCGACAGGGCTGACGACCGATCCGCCCGACATTGAATGCCAGGTCCTGCTGCAGGACATGTTCGTCGTCATCATGCGTAGCGCGCACCGGCTTGCGCGGGAGAAGTCAATCTCCCTGGCCGACTTGCGCGATCAGCCGTGGGTGATGCCGAATGAGCGCACGACGATGTGGCGGCAGATCGAGGCGCTGTTCGCGGCGGAGAACGAGCCGTGGCCGCTGCATTGCATCGCCACGAATTCCATTACCGCGGTCAAATCGCTCGTCATACGCAGCGATTGCGTCTCGGTGTCATCGGGCCGCCTGGTGCGCCTGGAGGCACAGGCGGGCTACATCGCCTGTGTTCCACTGCGCAAGCGGCACTTTATGCGCGAGATATGCCTGCGCCGCCGTCAGGCTGTGCTGACGCCGGTCGCGCAGCGGTTCATCGCCGCGATTCACGATGTCATCGAGGACATCCGCCGCGCGGAGTCTTGAGCAGGCTGCGCGAACCACGCAGCCTCACAGGAGCGGGCTGTACAGAGACGACAAGCCTCGCGGGGGCCGGATATGATCCCGCGCCGAAGTATCGCAAACGAGGAACCGCCCTTCTTATGCCCAACGTCCTGATCGTCTGTCCCGATCCGCAAGCCTATGTCTCGCGGCTGGGGCCCCTGTTTCCCGAGGTGCAGTTCGCCACCGTGGCGACGATGAACGCCGCCGACGCCATGGAGCACTATCCGGTGGCGGACGCTGTCGTGGCCTTCGGCCGCGGCTTCACCAAGGAATGCCTCGCCAAGGCCGAGCGGCTGAAGTGGTTCCAGTGCCTGATCACCGGCACCGACCATCTAACGCCAATCCTCGCCGGCAGCGGCATCGACTTGACGAATGCCCGCGGCATTCACGGGCCGCAGATGGCCGAGATGGCGATCCTGCACATGATGGCGCTGTCGCGGCAGGTGCCGCAGCTCATGCGCAATCAACTCGGGCACAAGTTCGAGCGCATTCGGCCGAAGGTGCTCGACCGCCGCACCGTCGTGATCCTCGGCGTCGGCATGATCGCCGAGCATACGGCAAAGCTTTGCAAGGCGTTCGGCATGACCACCATCGGCGTCACGCGCACGCCACGGCCGATCGAAGGCTTCGACCGCGTCATGCCGCGCTCGGAACTGCTTGAGGCCGCGGCGCTGGCGGACTTCCTGCTGGTGCTGCTGCCGTACACGGCGGAAGACGACAAAGCCGTGGGCGATGCGGTGTTCGCGGCGATGAAGCCGAGCGCCTATCTCGTCAACATCGCGCGCGGCGGCGTGGTCGACGAAGACGCGCTGATCAAGGCGCTCGACGAAAAGAAGATTGCCGGCGCCGGGCTCGATGTGTTCGCCGACCATATCCTGCCTTCGAATTCGCCGTTGTGGGACCGCGACAACATCTTCATCACGCCGATGATCGGCGGTCAGAGCGACCGCTATGACGAAAACGCACTGACCATCGTCGAGCCGAACATGCGGTTCTTCCTTGCCGGCGACTACGACGGCATGATCAACCGCGTGCCGCTGCCGTGACGATCGTCTGCCGCAGCCGCAAGTTCATTTTCGTGCATTTGACCAAGTGTGGCGGGACTTCGGTCGAACAGGCCTTCGCGCCACACGCGCGTTGGAACGACCTGATCGTGGGCTCGACGGCATGGGGCGAACGGCTGCAGCCGGTGTACCGCAGGCTGTTCGGCCTAACCAAGCACAGCCCGGCACGGCAGATCGAGCAGAGCGTCGGCGCGGAGGTCTGGGCGCAATACTGGACGGTCGCCCTCGTGCGGCATCCGCTACGCGTCTATGAATCGTTCTATGCCTGGATGGCCGACGTGGCCGAAGACTACATGCGGGACCATCGCCTCGATCGGGATCAGCTCGTCGAACGCTATCGCAAGGGCGCGCTTCGCGCCTGGTTCACGGATTGGTGGATTGCCAAGCCCTACCTGGAATCGACGTGCTTTGCGGAGTTCATGGACACCGTGCTGACGCAACCGCGAACGCCGAGATCGATGACCGCTCGCCTTTCGCGCGACGGCGCGGTGATCGTCGACGACGTGTTCAAACTCGAGGACATCGACCGCTTTTGGGAGACATTTGAAGCGAGAACGGGACTGAAGCTGGAGCGCCTGCACGTCAACCAAAGTCGGAGCCGACGCTATCAATGGGACGAGCGCCACATCGCCGAGATCCGCCGGCGCTTCGCCATCGACTTCCGCAACTTCGGCTATGATTAGACTTGCGGGAGTGGATTCGCGCCCCGCAGCTATGCGGCAGCCTCGCTCCCGTCTCGCATCGGCCGGCTGACGCCCGGCATGCGCGTGACCACCTTGTAGTCGCCCCAGGCGCTCGCGAGGTCCATCAGCCCGCGGTAGGATTTCTCGATCTCGTGCTCGACGAAGCGGGCGAGTTCCGGCCCCGGCTTGATCAGCGTCTCGCGCCGGTCGGCGGGATTTTCGGCGAGCTCGAAGAAGCCGCGCCCGGCGGCCGCCTCGAGGTATTTCTTGAACGTGCCGCCGTGGCGCAGGAGCACATAGTCCATCGCTTCGCTCTTGGTCAGGAAACGTTGCTCGAACGACAGTTCGTAGACCCGGAAGAACAGGGGATAGAGGAATTTGAAAAACTCGGCGCCCCCGTCCTCGACCACCACGCTCCAGAAGCGGGAGAA
>Ga0299913_10006661_pt1 | contig 10023 bp, 9 predicted proteins | sample RVTome_9_FD_201360 | JGI IMG/M metagenome (GOLD analysis project Ga0299913, IMG submission 201360) | Soil microbial communities from uranium-contaminated site in the Upper Colorado River Basin, Wyoming, United States - RVT155D38 (version 2) ... | reverse complement strand
GGCCCGAACTTCACCAGGTTGCGGCGGTAGAGCATGCCGATGTAGTCGGCGACCTTCTTGGCCGTGGCGATGTCGTGGGTCACCACGATGAAGGTGGCCCCGAGCTGGCGGTTGAGGTCCATGGTGAGCTCGTTGAGGAAGGCCGTGCGCACCGGGTCGAGTCCCGAGTCGGGCTCGTCGAAGAGCACGATCTCGGGGTCTAGCACCAGGGCACGAGCCAGACCGGCGCGCTTCTTCATGCCGCCCGAGATCTCGCCCGGCAGCTTGCGCTCCGCCCCCACCAGCCCCACCATGCCGAGCTTCTCGTCCACGATCGACTTGATCTCGGACTCCTTCTTGCGGGTGTGCTCGCGCAAGGGGAAGGCGACGTTGTCGTAGATGTTCATCGACCCGAACAGCGCCCCGTCCTGGAACAGGACCCCGAACTTGCGGCGCACCTGGTAGAGCTCCTTCTCGCCCAGCGCCGGGATGTTCTTGTCCCCGATCCAGATCTCGCCCCGGTCGGGCTTCAGCAGTCCCACGAGGTGTTTGAGGAAGACCGACTTGCCGGTCCCCGAGGGGCCCAGCATGAGGGTGATCTTGCCCTTGGGGATGTCGCAGGTGATGTCTTCGAGCACGGTCTGCGGCCCGAACGACTTCGTCAATCCCTTGATCGAGATCTCTACCTCTTCGGACATGGAAGGAGATTACGCCGTTCTCAGACCCCCGGTAAGACCGGCTGCGAGCCGGGCGATTGGAGGATCTCGACCATCTCTACCTTCCATGTGTCGTCGACGTTCACCATCTCGACATGCAGACGGACGATCTCCGTCTGAGGTTCGGTGGCCTGAGAGTTGGTGATCGACTCCGACACGACGGCGAATATCGATGCCTCGTCGTCCGCGATCGATTCCACGAACAGAGCCTCGATGTTCCCCCGGCTCGTGGCTTCGGCGTCCTGGATCGCTTCGATCGCCCGGGCGCCGAAGAAGACCCCGGCCTCTTCCTCGAAGCGCCCGACCGCGAAGGAGCGGATCCGATCGGCGTCCTCGACGATCGTCTCGTGGGAGAAATTCGTCAGAGCGGTCACGAATCGTTCGCCCGCAGCGCGGACCTCATCACGTTCCCGCTCGCGCGCCTCACCTTGCTGCCAGAGGACGGCGAAGACGGCCGCGGCCGCGAGGGCGAGAGCGGCGATGCCCCAGGGGAGCGCCGCTAGAAGCTTCTTGCGCACGAACTAGCGTTCGCGCCGGAGCTTCGAATCTGGGGCGAGGTTGATGCGCTCGTCTTCGATCTTCACGCCAGGACCGTAGCGCGAGACGCAGTCAGCGGCCGTGTATACGTCGGGTGGCTCTCGGTTCGGCTCGTACTGGCGGCCGGAAGGCTCGGTATGCGGGAGCAACTGGACGCGGAACCAGGTCCACGCGTTCTGGTCCTTCCTGACGGCCAGGTTGGCGCCCTCGAAGAAGAAGTGGTTCTTGTCCAGCGTCGCGGCGAGGTTGTCCAGATTGTGCCGCTTGGCAAGGACCTGGTTGATGTCGCCGAAGTCCCTGATCATGCAGGCGAGGTTCGCCTTGTCCTCCGCCAGGATCTCGCCCATCACCGAGGCGAAGTCGGCGCCGTTGCGATAGAGATCGACCAGGTCGAAGCGCCGATCGCGCAGTATGTCGGCCAGGAGCGCCGTTTGGGTGATGTCGTCGGCCAGCACGTCGGCGTTGTCGGCGAACACGCCGGTGAGCTCGGGCGAGTTGCGGATCAGCGAGTCCAGGGACGACTTGATCTCGAGGAGGCGTTCGGGCAGGTCCTGGCCCGCATCGGCGAGCCGTGCCAGGTCGCCCGCGCGGCCCCTCACGGCATGCGCCAACTCCGTGACGAGCGTGTCGAGGTCGTCCGAAGGCACCTCGTGGAGGAGATCGGCGAAGACCTCGATCGTCCTGGAGACGTCTGGTGGAGGCACCGTGTCGGCCACCGCGATCGTTGCGCCGCTCTCGAGTGGTTCGCCCTCGCCGGGGACGAGCTCGATCGTCAGCTCGCCGATCGGGCTGCGCCGGACGATCTCGGCCTTCGTGCCCTCGGGCACCTCGGTCCCGGGTTGCAGGCCCATCGTCACGAGCGCGTAGCCGTCCTCGTTCAGCGATACCTCCTTGACGGAGCCCACCGGCACGCCTCGCATCGTCACGTCGTTGCGGGGCAGCAGGCCCGAAGCGTCTTCGAAGACGGCCTCCAAGGTCGAGGCCTGGGCCTCGTGGAAGACGAGTTTGGTGGCACCGATGTAGACGAGCAGCGCCGACAACACCAGGAAGGTGATCACGTTGACGATGTTCCGCGTGTTGTTCATCTAATCCTCCGTGCAGCGTCGGGCGACGCTGTCGGGGTCGTCGTTCAGCCCGCAGATGATGAACTCCTGCACGACTTGGTTGAACTCTGCGTATTCCACGCGCTGCGTGTTCTCGTTGTGCCCCGGCGCGTACCTCAACAGGGTCTCGATGTTGTGGGTCTCGTTCGCCAGCACGCCGAGGATCGTTCGCATCTGGCTGAAGAACCGCGACATCTCGTCGGAGTGCTCACTGAGGATCGCCTTGCCCCCGAGTGCGAGACGGTTCAGCGCGATCACCGCCTCTTCGAGGCCGGCGCTCTCCTCCTTCAGAACCTCGATCGAGCGAGCGCCGTTTTCCAGCGCTTGAGAGTGTGCCGCCGCGCGCGCCGCGATCTTGCTGTTGAAGGAGCCGAGCGAGTCGATGAGGGAGACGATCACCTCGGAATCGTCGTCGTAGGCACGGACGATGTCCTCGTAGTTCCTGAGGAGTGCACGGAGTCGGGCGCCTTGGCCCCCGAACCCGCGGCCCCCCTCCTGGATCATGACCGCGAGGTCGCTGGCCGCGATCGCCCCAAGGACCTCGGAGCCCTCGTCCACGAGATCCTCCAGGTCTGAGCGGACCTCGGTGAGATCGATGTGGTCTCCGTCCGCGAGCAACGCCGTGTCGGCTTCGAGATCCTCCGGCAGGACCAGATCGAGGATCCGCTCGCCCAACACGCTCGTCCGGCGGACGCGGGCCGTTACGCCCTCGGGGACCTCAGCCGACTTCTCGAGCTCGAAGGTGACCACGGCGAGGTTGCCCTGGAGCCCGATGTCGGTGACCTGTCCGATCTGTATGTCGGCGAGCATGACCGGGGCGTTCTTCGCGAGGTCGCCCACGTCGGTGAACTCGGCGGTGGCGCGGATCATGTCGTCGCTCGATGAGGAGCACGCGGTCAACGCGACGAGACATGCGATGAGGGCCAGGGCGATCTTCCTCACAACAGCCCCTCCCCATCGTCATCGATGGTGCCGGTCAGATCGTTCAGGTCCTCGAGCAGCTCGTCGATCACCGCGTCGGGATCGAGCAGCTTCCGTTTGCGCTCGCGGCACCTCTTCGGATGCTTGGCCTCGGAGCAATCCTTCTTCCGGAGTTCCTTGCGGAGCTTGCGGTCGACCTCGTCCGGCAGGTTGTTGAGGACGTCTTTGATGGCTCGCTTCGGGTTGGTGGGGCCGCCCGGGCACGAGTCCTGGAAGCAGAACATGTCGGGGAACTCCGCCGCCCAGAAGCCGGGAACGGCACAGTCCTCGATCTCGAGCCGGAGGCACACGCCCACGAGGCGGTCCCGAAGCCGGTGCTCCAACAGCTCGACCAGCGGAGCTCCTTGGTTACCGAGCCGCAGCCATTCGCGGTCGAAGTCGACGGCCTTCGAGGCTGCCGAGAACAACTTGTCCGCCCATTTCCCCGTACGTGCGAACGTCTCGACGTTGTCGCTGAGGGTTCGCGCGGTCTTGGTGAGCGCGTCGATGTCGTCGTCGAGTGGGGAGCGGTGGTCGATGAGCAGCGAGGCCAGCTGCACGGATGCCTCGTTCAGTCCTGTGATCGTCCCTTCCAAGGCGTCGCGGTTGGTGTTGAGCGTGGACGCAACGGCGTTGTAGGAATGGATCACCCGCTCGATCGTTGCCTGGCGCGTCAACAACGTATCCGTAAGAGACTCGAATTCGGTGATGAGCCGCGCCAGGCTGTCGCGCTTGTCCGAGAGCGTTCCGATCACCGACGACCCCGTGTGGATCAGATCGTTGAGGTCCTCGCCGTTGTCGCGCAGGACCTCTGCGGTCGTAGTGACGAAATCGGCGACCTTCTCTGGATCGAGCGCGCCGAAGTAGTCCTGCAGACTGCGCAGCAACTCGTCCTGTTCGACGGGCACGGACGTGCGGGTTCGAGGGATGTTGGCGCCCTCTTCGAGCTTGGCTCCGCCCTCGTATGCGGGGAAGAGCTGGATGTACCGCTCTCCGAGGAGGGATACCGGGATGATCGTGGCGTTCACGTCGGCCGGCAACGAGATCTCGGGGTCCTCGACCCGGATCGTCGCCCGCACGGCGTCGTCGGTGTTCTGGACGTCGGTCACGCGGCCCACCGTCACGCCCAGCACCCGGACCGAGTTGCCGGGGAAGACCTGGACGGCTCGCGTGAACTCGGCGGTGAAGGTGCGGTTGTCATCGCTTCCCGGAGAGCAGGCAGACGCGACCAGCACCGCGCTGAGGATGGCGAGCGCGAGGCGCCTCATAGGACCTCACCCCTCAGACCGTCGACTAGCGAGGTGTTGCCGGTTACGGAGTCGAGGATGTCGCCGATGTCGCCGGGCAGGATCCCGCCCTCGCCGTTCGGGGCCTGGGGTTCGCCACGCTCGCTCCCGCGCGGTGCAGGGGCGTCGGGGCTCCCGCCCTCTTCCTGGTCTCCGTACTCGGCCCGCTCGGTGCACTCGCGCGGATCCGGGCCGAGGAGGTCGTCGAGGGCCTGGTCGAAGGCTCCGCACGGACCGAAGAAGGCGTCGATCCCGAGGGGCCCGAGCGACTGGACGAAGATGTTCGCCCACCGGTTCGGGGTGCCCTGGGAATAGCCCACGCTCGAGTAGCCCTTAACCGCGTCCTCCAGGTAGTGGATCGTCGCGGCGAGGTCCGTCTGGTGATCGTCGAGGGTGACCAACGTGGTGTGCAGGCTCCCCAGCGCGAGGTTCAGCTCTCGGCGGTTGCGTCCGACGAGGTCGGCCACCTCGTAGGAGGCAAGCTCGGTCGTCTCGAGGAGGCGCTGGACGTCGGCGCTTCGCTCCTCGAGGTTCGCCAGCACGACATCGAGGCTGTCGATCAACGACACGATCGTGTCGTCTCGTTCCTCGAAGGTGTTGCCGACGGTCGCCAGCGAGTCCAGGAGGCGTTCGAGCTCGTCGCTCCGTGAGTCGACGGCGCTCGTGACCTGCACGAGACCATCGATCAGGGTGGAGACCTCTTGGCTCTTGCCGCGCGCTATCTGTGTGACGTCTTGGAGGAAGCCCTCGAGTGCCTCGGCGTCAGATTCCTCGAGGAGGGGTACGGAGGTGTTGGCGAGGTCGAGCAGCTCGACGGGTGTCCGGGTGCGCTCTACCGGGATCGTGTCGCCGTCCGCCAGCAGCTCGCCGCCGGAGCCGCCGGTGAGCACCACCGACTTCTTGCCCATCAAGGTATCGACGTTGATCTCGGCTCTCGCGTCGGCCGGCATCTTGACGTGCTTCCCGACGTTGAGGCCCACGATCACGTAGCCGTCCTTGATCTCGACGGAGTCGACCGAGCCGGCCTCGAGTCCCGCGACCACCACGTCGTCGCCGTTCTTGATGCCGGCCGCGTCCGTGAAGACCGCGTTCACCTTGTAGTTGTCCTCGAAGAACCCGCCCGACAGCAGGAGGGAGACGGCCGAGGCGCCGATCACCAGCGCGATGCCGATCACGCCGATGACGATCTGGTTGCGCTCCAGGAAGGAGCGGCTAAGGGCTCCCTTGAGCTTCACGACCCACCTCCGGTCAGCGTGAACCGGAGCAATGCCTCGATCCCCTCCGAGTAGGAGTCCGAGGCCGGCGCATCTCCGCCATCGTCACCCTTGCCCTTGCCTCCGCCCCCACCGTTCGGGTCCTGGGGGCCGCCGCCTTCGTCGCCGTGCTGATCGTCCTGCTCCGAGGCCTCGGCGATGATGTTGCCGTCCGGATCGCGCACGAGCAGCTTGATGATGCGCACGTTGAAGAACTCACCCCAGCTGCTCGTCTGGAAGTAGCCGGCCACGCCCAGAGGCATCGTGTCCAGCGTCCGCGAGAGATTCTTGCGGTTGTCGTTGAGGGTGGAAGCCAGCGTGTCGAGTCCGGTGATCGTGGCGTCGATGTTTCCCCGGTTCTCGGAGAGAAGCGCGTTCAACTCCTCCTGGACGTCGGCGAAGTTGGTGACCAGGGAGTTGATCTCGTTCGTCCTGCGCTCGAGTACGGCGCTGACGGCGTCGAGGTCGTCGATGAAAGAGCCGATGTCATCGGACTGACTCGCGAACACGTTCATGACCTCGTCGGACGAGTCGATCAGTTCCGCTATCTCCTTGTCCTTCGCACCGAGTTCCTGAGCCAGTGAGGCGCCCGAGTCGATCAGGGCGCGGACGTTCTGCTCGTTCCCCGACAATGCCGTGTTCATCGCGTCGAGGAAGGCGTTCGCCTGGCGCGGGTCGATCGCTTTGAGGATCGGGCCTGCGCGGTTGAGGAACTCGGCGATGTCCGCCACGGATTCTGTCTGTTCGACCGGGATCCGGTCTCCGCTGGAGAACAGCTCGTCCGAGGTGCCCGGATACAGGTAGAGGAAGCGCTGCCCGACGACGTTGCGCCAGCGGATGCCGACGCTGCTGTCAACGGGGATCTCGCGGTCCTTGTCCAGGTTGAACCTGACGATCGCTTTGCCGTCCTCGATCTCGGTACCCGTGACCCGGCCCACGTCGACGCCGGCGATCTTCACCGCGTCTCCCTTGAGCACTCCCTGCGCGTTGGCGAACTGGGCTTCGAGTTCGTACGTGTCCGCGAAGAGACGCGAGTTGGCGAGCTTCACCCCCAGAGCGATGGTGAAGATGATGCATACGACGCTGAAGGCGATGACCTTGTAGAGGGTGCGCATCGAGAACCTCATGCGTCACGCTCCGCGCAGGCCGGGATCTGGTCTCGGACCTCCGGTGGGAAGACCGTGCAGATCTGCTTCTCTTCTTCTCCCTGAGAGTTGCCGCCCATGAAGTTGATGAACCCCGCGCCGGCGCTGCCGTCGCTCAACATGAAGTAGTCGGCGATCGGTAGACCGAGCTTCTGGACGTATCTGCCCAGTCCCCACACGAGATCGCTGAGGCCGTCGGGCCGGGAGGCGATCGTTTGGAGGACGGGGTCCCCGAAGTCCATCATGCGATCCCAGTCCGCCTTGTTGTAGATGAGGAGGTCGCCGAAGTCGTCGGCGAAGGGGACCAACTCGGCGAACGCGCGACTGAGCTGGGCCTGGCCCTCCTCCGACGCGTAGACGGGGGCTCCTTCGTTCAGAGCATCGGCCAGGAAGTTGAAATCGTCGGCGCGCTCGTCGAGGGCGCTGAAGATCGTGTCGAAGTTGCGGAAGTTCTCGATCTGGGGATCGAGGGTCGCGGCGAAGAGCGACGAGAGCTCGGCGTTGGCGCGCAGGCCGCGAGCGATCGTTTCGCCCCGGCCTCGCGAGGCATCCGCCAGCTCGGTGACGATCGTCCCCGCGTCGTCCGGATCGAAGGCGTCGAGCACCTTGACGCCGTCGGCGAGCAGATCCTCCAGCTCGGGACCCACATGGCCCTCGGCGAGGCTGTCCCCGTCGGCGAGGAACGGCCCGGGGTCGCCTGCCGGGAACTCGAGGTCGACGTACTTCGCGCCCAACGGGGTCTTCAACTCGATCCGCGCCATGGCGTCCTTGGGGATACGGAAGTGGTCCTCGATCTGAAGCGTGAGACGGGCGTGGCGGTCGACCAGCTCGATGCCGGTCACCTTCCCGACCTCGACCCCCTTGACCCGAACGTCGGAATCGGGGAGCAACTGCTGTCCGGTGCGCTCGAGGTCCAGGGTCACGTAGTAGTACTCGCCGTAAGCGCCGTAGGCCCAGCGCACGGAGAAGTAGATCCCCGCCGCGATCGCGGTGAGGACCGCGAGGCCGCCGACGATCATCGCTATCCGTCTCATCCGGCGATGCTCACGGTGTCGCCTCCGCCCCACATCAGCAGGGAGAGGAAGAGGTTGAGGATGACCACCACAACGATGGACATGCGGATCGCCTTACCGGTCGCAACTCCCACGCCGGCGGGGCCGCCGGTGGCGTTGTAGCCGTAGTAGCAGTGGATCAGCACAACGACTATGGCGAAGATGATCGCCTTGATGAGGCTGTAGGCGATGTCGATCGTCGGCAAGAAGAGCTGGAAGTAATGGGTGTATGTACCAGAGGACAAGGCGAAGAATTTCGTGACGATCGCTTGAGTCGCGAAGTACGAGGCGAAGAGGGCGGCCAGGTAGAGGGGGATCATCGTTATCAGTGCGGCCCAGATCCTCGTCGCCACCATGTAGACGATGGAGGGGATCGCCATGACCTCGAGTGCGTCGATCTCCTCGGAGATGCGCGCCGCTCCGAGCTCCGCGGTGTAGCCGGCACCGACCTGTGCCGCAAGGGCGACACCGGCGACCAACGGGGTGATCTCGCGCGTGTTCGCCCACGACGAGACGAGTCCGACGAAAGCCTCCGCGCCGATCTGTTGCAGGCCTTGGAAGCCTTCGAGACCGACCTGGGTACCCGTGAAGAACGCCATCGAGAAGATGACGAAGAACATGCCGGCACCCATCACGATCGCCCCGACGCCGATCGTGATGTCGGAGATCAAACCGGTGATGACCCGCCCGTACTTCAGGCCGGCGGGCAGGGATCTGATCGCCTTTCCGTAGAAACCGATCTGGTGCCACATGCCCTCGAACGGACGTGCCGTGCGTCGCAGCACTCGGCTTCCGAAGATGGGGTTCTGGACTCGGGTCGCCATCAGAGCTTCTGGGGAACGAAGTTGAAGTACAGGGCGGTCAGGATGAAGTTCAGGAAGAAGAGCATCAGGAAGGTGATTACGACGGCCTGGTTCACCGCGTCCCCCACCGCCTTGGGGCCGCCTTTGACGAAGTAGCCCTTGTAGCAGGCGACCATGCCCGCCACCCAGCCGAAGATCGCAGCCTTGATCAGAGCGATCCACAGGTCCGCGAGCTGGGACAGCTCGTTGAACGAGGCGAAGTAGCTGCTCGAGGTCCCATGCTGGACGACGACCGCGAAGAACCAGCCTCCGGCGATGCCGGCGACCGACACGATCGCGTCGAGGAGCACCGCGACGACCGTCGCGGCTAAGAGCCGGGGCATGATGAGCCGGTGCACCGCATCGATACCTAGTACGTGCATGGCGTCGATCTCGTCACGGATCCGCCGGGAGCCCAGATCGGCGCACATCGCGGAACCCCCGGCCCCCGCGATCAGCAGCGCGGTGGCCACCGGCGCTTCCTCGCGCACGACGGCAAGCACCATCGCGGCCCCCATGTGAGCTTGGGCGCCGAGCTCCCTCAGGAACGAGCCCACGTGGAGCGAGATGATCATCCCGAAGGGGATCGACACGAGGATCACCGGGAGGGTGGTCACCTTCATCAGGAACCAGATCTGGTCGATGAACTCGCCCTTCGGCCACGGACGCCGGAACAGGACGTGCAGCGACTCGAGACCGATCGAGAACATCTTCCCGGTCTCGGACAGGAACCCGTTGGCCTTACGCCCTACGGCGATCCGCGATGCGATTTTTACGTCCTATCTCTCGGGCGCCCCAGCGGCGCGTTCCAGGGCCTCGGTTTCTTCGTAGGTCAATCCGGAGGTCGACCTGATGGCCTCGCCCTCGGTCCCCATGGCGTCGGGGTCCCGGGTGGCGTCGGCGGTCTTGGCGGCGTCCTTCTCCTCGGACATCCCGATGGGGCCCTCGGTGTCGCCGGCCAGGAACTGGCGCACCACGGGGATGCGGGACGAGAACATCTCGCGCGCGGGCCCGAACTTCACGAGGTTGCGGCGGTAGAGCATGCCGATGTAGTCGGCGACCTTCTTGGCCGTGGCGATGTCGTGGGTCACCACGATGAAGGTGGCCCCGAGCTGGCGGTTGAGGTCCATGGTGAGCTCGTTGAGGAAGG
>Ga0299913_10006660_pt1 | contig 10025 bp, 8 predicted proteins | sample RVTome_9_FD_201360 | JGI IMG/M metagenome (GOLD analysis project Ga0299913, IMG submission 201360) | Soil microbial communities from uranium-contaminated site in the Upper Colorado River Basin, Wyoming, United States - RVT155D38 (version 2) ... | reverse complement strand
GACGGACGATACGAAGAAGCTGTTGCCTTCGTCGGGTCCGAAGGTGACCAGTCCTCTCGTTGGCTTGAGGCCGACGAGACCACAGAATGAAGCCGGCGCACGAACGGAGCCCGCGCCATCCGTGCCGTGCGCGGCGGCGCACATCCCGGCGGCGAGCGCGGCTCCGGCGCCTCCGCTCGAGCCGCCGGGCGTCAGGTCGAGGTCCCATGGGTTCCGGGCGGTGCCATTGAGCCTCGACGTCGTCATGTCGGTGCAGAACTCTGGGATGTTGGTCTTGCCGAGAAGCACGAACCCGGCTCCGCGGAAGCGGCGCGCGACCGGACCATCGGACGGAGCCACGTTGTCCGCGAGAACCTCGCACGAGTGCGTCGTCGGTAGGCCGGCGACATCTTCGACATCCTTGATCGAGAGCGCGACGCCATCGAACGTCGCGAGATCCTCACCCCGCCCGCGCTGTTCGTCCGTGGCGTGGGCTGCTTTCAGTGCTCCCTCCGCGTCGATGCTGACGTAAGCGCGCACCCGTTCATCGAGCATTTCGATCCGGCGCAGGTATTCCTCGACGAGGTCGACGGCGGAGGCTTCGCCCGCGCGGATCGCGGCCGCTTGGCCCGTTGCGTCGAGCCAGATCAGCTCGGTCTGGGTCACTTCCTGACGAGAGCGAGATCCTCTCGGACAAGTTCGTCGACCGCCGACAGGCGTTCACCGCCCTCTGCCGGCTTCAGGTAGCCGCCGCGTTCATCGAAGTTGGTGATCAGCTCGGGACGGATCTCGGGACCGCTCCCCGTGATGTCGTCGATCGTGGGCCCGATGCGTCGAGCGATTTCTGCCAGCCGTTCGCGATCGAGGCGCAAGAAGCGGACGGCGTTCTCCCCCAACATCAACCGAACCTCGTCTTCCGGCACGCCAGCAAAGGCGTGGCGGAGCCAGTCCTTGGTGTTCGGCCACGTGCCTTCCGGATGCGGGAAGTCGCGCCCGAACAGGATCGTCTCGACGCCGATGTCGTGTCGCATTTCGACTTCCGCCTTGTGAATGAATGACGCGCCCGCGAGGCAATTCGTCTGCCAGTACTCGCTCGGCTTGCGCTTCGCCGGCAAGTCGGCGCGGTGCCGTTCGTACACGGCGTCGAGGTGTTGCAACGTCGCCGGGATCCAGTCGAGCCGAATCTCGGTGAGGACGAGCTTGAGATTCGGATGCCGATCGAAGACACCGCCCAGCATCAGCTGCCACATCGGGCGACGTGGCGCCACGTTGTTGAGGAAGTTCTGGAAGAACGCCAACGATTCCGGCGCGACCGCGTCAGCGTGTTGGAACAACACGTCGAGGTCGGTGGTACCAGCCGCGTTCGAGACGTCGTCGAGTATCCGCTGAAGCTGCGGGAACACGATGCCTTGCTCCGTTCCGAAGCCGGCGTGCACGACGACCGCGATGTCGCGCTCTTCGCACACTCTCCAAAACGGCTCCCAGGACTCGTCGAAGAGTGGAGCGGTCTGCGCGTGACGCATGTAGCCCGGCCCGTATGTTCCGGTGAAGTTGTGATCAGCGATCCACTCGAGGTCTCGGAGCGTCGCGTCCATGTCCGAGCACGAACCGATTGCGCCGGTGACGAGGAAGCGATCCATGGCGAAGCCGAAGTTGTCCGCCGCCCATCGGTTCCACGCGCGCGCGCCGGCATCCCACACCTCGAGGGGGTACTCACGGTTCGTGGCGTTGTGGAACAGGTCCCCGAGGCGAAAGTCACCGTGGTAGATGAGCTCGGCCGCGATGCCTTCGCGGTCCATGTCCGCGAGCCGCAAGACCGGATCGTGGAGACCGTGCCAGCCGGTGCGATGGGCCTCTTGTACCTCGGGCAACCCCGTCGCCCTCCGCTTCGCACTCAACACGAAGATCGCCCTTGGATAGACCTCGTTGTCCTCGTGCAGCCGGGGAAGCAAGTCGTGAAAACCTCTGTCGAGGTAGTCCGGCCAGAGCTCCTTCGGCATCCCGGCATGTGAATCGGACGAAACGACGATCACCGTGCCCAACGTTCTTCCTCCGAGTTGTGACGGGGCCGATCGTAGCTCCCTTGAGTTGTTCGCGGCAGTCGACTGTCAGTATCGTCGGACTCGCAAACTCGCGAGGACCATCGGGCCGGCGGGCTGGGGAGGCCGAGATGCGCATCTCGAGGTGGAAGGCCGCAACGGTGGTGGCCGCGGTGGCCGCGTCTCTGGCGACGACGGGCGTGAGTTGGGGCGCCCCCGCACCTGTCGACGGACTGCCGACCTCCGGTTCCAACACGCCGACCATGGAGGCACCGCCGTGCGCGCCCGACGAGGATCCCACGGTCGGCTGCGGACTGCGGATCATCGGGCACAACGACATCGTCGGACGCGCCAACAGCTTCAACCTGGCGAAGATCGGCTCCTGCGCCTACGTCACCTCGGCCGGCAGAGCCGAACCGGGAGCGGCGACGCCGGCCGCGCTCGCCGGGCCCACCGATGGCGTCGCCGTGCTCGACGCCCACGATCCGACGAACCCGCAGCTGGTGAGCATCCTGCAACCGCAGGGCGGCGTCGACAGTGGGGAGACCGTTTCGGCCGTCGACGCCGGGACGCGGAAGGTGCTGGTGGTGGGCGCGTACGGTGGCCGCAAGACCGTCGACGCGCTGGACAGCACCTACGGGCCCGCTCTCGAGATCTATGACGTAAGCGGTGACTGCACCCAACCGATCCACACCGCGACGATCTACTGGCCCGACAACGCGCACAACCTGACGCTCAACCCCACCGCGACCCGCGTGTACGGAACTCGTTACGCCGCTGAACCGAAAGCCACGGCGGCGACCGCGGGCAACGCCCTCCTCGGTCTTGGGCCGGTGCTGGCCAGCTCGCCAGTGCCTGTCACCGACGTGATGGTGATGGACATCACCGACCTGGCGAACCCCCGCTTCGCGACCGAACTCCCGCTGATCCTGCCCGACGGCTCTCCGACGGAGTGCCACAAGGTCGAGTTCGACGCGACCGAAACGCGCATGTACTGCGCCAGCGACAAGCTCTCGAGCGAGGCCCAGCCCGACGGACGCGAACCGCCGTACTCCGTCTGGCCGGCTGCCGGCCCGACCATCTGGGACGTCTCGGAGATATCCGAAGGCAAGCCGAACCCGGTGGCCCACTTCGTCGGGCAGTCCCCGGTCAAGGGTCAGGGTGGACATCACGCCGTGCCCATGACAGCCACGGACAGCAAAGGCCAGCAACGGCGCTATGTCGTGGCCGCCAACGAGTTGGCTTTCACCTGCGACATGGCGGCGTACCCGCGCATCTGGGACATCACCGACGAGGCACACCCCACAGTCGTCAGCGAACTCCACCTGCCGGCGAGCGACAACTGCTCCGGCAACCACTACAACAACGTCGACAACCGCGAGAACACGACGATGGCTTTGGTGGGCTGGATCGACGCCGGCTTCCGCGTCTTCGATGTGCGCGATCCGGTCCACCCCCGACCGCTCGCCTTCTTCAAACCGGGAAGCGGCTGCTACTCGATCGCCTATCTCGACGAGGCTCTTGGCTACATCTGGTTCGCCTGCGAAGGCGGGTTCTACGTCGCCGACCTCGCGCCCGCCGCCCGCGCCTCGATGGACCTCCCGAGCCGGCCCCCAAGCGCCCCGACCGGCTTGAGCTCGCAGGCCTGGTCTGTCCGATCCACCTTCGCCGCGGCCGCGCCGGCCTCGGGGCTGGGCCAGGCGGCGGTCGGGGTCGTCTGCTGGCTTCCAGCGACAAGCGCCCCGCGAACCATTTCCGGTCCGTAGATCCACACCCGGCTGACGCGGTTGACATAGTGGCAGTGGCATGTCACGTTTTGCGACCGTGACGCCCAACCGGCGCGTGTTGGCGCAGTGCAAGAAGTGCGTTCGAACATGACGGCCTTCTCGCTTGCGGGGAAGGTCGCTCTCATCACCGGCGGCGGACGAGGGATCGGCGCGGCCATCGCCCGGGCGTTCGCTGCCGCGGGCGCGGCGGTCGCCGTCACGGCTCGTACGCGGAGCGATCTCGAGGAGCTGGCCTGCGAGGTGGAAGCGGCGGGCGGCCGCGCACTTGCGCTTCCCGCCGACGTCAATGACGTCGCCCGGCTGCCCGAGTTGATCGATGCGACCGTGGCGGAGCTCGGTGCCCTGGACGTGCTCGTCAACAACGCGGGCGGCGAGGTTTCGCCATCGTTCCTCGACACCCGAGTAGAAGAGCTGGAAGCTGCGATGCACTTCAACGTCTCGGTGCCATTCGAGTTGTCTCGCCTCGCGGTGCCGCACTTGCTCGAGCGTCCGGGCGCATCGATCATCAACATGAGCTCGGTCGCGGTCGGGCGATCGGTACGCGGCAGCCTCGTACACCACACGTGCAAGGCGGCGTTGACCCAGCTGACCCGCTGCATGGCCGCGGATCTCGGCCCTCGCATCCGGGTGAACGCGATCCTTCCCGGCGCCATCGAGACTGACGCGCTACGCGGCTACTTCGAGAGCAAGGCGCCGGCGCTCCGCCAGACGCTGGAGGAGCGCACTCGTCTCAGGCGACTGGGTGCACCACAAGATGTGGCATACGCCGCCGTGTACCTCGCTTCGCCGGCCGCCGCGTGGATGACCGGCTCGCTGCTGGAGCTCGACGGCGGTCGCGTTGACGAGATCATGAAGACAACCGCTGATCTTTGATGACCTTTGAATGTGCGCTACAGCAACCGGCAGTAGTACCCAACTGGTACCGACTCGGGAGAATCCGACATGGCCATGACCACGTCTGACGTCTACTACGACATGTACGACCGTGAGATTTTCGCGTCCCCGTACGACGTCCTTCGTCGCCTGCGCGACGAGGCGCCCCTCTACTACAACGAGCAGTACGACTTCTTCGCGGTGAGCCGGTACGCGGACGTCGCACGAGTGCTCAACGAGCGAGACACCTTTCTTTCGGGGAAGGGCATGACGTACGACATCCTCAAGGCCTGCGTCGACATGGGTATGGAGATGCCCGAGGGCCTTTTCATCTGCGAGGACCCACCTCGTCACCCAATCCATCGCGGGCTCGTGTCCCGGCTCTTCACCCCGCGGGCGGTGAACGGCCTCGAGCCCCAGGTTCGCGATCTGTGCGTCGACGTGCTCGAACGAGTTACGGACGTCGCGAAGTTCGACTTCATGACCGAGGTTGCGAACCTGATCCCGATCCAGGTGATTGGCATGTTGCTGGGACTTCCGAAGTCGGACCAGGCGGAGCTCCACGCCGTGTTCCACCGGAACCTGCATGAGGACTCGTCTGATCCTGACACGCAGGCACTCGCAGGAATCGTGGAGTCGGCGGCCTGGTTCGACCGCTACCTCGATGAGCGCGCGCAGAAGCCGGCTGACGACGTGATGACCCAGTTGCTGCACATGGAGCTGACGGATGAGACGGGCGAGACTCGGACTCTACGGCGCGACGAGATCCTGACCTACCTCACACTGATCGCGTCGGCTGGTGCAGACACCACCGCGATGGCACTCGGCTGGGCGATGAAGGCACTCGGTGACCATCCAGATCAGCAGCTGTCGCTCAAGGAAGATCGCTCGGTCATGGCGAACGCGGTGGAGGAGATCATCCGCTACGAGGCCGTCTCGTACCACGCGGCCCGATGGGTTGCCCACGATGTCGAGATTCACGGCCAGATGGTTCCGGCCGGCAGCACCATGGTGGTGTTACCCCCGGCGGCGAACCGCGACGAGCGGCAGTTCCCGAACAGTGACGCGTTCGACATCCGGCGCGCGCAGGGTCAGAACTTTTCGTTCGGCTTTGGGCCCCACTTCTGTCTCGGCGCGTCCTTGGCCAGACTCGAGATGCGAGTCGCGATCGACGTCATTCTCGACGCGCTGCCGGCATGGAGCGTCGACGCGGAGAACTCGTCGTTGGTGTCAGGGATCAAGACGCGCGGCTGGGAGCACCTCGCGATCGAGACGTGAGCCTGACGCCGGAGAGCGACCAAGGCGTCCATCAGGCCGACCACTCGCGCATTCTCCGAAACCTCAACCAGTTGGCGCGGAGGCAGCCGCGAATGTGTTGGCAAGAAAGTCGCCGATGCGCTCGCGTGCTCGGTTGGCGAGCTCGATCGGGAACCACGTGAAGCCATGGATGCAGTCGGGGTACACCGCCAGCTCAGCATCGTTGCCGTAGGCCAGCCACCGTGCCGACATGAACAAGGAGTCGTCGAGAAGATGATCGGCCAGGCCCACAGTGAACAACGCTGGCGGCATACGACTCAGGTCGGCGAAGAGGGGAGAGATTGATGGAAGCCGCGCGTCCTCGATCGATACCCCGGGCAAGTAGGCACGTCGGACGACATCACGGAAGTCATCTTCGAGAACGTCTCCGAGCTCGGTCGGGCGTGTCCCGCGGCTCGAAGGTGTGCCGCTGAGATCGAAGACACCAAACACCAGGTTGGCGCCCGAGACACGATCGATGGCGCCGAGCTCATCGCGGATGCGCAACAGGGTGAGTGCCGAAAAATGGGCACCCGCCGACTCGCCGCCGATGGCGATGATGCCGGGCTCGTTGTCGAGGACCCAGCCGGCGACGTTGAGGCAGTCGTCTGAGCCTGCGGGAAACGGGTGCTCGGGTGCGAGTCGGTAGTCGACGGAGATCACCCGAACCCCGAGGCGCTTCGACAGGTCGTCGTTGTCTTCGTCGTTCATCTCTGGGCTGCCCCACATCATCCCGCCGCCGTGGATGTGAAGGTAGGTGCCGCGTCGTTGGTCGCCCGCGGGATCAAAGATCCGACAGCGAATCCCGGCGATCGTCTCGTCGCGGCCATCGGGCGCGTGCTGGACGAGGATCATCTCTCGCCCCTTGGACACCCGTGCGTCATGGTCGAGCCCGGCCAACTGCGCAGCGACGGCGTCGGCGGCCATCGCGGCGATGGCGCGGGCCTCCTCGCGCAGATCCTCGTACTCCTGCGGCCACCACGTCATGACGTCACCGCCTCCTCAGTCACCTCGTTGACCCGCTCCCTGCCGACCGCGGCGGACTACGTCGCGCGGCTGTAGGTGGGTCGCTGGTCTTTCCTGAGCGAGGGAACCGGGCTGAAGTACTTGCGCAGCGTCCGAGCGGGTCCGTCAGCCGGCACGTTGATACGTGCGTGATGCACCGCGAGGTTGTCCCACACGACGAGATCGCCATTGCGCCACTCGTGCTCCCACCTGTTCGCGGGGGCGTAGAGATGCTCGAAGAGCTCCAGCAGGAGGCTCTCGCTTGCGTCGGGTTCCAGTCCTACGACTTCCTGTGTCATCTGCTCGCAGATGTTCAGGAGTATCCGGCCTGTTCGCAGATGTTGGTGCGCGATTGGTGTGATGGTGGTCGGCGGCTGATCGAAGTTCGAGATGAGCACCTCGTCCTGATGATCTCCTCGCTGAACGAGGCCCGCGATGTGCAACGCGTCGAGTCCTTCGATGCGATCGCGGAGGTGCGGCGGCAGGGTCTTCAATGCGTGCACCGCGCTGGCGAAGATCGTGGGCGTGACCGGAGGTTCCACATCGACGGCGCACAGTGACAAGACGCGGGGCGGGTCGTTCGACCACATCGCATCGGAATGGAACGGCAGGCGCCCGAACGGCGCAGCGGCGCCGTCTCTCCGGTTGGAGATGTAGAAGGTGTCGTCCGGGGTTTTGTCGTGGCCCTGAGGCAGCCCGGACTCGTTGCCGATCAGGATCTCCGACAGCTGCACCTGGAACGCGTGGTCCGGGAACAGACCACGGAACAGAAGGAGACAGCGGTCGTCGAAGGCGCTCCGCAGGACTGGCCAAACCTCTTCGTCGAGCGCCTCGGGGGTTTCGAGGCCAACGACCTCCGCGCCGAACGTCGCGTCGAGGTCGCGAACTTCGAGTCTGCCCATTGCTGTCCCCTTGTTGCGGTTACCCGATCATGACAGTCGAGTGTCAGCTTAGTGCTGCAGTACTTCTGCGTCTCAGGGCTGAGTACACGCTGGTTCGGTCTGAGACTTGAGTCTCAACTGAGACTACAGTATCATCCGGACGTGCTTCCGGCGACACAAGTGGTGGCTTCCGAGACGAGTGAGCCGGAGCGGCTGCGGTCCCGAAAGAAGGAGCGGACGCGCGTCGCGATCGAAGACGCCGCGCTCGACCTGTTCGCACAGCAGGGTTATGAGGACACGACGGTCGAGCAGATCGCCGCTCGTGCCGAAGTCTCGAAGGCAACGTTCTTCCGCTACTTCGCGGCGAAGGGCGACGTGATCTTCGGTGCGGACGACGATCGCCATTCGGACTTTCAGCGCGCGATCATCGAGCGACCCGGTTCTGAGGATTTGTTGACGGCGGTACGCGCGGCCATGCGCGAGCAATGGCTCCCGACCGTCGACCCGCAGCGGACAGCGCGACAGACGCGCGCGGCGCGTACATCACCATTGCTGCGGGGGTTGAGCTTTGACCTCAGCGCGCGATGGCAGATGGACGTCAGCGAGGCGCTCGCTCGACGGCAAGGGATCGACGTTCCCGATCGGCGGTGCCGGCTCGTGGCCTGGATGGCCTTTGCCGTGCTCAGCAATGCCGTCAACCTCTGGGTCGACGCGAGCTGCGCAGGTGATCTGGCTGCCGCGATCGACGAGGGGTTCGATCTGCTGGCCGACGTGCGCGGTGAATCTCAATCTCGAGCGAAGAGGAGGACGCGATGACCGACGCCACGACCGACGTTCGAACAGTTCCCCAACTGCCCTTCGAACGGTCCGACGCGCTTCATACGTCACCCAAGTTCCGCGAGCTTCGTGAACAGGGTCCAGTGGTGCGCGTCACCACCCCGACCGGCGATCCGGCGTGGCTCGTTGTTGCCTACAAGGAAGCCCGCGAGGCATTCGCTGACCGCCGCCTCGGCTACTTCGTTCACCACGATCCAAAAAACGCGTCCACGATCTCCGATGCCGCCGTGCACTCGGCACCGATGGGCGGCGAGGCCTTCGACCGCGACATGGCACGGCTGCGCAGGCTGCTCGTGCCCGGGTTCACGCCGAAGCGAATGCGCCTCCTCGTCGACTGGATCCGGCAGCTCGCCGATGCCTGCCTCGACGACATGCAGGCTGCCCACGACTCACATCCCGACAGGCCGGTGAACTTCCATGACCTGCTCGGCTGGCGGTTACCGGTGTTGGTGATCAGCGCCATGCTGGGCGTACCCGACGAGGATCGCGACCACGTCATCGATCTGTCGGATCGGATGGGCGATGTACACGGCGGCGATGACGCGAAGGCAGCGAACGCGGAGCTTCGCGAGTACATGCGCGGTCTCATCGAGACGAAGCGCAAGAGCCTCGGTCACGACGTCATCTCGGACATGATCGCTGCGGAGCAGGAAGATCCGGCCTTCTTCGAGGATCGGCCGATCGAGTACTACGCCGCCGGACTCGTCTTCCCAGGACATGAGACGACGGTGGCTCGTCTGGACTTCGGCGTGCTGTATCTCCTTGCCGAACCGAGTCGCAAGGAATGGCTCATGGCCGACCCAGAATCTCGGATCGACTCGACCGTCGAGGAGATCTTGAGGATGACGTCAGCGCACAACGTGGGACTTCTGCGGTGGGCCCTCGAGGACGTAGAGATGGGCGGCGTCACCGTGAAGAGAGGGGAGCTCGTCATCATCTCCGAGTCGGCGGCCAACCGCGATCCTGCGGTGTTCCCGAATCCGGACGAGTTCGACGGATTGCGCGACGACGCACCCCACCTCGCGTTCGGACACGGTCCGCATGTGTGCCTCGGCCAGAGTTTGGCGAGGACGGAGCTGCGGATCGCGCTCCCTTCACTGTTCCGCCGCTTTCCGGACTTACGTCTTGCCGGCGACGTCGGCGACTTTCAGATTCGTAGCGATCGTACCGGCGGCGGCGTCGACAACGTGCCCGTCACATGGTGAGTGCAAAGGAGGAATCGCGTTGACGCTGCAAGTCACTCCACTCGGATCGGCATTCGGCGCCGAGGTCAGAGGCTTCGATGCGACCAGACCGCCAGACGAGGACGCGAAACGAGAGTTGTGTGA
>Ga0299913_10006659_pt1 | contig 10025 bp, 9 predicted proteins | sample RVTome_9_FD_201360 | JGI IMG/M metagenome (GOLD analysis project Ga0299913, IMG submission 201360) | Soil microbial communities from uranium-contaminated site in the Upper Colorado River Basin, Wyoming, United States - RVT155D38 (version 2) ... | reverse complement strand
GCGCGAAACCCTCGCCGCCTTGCGGGCGTCCGGCCCGGCGTTCCACCAGGATCTGGCGGCGCGGACCGGTCTCTTGCCGGCCCAAGCCGAGCGCGGTCTCGGTGAGCTCGCCTCATGGGGAGCGGTGACCGCGGACGGGATGGCCGGCCTGCGGGCGCTGATCCTCTCCGAGAACGAGCGGGGCGGGCGCCGCCCGCGCGTCCGCGCCGGGCGCCGGCCGCGCTTCACCGACGACACGCTGGCGGGCCGGTGGGCGCTCCTGCGCGAGGGGTCGGTCCGGCTCGGCGACCGCGACCTGGCGGTCGAGCGCTGGGCGCGTCAGCTCCTGGCGCGGTATGGCGTGGTGGTGCGGCGGTTGCTCGAGCGCGAGCCCCCGCTCGCCCCGTGGCGCGAGGTGGTTCGCGTGCTGCGACGGCTCGAGATGCGGGGCGAGGTGCGGGGCGGGCGGTTCCTGCAGGGCGCGTCGGGGGAGCAGTTCGCGCTCCCCCAGGCGGTCGAGGCGCTGCGCTCCGTGCGCCGCCGGGAGCCCGACGGCTCCCTGCTCGCCGTCGGCGCGGGCGACCCCCTCAACCTGTCCGGTGTGATCACGCCCGGCGAGCGGATTCCCGCGATCCCCACCAACGTCGTCCTCTATCGCGACGGCGTTCCGGTCGCCGCCCGGATCGGGCGCGAGCGGCGCATGCTGCGGGACGAGACATCACGCGACGAGTTGCGGCGGATCGAGACCGCGCTGGTGGGGCCCGCCGGCGCGCGCAGCGCCTAGCGGACCCCGTTACCGCTCGGCGCCGGTTTCCCCCGACCACCGGAACGTCGACAGGATCAGCGATTGGACGTGGCGCTGGATCCCGTCGAGCGGACTCTCCGGCTCCTCCTCCAGGCGCAGCTCGACGACCTGTCCCTCGCGCTCCAGCCAGTAGCTCGTGGGTCCCGTCTCTCGGGGGCCAGCCCCGGTCCGCACCGCGGGCTCGCCCGCGAGCGGGATCGTCACGGGCTCCATGATCCCCGCCTCGCCTCGCTCGCCGACGCGCGCCGCGACCCACTCCTCGAGATCGAGCGTGTCCGGCTTCTCGTAGGTGGCCACGTCCACGCGATAGGCGGGCGGTCCGGCCTGGAGAGCGCCGCCTTCGCCTTCCTGCAGAAACCCCGGTCCGGCGAGGATCGCACCCCAGCGTGCGGGGGGATCCACCTCCCGGGGGACGATGTCCGCGTCTTCGGGCACGAGCAGGGTGAAGCCGTCCGCGCGCCACACCGCGAGCCCTTCGGTCAGGGGCCGGGTATCGGGCGCGGCGGGCGGCGCGACCGCCTCCTCGCCGTCCGGCTCGACGCCCGCCGACGGCTGGCCGCGGTCGCAGGCGGGCGCGAGGAGCGCGGCCGCGAACAGGATCGCGCCGCGGCGCATCGGCAGGGACGTCCGCATGGCCGCTAACCTATCGGCCCGGCCAGCCCGCGTCGAACAGTCCCAGCTGCCCGCCCTTGGGCGGCCGGCGGAACGCCGCGGTCGAAAGCTCGATGTCGGTCGCGTTCAGCCCGTGGCGGCGGCACGCGACCTCGAACACCTGCCGCACCTGCTCGGCGAAGGGACCCTCGCCTCGCATGCGCGCGCCATAGCGCGGGTCGTAGAGGACGCCGCCGCGCAGATCGCGCAGGCGGTTCAGCACCTTCTCCCTGCGGTCCGGGAAGTGCCGCGCCAGCCAGTCCGCGAACAGCTCCTTCACCGCGTGCGGCAGCCGGAGCATGATCCACGCTGCGCGCACCGCGCCGGCCTCCGCCGCGCGCTCGAGGATCTCCGGCATCTCGTGATCGGTGAGCCCCGGGATGACGGGCGCGACGTTGACGCCGGTGGGGATTCCCGCCTCCGACAGCCGGCGAATCGCCGCGATCCGGTTCTCGGGCAGCGCAGTGCGCGGCTCCATCACGCGCTTGAGATCCTTGCTCAGCGTAGTGATCGACAGGTTGACCGCCGCGGCCCCGTGCGCGGCGAGCTCGGCCAGCAGATCGATGTCGCGTGTGACGAGATCGCTCTTGGTGATGATCGCGACCGGGTTCCGGAACTCCGCCAGCACCTCGAGGCAACCGCGCGTGATCCCCAGCCTGCGCTCGACCGGCTGATAGGGGTCGGTCACGCCGCTCATGACCAGCACCTTGGGCGTCCATGCCCGCGCGGCCAGCTCCTTCCGCAACAGCGCCGGAGCGTCCTCCTTCACGAAGATCTTCGTTTCGAAGTCCAGCCCGGGAGAGAGGTCGAGGTATTCGTGGAACGGGCGAGCGTAGCAATTGTGGCTCACGACCCCATTTGCAATGAAGTCTTCGGTCCCCGTCGTGATGTCATAGAGCCGCATCTTCCCGAGCGGCTCGATCGACACAACACGCAGATCCGCGCCGCTCTTCAACGCTTGTCCTTCGAAGTTCGCTTTCCTGCGAATGGCCGGGTCGACCATATGGAAGAATCGGAGGTGTTCTTTGAGCCCACCCCGAAGACGAACCACTTGCAATGGACGTCTCCCTTTCACCATGGGACGCTTCTCCACGACGACATTGAATCCGAAAGAAGAAAATGACCTTACCGTTTCACGGAGTATCGTAGGATCCGTATTGGGAACCCTGAGGACACCACCGCTAAAGCTGCCCTCCGCGTCGAAAATTCCGGCCAGAAATCCCTCTCTCCATGTCGCGGAAGGAGTGCGAGGCCATTGCACGAGGCCCTGTACCCTAGAAAAGTCCTCTTTCGAAGAGCAGGCGATCGCCTGGATCTCCTTCCTCGTCCCATTCGCCTCTTGAAATCGGGATTTCCGAGTAAGGACGCCGAAGTCTTGAAGAAAAAGGGCCGTTCTTGAAAGCGCCGTTTCGTCGATCAAAGCGAGCCTGAATCGGTGGGATCGTCTGATGTGGCCTGTTTCAGTTCGACGCTCGTAGCGTTTCAGAAAGGCATCACCACGGATCATGCCGCACAGATATCCCACCTTGTACTCATCAAGCCGCGGCAATTGAATCTCGAAGTGTCCCGTTCCAAGAAGCCTGTCATTGAGAGTCAAATGAGGCCGTTGTCCAGGACCGCCCATCCTCCCTGTCACAAACTTCCAGCCACGCCATGTGAGGAACCGGTGGTCGCCGCTCGCTATCAGCTCGGTTCCATCGCGCAGCGTGATGCGGTGCGCAGGCTTGATCGTCTCCCAATGAGCGAGTACCCGAGCTTTGACGTAACGCCTGAACCATCCTTTGCGGGCGGTGCCATAGATCTCCTCTCCGACCTTGACGTCTGCGAGCTGGCGCGTTGTCCCATCTCCCATGAGTATCGGGGTCTCACCCCAAATGCAGTAGACACAACCATGCTCGCAGCCTCTGTACGGATTCACGCTCGCCTCGAAGCCGACGTCCGGGCTATCGTTGGTCGCGATAATCGTGCGGGTGGGGTCGCGGTAGAAACGGGTCCGCGGCGCCGGATCCTCGGCGTCCACCCACTTCTCGCGCTCGACCTCGATCTCGTGGAACCGGTTCTTCGGGTTGGAGGCGGCGCCGCGCCCCTGGATCGTGAGATTGCCCATGCGGTTCCTCTTCGCCGGAGTTCGGGATGGGCCCTACAGTTTCGGGTATTATTCGGGTTTCGTCAAGCCCCCGAAACTGCGATCCGGGTGAGGGGTATATTCCACCCATGAGCGACTCCCAGACCCCCTTGCCCACCCTTCGCACGGAGCGTCTGACGCTGGTCGCGCTGACGCCAGCGGCGTACACCGCCTGGGCGGCGGGCGACGCCGATGCGCTCTCCGCCGCGACGGGGATCGCCTTCCCCCATGCCGGAGCGCCCCCGCTACTGGCGGAGGACCTGCCCAAGATCCGCGACCTCGTGCTCGCGCGCTGGGAGCCGGATGCAATCGGGTGGTGGGGGTGGCTCGCCACGCTGACGGCGACAGGCGAGCCGGTGGGATCGGTCGGGTTCGCCGGCCGCCCGGACGACGGCGTAGCCACGATCGGCTACTCGGTCTACGAGCGCCATCAGGGCCTGGGCTACGGCTCCGAGGCCACCGCGGCCGCAGTCGGCTGGGCGCTCTCGCACGAAGGGGTGGACGGAGTCCGCGCCACCATCCCGGACTGGAACGCGCCCTCGTTGCGGCTCGCCGAGAAGATCGGGTTCGTTATGACCGGCACCGCGCAGGACCCGGAGGTCGGCGAGGTGCTGGTGTACGAGATCGGCCGTCCCTAGCTACTCCGCGGCGCGGCCCGGCAGCCCGGCCGCGGATAATCCCGCAGCGATCGGGTCGAAGTGAACGCGCTCGCCGCGGAACAGCGCCAGCTCCGGATCCCAGGGAAAGAAGATCACCACCTGGAAGTCGACTTGGCGTCCGGAGGCGTCGTACTCGAGCCAGTCGCCTTCGTGGGTGCCGGTGAGCCGCGCCTCCTCGCACACCCCCTGCGGCCCGATCACGATGTCCCGCAGCTCGAAGTGCACGTCCGGGAAGGCGCCCAACAGGGCCCGGTAGAATCCGCGCGCGCCGTCGTGGCCTTCCCAGCGGTGGCCGGTCGGAACTACCTCGTACACGCAGTCGGGCGTCAGCGTGGCGATCAGCCCTTCCAGGTCGCGTCCGTCCTCGGCCAGCGAGTGCGCCTTCCACAGCTCGCACACGGCGTCATAGTCCTCGGGACGGAATTCGCGCCGCAGCTTCTCACGGACATCCTCGGTCACCGCTCGTGCTCCTCTGCGAAGGTTGCGCGCTGCTCCATCGTCCCGATCATGACGAGCTGCCCGCCGGCCTCGAGCCGCGTTTCGGGCGGCGGGTTGGCGATCATCCCGTCCGCTGAATCGATGGCCACGACGTTGAGCCCGGTGCGCGTGCCGATCCCGCTCTCCGACAGCGTCTTCCCGTACAGGGATGGCGGCATGTCCACGCGAAAGAGATCCGTGCCCTCTCCGATCACGACGAGCTCGCGCCCGTCGAGCAGGGCGAAGATCGCCTGCGCACCGAGCGTCGCATAGCTGAGAACGAAGTCCGCTCCGGCCCGATACAGGGCTTCGACGTTCTGCTCCTCGGTGACCCGGCTGACGATTCTCAGGTCGGGGTTCAGGCGGCGACAATACACCGCCAGGTAGGCGTTCATCGCGTCGTCGTTGGTGGTCAGCACGACCGACGGCGCGTCGCCGAGACCGGCGCGGTCGAGAACCGTTCGATCGGCCGCGTCGCCGATGACGAGGCGATTGGTCATCGCCTCCAGGGCCGGCGCCAGCGTCGGCTCGCGCTCGACCATGTGCACCGCGACATCCCGCTTCCGCAGCGCTTTCGCCGTGGAGCGACCTACCATCCCGCCGCCGATGACGACGACCGGATTGAAATTCGCCTGATGAATCACGAGCAGGCTCTCCAGATCTGTCAGCTGGTCCCGTGTACCGACTACAACCGGAACCGAGTAGTCCGTCAGCACGAGATCCGGCCGCGACGACTCGAGCCGGCCCCGGCGCCACACACCCACGACGTTGAGACCGGTGATCTCCCGCAGCTGGGTCTCGCGAAGGGTGCGGCCGGCGAGCGGCGTCCCGTGCACGGTGAACTCGGCGATCGCCTGATCCTGAAACGTGCCTACGACGTGCGCGCGAGCGATCCCGGTGTCGACCCGCGCCGCCAGCTGATCTCCCAGCTGACCCTTCAGGTGCAGCACCTCGTCGCACCCGCTGAGCGACAGAATGTCCACGGCATCCGGATGCTCGGCGATCGCCACCAGCATCACGTCGGACACTTCGCGCAGCGCCAGCGCCAGGCTGGCGTCGGCGGGGTCGTCCCGGTTGGCCACCACAAGCCGGGCGCGGTCGGCGCGAAGCAAGCGCCAGGTCTCGGGCCTCCCCGGCTGGCCGGTGACCGCCGGCACGCTTTCGTCGATCAGGTCGATGGCCGCCCGTGGGTCGGGCTCGAGCGCGAACCACGGAATCCCGCGCAGCTGGAGCTTGCGGCCGAGGCCCTTCGCCACCGAGTCGTAGGCCGCGATCACGACGTGGCCTTCCAGGTCGGCGGGCAGGCTGCGCGGCGCGCGGGTGCGCAGCCGGGCCTCGAGCCAGGGCGCGTAGAAAAAGCTGATGAAGGCGAAGGGGAGCACGATCAGCAGCAGCACGATCCCGCTGAGGAGGACGACCACGCTGAACGCCCGGCCGATGTCGCTGGTGAACGTGATGTCGCCGAACCCCAGTGTGCTCATCACCGTCAACGTCCAGTACAGGCCGGTGAGCCAGGAGTGGCGCTGGCCTTCCACCGTCCACATGATCCAGTGGAACAGGATCGCATAGAGCAGGATGACGGCACCCAGGAAGGCGAGATACATCGCCAGCGCCCGGAGGTTGCGGCGCGAGTCCCCTCCCTGGAGAATGAATGCGAACTGTGCGGGCAGGAATTTCACGCCAGGAGGATGACGATGAAGCACTGGCTGATCAAGTCCGAGCCGGGCACGTACTCGATCCAGGACCTGGAGCGGGACGGAACGACGGAGTGGTCGGGAGTCCGGAACTACAAGGCGCGGAGCTACATGCGGGACGAGATGCAGCCCGGCGACGGGCTGCTCTTCTATCACTCCAGCACCGACATCCTCGGCGTGTACGGGATCGCCGAGGTCGCCTCCCCCGCCCATCCCGACTCGACCCAATTCGACGCGGGGAGTCACTACCACGATCCCGAATCCGACCCCGAAGACCCGCGCTGGTGGTGCGTCGACGTCCGGCACGTGGAGACGTTCGCGGCGCCGGTGACCCGTGAGGCCCTGAAGGCGACCCCCGGCCTGGAAGGCATGGGGGTCCTCAAGCGCGGCATGCGGCTCTCGGTGATCCGCGTCACCCCCGAGGAGTTCGAGATCGTGCGGCGTCTCGGCGAGCGCGCCGGCGACTACGACCGCTGATTCTCGGCTTGCCGCGCCGCAGGGCGCCTCCTAGACTGCGATCGTCGTAGCGTGGGGCCGAACCCTTTTTCCAGGGAGGTGAGCGATGAAGTGGATCTCAGGGATGACGACGGGTTGCGGGCTCGCCGCTGCGCTGCTGCTCCTGCCGTCGGCCGTTCGGGGCCAGCAGGCAACGGCGGAGGCCGCCGAGGAGCCCACGGCGATCGCCATGCAGACCGCCGGCGAAGACGCCGATCGCGAGGCGCTGCGCCGGTTCATCGCCCGCGAGGATGTCCAGCGCGTCGCACGGGTGGCCGACCTTAATCTCGAGCATGCATCAGCGGGAATCCTGGCCCTCGAAGGCGAACAGCTTTCCCGCGCCGCAAATCAGGCGCGCGCGGCCGAGAGCCGGCTGGGCGCCGCCGATGTGATCTCGATCCAGGCGACCACGCTGATCATTATCCTGCTGGTCATCCTGCTGATCATCGTCATCGCGTCCTAATCGGGCGCCTTGGCCGGGGGCCGCTGCATCGTGGCGGCCTCCGTCGCCTCGCGGCCGGTGGCTCCATGTCGCTCCGATCGATCGCCTGCCTGGCAGCCCTCGTGGGCGCCTGTGGACCCGAGCCCCCGGGCGGGACCGTCATAACCTTCCCCGGCAGCGCGGTGGGGAAGGAGCGCGAGCTGCTCGCCCGTCAAGTCGAGCGGTTCGAGCGCGCCCATCCCGGGATCCAGGTCGACCTCCAGCCCACGCCGGACGACGCGACCCAGCGTCACCAGATCTACGTCCAGCGGCTGAACGCCCGGGATGACGATCCCGACGTCCTCCAGCTCGACGTCGTGTGGACCCCCGAGTTCGCCGCCGCGGGATGGATTCTCCCGCTCGATCGCCCCGGTCTGGACCCCGCCGAGTTCTTCCCGGCCACGATCGAGGCGAACACGTGGAATGACAGCCTGTACGCGATCCCCTGGTTCGTCGACGTGGGGATGCTGTACTGGCGGACCGACCTCCTGGAGCGGGCGCCCGAATCCATGGAGGAGCTCGTCGCGGCCGGGATCGCCGCCATGCGCGGCCCCGCGGCTGTCCCCCGCGGCATCGTCTGGCAGGGTGCGCGCTACGAGGGGCTGGTGACCGTGTTTCTCGAGTACCTGGGCGGGTTCGGTGGTCGCATCCTGACGCCTGCCGGCGACGTCGTCGTCGACTCCCCCGAGGCCGTGCGGGCGCTCGAGTTCATGCGGGACGAGATCCGGCGCTGGGAGATCGCGCCGGAGGCCGTCCTGACGTGGCACGAGGAGGAAACGCGGTTCGCGTTCCAGAACGGCACGAGCGGGATGATGCGGAACTGGCCGTACGCCTGGACCCTGCTCTCCGCGCCGGAGTCCCGGGTGGCGGGCCGGTTCGCGGTGGCGCCGATGCCGGCCGCTCCCGGCGGCCGACCGACCGCGACCCTGGGCGGCTCGCAGCTCGCGGTGAGCGCGCACAGCGACGTCCCCGACCAGGCCCGCGAGCTGATCGATTTCCTCGCCGCCCCGGAGCGGATGCTCGAGCGCGCCACGGTCATCGGCCAGCTCCCCGCCCGCCCGGCTCTCTACGAGGACCCCCGGCTCGACGCCGCGCTGCCGATGCCGGGGGCCTCCGCCCGCGCGGTGATCGACGCCGCCACCCCGCGCCCGGTGACCCCGATCTGGACCCAGCTCTCCGAGATCCTCCAGATCCGCCTCCACCGGGCCCTGGTCGGCCAGGTCGCGCCGGAGGCGGCGCTGCAAGACGCCGCGGAACAGATGCGCCGGGTCATCGAGGAGACCGGCGTGCGACGCCTCCGCGGAGGCGCGAGATGAGCCGCCGGCCCGGCGGGGCCCTCGCGGAGGAGCGCCGGCTGGCCCGGCTCCTCGTGGCGCCCGCGCTCGGCGTCGTCCTCCTGATCGCGCTCTTCCCGCTCGCCTGGACGGCCTGGGAATCCCTGCATCTCCACGACCTCCGGATGCCGTGGCGCGGCCGGCCGTTCATCGGCCTCGCGAACTATGCGGCGATCCTCGGCGATCCGCGGTTCTGGTCGGCGATGGCCCACACCGCGTTCTTCACCGCGACCTCGGTCGCGCTCGAGCTCGCGCTCGGACTCACGCTGGCGCTGGCGATGAATCGCGCCTTCCGCGGCCGCGGGCTCGTGCGCGCCGCCGTCCTCGTCCCGTGGGCGATTCCCACCGTCGTGTCCGCGCTTCTCTGGCGGTTCCTGTTCGACGCCGAAGCCGGCCTCGCGAACGCCGTCCTCATGTCGGTCGGCGCCCTCGACGAGCCGATCGTCTGGTTCGTCCGCGCCACGACCGCCTGGGTGCCGATTGTCCTGGCGGACGTCTGGAAGACGACGCCCTTCGTGGCGCTCCTGCTGCTCGCCGGTCTCCAGGGGATCGACGAGACGCTCCACGAGGCCGCCGCGGTCGACGGGGCGGGCGCCTGGCGGCGCCTCCGTCACGTCACGCTGCCGCTTCTCAAACCCGCGGTCCTCGTGGTCCTGATCTTTCGCACGCTGGACGCGTTCCGGGTCTTCGATCTGATCTACGTGCTGACCGGCGGCGGCCCCGGAACCTCCACCGAGCCGATCTCCCTCTACGCCTTCAACGCCCTGCTCCAGAACCTCCGGTTCGGCTACGGCTCGGCGCTCTCGATCACGGTCTTCGTCGTCACCTTCGGGATCTCTCTCCTCTATATCCGGGGTCTCGGCGCGGAGCTGGGGGACGAATGAAGCTCCGGGGCCTCGCCCGCGCCGCGTCAACCGCCCTGCTCGGCGCCCTGGTCGTGGCGATCGTGATACCGCTCGGCTGGATGCTCGTGGCCTCGCTGACGCCGGAGGCGGCGCTCTTCCGCGAGCCGTCGCTCCTGCCCTCCGGGATCGTGCTCGACCACTACCGCGCGCTCTTCGAGCGCCGCGACTTCTGGGTCCCGATCAGGAACTCGCTGGTCGTCGCCGGCGCGACGACCACGCTCTGCCTCGCGGCCGGGTCGCTCTGCGCGTACGCGCTCGCCCGGCTCCGCTTCCGCGGCAAGCGCGCGATCCTGGGCCTCGTCCTCGCGGTCACGATGTTCCCCCAGATCTCGATCGTGAGCCCGCTCTACCTGCTCCTCCGCGCGGTCGGCCTGATCGACACCTACCCAGGGCTCATCCTCCCGTACCTCACGTTCGCGA
>Ga0299913_10006658_pt1 | contig 10025 bp, 14 predicted proteins | sample RVTome_9_FD_201360 | JGI IMG/M metagenome (GOLD analysis project Ga0299913, IMG submission 201360) | Soil microbial communities from uranium-contaminated site in the Upper Colorado River Basin, Wyoming, United States - RVT155D38 (version 2) ... | reverse complement strand
TGTCCTCCTCGCGGGGACCGAAGAAGTACAGCCTCGGCCGGAATGGCAGGACCGCCATGAGCACGAAGGGGTCCAGCCAGTTCAGGTGGTTGAAGCAGTACACCGCAGGCCCGCTCGGCAACCGCTCACGATCGCGCAGCTCGAACCGCAGGAACGCCCGCATGATGACCCACACGACGCCACGCACGAGCCAGTAGCGCAGTACCCGGCGGACGGGGTGGACGTCGGCGCCGGGCAGCGTGGCATCCGCTACGTTCGGCGACGTCCGCTCCACGGTCAGGACCGGTCGCCCGGCGCCGACAGGGCCGGCGCTGGCTGAAGCGACGGGATCGGACGGCCGTCGATGGCCGCGAGGATGTCGCGGGCGAAGTCCGTGACACGCCCGGCCTCGGCGTCGACGGCCCGCAGCGGCTGGCCCTCGACCTGGAAGCTGGCCAGGGTGTGCCCGCCCTGGGTCTCCACGCTCAGCTCGCCGACCTGGACCCGGCTCCAGCGAGCAAGCTTGCCGGCGGCCCGCGGCCCCTCCTGCGGGACGTTGACCCGGACGTGCACCACGGCAAGTCCGCCTTCGCCGATCGCGAGGATGACGTAGCGGGCGGTCGGGTCGTCACCCCAGGCGACCCAGCATGGGGGGTCCGCCTCTGCACCGAGGCCCGCGAGGACAGGTTGGACGGCTGCCATCACCTTGCCGCCGACCGAGCTCGCGTGCGGTGCGACGGTCCGCCACTCGCTCAACCGCATCCAGACACCCCTCCACCCCGGCCGGACGTCCCGGTTCCGGGGTGGAGGCTAGCACACGGCCGTCGCGCGGCCGTCGCGATCGTTGGAAGCGACGCCCCGGGTCAAGCCTCGACTTCGCGGCGATTGAAGATCCGCAGCGCGGCGAGGATCAGCACCTCGACGAGCGTCCAGCCGATCAGTGCAACGACCGCCGCAATGTCGAGCACCGAGCCCTCGTCGCCGCTCACGGCGTCGAGCTGGAACATGCCGCGGAAGGGCTCGACGAAGCCGTCGGTGACGCCCAGGATGAACGCCACGACCTCGTTGCCCGGGTTCGCGATCAGAAGCAACAGGATGATCCGCAGGACGAGCAGCGCCTGCAGCACGCCGAAGGCAAACGTCACGACGCGCGCCGCGACCGACACGGGCCCCGGCCCGGCGGGTTCGACATGGCGCTCACTGACCCTTCGCGTCGCGGCATCGCGCGGCACGTAGGGGTCCTCGGTGTGCGTCTCCGTCGTCGTCCGTCGTTCGTATTCGGTCATGATCGCCCTCCTCGGCTTCCGGCACATCCTCCGGGTGCGGCTCTCCAGAACGCGACCGGCCACGCTCGCGGGCCATTGCATCGATGTGACGTTCAGCCCGTGCGTCCACCGGCCGAGCGTGTAGTCTCGGACCGAAACGCGTCCGCACGAGAACGCAGGGGCCCAGTCGACATGCGCATCAACCGACGATTCCTCACGTGGGGGTTCTTCTTCGTCCTGGTCGGGGCGATTCCCCTCGCGGTCCGCGCCGGATGGATCGGCGCCGACCAGGTCGGCGCGTGGTGGAACCTGTGGCCACTGGTCATCGTGGGCATCGGCGTGGGCCTCGTTCTCAGCCGGACGCCGTTCGAAGTCCTGGGTGGCCTCCTCGTAGCCGGCGTCTTCGGCCTGATGGTCGGCGCCTTTCTCGCGGTCGGCGGGCAGGGCTTCCCCGGGGTCGTCTGCGGTGGCGCGCCGAGCACGAACCAGCTGGACAGCCGATCCGGGGCGTTCGACGGACCGGCGGCGGTCGACATCGAGTTCAACTGCGGGACGATCATCCTGACCGCCGCCCCGGGCAGCGACTGGTCGTTCGATGGGCGTGGCGACGAGGATCGCGCACCGACCATCAGCGCCGATGGCGATTCGCTGCGAATCCGCTCGCCCGAACGCGGCGTTTCGTTCCCGTTCAACGGCACGCGCGACGACTGGGAGGTCGGGATCCCGACAGACGCACCCGTCGCGCTCGCCCTGCAGCTCAATGCCGGCGAGGCAATGGTCGAACCCGGAGCCGCCAGCCTGCGGGACGTGAACGTCCAGGTGAACTTCGGCACGGTCCGGCTCGATCTGGCAGCGGCGGCCGCGCTCGGATCGGTCGACGTGCAGAACAACTTCGGATCGACCGACGTGTCACTCCCCAACGTCTCGACGGCCGGGGACATCCAGCTCAACTTCGGGACGATCCGGCTGTGCACGCCACCGGACGCCGGCCTGCGAATCCGGACCGGCGACAATCCATTCAGCTCCAACGACTTCGGCGGGAAGGGGCTGGAACGTACCGGCAACACGTGGGAGACACCTGGCTACGGGTCGGCCGCGGTCAGGATCGACCTCGACGTCGAATCGAACTTCGGGACGATCTCGCTCAATCCGGGAGGTGGCTGCGATGGCTGACCGGCTCTATCGATCACGCTCCGACCGCGTCATTTCGGGCGTCGCCGGCGGGCTTGCCGAGCGGCTCGAGCTGGACCCGTCGCTCGTCCGCGTTGTATGGGTGGTCCTCGCGGTGGTCAGCAGCGGCCTGTTCGCGCTCGTCTACCTCGTGATGATGGTCGTCGTGCCCGAGGCGCCGTTCGACCAGACGATCCGCGGCGGGACCGGCGAGGATCCGTGGTCGAGCCCGGCCGCGACCGGCGTCCGTGCCACGCCCCGGAGCGACGCGGAGGCCGGGACACCCTCGACGCCGCCCGCGGCGACCGGGATCGCCGACACCGGAACAGAGGACACGGCGAGGTTCGCAACCGGCGAGACTCCGGGCCAGCGGGCGAGCTGGCTCGGACCCGACGGCCGCCGGGTCGAGGCCGGCGCACAGCCAGCCTGGCAGCCGCCGAAGCACCGCAACGATCCCGGCGCTGGTGTCGTCCTCGGGGTGATCCTCATCCTCATCGGCGCGTTCTTCCTGCTCCGCCAGTACGCGCCGGAGGTCGATCTCGGCATGACCTGGCCGCTCCTCGCCGTGGGCGCGGGCATCGTCCTGCTGGTGCTCGCGCTCGTTCCCGGTCGATCGCGAACCTGACGGCAACCCGGAACGCCCGGCGACGCGCTGCGAGCGCCCGCTAGGATGACCATCGTGGACGGCTCGGACGCGCCCCAGGTCGCGGTGTTCGCCGGCGGCGGCCTCGTGGCCGGGCTGGTTCTGCTCGTTCGGGGCTTCTCCGGCTATCGCATGGCCATCCGGATCAGTGACACGTCGACGTCGCGCATCGCGTCGATTGCGGCCGGCGAGGTGCGCGTGACCGGGATCGTGGAGCCGGCCGAGGTCCTCCTCGTGTCGAGCCTGCAGAGTGTTCCATGCGTCTACTTCCGCGCCGCGATCCGCGAGAGCCGGGCGGACGACGGTGACGATGCGGTGCTGGCGGAGGAACACGCCGTCGGATTCCGCATCCGGGACGAGAGTGGCGAACTGCGGATTTTCCCGCGACGGGCGCGCTGGGACGTGCCGCTTCGGTTCGACGACCGCTCGAGCGCGCTCGACGGCGAGCCGGCGGGTCTCCGGCCCCGGACGGGGTCGCTGCACACGCTCGCCGATCCCGATCGTGAGACGCAGGTCGCGCAGCTGCTCGGGCTCGATCGTGCGAGCGGTGGCGCGCCGTTCACGAGCGGGCTCGGCGGAACGCTCCCCGGGGTGGGCTTGTTCCACGGCACGGGGAGTCGTCAGCGCCGCTACAGCGAGGCGCGCGTCGAACCTGGGGACACGATCACGGTCATTGGTCGCGCGCTCCCGTTCGGAGACCTGTCGGATCCGACCGAAGCCGACCTGGACGATGGCGAGGTCCTTGGCGCGGACGATCCCGAAGTTGCGGCGAGCATCGCCCACGCGCGTGCCGCCGGCACGTTGCTCGACGACCCCGACGAGGCCTGGGGCAACGCCGCGATTCCCGGCTTCGGCATCGGCCGGCCGACGCGCGCCCCTGAGCTCGACCCCGCGGCGCGACCCCTCGACCTCGCCGCGGCGTCGGAGGCCGAGCGGTTCGAGCGGACCTTCGATATCGCCCCCGAGCAGCTCGTGCTGGCGTCGGCCGCGGATGCGCGGCTGCTGGTAGCGTTCGGAACGCCGGAGGCCGCGGCAGGTCGAAACGAGACGACGTTCCTGATCGGACTGCTCGGGGCGGTGCTCGCGATCGGGTCGGCGATCGCTCTGGCCTTCGTCGTCGCGGCGGGAATCCAGGCATGACGACCGACGTCCTCGTCGCGGTCTTCGCGGTCGCCGTGGTCGGGCTGATCGTCGGTTTCCTGGTCCTCGAGACCTACAACGCCGTGGTCGCCCTGGCCCTCCGGATCGACAAGGCGTGGGCCAACATCGACGTCGCCCTCAAGCAGCGCCATGACATGCTGCCCGCGCTCGTGTCCGCGGTCCGCGGCGTCATGCAGTTCGAGCAGGACGTGCTGACCGATGTCGCCCGTGCTCGGGCGGCCTACTCCCCCACCGAGCCGATCCCGACCCAGGCCGCGGTCTCGGAGGCGACGAGCTCGGCGATCCGCTCGCTCTTCGCGGTGGTCGAGCAGTATCCCGAGCTGAAGTCGCAGCGTAATGTCCTCGATCTCCAGGACGAGATCGAACGGATCGAGAGCGTCATCGCCGACCGGCGCGAGCTCTACAACGACCAGGTCTACCGGCACAACACCCGGATCGCCCAGGTCCCGGCACTGTTCCTCGCGCCGATCTTCAGGTGGCAGGCCCGCGACTTCTTCGAGGCGCGCCCCGAGGAGCACGCCCGCCCAGACACCGAGCTGCGGTCGACCTGAGCATGCACAACCGTCCGGCGACCCCCGAACCGGTCGAGCGTCAGCTATGGCTGGCGCGACACGGCGAAACGGACTGGTCGCGGCTCGGACGGCACACCGGGCGGACCGACGTGCCGCTGACCGACGTCGGCCGCGACCAGGCCGCGAGCCTTGGTGAGCGGCTCCGAGGACGGGACTTCGACCTCGTGCTGACCAGCCCGCTGGTCAGGGCCGCCGAAACGGCGCGACTGGCGGGCTTCGGCGACGTCGTGACCGAGGAACCCGACCTGATGGAGTGGGACTACGGTGATCTCGAGGGCCGCCTCACCATCGACATCCGCGACGAGCTCCCGGGCTGGACGATCTGGCGCGGCCCGTGGCCCGGCGGCGAGGCGATCGACGAGGTCGCCGCGCGCGCCGATCGCGTGATTGCCCGGATCCGGGCGTTCGACGGCGACGCGCTCGTCTTCGGGCACGGCCACCTGCTCCGTGTGCTCGCGGCGCGCTGGCTAGGCCTCGGACCGGAGGCCGGCGGCATGCTCACGCTGTCGACGGCCACGATCTCGCTGCTTGGATGGGAGCGCGGCTCCCCGGTGATCGAGCGCTGGAACGAGACCTGCGCGACGTTGTCAGCCGACGGATGACAGGTCGCCCACGCGCGGGCCGACGCCCGGGTGGATCCCGGGGTCGATGAACGGCTCGACGCCGGCGTCCTCGTCCCGGCGAAGGGCCTGATCCGGTGCGTCGGCCGGTGGCAGAGGTCGGGCGAGGACCGCCCGATCGCGACCGCCGCTCTTGGCTTCGTAGAGCGCCTGGTCGGCGGCCTCGATGACGTGCCAGACCGTGACGCCCGATCCTCGCTGGCTGGCCGCACCGGCACTGATGGTCAGGACGTGGCCCGGCTGCGCCACGTGTGGCAGCGCCAAGCGGCGGACGGCATCGAGGATCCTCCGGGCCGCCAGGAGTGCCCCCTCGCGGGTGGGCTCCTCGAGCAGGACGAGGATCTCCTCGCCGCCGTAGCGATAGACCCGATCGATCTCCCGGACCGCACCGCGGATGGCGGCGGCGACGACGCGCAGCACCTCGTCGCCGGCCGGATGGCCGGCCCGGTCGTTGTAGGCTTTGAAATGATCCAGGTCGACCATGATCGCCGACACCCCGGTGAGCGCGCCCCGCGCAAGGCGCGCCTCGAACTCGGCGATGTCCTCGCTGAGGCGGCGTCGGTTGCCGAGGTCGGTCAACGAATCGCGCGAGGCGACGTCGCGCAAGTGAACGTGCATGCGGCGCAACTCGGCGCGCTGGGCCCGGAGCACCGATTGCTGCAGGTGGACCCGCTCGCGCCGGCGGCGGATCAGGACGTTTCCCACCGCACTCGTCGCGATCGACGCGACGATGAGCACGCCGAAGTCGAAGGTTTCGTCCGGCCCGCGACTGGCCAGGACGGCGGCGGCCAGGCCCGATGCCCCCGCGACGCAGAGCCAGGCCGCATGCCAGTCCGGGCCCCACGGCAGGAAAACCGCGCTGGCCACGATGATCAGTGCGACGTACCCCGCGACCAGCGGCGCCGCCGACGGGTCGACCAGCTCGGGGACGACCGTCGCCCAGACCAGCGTGACCACGACGGCGAACCCGGCGACGTGCGGGCGTCGGCGCGCGCGGCTAGTGAACAGGAGGAGCAGCGCGACGATGCTGAAGCTGTTGACGACCGCCAGCGTCGGGCTGTCGGCCCCGTGCATGACCAGGTCAAGCCCCAGGACGACCGCGCCGATCAGGACGCCGAAGCGGACCGCGTCACGCAGGTCGCGCCGCTCCGCGACGCGATAGCGCGGGTCAGCGGCCAGGTCGGATCGACGGATCAGCACGCCGAGAGCGTCCGACGGGTGCGCTCGATCGGGAAGCCGCCCCACGGGTGATTCTGCGGAGCCGGTCGTACTGCCGCGAGCCGGTCGATCCGACGTAGGACGCGCTACCGTTGCCGCCATGACCCACGACGTTCTCGATCTGCCACCACCCGCGGCCGTGCTCTTCGACCTCGACGGGACCCTCGTCGACACCGTCGAGACCCGGATCGGTGCATGGCTCCGAGCCCTCGAGGAAGCGGGATATCCAACCACCCACGACCGGCTCGCCCCGCTGATCGGCATCGACGGGCGACGGCTCGCACGCGAGATCGCGGCGCTGGCGGGGACGGCGCTCGACGACGACGCAGTCGAGGCGATCGACCAGCGGTCTGGCGAGCTCTATGCCGGGCTCAATCGGGATCCCCGGCCGCTGCCCGGCGTTGCCGAGCTGGTCGGCGTCCTCGATTCACGCGGGATCGCGTGGGCCATCGCGACGTCGAGCCGCCGCGAGCAGGTGGCGGAGTCGGTGCGGGCGCTGGGCTTGCCGGTCGCGCCGCGAATCGTCGATGCCAGCCACGTCGAGCACGCGAAACCCGCCCCCGACCTGTTGCTGCTTGCGGCCGATCAGCTCGGGGTCGAGCCGGCGCACTGCTGGTACGTGGGCGATTCGACCTGGGACATGGTCGCGGCCGTGGCGGCGGGCATGATCGCGGTCGGGGTGACCGCTGGCGCCGCGGTCGACGCGGCAACGCTCGAGGGAGTCGGGGCCAGCGTGGTCGTGGCTTCGCTGGCGGACCTGGCGGGAGCGATCGTGGCCGGCAGGCCCGTCGACGCGACCACGGACGGCTGACACGCCGTCGGCCGCCCGGGGGCCGGGCGTGCCGAGCGGGTCCGGGCACCGGCCGCGGCGCGGGCACGGCCAGCGGTCTCGGGCACGGCCGGTGGACCGTCGGTATGCAGCCTGGTTATCGTTTCGCGGCTGGACGAGCGTGGCCACCGGCCAGAATCGACAGAAGTCAGCCTTGGCCGTGCACGCCCATCCCCGGTTCCATAACTCAGCTGCATATCCGGGCTCGATGGAACGCGGGCACGGCCAGCGGGCCGTCCGCGAGACTGGCGGTCCGTCCGCGAGACTGCACACGTCCGCGACCGACCCGCGATCAGGACTTCTTCTTGCCCTTGCTTGCGTGCTTCTCCAATTCCTTCTCGCTCATGTCGGTCTTCGTCTTCTTGCCTTCGCGCTTGCGCTGTAGCTCGGCGCCCATGAACTTCCGCTGCTTCTCGCTCTTGGCAGGCATCGGTCGCTCCTTTCGAACCTGCCCCTGACGCTAGCCGGCGCACCTCTCGTCCGTATCACCAGGGCGGCCGCCGGCCTATCCGACGGCATCAGGTTTCGGGCGAGCGCGGCTCGAGCATGACGATCGCGATGGACCGCGAGGCGCGGGCCCGATAAGCCGCGTAGTCGGCGAGTGCCGTATCGAAACGCGGCCAGAGCCGCCGGGCCTCGTCGGCCGTCGCCGATCGGGCACGGACGTCTCGCCGCCGGCCCTCGATCAACACCGAGGCCCGAGGATCCGCCTGGAGATTGCGCCACCAAGCCGGATCCCGGTCTGCTCCCGCATTGCTCGCCGCGACGACGAGCCCCGCTCCGTCCTCCAGGTAGAACAGCGGGTTGCGCTTCGGCTCGCCGGTCCGCCGCGACGTCGTCTCGATGAACAGCGTCCCGAGCCCCGCGCCGGCCCGGCGCGTGCCGAGCCGCCCGCCGGACATCCGGAACTGGAGCCGGTGGGCGGCCCAGATCAGGCGGAGGATCGGACGCGGCTTGACGGGTCGACCCTTCCGCAACGCGCTGCTAGCGCGTCAGGACCAGCTCGGTCCCGCCGTTCTCGGGCGGCGCGTCGAGCGTCGCCTCGCTCAAGGCTTCGGATACCTCTGGGGCGAGGTACGCGGTCACGCCCTCCTGCTCCACGACATCGTCGCCGGGTTCAGCCTCGGGGACGAACGCGATTGCCACGCTGGGGGCGCCACCGCCCGGGGGCGTCGCCGTGAAGAACCGGACACCGTACGTATCGGGTGCCCCCGAGCTCGCGCGGTTCTGGTTGAGGACGCCGGCGGCATCCTTGGTGATCGTCAGCATGGGGAATACCTCCTTGGCAGACGGGCAACCCTCACCCTGCGCCCGGTGGCCGGAGCTGTCAACCGCGGCTCCCGAGCAGCGCGATCACGGTGTCCGTGGCGCCGCCCAGGACCACGTGGCCGATCAGCCCGCGCCGGTGCGTCTTCATCGGGTACGCGTCGACCGGGCCCGACAGGCCGAGCGCCGCGTGTGCGTAGACGTCGTTCGACGCCCACAGCGCGATCCCGTAGCCGACGCCCCGACCGGAGCCGACCAGCGGCACGCGTGGTCGAAGGACCGCGTACGCGGCCCCGGGTACGATGCCAAGCCCGTAATGCACCGCCTGCGCGGCCGCCGCACGCTGCTGGTCGTCGAGGACCAACCCGAACCTTGTCTCGATCCGATCGACCAGGTTCGCGACGGAGCTCTTGCCGTTCGGCTGTGCCGCTTGCTCGCGACGGGTCGTCTCCTCCGATTGGGCCTCGAGCTGGGCCGTTGTCACCTGGTCCATCAGCCAGGTTGCGGCGGCGCCGGCGATCGCCCCGCGCAGGGCGTCGGTCCACCAACGGTTCCGGAATCGGTGGGTCATGCCCGGAGCTTCCCGGCTGGCACGTGGCAGGCACGGCCAGTCCGGAACGGCTCCGCTTGCAGAAGGGCTTCAGCTGTTCCGGACGCCTGACATGGCGCGCAACACCCCGTAGTCTGGGAGCCGTGACGTCACGGCCCAACATCCTGTTCGTCATGGCCGACGATCACGCGGCCCATGCGATCAGCGCCTATGACAGCCGAATCAACCGGACGCCCGGCATCGACCGGATCGCCGCGGAGGGCATGCGGCTCGACGCGTGCTTCTGCACCAACTCCCTGTGCTCGCCGAGCCGGGCCGCGATCCTGACCGGGACGTACAACCACGTCAACGGCGTCACCTCGAACTCGCCGGATTTCGACGCGCGCCAGCCGACCTTCGTCCGCCTCCTCCAGGACGCCGGCTACCAGACCTCGGTCGTGGGCAAGTGGCACCTTGGGCATGGCGGGATCCACGATCCGGTCGGGTTCGACCGATGGAGCCATGGCAGCTCACCGCTCCTTCCGATTTCGATTGGCATGGTAGTCGCGGCCAAGCCTGCGGTGGGGCCAGTGACACCGACTCCGGGCCGCGTGCTGCCGACGTGTCAGGTGAGTTGTACCCGACCCGAGTCCGCCGATCGGTGCGAGCTGATCGGTGCGATAGGCTTACGGCCATGAGGCCTCGGCCCGTCAACCCGACCCAGATGATGAACGCGATCGTTCGTGCGCCCGCGTTGCCGGTGGTGGCGGCCG
>Ga0299913_10006657_pt1 | contig 10025 bp, 15 predicted proteins | sample RVTome_9_FD_201360 | JGI IMG/M metagenome (GOLD analysis project Ga0299913, IMG submission 201360) | Soil microbial communities from uranium-contaminated site in the Upper Colorado River Basin, Wyoming, United States - RVT155D38 (version 2) ... | reverse complement strand
GACCCGTGAGGGCCTGATCGTGTCCGACAAGATGGACAAGACCGTGGTCGTCGCCGTCGAGGACCGGGTCAAGCACGCGCTGTACGGCAAGGTCCTGCGCCGGACCTCCAAGCTCAAGGCACATGACCAGAACAACGAGTGCGGGATGGGCGACCGGGTCCTGATCATGGAGACCCGACCGCTGTCGGCCACCAAGCGCTGGCGGGTCGTCGAGATCCTCGAGCGCGCCAAGTAAGCAGCAGGCGTTACCGCCAGCCCAGACCGCAACAGTTCCCCCAGGCTCGGTGAGCAGCCGAGAACCAGGGTGACAAGGAGAGACAGAAGATGATTCAGCAGGAGTCGCGACTCAAGGTCGCCGACAACACCGGTGCCAAGGAGATCTTGTGCATCCGCGTGCTCGGTGGCTCGGGTCGTCGCTACGCCGGCATCGGTGACGTCATCGTCGCGACCGTGAAGGACGCGATCCCCGGTGGCAACGTGAAGAAGGGCGACGTCGTCAAGGCCGTGATCGTGCGCACCGTCAAGGAGCGCCGTCGCGCCGACGGTTCCTACATCCGCTTCGACGAGAACGCCGCGGTGATCCTCAAGTCCGACGGCGAGCCGCGCGGCACCCGCATCTTCGGCCCCGTGGGCCGCGAGCTGCGCGAGAAGAAGTTCATGAAGATCATCTCGCTGGCGCCGGAGGTGCTCTGACGATGGCCAAGCAGGGAAAGCAGACCGTGAACATCAAGAAGGGCGACCAGGTCCGGGTCATCTCGGGCAAGGACAAGGGCGCCGAGGGCAAGGTCATCCGGGTGCTGCGCGAGGAGCAGCGGGTGATCGTCGAGGGCGTCAACCGCATGAAGCGACACACCAAGGTCGTCAACCAGGGCGGCCGGGCGGGCACCACCGGCGGGATCATTACCGCCGAGGCGCCGATCCACGTGTCCAACGTGATGCTCATCGAGGGTGACGGCGTCACCCGGGTGGGATTCCGCCGCGACGAGGTGACCAAGCGTCGCCCCGACGGCTCGACGTACAGCGCGACCCGCAGCGTCCGGGTCTCGCGCAGGACCGGGAAGGAGATCTGACATGAGCGACACGACTGTGGAGACCCCGGCGGCCGAGACCGCCGAGACGGTCACGCCCCGGCTGAAGACCCGGTACCGCGAGGAGATCCTCCCGGCGCTGCAGTCCGAGTTCGAGATCGCGAACGTGATGCAGGTCCCCGGCCTGGTCAAGATCGTGGTCAACATGGGCGTCGGCGAGGCTGCCCGCGACTCGAAGCTGATCGAGGGCGCCATCAAGGACCTCACCGCGATCACCGGCCAGAAGCCGATGGTGACCAAGGCCCGCAAGTCCATCGCGCAGTTCAAGCTGCGCGAGGGCATGCCGATCGGCGCCCACGTCACCCTGCGCGGTGACCGCATGTGGGAGTTCCTCGACCGGCTGCTGTCCCTGGCGCTGCCGCGGATCCGCGACTTCCGCGGTCTCTCGCCGCAGCAGTTCGACGGTCGCGGCAACTACACCTTCGGGCTGAACGAGCAGGCCATGTTCCACGAGATCGACCAGGACCGGATGGACCGCACGCGCGGCATGGACATCACGGTCGTCACGACCGCCACCAACGACGACGAGGGGCGGGCACTGCTGAAGCAGCTCGGTTTCCCCTTCGCCGAGCGGTGACAAGGAGAAGCTGAGATGGCGAAGACTGCACTGAGGGTCAAGGCGGCCCGCAAGCCCAAGTTCGCGGTGCGCGGCTACACCCGCTGCCAGCGCTGCGGCCGGCCCAAGGCCGTGTACCGCAAGTTCGGCCTGTGCCGGATCTGCTTGCGCGAGATGGCCCACCGCGGCGAGCTCCCCGGCGTGACCAAGTCCTCCTGGTGAGCACCACCACTAACCGCTGAAGGTCCCGCCGAGCGGGAAACCACAGAAGAGAGAGAACGACCAACCATGACGATGACCGACCCGATCGCAGACATGCTGACCCGTCTGCGGAACGCCAACCAGGCGTACCACGACGACGTCGCGATGCCCTACTCCAAGCTGAAGCAGGGCGTGGCCGAGATCCTCGAGCAGGAGGGCTACATCTCCTCCTTCGAGGTCGAGGACGCCTCCGAGGGCCCCGGCAAGACGCTGACGATCACCCTCAAGTACGGCCGCAACCGGGAGCGCTCGATCGCGGGCGTACGCCGCATCAGCAAGCCGGGTCTGCGCGTCTACGCGAAGAGCACCGGCCTGCCCAAGGTGCTCGGAGGCCTCGGCGTCGCGATCATCTCGACGAGCCAGGGCCTCCTGACCGACCGACAGGCCAACCAGAAGGGCGTGGGTGGGGAAGTCCTCGCCTACGTCTGGTGACCCCGACTACACGCGTAAGGAGAGAAGAAGCATGTCGCGTATTGGCAAGCTCCCGATCGCGGTGCCGTCGGGTGTCGACGTCGCCATCGACGAGAGCCTCGTGACCGTCAAGGGCCCCAAGGGGACCCTGAGCCACGCGGTCGCCTCCCCGATCACCGTCGAGAAGAACGACGGGATCGTCGAGGTGAAGCGTCCCGACGACGAGCGCATCAGCCGCTCGCTCCACGGACTCACCCGCACCCTGATCAACAACATGGTCGTAGGCGTGACCGAGGGCTACGAGAAGAAGCTCGAGATCGTGGGCGTGGGCTACCGCGTCCTGTCCAAGGGTCCGACCCAGCTGGAGTTCCAGCTCGGCTACTCCCACTCGATCACGTTCAACGCCCCCGAGGGCATCACCTTCACGGTCGACGGCCCGACGAGGCTGGGCGTCCAGGGCATCGACAAGCAGCTGGTCGGCGAGACCGCGGCCAACATCCGCAAGCTGCGCAAGCCCGAGCCCTACAAGGGCAAGGGCGTTCGCTACGCGGGTGAGCACATCCGCCGCAAGGTCGGAAAGGCTGGTAAGTGACATGGCGATCAAGCTGTCGCACCACAAGCACACCGCCGCGCGCACCCGCTCGCGGCTGCGTCGCCAGGTTCGGGGACGCAAGAAGGTCGCCGGCACGTCCGAGCGTCCGCGCCTCGTCGTGACGCGCTCGTCGCGCCACATCACGGTGCAGGTCGTCGACGACCTGGTCGGCAAGACGCTGGCGTCGGCCTCGACCATGGAGGCAGACCTGCGCTCGCTCGACGGCGACAAGACCGCCAAGGCCCGCAAGGTCGGCGAGCTCGTCGCGGAGCGCGCCCAGGCCAGCGGTGTCCAGTCGGTCGTCTTCGACCGTGCCGGCAACAAGTACCACGGCCGCGTCGCGGCCCTGGCCGACGGCGCCCGCGAGGGTGGCCTGACCTTCTGATGGCAGACATGACATTCAAGGGAGTTATCTGATGAGCGGATCCCAGCAGCGCGGTCAGCGCGCCGGTGGCGGCCGCGGTGGCCGCGACGGTGGTCGTGGTGGCCAGCAGGAGAAGAGCCAGTACCTCGAGCGCGTCGTTGCGATCAACCGGGTCGCCAAGGTCGTGAAGGGTGGTCGTCGCTTCAGCTTCACCGCCCTCGTGGTCGTCGGCGACGGCGAAGGCATGGTCGGCGTCGGCTACGGCAAGGCCAAGGAAGTCCCGGCCGCCATCGCCAAGGGTGTCGAGGAGGCGAAGAAGAGCTTCTTCCGCGTCCCCCGCATCCAGGGCACCATCCCGCACCCCGTGCAGGGTGAGAAGGCTGCCGGCGTGGTGCTGCTGCGTCCGGCCGCGCCCGGTACCGGTGTGATCGCCGGTGGTCCGGTGCGCGCCGTCCTGGAGTGCGCCGGGATCCACGACGTCCTGAGCAAGTCGCTCGGCTCGTCGAACCAGATCAACATCGTCCACGCGACCGTCGAGGCGCTGCGGATGCTGGAGCAGCCCGAGGCGGTGGCCGCACGTCGCGGTCGTCGGGTCGAGGACGTCGCTCCCGCCGCACTGCTGCGGGCGCGCGCCGAGGTGCCCGAGGGCGTCTCGCAGGAGGTGACGGCGTGATGGCGCAGCTCAAGGTCCAGCAGAAGAAGTCGACCATCGGCTGCAAGGCGAACCAGCGCGAGACCCTGCGCACGCTCGGCCTGAAGCGGATCGGCGACACCGTGATCAAGGAGGACCGCCCGGAGATCCGCGGCATGGTCCGGACCGTCCGTCACCTCGTGACGGTCGAAGAGGTGGAGTGACCATGACTCTCAAGCTGCATCACCTGCGCCCGGCGCCGGGTGCCAAGACCGCCAAGACCCGCGTGGGTCGCGGTGAGGGCTCCAAGGGAAAGACCGCCGGCCGAGGCACCAAGGGCACCAAGGCCCGCAACCAGGTTCCGGCCTCCTTCGAGGGTGGCCAGATGCCGATCCACATGCGGCTCCCGAAGCTCAAGGGCTTCAAGAACCCGTTCAAGGTGGAGTTCCAGGTCGTCAACCTCGACCGCCTGGGCGAGCTCTTCCCCGACGGTGGCACCGTGTCGGTCGACGACCTCGTCGCCAAGGGCGCGGTCCGCAAGGGCCAGCCGGTCAAGGTGCTCGGCCAGGGCGACCTCGCCGTCAAGGTCGACGTCACTGCCCACGCTTTCTCGGGGTCCGCCAAGGACAAGATCGAGGCCGCCGGCGGAACCGCGACGACTCTCTGAGTCGTCTCCGATGCACCTGCCGAGGGGCGCGGACCAACCCGTCACGACGGGCCGGCCGCGCCTCGACGCACATCCGGGGGCCTCGGGGCCGCCTGTTAGGCTTCCCCGGGCCTCGCACCGACACCGGTCGAGCCCTGTGACAACGGGGCGAGAGCCGCATCCAGCCAGTGGAAAGAGGAAGTCGTGCTGAGCGCGTTCGCCAATGCATTCCGGACCCCGGACCTGCGGCGGAAGCTGCTGTTCGTCCTGATGATCATCACGATCTTCAGGCTCGGGTCGCAGGTGCCGGCGCCGGGAGTCCACGTCGCCAACGTCAGGCAGTGCCTCGACCTCGCCTCGCAGGGTGAGAACGCCAGCCTCTACAGCCTGATCAACCTGTTCTCGGGTGGCGCGCTGCTCCAGCTGACGATCTTCGCGCTCGGGATCATGCCCTACATCACGGCCAGCATCATCCTCCAGCTGCTCGTCGTGGTGATCCCACGGCTCGAGGCGCTGAAGAAGGAGGGCCAGGCCGGCCAGGCGAAGATCACGCAGTACACCCGGATGCTGACGCTCGGCCTCGCGCTGCTGCAGGCGACCGGCATCGTGGCGCTGGCCCGTTCCGGCGACCTCCTGCAGAACTGCGCCCTGCCGCTGCTGCACGACAACGGCACCCAGACGTTCCTCATCATCGTCATCACGATGACCGCCGGCACCGCCGTCATCATGTGGCTCGGCGAGCTGATCACCGAGCACGGCATCGGCAACGGCATGTCCCTGCTGATCTTCACCCAGGTCGTCGCGACCTTCCCCGGATCGATGTGGGCGGTCCGGATCGGCCAGGGCTGGTTCATCTTCGGCCTCGTGATGGTGATCGGCCTCGTGATCATCGCGGCCGTCATCTTCATCGAGCAGGCGCAGCGCCGGATCCCCGTGCAGTACGCCCGGCGGATGGTCGGCCGCAAGATGTTCGGCGGCTCCTCGACGTACATCCCGCTGAAGGTCAACCAGGCGGGCATCATCCCCGTCATCTTCGCGTCGTCCCTGATGTACCTCCCGGCGATGGCGGTGCAGTTCAACCGCAACAGCGGCTCGACGTGGATCCAGATCCTGAACGACTACTTCGTGCAGGGCAGCCACCCCGTCTACATGGCCACGTTCTTCGGCCTCATCATCTTCTTCACCTACTTCTACGTGTCGATCACCTTCAACCCGCAAGAGGTGGCCGACAACATGAAGAAGTACGGCGGCTTCATCCCCGGGATCCGGGCCGGCAAGCCGACCGAGGACTACCTGTCCTACGTCCTGTCCCGCATCACGCTGCCAGGCGCGTTGTACCTCGGTCTGATCTCCCTGATCCCGCTGATCGCCCTCGTGCTGATCAACGCCAACCAGAACTTCCCGTTCGGCGGTACGTCCATCCTCATCATGGTCGGCGTCGCCCTCGACACGGTGAAGCAGATCGAGAGCCAGCTCCAGCAGCGCAACTACGAAGGATTCCTGCGCTGAGATGAGACTGAACTTGTCACCCCACGAGGTTGCTCCGCTGGCGCTCCACAACTCCGCGGGGACCCCGACGTCACGGCTGGATCAGGTCGCATGAGACTGATCTTGATGGGCCCCCCGGGGGCAGGGAAGGGCACCCAGGCCACGTTCGTGGCCGAGCACTTCGACATCCCGGCGATCTCCACCGGTGACATCTTCCGTGCGAACGTCTCGCAGGGCACCGAGCTCGGCGTCGAGGCCCAGCGCTTCATGGACGCCGGCGAGTACGTCCCCGACGAGCTCACCAACCGGATGGTCCGCAACCGGATCGACGAGCCGGACGCCGAGCCCGGATTCCTGCTCGACGGCTACCCGCGCACGCTGGCCCAGGTCGAGGAGCTCGACGGGATGATCGCGTTCACCGGGCACAGCCTCGACGCCGCCGTGGTGCTCACCGCCGACCCCGACGAGCTCGTGGCGCGGCTGTTGCACCGCGCGCAGGTGGCGGGCCGGGCCGACGACACCGAGGACGTCATCCGGCGCCGCCAAGAGGTGTACGTCGAGCAGACCGAGCCGCTCATCGAGGTCTATCGCGGTCGCGGCATCCTGATCGAGGTCGACGGCATGGGCGTCGTCGACGACGTCACGAAGCGGATCTTCGCGGCGCTGGACGACCTTCCCCAGAGCTGATCATGCCGTTGCGCGACCGTGGCGTGGAGATCAAGACTCCCGCCCAGATCGAGAAGATGCGGGCCGCCGGGCTCGTCGTCGGCCGCACCCTGGAGCTGCTCCGCGATGCGGTGAAGCCCGGCGTGAGCACCGGTGAGCTCGACGCGCTCGCCGAGGACAACATCCTCTCGTCGGGTGCCGTCCCGTCGTTCAAGGGCTACAGCTACCCCCCGTTCCCTGCCTCGATCTGCGCGTCCGTCAACGACGAGGTGGTTCACGGCATCCCCGGCGACCGGGTGCTCGAGGACGGCGACGTGATCTCGATCGACTGCGGCGCGATCGTCGACGGCTGGCACGGCGACGCCGCCATCACCGTCGGGGTCGGCGAGGTGGCCACCGACGTGGCCGAGCTGATGCGCGTGACGGAGGAGTCGCTCTGGCGCGGCATCTCCGCCGCCCGGCTCGGCGGCCGCGTCACCGACATCTCGCACGCGGTCGAGAGCTACGTCCGGTCGCAGGTCCACCCGGCCGACGGCTCGTACGGCATCCTCGAGGACTACGTCGGGCACGGGATCGGCTCGGCGATGCACCAGCCACCCAACGTGCCCAACTACGGGCGACCCGGCCGCGGTCCGAAGCTGGTGCGCGGGCTGGCGCTCGCGGTCGAGCCGATGCTCACCCTCGGCAGCAACCAGACCACGCTGCTGCCCGACGAGTGGACGGTCGGTACCGTCGACGGGAGCTGGTCGGCACACTACGAGCACACGTTCACCCTGACGCCCGACGGCGCGTGGGTGCTGACAGCACTCGACGGCGGCGAGAGCCGCCTGGCCCAGCTAGGGGTCCCGTTCGGGGGCCACTGACGACGCAGACCGAGCACGACGGAGGGACAAGCACGTGGACGTAGCACCGTGGGTCTGGTGGGCCACCTTCGCGGTGACGGTGGTGATCTTCACCTTCGACCTGCTGGTGGTCGGCCGACGGCCGCACGAGCCGAGCATGAAGGAGTGCGCCACCTACCTGTCCGTCTACGTCGGGCTGGCACTGCTGTTCGGCCTCGGGGTCCTGCTGACCAACGGCGGCACCTACGCAGGTGAGTTCTACGCCGGCTGGCTCGTGGAGTACTCCCTCTCCGTCGACAACCTGTTCATCTTCATCATCATCATGAGCAAGTTCGCGGTGCCCCGCGAGCTGCAGCAGTACACGCTGATGGTCGGCATCGTGATGGCGCTTGTCATGCGCGCGATCTTCATCGCCGTCGGCGCGGCCGCCATCGAGCAGTTCTCGTGGATCTTCTACGTGTTCGGCGCGTTCCTGCTCTACACGGCGGTCAAGCTCGCCAAGGAGGGGGCCGAGGACGAGGACGAGTACGAGGAGAACCGGTTGGTCGTCTTCGTGGAGAAGCGCTTCCCGGCGACCAAGGAGTGGCATGGCAAGGCACTGTTCACGAAGGAGAACGGCGCCCGGCTGATCACGCCGCTCTTCATCGTGATCATCACGCTGGGCACGACCGACCTGCTGTTCGCGCTCGACTCGATCCCGGCGATCTTCGGCATCACCAAGGAGCCCTACCTCGTCCTCACGGCGAACATCTTCGCGCTGATGGGGCTGCGCCAGCTCTACTTCCTGATCGGCGGCCTGCTGGAGCGGCTGGTCTACCTGTCCTACGGCCTGGCGTTCCTGCTGGCGTTCATCGGGGTCAAGCTGATCTTCCACGCGCTCCACGAGTACATGCCGCCCTTCATCAACGACGGGGAGCCGCTGCACTACGACTGGCTCGAGATCCCGATCTGGTTGTCCCTGACGGTGATCGTCGCGACCCTGGCGGTCACGGCAGTGCTCTCGCTGAGGAAGTCCGGCGGGATGAGCCAGCTGCAGCGCGACGCCGCGACCGGTCCGCGCCGCGACTGGGACGACGATCACTGAGGCGGGAATCGCCTCAGGGTCACCGACGTTGTGACGGGCGATGACCTCGCTCGCACTCTCCGTCCTCGACCTCGTCCCCGTTCGTGACGACCAGACGTCGGGTGACGCCCTGGCGGCCACCCGGTCGCTGGCCCGGGTCGCCGACGACCTCGGCTACCGCCGCTACTGGCTCGCCGAGCACCACAACATGCCGGCCGTGGCGGCGACCAACCCGCCGGTGCTGATCGCGATGGTGGCGGCCGCGACCGAGCGGATCCGGGTCGGGTCCGGAGGCGTGATGCTCCCCAACCACGCGCCGCTGGTCGTGGCCGAGCAGTTCGCCCTGCTCGAGGCGGCCCACCCCGGCCGGATCGACCTGGGGATCGGCCGTGCCCCGGGCACCGACCCGGTGACGTCGTGGGCGTTGCGGCACGGCGCCGGCGGGGTCACCGACGAGGCCGTCGCGCGGTTTCCCGAGTACGTCGACCACGTGCTCGCGCTGATGGACGCGGGCGGCGCGACGCTGTCGGTCGGCGGCCGCCGCCACGAGCTGCGCGCGACCCCGCGTGCGACCGGGATCCCGGTCGCCTGGCTGCTCGGCTCCTCCGACTACTCGGCGCGGCTGGCTGCCGAGCGCGGGCTGCCCTACGTGTTCGCCCACCACTTCTCCGGCTCGGGCACGGCCGAGGCGCTCGCGCTCTACCGCGACGAGTTCCGCCCCTCGACGTACCTCGTCGAGCCGCGCACGTTCCTCACGGTGAACGCCGCCGTGGCCCCGACCCAGGACGAGGCCGAACGGTTGGCGCTGCCGCAGCTGCTCGCCATGGTCGCGCTGCGGACCGGGCAGCCACTGCGGGCGCAACAGCTCGTCGAGGACGCCGAGAAGCAGGATCCGTCCGAGACGCACCGCGACCTGATGGACGCGATGCGGCGGCGGTGGGTGATCGGCGACGCTGCGACCGCCCGGCGGCGCATCGAGGAGCTCGCGGCCGAGCACGGGGTCGACGAGGTCATGGTGCATCCCGTGGCGGGCGCCTGGACCGGGACCGACCCGACCCGGTCACCGGCGCGCGAGGAGACGCTCCGGCTGCTGGCCGGCTGAGGTCACTCCACGCACTGCTGGGTCGACGTCGACGGCTCGCCGTCGCGGACCAGCTGCACCTGGAGGCACACCCGGCCGGCGTCGCTGACGGTCAGCCGCCGCTGGGTGCCGCGACTGCTCTCGCCGGTGTCCGGGCGTCGCCAGACCCACGTGTCGCCTGGCTTGGTGCCGCCGACCACCCGCCAGCCGAACCTGACCTCGTCGCCGGCCCGTCGTCCGCGGACGACCGGCTCGGGGATCGGCGCGTCCGGCACCACGTCGCTCGGCGTGAACGACGGGTCGGGCTCCAGCTCCGGTGGCCGCTCCGGCCGCTCG
>Ga0299913_10006656_pt1 | contig 10026 bp, 7 predicted proteins | sample RVTome_9_FD_201360 | JGI IMG/M metagenome (GOLD analysis project Ga0299913, IMG submission 201360) | Soil microbial communities from uranium-contaminated site in the Upper Colorado River Basin, Wyoming, United States - RVT155D38 (version 2) ... | reverse complement strand
GGCGGGTCCGGTAGGTCTCGATGGTGTCGATGCCCTGGGCCCGGAAAAAGGCCTCGCGCCGGTCGGTGATGCCCTGCACCTCCGCGACCACGCGCCGCACCACGTCTCCCTCGGACCGGGTGGCGATGCCGGCCACGTGGGGGAGGCCGTGCATCGAGGCGAAGGTGCCGCCCCCGAAGTCCAGGACGTAGAACTGGCTCTCCCGGGGAGTGGTGGCCAGCGCGAGGCTGGTGACCATCGTGCGCAGCATCGTGCTCTTGCCCGAGCGCGGGCCGCCCACGACGACGGCGTGTCCGGCGGCGCCCGTGAGGGAGACGGTCATCGTGTCGCGGCGCTGCTCGCGCGGCCGGTCCACGGTGCCCACCGGGACGGTGAGGCCCCCCAGCTCCCGCCACGACGGCGAGACGAGGCCGAGCTCGGGGTCCTCGACCAGGTCCGGCATCAGCCCGTCGAGGGTGTCGGGTACGTCGAGCGGCGGCAGCCACACCTGGTGGGCGGCCGAGCCCTGGCCCACCATCCGACCGACGGCGATGTCGAGGAGTGAGGGCTGTTCGCCCTGCTGGGCGGCTGCGGGCTGCTCGGCGAGGTCGGCGTCGTCGGGCTCGGGCTCGGGGGTGCGCACCTCGGCCACGGTGAACGGGAGGATCCCCCGCAGGTGGCCGCCCTCGTCGCGGCGTACCCGCGCCCGGCCGCTGGGCGGCCCGGAGACGTACGCCGCCTTGAACCGTTGCATGGTCGTGGGATCGGGCTTGAGGTAGCCGAGGCCGGGCACCGCCGGCAGCTCGTAGGCATCGGGTACGCCGAGCACGGCGCGCGACTCCGCGGCCGAGAAGGTCCGCAGGCCGATCCGGTAGGACAGGTGGGACTCCAGGCCGCGCAGTCGCCCCTCCTCCAGCCGCTGCGAGGCCAGCAGCAGGTGCAGGCCGAGCGACCGGCCGAGCCGTCCGATCGCGACGAACAGGTCGATGAACTCCGGCTTGGCGGTGAGCATCTCGGAGAACTCGTCGACCACGATGGACAGGGACGGCAGCGGGTCGAGCGGCTCACCGGCCGTCCGCGCCTTCTCGTAGTCGCGGATAGACGCGTAGTTGCCGGAGGCGCGCAGCAGCTCCTGGCGGCGCACCATCTCCCCCGAGAGCGCGTCCTGCATGCGGTCGACGAGCGTGAGCTCGTCGGCGAGGTTCGTGATCACCGCGGACACGTGGGGCATCCCCGACATCCCGGCGAAGGTGGCGCCCCCCTTGAAGTCGACCAGCACCATGTTGAGCTGGTCCGGCGAGTGGGTCATCGCCAGCCCGAGCACCAGGGTCCGCAGGAACTCCGACTTGCCCGAGCCGGTCGCGCCGATGACCAGGCCGTGCGGGCCCATGCCCTGCTGGGCCGACTCCTTGATGTCCAGGTGGACGGAGTGCCCGCTCTCGGTGGCCCCGATCGGCACCCGCAGCCGGTCGCGCGCGGGCCGGTTGAGCCATGCGGTGCTGGTGTCGAACGCGAAGACGTCGCCCATGCCGATCAGGTCCATGAAGTCCGTCGGGCCGGCGTCGGTGGCCTCGCCGGCCGCGGTGGCCGTGTGCAGCGGGGCGAGCCGCCGCGCGAAGGCCTCGGCGGTCGCGAGGTCGCACTGGTCGGCCAGCGCGCGGACCGGCGCGGAGCGCAGCCGCAGCGCGGTGACCGGCTGCTTGGCGTCCTGGGCGGGGAGGTCCTCGAAGTGCAGCCGCAGCCGGGTGGGGTCCTCGAGCTCGCCCCAGCTCTCGGGCAGGTCGATGAGCGTCACGCCGTGCAGACCGTCCGGGGGGACGACGTGGTTGCCCGGCGGCAGGTGACCGCCGTCGATCACCAGCAGGATGTGTGGGGTGGCGGGGCGTTCGTCGGCACCGAACCGGGGGCGGTCGGTCAGGTCGCTGGGGAGCATCGCGCCGAGGTCGTCGAGGGAGGTGGTGACCATGCGGCGGGGGCCGACCGCGTCGCCCTCCGAGGCGCTCCAGGCATGCGGGAGCCACTTCACCCAGTCCCAGTGCGCGAGGTTGGCCTCGCTGCTCAACACCGCCACGGCGAGCGTCTCGGGGTCGTGGAAGGCGGCGGCCGAGCAGACCATCGCGCGCGACAGGGAGCGGGTCGGGTCCTCGGCGCCGGTCAGCTCGACCCGGTCGAACGCGCTCAGGTCGAGGGAGGCGGGCAGGTCCGGCTGGACGCGGTGCACCACCAGCAGCCGGTGCAGCGCCGAGGCGGCGGCCGGGTCGACCTGCTCGATCGGCACGCTCTCGGGCGCCACCAGCTCCAGCGAGAGCGGCTGGGAAGCCAGCCCGTAGCGCACGTGCAGGTAGCCCTCGTCGCCCGGCGTGAGCTCCCAGAGTCGGGACCGGTCCTCGGCCAGGGCCGGCAGCGAGGTGGGGTCCGGATGGAACCAGGTGAGCGCGGCGCGCTGTTGCCGGGCCGCCTCCCGCGCTGTTCGCCGGATGGTGGCGAGGTAGCGGAGGTACTCCGTGCGCGAGCCGGTGACCTGCTGGTTGCGCTGCTTCCGCTGCCGGTCGATCTGGATCACGATGAAGCCGATCGTGGCGAACAGGAACATGCCGGCCGCGATCATGCTCCGGCCGCGTCCACCGCTGGCGTCGCTCATCGTCGAGACGAGCACGATCGACCCGACGCTGCCCAGCATCGGGATGGCGGTCATCAGCGCCTGCCCGGCCCCCTCGTGCTGCTGCAGCTCCGGGGGTGGCTCGAGCTGGATCTGCCCCGACGGCAGCTCCGGCGGGTCGAGCCGCTGTCCGGTGCTGAGCGTGGTCACGCGTCCCCCTCCTGTGCGACCCGAGACGGGCGGGCGTTGTGCAAGCGGTGCCGATCCTAGAAGATCGCGCACCGGTGGCGACAGGGCGGCGTACTAGGCTGCGGCCCGTTGCGATCCGTCTCGCTCGGAAGGGGGCAACGTGTCGGGCACGGTCCCGGGGTTGGGCGCCTCCGACAGCCTCGCCCTCTCCGTCCATGGCGAGCACGGGGCGGTCGACCTCGTGGTGCCCCGTGGCGCCAGCATCGCCGACGTGGCAGGGCGGTACGCCGCCGAGTGCGCGCTCGCCGAGCCACCAGTCCTGCTGACCGCGACCGGTCGCCGACTCTCCCCGGACGCGTCCCTGGCCGCGAGCCACCTCGAGCCCGGCGACGTGCTGGTCGCCACGCACGGCGTGGTCCCGACGCCCGGCTCGCCGGATGCCCGGGCGCCCGTCGCCGGCGCCGGCGGAGCCCGGCCGGCCGTGGTCGCGGGCTGTGTGGCCGCCGGACTGCTCGCCGTGCTCTCCGCGGCGGTGGCCGTGCGGGCCTCGGCGGACGTGCGGCTCGCGGTGGTCGTCGTACTCCTGGCTGCGGCGCTCCTCGGTGTGCTGCCGCTGGGGAGGTACGCCGCGCCGCGGGCGGCCGTCGCGCCCGCGTTCCTCGCGGCGGCGGCGTTCGTGTTCGCGCACGACCAGGGTGCGCTGCGGCTGCCGCTGGCGGTGGGCGTCGCCGGACTCGCCGGTGCGGTCGGCGCGGGCGGGGCGCAGGCGCTCACGGGCCGGCGCACGGAGGTCCACGACGTCTGGATCGCGGCCGGGCTCACCACCTTCGTCGTGACCGGGGTGGGGGTGCTGGCGAGCGCGCCGCCCCAGGTGGTGTGGGCGGTGCTGCTGGTGCTGGCGACGCTGGCCGCACGCTTCGTCCCCGGCTTCGCGATCGACGTGCCGGACCCCCTCCTGGTCGATCTCGAGCGGCTGGCGGTGAACGCCTGGTCGGCCCGCGACCGGACCACGACCGGTCGGCGGGGCCGGACCGTGGTGCCCGAGGCCTCGATCGCCGCACTGCTCGCGCGCGGGGCCCGGCTGGTCGACGCGGCGGCCGCGGCCGTGCTGGCCGTGGCGGTGCTCGCGACGCCGAACCTGCTGGCGACCGCCACGCTCGGCTTCGACCGGTACGGCGCGGTCGCCCTCGTGTTCTTCGCCGGCGGCGGGTTCCTGCTGGCCGCCCGCAGCTATCGTCACCGCCCTGCCCGGGTCTGCCTGCGGCTGGCCGGCCTGCAGGCGTGGGCGGTGCTGGCAGTGGACGTCGTGCCGGGCCTGGCTCCGCAGCCCCAGTTGTGGGTGGCGATCGTCGCGCTGCTGCTCGCGACCGGCGCGCTGCTCGCAGCCCTGGCCACCGGTCGGGGCTGGCGTTCGGTCCGCTGGGCCAGGCGGGCCGAGGTCGCCGAGATGCTGTGCGGCGCGTTCGCCCTGGGCTCGGTGGTGGTCGCCTCGGGGCTGTTCCGCTCCCTGTGGGAGTGAGTCGAGGGCGGTCCCCGTCCCTGTGGATTGACAGGTTTCGGGACGTCCCAGCCGGGGTAACGTGACCTGTGACGGCATACCGGTGCCGTCGACCACGAGACAGGTGAGGACTCGGGCGGGGTGGCTCGTCGCGGGGGAAAGGACAGACGATGAGTGGTGGGATCTCCAAGTCCGACCAAGTGTTGCTGGATTCGGCCAAGGACCTCCAGACGACGTACGACGACGTCACCGGCGACCTGAAGTCGATGAGAGGCGAGCTCGAGCAGCTGCAGGCGCAGTGGATGGGCCGCGGTGGCACGGCGTTCCAGGGTGCGATCAACCAGTGGCAGATCCACGCCGACAAGGTGCTGGCCGCCATGCAGGCGTTCAAGGGCGAGCTCCAGAGCGTCGAGGCGACCTACGACGCGACCGAGACCGAGGTGTCCGACGTCTTCAACAAGTACTCCAGCCTCGGCTGACCCGACACGACCACAGAGACTTCGGAGGAGAACACGATGGGAAGCCAGGGGAACCTGCGGGTCGGTTACGAGGCCCTCGACCAGATGGCCGCCAACATCCTCAACAAGGGCGCAGCGGTCGACGACAAGCTGAACGCCATGGAGGGCCGGATGCAGTCCCGGATGCAGGAGTGGAGCGGTGACGACCAGGTCGCCTACCGCGCCGCCAAGCAGGAGTGGGACAAGTCCATGAAGGAGATGCTCACGGTGCTCGGCGACATCGCGCGCGCGGTGAACCTCTCCAAGGAGGAGTACCAGGCCGCGGAGAAGCACAACGCCAGCCGGTTCGGCATGTGACAACCGCTGGGGCAGTGGAAGGGATCGCCCTCTGGGCGGTCCCTTCTTCGCGTGTTCCGGCTACTTCCACTCCCAGGTGGCGGTGACCGCGTCGAGGAGCTCGCGCGTGTCCGCCAGTCTCTTGCCGGAGGCCTGCACCGTGATGGCGTAGGCGTCTGCTCCGTGGATGAGGTAGAAGGCCTGGCGGTAGCTCTCCCCGAGGCTGCCGGGGCCCACCGCGTGCAGCGCCGGCTCTCCGAACAGCGTCGTGTTCGGCCGGCGACGGGTGCCCTCGACGTAGTCCCTCTCGTCGTCGAAGAACGACGGGGCGGCCTCTCCGAGCGAGTCCCAGGAGGCGTCGGGAAGATGCTGGATGTACATCGAGTTCTCGCCGGGCCGACCCTCGTCCAGGTCGGCGTACATCGTGCCGTCGCTGAACACCACGTGGTCCTCGGTGGTGTCCTTCCAGCCCTCGGGAAGCTCGAATCGGTATGTCGGCCGGTCGACGACCACTCCGGCCGGCTCCGCGGGTGACGTCTCGTCGGTGGGGGTGCTCGTGGCCGCGTCCGTGGGGTCGCTGGTGGCGGCATCCGTGGGGCCCGGGTCCTCGCCCGAACAGGCGGCGAGCAGCGCGGTGGCCAGGGCGAGGCCGAGGAACGGAACGCGACGTGGCACGCGGGCTCCCGAGAGGGGTCGGCGGTTTCGGACGGGTCGACTCTAGCCACCACGGGCGACGAACTCGGAGGTGAACCGCGTCATGGAAGGTTTGCGGAGCCGTCGGAATGGATAGAACATGGAACAGTGACCCCGCTGGTCCGGATGGTCGGACGCTCGGGAAGGCGCAGGGAGAACAGGAGCCATGGGGGACGAACTCAGGGTGGACCCGGACGAGGTCCAGGCGGTGGCACGTGAGGCCCGGACCATCGGGGACCAGGTGGCCGAGGCCGAGCCTGACAAGCGGGTCCAGGTGAACGACGCGCTGTTCGGCGGTCTCGAGGCGGCGCGGGCGTTCGTGTCCGTGCACGGCTCGGCCCAGTCCGTGCTGTCGAAGACACTGAAGGCGGTGCGGCAGGACCTCGAGGACTTCGCCACCGGCCTGGAGAACTCGGTCGCGTCGCTGCAGCGGTCCGAGGACGACATCGAGCGGCTGATGCGCAGGATGGGCGAGTTCGCGCTGCTCTCCGAGGGCGTGAACGTCGGCCTCGACGAGGATGCTCTGAGCGGCATCGGCGAGTCCGGCGGAACGTCGGCCGAAGAGGCCCGGCAACAGGCGATCGCGGAGGCGCAGCAGGAGACGGGGGCGGGAGCATGACCGACGGCTGGGCACAGAAGTACATCCGCACCAACCCGTACGCCGGCCCCGAGGAGCAGCGGCTCCGGACGGTCTTGAACGCCAACACCTACCAGCTCAACCAGGCCGCGCAGGAGTGGAACACGAACGCCCAGGCGCTGCAGAACCTCGAGCGCCTGCTCGTCACACAGGGCAACCGCATCGAGGACGCCTACTCCGCCAACGGCAGCAACGGCACGGGCGGCCGCGCCGCCCGGGCGTTCCGCGACGTCGCCGCCATGGTGGAGCGGCGTTCCGTGGAGATGCACACGATGCGCGAGGCGCTCGGCGACGCCGCCACCGCGGTCGAGACCGCGCAGGCCTCCTACCGCTCCCTGCCCCACGTCTCGCCCCCGTTCACCGGTGACCGCACCGGCGGGCACACCGGTGACACGCCGGAGTCCTTGACGCGGCGCCAGCAGGCGCAGCAGGAGGCCGCGAGTGCGGACGCCAGGCACCAGGCCGAGTACCAGGAGGCGGAACGCCAGGCGCGCGCGGCGCTCACGAAGCTCGACGGCGACATGGAGAGCGCGACCGACAAGATGCGGCCGGTCGCGGGCCTGGACCGCACCGGCTCGCCCACGACCGGGACCACCACCGCCGGCCCCTCGAGCGCGGGCGTGGTGGGGTCGACGGCCCCGGCCCCGGTCGGGGGTCCCAAGCCCACCCCCGCTCCGGGCGTGATCGCCCAGCCCGTCCCGGGCGAGCCGGGTCCGGCCCCGGGCCCGGGCTCCCCGCCCCCCTCGGGCGGCCAGGCTCCCCCCGTCCTCCAACTCCCGGGCGCGCCGGGGACCAACCCGGACGGCGGACCGGGCGGCGACCTCGACGGCGACCTCTCGGGGGGCTCGGACTTCCCGGGTGCGACCGCACCCAGCGGGGCCGGTTCGGCCCCGACCCCGGGTGTGAGCGCCGGCGGCGCTGCCGGGGCTGTGGGCGCCGGCATGATCGCCGGCGGCGGCGCGATCGCCGGGCTCGGCGGTGCTGCGGGCGGCCGACCGGTCGCCTCGGGCCGGACGGTCGCCCTGGGTGGCCAGGCCGGGGCGCGCGGCTCGGGCGCCCGAGGAGCACTGGGTCGCACGACGGTGGCCGCCGGGCAGGGCACCAGCGGCCGAACCGGCGCAGGCGCCCGAGGCGGCCGCGCCGTGGCCGCCGGGCAGGGCAACGCCGGTCGCGCCGGTGCGCGCGGCGCCGCCGGTTCGCGGGGTACGGCGGCCGGTGCGGGCGGCCAGGCCGGGCAGAAGGGCGGAAAGTCCGGTCGCGCGGCTGCGGCCGGCGGCCGCAAGGGTCCGCTGAGTGCCGCGGCGACCGGAGGCAAGCGCGGCCAGCGTGACGAGGGCGAAGAGTCCTCGCGCGACGCGCTCGCGTTCGAGGACGAGCAGACCTGGCTCGACGACGAGCAGACCACCGACGCCGTCCTCGACTGACCACCCGGCGGCGGTAGGCTGCACCCGCCGGTCCAGACGTGCCAGCCAGTCCGCGTGATGAGGGGGAGCAGATGTCCCAGGCCGCGACACCAGCCGGTACCTCGGGCCTGGTCAGGGTCACGGTCAGCTCGGGCACCCGCCGGGTCGACCTCGTGCTGCCCGGCTCGATACCGGTCGCCGAGCTGGTGCCCGAGCTGGCGCGCAGCGTCGGGTTGCTCGACGCCGCGACGGTGTACGGCGGCTACGCGGTCGTCACCCGGGAGGGGCGCCGACTGTCCGGCGACGCGGGCCTGACCATGCAGGGCGTCGAGGACGGCAGCCTGCTGACGGTGAGCGCCGGCGCGGACGAGGAGCCGCCTCGGGTCTACGACGACGTCGTCGAGGCCATGGCTGACGCGGTCGAGCGGGACCTCCGTCCCTGGGAGCCGGCCGCTGGCCGGCGTACCGCCCTCGGCGCCGCGGCACTGCTGCTCGGGCTCGGCGGCTTCGCGTTGCTCCTGCAGCGCGGCAGTGCCGGCGCCGCGGCCGCGTCGGCAATCATCGCGGCGCTGCTCGTGGTCGGAGCGGTCGCCCTGAGCCGGACGCAGGGGGAGCGCGACGCGGCCCTCGCACTGGCCTGGCTGGGCGCGGCGTACGGCGCGATCGCCGGCCTCATGCTCGTCCCTGACGGACCCCTGCTCGGCCTGCCCGTGGCGGCAGCCGGCCTCGGCGCGGTGCTGGTCGGCGTGGTGGCGCTGGTCGGGCTCGACGAGGGCCGGGCGCTGGTGATCCCCGCGATCGTCACCGGCAGCGTGTTCGCGGTCGGCGGGCTCGTGCTGGACCAGGTGACCGAGCAGGTGCGGTCCGCGGACGCCGCGGCGCTCTTCACCATCGTGCTGGTGCTGGTCGTGGTGGCCGGCAGCGTGCTCCCGTGGCTCGCGCTCGGCGCCACCGGCACCCGCGTCGACCAGCTCTACTCGCACGCCGACATCACCGAGGACCCGCCGCCGATCGACGGGCGTGCGGTCCGGGAGGACGCGGCGCTGGGCCACGAGATCCTGCTCGCCGTCGCCGCCACCGTGGGCACGCTCGTGGTGCTCGCCGCGCCGCTGGCCGTCTCGCTCGGTCTGGCCGGCACCCTGCTGGCGGTCGCGGCCTGTGTCGTGGTGATGCTGCGGACGCGGCAGTACCGCACCGGCACCCAGGTGCTGGTCGGGCTCTCCTCCGGTGTCCTGGGACTGGTCTCCGTGGCTGCCGCGGTGCTCTGGCTGCACCCCGACTGGCGGCCCGCGGTCGCGGTGGTGCTCGCGGCGGTCGGCGCCGGCCTGCTCGCCCTGACCCTCGTCCCGTCGAGCCCCTCGGTGCGGCGCGGCCGGATCGGCGACGTCGCCGAGGCCGCCGCCCTGGTCTCGCTGCTGCCGCTGCTGGTGCTGGCGGTGGGAGTCTTCGACCGGGTGCGTGGGTGAGCCGGGTTGTCCTCGAAGCGCGACCTCGTCGAGGCCCACGCCTTCAGCCGGCGTCGCCTCGTCACCGCCTTCCTCAGTGGCGCGCCCGGGGGGCGTGAGGTCGAACCTGCCAGGCCGGGCCGGGCGGTCGTGGGCGGGGTGGCGGTCTCGGTGCTGCTGCTCGCCGGTGGTGCGATCGCCGGCGTGATCGCCCCGCGCACACCCTCGGACTGGCTCGAGGCGGGCATAGTGATCGCCAAGGAGACCGGGGCGGACTACGCGATCGTGGAGAAGGGCGACCCGCTTCGACCGCTGGCCAACACCGTGTCCGGGCAGCTGATCTTCGGCAAGCCGGACCTCGCGCCGAAGACCGTCAAGCACGAGGAGATCGCCCGGCAGGAGATCGGCGACGCCATCGGGATCTTCGGCGCCCCCGACAGCCTCCCGACCGCCGACCTGCTCGTGGGCACGGGCTGGACCGCCTGCGCCAACGACTCCGGAGGCATGCACGTCCGCATCGACCGGCAGCCCGGCGCGCGTCCCGCGCCCGGCGGGGCGGTCGTGGTGCCCACCGGTGGTGGGGACTTCCTCGTCACCGCCTCCCCCTCGGGGGCGCACCGGCTCCAGCTGCCCCGGGACGCCACACGTCGCGCGGACCTGCTCAACGCGTTCGGCAACCCCACGAGCGTGCCCGCCGGCGGCGACTGGCTCAACCTGTTCCCCGTGGGCGACCCGCTCGGCGCCCAGAGCTTCCCGGTCCGCGAGGCCGGCACCCGCACGTCGTACGGC
>Ga0299913_10006654_pt1 | contig 10027 bp, 7 predicted proteins | sample RVTome_9_FD_201360 | JGI IMG/M metagenome (GOLD analysis project Ga0299913, IMG submission 201360) | Soil microbial communities from uranium-contaminated site in the Upper Colorado River Basin, Wyoming, United States - RVT155D38 (version 2) ... | reverse complement strand
GCGGAAGGACGGTTCTGCTCGGCGCCACTCTTGTCGGAGCATCGGTGGCCTGGCAGGCAGCCTGGCTCCTCGGTGGCAGCGGGTCAGGATTGGGTGGAGACGGGGACCCGGAAAGGTCGACTCATCTGAAACCCATCAACCTGTTGGTGTGGCAGGCGCAGGCCATCGGGGCGTTCCCGTACCGCGATCAGTTCGCATCTCCGGTGGTGTACCCCGTTGTGGGAACACTGGTGATCATCCTCGTGCTCGCGGGGGTGCGCTTCAGTCGAGGGCGGGACAGGGCTGCGCTGTTGCTCGCCCTATGTGTGGCGCTGATCTTTCCACCGTTGTTCACACTCGCGACGATCTCGAGCGTAGGAGACATCTGGCAGGGGAGGTATCTCCTGGCCTACGGCGTTGGTTTCGTGCTGCTCGCCGGCCGGAGCGTGGGGCGATACGCAGAGTCCTCCGGTGTTCCGCCGCTCGTGGCCGTCCCTTGCTGTGTCGCCTACGGGGTGGCGATCGCGGCATGCCTGATCAAGGTTCGTAGCGACGAACTCTCCCTGAACGCCGCCTCGGCTGGGGATTCCTCATGGCATGCGCCGTCGCCGGCGATCCTCTTCGTGCTAATCGCACTTGCGATGGCGGCATTCGTGGTTGCCCTGACAGGGAAGGAAGAGAGCAAGGCAAGCCGCTCTCCGCTAGGAGAAAAGAGCGTGCCGTAGATACGCCTTGCTCTTCGTCCAGGCGCGGCAGCGAATCGACCTGGGCACGAGTGCAAGGGCATGCAATCGAGACGTGAGGCGAAGCCGGGCAGCTCTTGCTGCCCGGAGCCAATGTCGGCTGCGTGCGCGTTGCTCGAACTCTTTGTAGACCCGTCGTTCTTCGAGAAATCGGTCGGCGTTGGCCGCCGAGATCGAGGAGGCGCTCGCACGGTGCCGGCGGTACTCGAAGACCACGTGGTTCGTGACGAGCAATCGCTCGCCGTTCAGCACCAGCGTCACCAGGGCCACGAGGTCCAGCGCGATCTGCAGATCCTGCCGGAACCCGATCGTGGCGATCCGCTCTCGGCGCCAGACCAGGGACGGAAAGTACGTCCAGTTGCCCCTCATCAAGGACGTCATCAGGGGCTCGCCCTCCACCACCGCGGGTCCGGCGTGCGCCGGGTTCAGCCGGGCCTTCAGTCGATCTCCGAGAGGTCGGACCGCCGTGCCGTCGCCGTCGATCACCCGCACACCGGGTTGGACGATGGCGACATCGGGATGCTCCGCGATCGCCGCCAGCACATGCGAGACGTACGACGGGTGCAAGCGGTCATCGCAACCGAGGAACACGACGTAGTCGCTGTCCGCCAGATCCAGGCATCGCTGGAAATTTCCGGCGACGCCGAGCGTCTTGCTGTTGGACTCGTATCGGATCCGCGGCTCGTCCAGGCCGCCCAGCCAGTTCCGGACCGAGTCATCGCGCGGTCCGTCCTCGACGATCGTCATCCTCCAGCGGGGGTCGGTCTGGGCGAGGACGCTGGCGACCGTTTCGCGGAGCAGGGCAGGGTCGCCGTAGAAGGGAACCTGGAACTGCAGCGCCGCTGCCGCGGGGTCGGGCAGGTTCACGGCACAATCCTCCGTTGAGGGAACACCGGGCAAACCTCTCGTTGGAGAGAAGCAGGCTAGCCGAGCCGACCTGTCCAGCTCGGCAGGGAAGGGACACATGACCGCATCGTCGGCCGGGGCCCCGCTGCGCATCGGGATACCGATGTTGACCTACGTGCCGGAAGGCATGGGCGGGACCGAAACCTACGCCAGGGAGGTCCTGCCCCGGCTCTCGACGAACCCCGGTCTGGAGCTGTCGTCGTTCCTGTCTCCCGTTGGTGCGGGAACCCTGGGCGCCATCGGCCGCGAGGTTGTCGTGCCGGCCGTCAACGGAGGTGCCTCCACTGTGGAAAGGCTCCGCTCGATGCTCGCAGCGGCGCGGTCGAGGCGCCGGAGGCTGGTGCGGGACGTCGAGGCTCTCTTTTTCCCGTTCACGGTCCCTGTCCCCATCCCGTACGACGTGCCCTACGCGGTGACGTTGCACGACGTCCAGCACCTCGACATGCCTGAGTTCTTCCCGTTCGCCGAGCGGCTCCTGCGCCGGTTCACCTATGACATGGCCGCACGCCGGGCCGACCTCGTGATCACGGTCAGCGAGTTCTGCCGGGCCCGCATCATCGAGAGCCTCAGGGTCCCCTCGAGCCGCGTGGTCGTGGCCCCGCTGGGTGTCTCCGAGGCGTTCCGGCCGGGCCCAGCGGACCGGGAGGACTTCGTTCTCTACCCGGCGCGCCGTTGGCCGCACAAGAATCATGCGCGGCTCGTCGAGGCGATGGACCTCGTCCGTCGTACTCATCCCCGACTCCGGCTGGTGCTCACGGGGGGAGGCGCCGACCTGCAGGGCGTGCCTGATTGGGTGGAGCAGCGCGGCTACGTGTCGGAGGCCGACCTGGCCGACCTGTATCGCAGCGCCCGCTGCATGGTGTTCCCCAGCCTGTACGAGGGCTTCGGCATGCCGCCCCTCGAAGCCATGGCGTCCGGGTGCCCAGTCGCCGCGTCGAGCGCTGGTGCGCTTCCGGAGGTGTGCGGAGACGCGGCGGTGCTGTTCGACCCCTACTCGCCGGAGCGAATCGCCGAGGGAATCGAAACGGCGATGGCGAACGCCCCCGACCTGGCTTCCCGGGGGCTGTCACATGCGGACGCTTTCACTTGGGACAGATGTGCCGACGTGCACGTTCGGGCGCTCGGCCGCATGGCGGCTGGACAGCCTTAATCAGGAGCGCGTCCGCCCCTTCCTGCGAGTCCATCTCGGATCCCTCGCAACGCGTGAAGCACGTCGGCTCGTCGCCCGCCGAGCGCGCGGTGAACCGCAAAGGCCAAGATCGCAGGCACGCTGGCCAGCAGTCGGAGGGGTCGCTTGAACTTGCGCCACAGGAGCAGCCGGTTCCTTGCGTAGTAGTACATCGGCGCATTCACCGTCGGTGACTGGTGGGCGATGGCTGACGGTGCGACGACGACACGACCCTCAGAAGCCATGGAGAGTGAGAAGTCGACGTCCTCCCAATAGAGGAAGTAGCGCTCGTCGAACCCACCGATCGAGACCATCGCGTCCCGGCGAGCCAGCAGGCAGGCGCCGTCCAGCCAATCGGCCGGCACTGGATCCTGACTCGTCTTCGCACGCACGTGCACGGCAGAACCGAATCGCGTCACTCGCCCGCCGTTCGACCAGACCTCGCCGCCAGGTAGGCGCAGCGACGGGCCGACGAGCACGACGTCGTCGGATGAGGCTTGGTCGAGCATCAGCTCGACGCAGGTCGGCTCCATCACGACCTCGTGAGTCAACACCAAGAGATAGTCGACGGACCCGGCCAGTCTCTTCAAACCTGCGTTCATCCCAGTGGAATAGCCACCATTCGTGCTGGCATGAAGGACCTCCACCCCGGCGAGCTCTTCAGGGGAGAGGCCCTCCACCACGCCGTCGTTGGAAGCGTTGTCCACGAGGACGATTCGCACGGGCCGCAATGATTGAACTCGCACGGCACGAATGGTGCGGACCACGTCGCGGCCGAGACGGTAATAGAGGATGACAACGCCATAGGTTGGATGAGTCGCTGCCGCGCTGTTGGGCGGCTCGCCCTGCATGGCCGAGCTCATAACTCCAGGTCCTGTCTCGTCAAAGACTTCGTCGTCCGGCTTGCCGGCTCTGGTTCACAGTCGTGCCCGTACGGCCGCTCCGTAAGACGGCGCGAGGCTCGCTCTACGCGCAGTCGGGACCGCCGCCACCTCAATCCAGTCCGAGTGAAAACGCGGACTCCAAGTCGTGACGTGAATACGCCCGAAACGCAATATGGGTCTCCGTTTCCGAGACCCCAGGGATCTTGTTGAGCTTGTCTGCAACCACAGCGGACACGTCGTCGTGATCGCGCACGCGGACCATCGCGATCAGGTCCACCTTGCCCGTTACGGAGTAGACCTCGCTGACTCCGTCCAGCGAGGCGATCTGATCGGCCACCTCGGGGATCTTCGCGACCTCGGCCTTGATGAAAACAATGGCGGTGATCATGGCCGGAGCCTAGAGCATGGCCGGGACAAGGCCAGTGTCCACAGGATGAGGATCAGACTCTGTAGGCACCTCAGTGTGGGTGTGTCCGCCGACGCAACTCATCACTCACTCTGCGTGGGAGCATCTTCAGAGAGCTCGCCTGCAACCCTGCGCGGCGCAGGGGTGGTGGCACAGCGTGCACGGCGAGCAGGCGCGCAGCGCTGGTCGCTGCGCCCTCGACCTCCGAACGGAACTTGGCTTCAAACTCGCAGAACTCACGGACGTCGCCCCAGCCGTAATCAAGCCCTAATTCACGAGCTGTCCGTACGATGAGCCTGCCGATAGAAGTATTCTTCAGCGGAGAGATACCGCTCGTCTCATAGAGTCGCGCGTAGAGCATGCTCAACCCGCGAGAGATCACGATGGGCATTTGAATCGGTTGAGTCCACTGCCATTCGTTGTCGATTGCGACGATGCCGTCGCTGACTTCAATGAGATTCTGAGGGATGGCATCGATCATCTCGCCGGGAACGCGCTCAAGCGCGTCTGTGTGCGAGCGCAGGTAAGTCACCCAGGGTTCGAGGTGGCGGGCAACGTCCGCAACGGTCGCGCGATGTCCCATGGCACTATCGAGCGCGAGTTGGCCGATCGTAGGCGAATCGATCCAGGGAACCCGGTACGACCGAGGCATGGTGAGGAGTTCGCTTGGTTGGCCGGGCGAGAGGGCTACACGCTCGACCGTTGGCTCGGGGCCAGCGAGCCCCCATGCTCGCGTTTGGTTCCAGAACTCAGGTCTGCGAGGTGCCATGGAGTACGAGACAAGATCCCAATCTGCCTGGACTTGGACTTGCTGATTGTCGACCGAAGCAACAACTAGGAACGAATTGGATAGTTCCTGTATGAGCTGGTTCTTGCCCAATTGATGCCAAGCGGCGCGCTGGTCGAACAGGAGGGGCGTGCGTCGGGGAGGGTAGTCCCCAGCGAGGGTTTTCGAAATGAACTCCGGCGCCTGTGACGCTCCGGTTTCAAGCGCTCCGTGTGTCGCAATGACTTGAGGGAATTTGTAGTCCGGGAACGGATAGTAGAAATCCACGGTCTGAAATCCGGCCGACCTGAGAAGCTGTTGGAGCCGACCTCGACCCACGGTACGCGGTCCTCGGCCACCACTTCGACGGTATCCTTCGAGGCCGTCATACGCTAGTCCTGTGTGATCCTCCGCCGCTCCCGTGAAATACTTGAGCCCTAGCTGGTTTTCAATGGCAAGAACAAGGACGCCGCCATCTCGCAGTCGAGATCGCAGCGTGCTCAATGTCTCTTGCAGAGGGTCGGGAGACTCAGAGAAGAGTGGAGAATATTCTAGAACTCCGACGCAAAAGACCACGTCGAAGGCTGAGCCGGTCAGCAGTGCCTGGTGTGGTCCACAGACAACCGCGACGTTGTCCTGATCGCGCGTGCGCGCCGCGCCCGCTTCGGCACGATGCTGCTCACCCTCAACGGCCAGTACCTCCCGGAATGTCTCGCCGAGGAACCTGGTGATGGTTCCACATCCAGATCCGACTTCGAGAACGGCCGCGTCCCTGTTCCAAGAAAACGGGCGCAGGAGGTTGCAGCGATGGCTGCTCAGGTAGTAGCGCGCCGGCCAACTGCGGCCCATTCTGTCCAACTCAGGCGACATCGAGCCCAGGTCATGGGCAGAACGCAGAAGCGGCATCAATTCGCGTTGAGCAAAGCTGTCTGACGCATATCCGAGGCCTTGCGCGCTCCCAGGCAGGGCCCAGACCCGAGTGGAGGGGTCCAGTGAAAGTTCTTGGCCGAAGTACAGCCTTGGGTTCAAGGTCGGATCCCGTGAAACGTCCATGTGGCCGCCTTATCGCGTCCTCTCGACTGCTACCGGCTAGGAGAGTGTGCAGCGTACCTTCCTCTTGACAGGTGGCGGCGCTTGCCTGGTGCAGCGCGCGTGGCGCGCTGGTTCGTGCCGAAACCCGATCGCCGTGACCCGTCGATGCGACCCGATTTTGCCTGCTACTGTGTCACGCTATTTCGGTCCGGCGCTCCGGAGTGGGCCGCGCAGCATCCAGTTCGGACTCAGGCGCACGAAAGCAATCGACATCGATGGTTCTGACCGTACCGTGCACGAAGCGCGATGCACGCTGTCGAGCGCGAAGAGGATCGCGGCTTGGAATCCTGGCGGTACGGCTGGTGCGTCAGGCAGTTAGCCCACAGAGTCCTGCGCTCGCTCGTACCGGCGACGTGAGTGCGTGTGTGTCAGCACGCGCCGCTAGGTCACATGAGCCGGAAGTCAGTTGCTATGGCGCTCCCAAGATGCAGGTCGAGAGTCATTCCCGATGACCCAGTCCCGTCTCCGCGCTGGGTTGGATCGGCCATATCTAATTGCCGTGACCAGGTTGCTCAGCGCGTTCTTGAGCCTGGCCAGCGCGTTCGTCCTCGCGCGTGCTCTCGGCCCCGAGGGACGTGGCCAAATCGCCACAGCAATCGCGGTCACGACCCTTCTGCCAATCGTTCTCGGAATCGGGATTCCTCTCGTGGTTCGCCGCGAAACCGCGCGAGCAGGGTCTCCTGATCAGGTAGTGCGCACGGCGCGCCGTTTTGCCTTGCTAGTCACGGGCCCGGCGATTGCCATTGGCTTTATCTGTTCGACTACGTTCCTTGGAAGCCTCGACAGTGGAGCGCAGCTTGCGTTCATAATCTCTGCCTCCACTGCGCCCGCTAGCGTTCTCTGGATCTGTGACGCGAACGTGCTCTTCGCCCAAGGCCGTAGCGCCGCCTTCGCCCTGACCGACTTGCTCCCGACGGGTGTCAACGTGGCCCTTATCGTCGTGGGGGCAATGGTTAGCGACCTGACCGTGACCTATGCAATTGTCGTCAACTGGGTCGCGAGCATTGCCACATTGATCCTCACATCATGGCTGGTTCGGGTCCCGCTGCGTGGCGATGCGCGCTCTCTGCGTTCGACGCTGGAGGAGGGGATTCGTTACTCGGGCAGTCAGATAGCGGAGATGGCATCGCACCGCCTGGATCAGGTCCTCGCGCTGCCGGTCGTAGGCGCTTTTCAGGCCGGCTTGTACTCAGTAGCGGCGACGGTTGCGTTGCTGCCTCTAGCACTTGGCCAAGCTCTCGGTGCCAGCAGTTATCGAAGCTTTGCCCGTGCACGCGATGAGGTAGACGCCTCGGTGAGGTCGACGGTGGTGCTTCGAGTTGCGTTCGTGACCGCTTGTGTGGCGGTGGCCCCGATGGCGGCGGTGAGCCCGTGGCTCGTACCCTTCGCTCTCGGCCGAGCGTTCGAAGACGCAGTCGTGCCTGTCTTGCTGTCGTTGCTCGGCTCGTTGGCCCTGGTGGTCAGCTACGTAGCTTCTGTGGCTTTGGCCGCGCGCGGCCGTGGGTGGATCATGACCGTCGCCCAAGTGATTGGATTGGTCGCTGGCATCAGTGCCCTGATCTTGTTGGCGCCCCCTCTTGGCGCGGTAGGCCTGAGTCTGGCCTCAACCATCGGCTACTGGGCGTGCGCCTTTGTGTGTGTGGGCGCTATCAGACCCACACTTCGTGAGCTGGCGCCGCGACCTTCGGACTTGAGGCGGTCGGTTCAACTCTTGTTCAGCCGTGTTGATGACTCAGGTTCGCCCGACCTGTCGTAACGCGGGAAGCCGAGGGCACTTCCCGACCCGTCTCGAGCTCCCTTGAGAGACCCGTCCAGGTAGCGGGTGGCGCCCCGGACCGGGCAGGTCCACTCGCCGTCGATCTCGATCAGCCGGATCGAGGGGGACTCGAGCCAGCGCAGGATGCGTTCGCTCTCCTCGGCCGTGGCAGCGGGGATCGGGCCGTGGCTGGGGGTGACCGTCTCGGCGGTCGCTCGCAGCTGGCTCACGAACAGGACGGCGTCGGCCCCGGGCGGGATGGTCCCTGCCGCGGCGAGCCGGCCGTAGCGGACCACGTGGACCGCCCACTGGCCGTCGTCCTCCCGGCGGGCTGCCACGACTTCGGGGCAGCGGGTCAGCGAGGTGAGCCGCTGGGTCCGCGCGGCCGCCCTGACGAAGGCGGCCAGACGGTCACGGTGGACGCCGGCCTCCTCGAAGCGTTCGTCGGCGGCCAACGCGGCCATGCGAGTGTTGATCGCCTCGACGACCTCGTCGGGGCGCCGCAGCAGGGTCTCGCGCAGCTGGCGCACTACGGCGGCGTAGGTGTCGGCGTCGACGCTGCCGTCACACGGCGACAGGCAGCGGCCCATCTCCGCGAGCACGCACGGCGAGCGCGAGGGGCGCTTGCCGAACTTGTCGGAGCACTGCCGGACCGGGAACGTGTCGTGAATCGCGGCCAGGCACTTCTCGGCGACCTTCCGGGAGGCGAACGGGCCCAGGTAGTCGGCGTCGTCGTCCAGCACCTTCTTGACCAGCGAAAGCCGCGGCCACGGCTCACGGGTCAGCTTGACGAAGGTGACCTTCTCCGGGAACCGGGAGCGGCGGTTGTAGCTCGGCTTGTGCTCGGCGATCAGCCGCAGCTCGCGCACCTCCGCCTCGAGCGGCGTCGCGCACTCGATGCCGGTGACCGTGGTCGCCAGCCGGACCATCTCGCCGATCCGCGACCTCGTCTCCGAGGCGGTGAAGTAGGAGCGGACGCGTTTGCGCAGGTCGCGCGACGTGCCGACGTAGAGCACCCGCGACCGCTCGTCCTTGAAGAGGTAGACGCCGGGGGAGTGCGGCAACCCGTCCGCCAGGTGCCGCTTGCGGCGCTGGGCGACGCTGACCTTCGCGGAGAAGGTCTGCAGCTCCTCGAGGGTGTGGACCCCCAGGCTGCCGAGCCTCTCCATCAGGCCATGGAGCACGTCGACGGTGGCGCGCGCGTCCGAGAGGGCCCGGTGGTTGGGCGTGGTCGAGGACCGGAAGACGCGGGCGAGCGAGGAGAGCTTGCAGTTGGGCGCGTCGTCACGAGTGATCACCCGCCGCGCCACCTTGGCCGTGTCGACCACCTCGAACGCCGGCCAGGGCCGCTCCTGCCGCGCGGCGAAGTGCTTGAGGAAGCCGACGTCGAACGGCGCGTTGTGCGCCACCAGGACGCTGCCCGCGGCGAACTCCAGGAACGCCGGCAGGGCCGAGTCGATGCTGGGCGCGTCGGCGACCATGGAGTTGCTGATGCCTGTGAGCACCGCGATGAATGCCGGGATCTGGGTGTGCGGGTTGACCAGGGTCTGGAACTCGCCGAGCACCTCGCCGCCGCGGACCTTCACCGCACCGATCTCGGTGATCATGCAGCCCTGGTCCGGCGAACCGCCGGTGGTCTCGAGGTCGACCACGCAGAACGTGATGTCGCGCAGCGGGCGGCCGATCTCGTCGAAGCTGCGCTGGGACTCCCAACGCGACGCAGCTCGGGTCGCCGTGCTCATGCTCGAAAGGTAGGTGGGGGCGCCGACAGGGTCGTGGAGGCACGCGGGGCGGAGGCTCCTAGGGTGGTCCTCGTGAGCACCTCCCTTCCCGACGAGACCCGGCGCTGGCGTTGCGCCGGGTGCGGCAACCTGACCCGGTTCGACGTGACCCGGACCCGCCGGACGACGGAGTACTGGCACTTCGACCTGGCCGGCGACCACCGGGTCGAGGAGACGGAGGTCCGCGACGAGTCCCTCGAAGAGGTGAAGTGCCGCTGGTGCGGGCGGTCCGATGCGATCGAGCTGGTCTCGCGCGCGGATGCGCCGCTGGCCGAGGATCCGGCTGCGGACTGAGCCTGACCGGCGCTGGTTTCGAGACAGGCGCTGCGCGCCTTCCTCAACCACCGGAGGCGCGGCCTCAACCGCCTGAGCCGCCCGGTCAACCACCGATGTCGGTGGTCGGTGCCAGCATGCTTGGCATGACGACAAGGATCGACTGCGACACCTGTGTGGTCCGCGGTCTCGCGTGCCACGACTGCGTGGTGACCGTGCTGCTCGGGCCGCCCCCGGAGTTGACCATCGACGACGACGAGCGCCGGGCGCTGG
>Ga0299913_10006653_pt1 | contig 10027 bp, 12 predicted proteins | sample RVTome_9_FD_201360 | JGI IMG/M metagenome (GOLD analysis project Ga0299913, IMG submission 201360) | Soil microbial communities from uranium-contaminated site in the Upper Colorado River Basin, Wyoming, United States - RVT155D38 (version 2) ... | reverse complement strand
GCCATCACGGCACAGGCGCCGGCGTCCTCGGCGATCTTCGCCTGCTCCGCCGTGGTGACGTCCATGATCACCCCGCCTTTGAGCATCTCGGCGAGGCCCGTCTTCACCCGGAGTGTCGCTCGCTCGGCCATTGCCGGACCCATAGTAGAACCCCGCCAGACTGCCGCTGGATCCACGTTTGCCTGATTGAGAGGCGGGCACCCTTGTTTTGACCCCGTCCTAGGGGACAGGTGACGGGGCGGCGTAAAAAAGATGGTTTGGGGTCCATCCCCCGGACCCCGGTAATCAGGCTGCAGGTCCGGATCGCCCCCCGGGCCTGTGGCTTTTACGCCGTTCTACTTCAGCTTGAAAGCGCGGATTCGGTCACGGTGGGCGGCCTCGTCGCGCGAGTAAACGCCGTGGGCAAGCGCCTGGACGAGGCCCATCAGGGCCGCATTCGAGCGGATGTAGCTCGGTCCGTTCGACGAGTAGTAGAGCATCAGCTCGGAATGCTCCGCGACGTCGGAGAGAGTCGCGTCCGTGATCGACATCGTCCGTGCGCGGCGGTGCCGGGCGAGCTTCAGCGCCCGCAGGATGAGCGGATGGGCACGGCCCGCCGTGAGCACGACCAGCAGGGTGTCCTCGTCCATCCGCGAGAGCTTCTGGATGTTGTCCTGACTCGGGGAGGGGACGATCTCGGCTCGTACGTCGAGCAGGCCCAGCAGGTGCCGGAGGTAGCTGGCGAAGAACGCCATCTGCTCCACCCCGACGATCAGGACCCGCCTGGAGGTTGCGAGCGCCGAGACGGAGGCCTCGATCTGCTCCCGGGTGAGGCTCCTGGCGGTCTCCTCGATGTTGGCGTAGTCGGCGCCCAGCGAGGCCTCGAACTCAGAGTGATCGAAGTTGAAGAGAGCCGCCGCGCCGCCGCCCCCGCTATTGCCGTTCGGGGCGCCCTCGGCGACCTTGTGGCGGTACTCCTCGATCGCGGCCTGCTGGAGCTCGGGATAGCCGTCGAAGCCCAGCGCCTGTGAGAAGCGGACCACGGTCGAGGACGAGGTGTTCGCCCGTCGCGCCAGCTCCTCGGCCGTCTGGAAGGCGGCCTCATCGAGGTGGTCGACGATGTAGCGGGCAACGTCCTTCTGAGAGCGCGAGAAGTCGTCGAACCGCTCAGTGATGAAGTCCGAGAGGCTCTTGCGCGTGGGATGCGCCTTGGTCGCGGTCCGTGCCACGGCCGCTCATTTCGCTGCGGGCACGGGTTTCCCTTCCGCGAATCTCGACCCGCGTGTGATTGGATCGTCATGTGAGCCTCGACGGTGAGCTGCGCAAGCTGAACCGGAACATGATCGCGTTCGATCTGGCGCTCGGAACCGGCGCCCTGCTGGCGCCCGCCCAGACCCTCCGGGTCCTCGGCCACGATGAGCCCTCCGACGACGCCCGCGAGCTCTTCCGGCGCTGTGCGCCGATCTGGCTGACATTCGCGACCGCCCACCTTGTGGCCTATCGCCGAGACCGGGCGAGGGACTGGTGGGCGCTCTCCTGGCTCCGCGGAACCGAGCTCGCCACGGACGTCCTCTGGTCACGATCGAAGGCGTTCTCGAGACCGGGCGCGCGCGCCGGGCTGTGGTTCGCCAGCCTCAGCAACCTGGCGATGACCGTCGGCTTCGCGTACCTGTCCCGAACCGGCGACTGAGCCGGCCGCTCATCAGGGCGCCGCGGCGCTCTGGCTGCAGACCTTGAACCCGAGCTCGCGGGCGAGCTTCTCGCGCTTACCGGCGCCGGCCGCCGCCTCCTCCTGGGCCTTGCCGAACGCCGCCCCGTCCTTGTCCGCCGCTGCTTCCCTCCCCCGCTCGAGCAGGTCGCTGACCTCGTCGCGCGCATCCAGGTAGCTGTCGTAGCTGTCGCGGATCTCCTCCGGAGGCTCGAGCCCGCGGAGGTCCTCCTGGGCGGATTCGGCGGCGGCGAGGAGCTCCTCCGCCTGCTTCGCCCCGACCGCTGCGCTCGTCAGCGGCACCGATTGGATCTCATCGAAGCGGTCCCGCTCCTCGGTGCAGATCTCATCGCCCTTCGCGACCAGCTCCTCGGCGCTCACCTCCGCTGATCCGCCGCCGCAGCCGACCAGGGCTCCTATCGATAGGGCGACGGGCAGCGCGGCTGCGATCCATCTCCGGCGGCTCACGGGCGGGACTCTAGTTGGGGCCGGAGCTCCTGCTTCAATAGGGGGACCGGAGAAAGGAGGTGGTCCTAACTTGAATTCCATGCTTGACGGGACGCCGGAGGTGCAGGGCCGCTAGGCCCGGGCGCTGGACGGGCCGCCCCGGGACAGGGTCGGTCCGATCGATAGGGCCCAAGGGGCCGGTGGGTGGCACGCGGCCACCCGGCGGAATCCAACCCGGGCACCGGCGAGCAAGGGAGGTGGGAGCAGTCCCGCCCCACCGTCAATCCCACGCCCGCTGAGAACCGCGTTTCATGCGAAGGGCCACCTCTCGGGGTGGCCCTTTGCGTTTCACCGGGGCGTACGCGGGGATTCCCCGGTCATGACAGAGCGCTCCGTCGAGGTCCCACGCGAATCCGAGCGATCCGCCTTCGATCGATTCGCCGAGGCCACGCCGCCCGCAAGCTCCTCAAACGCCACATAGAGGAGCTGCGTGCCGCGGTCGGGCTCGAGCGGGAGCTCTAGCTCGACCTAGAGCAGGCCGATCCCGAGGCTCACGACCAGGGCGCCGAGGGTGCCGAACATGCTGAGTCCGGCGAAGAAGCGCTGGAAGGGGCCGTGGTAGTCGACGCTCTCGAAGAAGAAGATCCCGACAACGTGCGCGAGGTTGATCAGGATCGCGCCGGTCGCGATCAGGATCCGGGCGATCGTCACGGCGCCGTAGCTCCCGGCGTCGCCATCGGCCGTCACCACCGCGATCAGCACCAGGGCGGCGGTTCCGAGTGCCGCAACCAGGATGCCCAGGATGTCCATTCGGCTGAGCGGCGGCCAGTTCTGCGACGCCCGCCATTCCTTCTGGTGCATGGACGGATCTGCGTGCGCCATTCGCGTCCTTCCTTCGCTTGCCCAGGATCTACCCGACGGGAAGGTGAAAAAACCGCTCAGCGCTGCAGCTCTGCCAGCCGTTGCTCCAGGAAGCGGCGCTCCGGTTCGGAGTGAACCAGCTCAAGGGCGCGGGCGTAGGCCGCGCCGGCCTCGTCGGTGCGGTCGAGGCGGCGGAGCAGCTCGCCGCGGGTGGAGTGGAGATAGAGGTAGCCGTCGAGCTCCAGTCCATCCACCATGGCAAGCGCCGCTTCGACGTCCCCCGCCTCTGCGATCGCCGCGGCCCGGTTCAGTTCGACCACAGGCGAATCGGTGAGGCGGGCGAGCTCGCCGTAGAGCGCGGCGATCTGCGGCCAGTCCCGAGGGTCGTCGGCGTGCAGGGATGCGATCGCCGCCTGCAGCGCGTAGGGGCCGCGTCCGCCGAGCGCCAAGGCGCGATCGAGGATCCTCCGCCCCTCCTCGATTCGATCGGGGTCCCACAGCGAACGGTCCTGCTCCGCGAGCAGCACGATCGTGTCGTCCTCGAACCGGGCATCCCGGCGGGAGTCGTTCAGCAGCATCAGGCCGAGCAGCGCCTGGACCTCGGGCTCGTCGGGCATCAGCTCGGCGAGCGCCCGCCCCAGCCTGATCGCCTCGGCCGCCATCTCGCCGCGTCCTCCGTAGCCCTCGTTGAAGATCAGGTAGACGACGCCGAGCGCCGCCGCGAGTCGGTCGGGAAGCAGGTGTGCCGGCGGAACCCGAAACGGGATCCCGGCGTCCTTGATCTTGCGCTTTGCCCGGACGAGCCGCTTGGCCATGGTCTCGTTGGGGACGAGGAAGGCTCGGGCTATCTCGTCCGTCCGGAGGCCTCCAAGGGTCCTGAGCGTGAGCGCAACCTGTGAGTCGAGCGCGAGCGCCGGGTGGCAGCAGGTGAAGATCAGCTCGAGGCGCTCGTCGGGAATCGTCTCATCCATCTCGTCCTCCGTCACCTCCGGCGCGTCGAGCAACTTGGCCTTCTCCGCGCCGGTGCGCTCGCGGCGGATCCGGTCGACCGCTCGGTTCCGCGCCGTCGTCACCAGCCAGGCGCGCGGGTTCTCGGGAGTCCCCTGGCGCGGCCAGCGCTCGGCGGCGATCGCGAACGCCTCCTGAGCGGCCTCCTCGGCGCGGTCGAAGTCGCCGAGAAGTCCGATCAGGCTGGCGAGGACGCGGCCCCACTCTTCGCGGAAGACCTGGTCGAGAATGGCTACCGCTCCCCAAGCGGGCGCACCTCGATGGCGCCGCCCATTCGAGCCGCCGGGATCCGCGAGGCGAGCTCGATCGCGGCGTCGAGGTCATCGGCCTCGAAGAACAGATAGCCGCCCAACGCTTCCTTGGTGGAGACGAACGGCCCGTCGGTGGTCAGGGTCTCGCCTCCCTCCACCCGGACGGTGGTCGCCGTCTCTGGGGGCTGCATCTGGACGTCCGCCGGGGTGACGCCGGGGGTCTTGTTGATCGCCGCGTAGTCGGCGTAGACCTTCTTCTGCTCGTCCTCCGAGAGCTTCTCCCAGGCGTCGGTACCGGGGACCGGCGTGGTGCCTTGGTGGATCAGCAGCATGTACTTCATCCGTTCCTCCTTATCGCGAGGGACGCTCCGGAGGAGCGACCCAGTTGCATGTTCGCCTCTGAGACGAACGGAGGACGCAGAAAAGGACAGCTAGCCGTGCGCCGGTGTCGGATCGCCCGCGCGCGCCCGCCACTCCCGCTCGATCTGTCGCATGAGCGGGGGGTACACGATCAGGTGCCGGAACGGCTTGATCGCGGCCATGTATGCCTTCCCGAGCAGGCCGTTTGGCTTCACGTAGACGGCCATCTCGCCGCGGTAGCCGCCCGTCTGGTCGGGGACCCAGCCGATATGCATGACCCCGTGCACGGTGCGGTTGACGATCTCCGCAGCCCACTCGCCGTCGAGTAGGTACAGCGAGGTGAAGGGCGCCATATCGAAGTCCGGGCCGGACGGGCCCTCGCGCAGATCCGGCGGCAGCCTGTCGCGGAGCGTCGGTCGCTCCGAGCCGTGGCCCCCGTCCGGTCCGTCCCAACCGAGTAGCTCCCCGACCTTCCATCGAATCGCCCACAGCATCCGGGCCGCGCGGGAGGAGCTCTCCGCCGGGTCCCCCGAGGCCATCTGCTTCACCAGGCGAGGGAAGTCGCCCCGGCGGCCGGGTGTCGGCAGCGCCCAGACGTCCTCGAGCCGGAAGTCCGGGGTGATCTCGTGAATCCGCCACGGGCGAGAGGTGTGTGCGGTGTTCGGAAGTCTCATCAGAGAGCCTCCGAGCGCGCGTTTTCGATTGCGCTCGGGACCGCCTGGGCGAGCTGCCGCCAGTGCCCAACCAGCCGGGTGCTGTTGATGAAGAACGTCGGGGTGCCGGTAACACCGGCCTTCGTAGCCCCGGCCACGTCCTCGGCGATGCGCTCCCGAAAGGTGCGATCGCCGAGGGCCGAGTCAACCGCATCCGAATCGAGCTCAAGGCGTCTCCCCACCGAGATCAGGTCCGCTTGCGAGAAACTCTCGCGGCCGGCGAGGAGCATGGAGTACGCGCGCCAGAAATTCCCGCTCGCCGCAGCGAGCTCCGAGAGCTCGGCGGCGAGGTCGGCGCCCGGGTGAAGCTCGGGATCGGGAAAGTGCCGCCACACCAAGCTCAAACTGTCGTACCGGGCGAGAAGGGACTCGACGGGCCGGCGCGCCGCAAAGCAGAACGGGCAGCCGAAGTCGCCGTACTCGATCAGCGTCACCTCGGGCTGGTCTGAGCCGAGCATGTGGTCGCGCTCAGCGACCGCCGACAGCGGGCTCACCGAGATGGCTCTCCGCGGGGCACAGGTTCACAATACGCCCCGGGGCCAGTGGACCGGACAGGACTCGAACCTGCGACCTCCTTTCGCGTAGCGAGCGCGTTGCACGGTCTTCGGCGCGCCCTTTCCGTGACTTGGGATGAAGCTCATGCAGGCGCCAGAGCGATGCAGCAGCGCCGCGCCGCTGGGTCGTGATGGCGAGCTCCGGCTGTCAGCTCGCGTCGCTCGAGGGCCCCATCGATGGCGGCGTCCACCAGGCCGCAGATAGCGGCGGGCCGGTCGGGCGAGACGAGCGGACAGGGGCAATTCGAGAGCCTCAGCTCGTCATCGCCCACCGCCGCGGCGAAGCCGAGCCCCGAGAGCATCTCCTCGAGATCCGTACGCGCGGTTCCCGTCCCAGCATTCGCAGTCGCCCGTCCCCAGCGGCGAGCGCGCGCCCGGCCCTGGGCAATGCCCCGTCCCACCGCCGTCCCCATCAGCTGGGCCAGGCCGAGGAGGTCGTCGCCGGCGGGGCGCCAGCCCGACTTGATCCGGTAACGGACCACCGGGCGACCCCGGCCCGGGCGGGGCTCGTTCGCTTTCCGGACCACACCCGCATCCACGAGTGCGCGGAGGTGCGCTCGAGCGGTGTTCAGGTGGACCCCAATGCCGTCGGCGATCTCCTTGGCCGAGGCGGCGCGACCCCCGAGGAACCGAACGACGGCGAGCCGAACCGGGTCTGCAATCGCATCAAGACGCGTCATTTGATTACATACTATTAGAAGTTATTAGCCCCGCCGAGAGGAGAATTCCATGGGATCGCTGCTCTCGCTGATCAAGGGATGGCCGGGCAAGCCATCCCATCCCCCACTCACCGACGCGAGCATCGGCGCCTACACGATCGGCGTCGCGATGCTCGTGGCGGGGGAGCTCGGCTTACAGACGCCGCAGATGGCGGTCGGCTCGCTGATCGCGATCTCGGGCGGCCTTCTGCTCGCCCTCCCCACCGCGCTCACGGGCCTGCTCGATTGGCTTGAGATCCCTCGCGGAACCCCAGCCCGGACCGTAGCCACCGTGCATCTGCTCACGATGCTGACTGCGACGGTGCTCTTCGCCCTCACGTGGTTGGCGCAGCGGCCGGGTTACCTCGATGAGGAGATCCGAACCCTGGGACTGGTGCTCGGACTGATCGCCGAGGCAACCCTGGCCATCGGCGGGTTCATCGGCGGGACGATCGTGTTCGTCTATGGCAAGCGCGTATTGAAGCGTCCCGATACGCCCGTCGCTGAGGCGTTGATCCCCGGACGAAGCGAGCCCGAGGAGGTCCCGGTCAGCCCACCCACCGGGACCCGGGGCCGGGCTTGAACCGCAGGTTCGGCCGCGGGTCAGCCGGGTAGGGCCAGGCCATGGGCGGGAGCGCACCCGGGACCACCGCCTGGGCATCCCCGGAATATCTCTCCTACTGGGAGAAGAGCGCCGAGCGCCGTTCATATCCGGCGCTGACCAGTGAGCTCGAATGCGATGTGGTGGTGGTCGGCGGGGGGATCGTGGGCGTGAGCTCCGCCTATCGGCTGGCCAAGGAAGGCGCGAGTGTCTCCCTGCTCGAAGCGCGGCGGATCGGCGCAGGGGCAACCGGTCATACGACCGCGAAGGTGAGCTCGCTGCACGGTCTCGCCTACGCAAAGCTCGAGCGGGCGCTCGGCCCCGACACAGCGCGGATCTACGGCGAGGCAAATCAGGCCGGGCTTGCCGCGATCGCCGAGACGGTCGAGGAGCTCTCGATCGACTGCGACTTCCGCCGCAAGGCGAACTTCACCTACACGGAGTCGCAGTCCAACGGCCCCTCGATCGAGGACGAGGTCCAAGCCGCAGAGGAGGCAGGGCTGCCGGTGTCGCGGGGCGCGGTTGACGAGCTGCCCTACCCGGTCGCCGCCGCGGTCAGCTTCTCCGACCAGGCGGAGTTCCATCCGGTCAGGTACCTGCAGGCGCTCGCTTCGGCGACCGCCGATGCCGGCTGTGAGATCCACGAGGCGACACGGATCATCAGCGCCGATCAGGGAGATCCATGTGAGCTGCGGACCGAACGCGGCGTATCAGTGAGGGCCGGGCGGGTGATCGTGGCGACCCATCTGCCGATCCTCGACCGCGGGCTCTTCTTCGCCCGCACGCATCCCGAGCGCTCCTACGTCCTGCTCGCCCGGGTTCGCGGCAAGGTGCCGCAGGGGATGTACCTGAGCGACGAAAGCCCGTCGCATTCGCTGCGTTCCGTGCCGACCGAGGAGGGCGAGCTGTTGATGGTCGGCGGCGAATCCCACAAGGCAGGGCAAAGCGACGCTGCCGAGCGCTACGCGGCGCTCGAGCGCTGGGCGCGCGAGCGCTTCGACGTCGAGTCGATCGAGCACCGCTGGGCGACTCAGGACAACATGCCGGCCGACATGCTGCCCTTCGTGGGCCGCCTCTGGCCGTTCTCGGACAGGATCCTGACCGTGACCGGCCTGCGCAAGTGGGGAATCGCGATGGGCACTTCGGCGGCGGCGATCCTCTCCGACCTGATCGCGGGGCGCCCGAACCCGTGGGCCTCCACCTTCTCGCCGATGCGGCTCCATCCGAAGGCCGGAGCGACGAGCTTCATCAAGGAGAACGCGAATGTCGGCAAGCACTTCCTCGCTGACCGGCTCAGGCGGCGGCAGACCACCGAGGAGCTCACTCCCGGCGAGGGCCGCGTGATCCGCTCAGGCCTCGGTCAGCAAGCCATCTACCGCGACGAGTCCGGCGAGCTGCACAGCTTGTCGGCTCGCTGCACGCACCTCGGCTGCATAGTCCGGTACAACGGCGCCGAGCAAACCTGGGACTGCCCTTGTCACGGCTCGCGATTCGCGGGGACTGGCGAGGTGATCGAAGGACCCGCGGTGCGGCCGCTTCAGCGCCAAGATTGAGAGTTTCCCCGGTGAGGGTTGGCGTTGCCGCCCCCGGCACCAAGCCAACGAAGCTGCCCCCCGCGGGGGCTTTCATGGACCGGGCAGGACTCGAACCTGCGACCGACGGATTATGAGGCTCGCGTCAGGCGTGGAGGTCGGATTCGGTCAGGTCGAATTCGTTCCTGGAAACGAGGTGAGCTGACCCGGTTTGCGGAGTTCGGAGATCGTTGGGGAGATGCTTCGCCGAATCCTGGATCCGTCGGTGCTCCGGATCGCCGTGGATCGCCGACGTAGCCGGAAATCCGTCGGTTCGCCAAGCCCGACCATCTCCCAGACCGTCTCACAGAAGACGTCCGATGGGCCGGTCGAGCTCCCGGACTAGCTCGAACGGGCCGGCGCGGGGTTGCCGGAAGCCGCCGGGGGTAGCCGCATCGACTCGAGCTGCTCGGTGAGCACCGTGTCGGGGACCACGATCACGCCGCGGGTCGGGCGGTCGAGATCGGCGGTGACGAAGATCAGGAAGGCCACCAGCACGGAGGCGAGCACCACCCCGAGCAGTCCCCGGCCGACGAGCGTCAGATACGCGGCGAGCAGCCCGAGGGCGAGCGAGGCGCCGAGGATCTCGAGCAGCAGGATCTCGCTCGGGACCTGGTTGTTGAGCGCGGCGACGCGGTCGGTCTGCGCATCGATCATCTCGTTCAGCGTCTCAACGTAGAGCCGCGGCGCCCCCGCCTCCGGCGCAGCGTCGAGGGCCGCGCCGGCGAGGGCCCAGAGACGGCGTTGAATCCGCTGCTCTTCTTCGGCGGCGGCGGTCTCCTCGGCGCTGCCCGGCACGTTCTCGGCGAGGCGGATCGCGCTCTCCGTGTAGGAGACCAGGAGGTCCAGGGAGCGGCTGCGGATCGGCTCGGGCAGGGTCTGCGCGCGCAGGAAGGTGGTGCCGATCGCGTTGGTCTCATCGACGATGGTGGCGCGCCGATGCTCGTAGCGGGACAGCGCCAGCGAGAGGCCGAAGGCGAGAATCAGCGCGACGAGGCCGAGCATCGCCGCCTGGAGCACGCCGAACGGCTCAGTGAGCCTGTCCGAGAGGTGGCGCACCCGGCGACCGACCAGCGCCCCGAGCGCAGTCGCACCGAGGATTACCCCGAGCACCAGCAGCGCGAGCTCTAGGGTGGAGAGGTCGAAGAAGATGGGCCGAGCGTAAATCCGACCTCGGATGCCTGGGGCGCTATGGGCCGGGCAGGACTCGAACCTGCGACCGACGGATTATGAGTCCGCTGCTCTGACCAGCTGAGCTACCGGCCCCAAAGGCGAG
>Ga0299913_10006652_pt1 | contig 10028 bp, 9 predicted proteins | sample RVTome_9_FD_201360 | JGI IMG/M metagenome (GOLD analysis project Ga0299913, IMG submission 201360) | Soil microbial communities from uranium-contaminated site in the Upper Colorado River Basin, Wyoming, United States - RVT155D38 (version 2) ... | reverse complement strand
ATTCGTGCCGGCGCCACGATTGCGGTGATCTCCGATGCCGGCACGCCGCTCGTCTCGGACCCAGGCTACAAGCTCGTGCGCGAGGCGCTCGACGAAGGCCTCACGGTCGTCAGCATCCCGGGCCCGTCCGCGGCGCTCGCCGCGCTGACGAGCGCCGGGCTTCCCACCGACACGTTTCTGTTTGCCGGGTTCCTGCCGCCCAAGTCCGGTGCGCGGCAAACGCGGCTTGCCGACCTGAAAGACGTGCCCGCGACCCTGATTCTGTTTGAGACGGCGCCACGCCTCGCCAAGGCACTCGCCGATATGGCGGCGGTGCTCGGCCCGCGTCCGGCGGCGATCGCGCGCGAGCTGACCAAGCTGCACGAGACCGTGCGGCGCGGGAGCCTCGATATGCTGGCGAAGGAGATCGCCGCGGTCGAGACGCCGAAAGGCGAGGTTGTCGTGGTGATCGCGCCGCCAGCGCGCGAAGATACCGAGGCGACCGACGCGCAGATCGCCGCCGCGCTCAAAGAAGCGCTGAAAGTCCAGAGCTTCCGCGATGCGGTGCGCGACGTGACGGACGCGCTGAACGTCAAGCGCACACGCGTCTACGAGCTCGGGCTCTCCTTGCGCAAGCGCGGCTGACATGCGTCAGGCGCGGGTCAAAGCCTATCGCCGCGGCGTCTTCGCCGAGACGCTCGCCGCGCTGCTGTTCCGCCTGAAGGGCTACCGCATCGTGGCGAAACGCTACAAGACGCCGGTCGGCGAGATCGACCTCGTGGCGCTCAAGGGCAAGCGTCTCGTCTTCGTCGAGGTGAAGCGCCGCAAGTCGACCGGCGATGCGGCATGGACCCTGCCCGCCAAGCAGCGGCGGCGCATCGTGCGCGCCGCCCAATATTGGCTTGCGGCCCACCCCGACTTTGCCGGCCACTCGATCAGCTTCGACGTGGTGCTGACCGCCCCCCTCGCCGTCCCCCCGCACATCGCAGGCGCATTTCCCGTTTGACGCGGGCCGTCATTTGGCGCGAGTTTTCGCCCGGAGAAAGCGGCCCGAACACCATGTCCCTCAAAGTCGCCTTTCAGATGGACCCCATCGAGCGCATCGATATCAGGGGCGATTCCACCTTCGCGCTTTTGCTCGAGGCGCAAGGCCGCGGCCACGACGTGTTCTATTACACGCCCGCCGATCTTTCGCTCGATCACGGCAAGCTCATGGCCCAGGGCCACAGCCTCACGGTGGAGGACAAGCCCGGCGACCATTACCGGCTGGCGCATCCGCGCGCGGTGAACCTCGCCGAGTTCGACGTGGTGCAGCTCCGCCAGGACCCGCCGTTCGACATGGCCTATATCACCACGACGCATCTGCTCGAGCGGCTGCAGCCCAGGACGGTGGTGGTCAACGATCCCGCCGCCGTGCGCAATGCGCCGGAGAAAGTGTTCGTGCTCGATTTTCTCGACCTCATGCCGCCGACGCTGATCACGCGGTCGCTCGACGCGATCCGCGCCTTTCGCGACGAGCACAAGGATATCGTGGTGAAGCCGCTCTACGGCAACGGCGGCGCGGCGATCTTCCGCATTGCCGAAGGCGACACCAATCTCAACTCGCTGATCGAGCTTTTGGGCCTCACCTTCCGAGAGCCGATCATGGTGCAGCGCTATCTGCCGGAGGTTCGCCAAGGCGACAAGCGGATCATCCTGGTGGACGGGCAGTTCGCCGGCGCCATCAACCGCGTGCCGGCGAAGGACGAGACGCGTTCCAATCTGCATATCGGCGGCACGGCCGAGGCCACGACCCTGAATGCGCGCGACAAGGAGATCTGCGCACGGCTCGGGCCTGAGCTGAAGAAGCGCGGGCTGATCTTCGCGGGCATCGACGTGATCGGCGACTACCTCACCGAGATCAACGTGACCTCGCCCACGGGCATCCGCCAGGTACAGCAATTCGGCGGACCCGACATCGCCGCCATGATCTGGGACGTCGTCGAGAAGAAGGTCGCGGCGGCGCGCAAATAGAAAGAGAGGCGGAATGGCGGACGATCCCAAAGGCCTCGGCGCCTTGTTCGACGCCCACACGAACGCCGAGTTCAAGCTGCACGATATCGACGCCACCATGGCAACCATGGGCGCGGCGCCGCATGTCACGCATGTGCCGACCATGACCGGCGGTAACGGACGCGACGCAGTCCGGCACTTCTACGAGACGTGGTTCATCAATCACTGGCCGGAGGATCTTGCCATCGAGCTCGTCAGCCGCACGGTGGGCGAAACGCGGTTGGTCGACGAGGTGATCTTGTCCTTCACCCACGATTGCGAGATGCCTGCGATCCTGCCGGGAGTGAAGCCGACAGGACGCAAAGTGACCATCCCGTTCGTGGTGGTGGTCGGCGGGGAGGATGGCAAGGTCAAGTTCGAGCGCATCTACTGGGACCAGGCGTCGGTGCTGGCGCAAATTGGACTCATTGACAAGGCGGGGCTGCCGGTCTCTGGCGCCGAACAGGCGGCGCGGTTGCGCGACCCGACCCTGCCGTCAAACACGCTGCTCCAAGGACCCTAAAGCTGCGAGCCTGCGAGCGCGCTAGGTTCGCGGGCGCTTACGCGGCGAGGCTTGCTTGTTCCGCGCGGCGCGCTTCTTCGTCGGCGACGTCTTCTTCGCGGCGTGCGGCGTCGGCTCTTCGGCAGATGCGCGGTGGCGGTCCCGCCTCAGGCGGCCCCAGCGCCGGCGCGGGTTGGCGCCGACTTGTGCCGATTGACGCTTGCGGAAGAACGCGCACCAGCCATGGAAGGCGACGCCCGCGCCCCAGCCGAGCGCCACCCAATAGAACCACCAGACCTTCGGCGTCATGGTGAGGTTGACGACGAAGAGCAGCACGACCACCGCCACATAGGCGAAGAGGTGGATGGTGAAGCCGCGGGCTTTTCGGTCGACGAAGACGCGCTCGCGGCGGCGCGTGTGGCGTAGCCAGAACGCGAGGCCATGGGCGGCGACGCCGATGCCCCAGCCGAGCGCCACCCACACGAACCACAGTCTGCCGGGGCTGAGCCACAGATTGACCGCGGCACAAATGGCAACGGCGACGGCAAACGTCGCGGCATGAATCAGCAAAATTTGCGCCCGAGCGTCTTTTGACATTGCGCCTCTCCGTGCCGCCTTGCGCTTGCGACCTCACTGATAACACTATCGGGCGCCTACGACGGAGACATGGCCATGGAGAGCCTGGGAGTCCTTGCGATCGTTGTCGCCGTGCTGGTCGCCAACATACCAGCCGTCGTGCAGCAATGGCGAGCCGACCGGCCGGGCGTCATCAAGACGCTGTGGCTAATGGGCGCCTATGCCATCTACGTCGCGCTCGGCATCGCCGGGTTGTTGCTGCTCGTGCCCGAGGCGCCGCCCGGGCCCGAGGTCAAGCCGCTGCTTCTCACCGGCGCCATGGTCGCCTGGATTCTCTATGGCGCGCTCACGCTGATGCGCGCCGTGCCGCGCTATCGCGAGCCCCCTGGCTGGCTCATGCGGTTCGGCATCGCCGACATCGTGCTGCTTGCCGCCCTGGTGGGCTGCCTCGCCGGCTACCTCCGGCTTTGACTTCTCCACGAATGTTCACTTATTGTTCTTGCCCCCGGAGGCCGCTTTCGGTTAGAGTGAATACGACCGAAAACGGGGGAATGTGCCATGTTCGCGCGGGTTACCACGGTCGCCTTTGAGGGTATCGAGGCGCGCGCCGTGGACGTGCAGGTCCAGATCAGTCCCGGCATGCCCACCTTCGCCATCGTCGGCCTGCCCGACAAGGCGGTGGCCGAGAGCCGCGAGCGGGTGCGCAGCGCGCTGAACGCCATCGGTTTGGCCCTGCCGCCGAAACGCATCATCGTCAATCTCGCGCCGGCCGATCTGCCGAAGGAAGGCAGCCATTACGACCTTCCCATCGCCCTTGGGGTGATGGCCGCGACCGGCGCCATCGCGCGCGATGCCATCGACGGCTATTGCGTGCTGGGCGAGCTCGCGCTCGACGGCTCCATCGCCGCGATCGCCGGCGCGCTCCCTGCCGCCATCGGCGCGAATGCGCTGCGCAAGGGCCTGATCTGTCCTGGTCCATGCGGCGCGGAGGCCGCGTGGGCGGCGGCCGACATGGCGATTCTTGCACCGTCAGACCTGCTTCAGCTCATCAACCACTTCAAGGGCCTGCAGACCTTGCGGCGCCCCGAGCCGACGCCGGACCCCGGCGACGAGGCGATGCCCGACCTGAAAGACATCAAGGGGCAGGAGACGGCCAAGCGCGCGCTCGAGGTGGCGGCGGCCGGCGGGCATCACCTCCTGATGATCGGACCGCCAGGCGCCGGCAAGTCCATGCTGGCGCGGCGGCTGCCCTCGATCCTGCCGCCGCTCGCGCCGGCCGAGATGCTGGAAGTGAGCATGATCAGGAGCCTCGCCGGCGACCTCGCCGGCGGGCGCATCGGGCGCAGCCGCCCGTTCCGCACGCCGCATCATTCGGCGAGCATGGCGGCGCTGGTCGGCGGCGGCACGCGGCCGCGGCCGGGCGAAGCGGCGCTCGCTCATCTCGGCGTGCTGTTTCTCGACGAATTGCCGGAATTCAATCCGCAAGTGCTCGATGCGCTCCGCCAGCCGCTCGAGACCGGCGAGACGGTCATCGCGCGTGCCAATCACCGCATCACCTACCCCTCGCGCGTCCAGCTCGTCGCCGCCATGAATCCGTGCCGTTGCGGGCATGCCGGGGAGCCGGGCTATGTCTGCCGCCAAGGCAGGGGATGCGCCGAGCGCTACCAGGCGCGCATCTCGGGGCCCCTGCTCGACCGCATCGATCTCCAGATCGAGGTGCCGGCCGTGTCGGCCGCCGATCTCGTGCTGCCGCAGGCCTCCGAAGGCAGCGCCGAGACGCGGGCGCGCGTAAGCGCCGCGCGCGAGGCTCAGACGGCGCGCTACGCCGCGCTCGGGCTGGCGCGCGTGCGCACCAACGCCGACTGCGACGGCGCACTGCTCGAGGAGATTGCGGCCCCTCAGCCGGACGGCCTCAGGCTGCTCCGCGATGCGGCCGACGCGCTCGCCTTGAGCGCCAGGGGCTACCACCGGACGCTGCGCGTCGCCCGCACGCTGGCCGACCTCGACGGCGAGGAAAAGGTCGGCCGCATCCACGTGGCCGAGGCCTTGAGCTACCGGGGCGAAACCCTGCGCCGGGCCAGGGCCGCGGCCTGAAAACGCCGCCGCTAAAGCCTTTTTCAAGCTTTCTCTGCCTTTATTTGCGCCAACGAAACCGCCGGGTCCGGCCCGGCCACAAACGATGGCGTCGGCATTGCAGTCTATGCGTAGGCAGAGCTTCGGCGCTGATCGCGCCGGCGGGGTTGGCGTGCGGATGGCGCTCGGGCTCCTCGCCCTGGCGCTGATCTCGCTGTCCGTCTTCGTCCTCGGTGTCACCACCACGCTCCTGCTCCTGCCGCTCGTGCTCGGCGTCGCGCTGCTGACAGGTCTCGCCGGCCGGAAATCCGGCGAGAGCGCCGCGCGCCTCGATCGTCTCGCCACGCGGCTCGACGCAGCCCTCGAATCGCTGAAGGACCTGCAGTGGGAGGTGCGCGAGCGCGAGGCGCGCTATCGCGATCTCCTCGATCATCAAGGCGACATGATCCTTCGCCGCGACCGCGAGCAGAGGCTGACATTCGTCAACGACGCGTTCTGCCGGACATTCGGCATGGAGCGCGAGGCCGCGCTCGGACAGATCTTCCGTCTTCCGCTCGTGCGCGCCGACGAGGTCGAGACCGTGCATCTCGACAGCGTCGACGAGCGGCGAAGCCGGGTGGTCGAGCTTTCCACCGCGGCCGGTCCGCGCTGGTTCGTGTGGGAGGACTTCGCAGTACACAGTGACGAGGGCCGCGTGCGCGAGATTCAAAGCGTCGGCCGCGACATCACCGAGCAGCGGGAAGCGGAACTGGCCTTGGCGCAAGCGCGCGACCAGGCCATGACCGCGAGCGATGCCAAGTCGCGCTTCCTTGCCTCCATCAGTCACGAAATTCGCACGCCGATGAGCGGCATTCTCGGCATGACCGGCCTTCTGCTCGATACCGAGCTTTCGCCGGAGCAGCGCACCTATGCGCGGGCGGTCTCCGCTTCCGCCACGACGCTTCTGTCGCTCATCGACGAGATCCTCGACTTCTCCAAGATCGAGGCGGGCAAGATCGAGCTGCACGCGGCGCCCTTCGACATCGCCGACGCGGCGCAAGGCGTGGTGGAGCTGTTGTCGCCGCGCGGGCGCGACAAGGGCCTGGAGATCGGCTGGTTCGTGTCGCCGGATCTGCCGCAGACCGTCATCGGCGACGAGATGCGCGTGCGCCAGATCCTGATGAACCTGATGGGCAACGCCATCAAGTTCACCGATCAGGGCGGCGTTGCGCTGCGCGTCTCGCTTACGCCCAACGGAGCGCGGGACGGCCGCACGATGTTGCGCTTCGCGGTGCGCGACACCGGCCCTGGCGTCCCGCCCGCCGCGATCGAACGAATCTTCGCCGAGTTCGAGCAGGCCGAGCAGGGCCCGGCGCGCCGCCATGGCGGCACCGGGCTCGGCCTTGCCATCTCCAAGCGCCTCGTAGACGAGATGGATGGCCGTATCGACGTGACCAGCGTGCTCGGGACCGGCGCGACTTTCACCGTCGACCTGCCGTTCGACACACCCAAGGACATTGTCCGCCTTGGCGGCACCTGGCCGAGGCCGCCGGCAGAAGAGCGCGTCCTCGTCGTTCTCGACGGGGCCATCGAGGCGGAGCTCGTCGGCGAGCTCTTGGTCGCCGTCGGCACACGCGTCGCCCGGCTCGCCGGCACGACGGAGGCCGAGCGTTTGGCAGCAGACGCCGCGTCCAAAGGCATGCCGTTCAGCGCTCTCATCACCGACACGGCCAATGCCGGAGAGGCGGCATCGCGTCTTCTTCCACACCTCAGAGACAACGTTGCAAAGGGCCGTGCGCCGCGCGCGGTGGTGATCATCGACCCGAACGAGCGCAGCGATATTCCGGACCTCCGCGCGCAAGGCTTCAACGGCTATCTCATGCGGCCGGTGAGGCCGCTCTCGGCGCTGACGCAACTCTTCGGCAAGACTGGAGAGGCAACGGCTGACAGCGGCGGCGCTGTCGCGCCCGTTCCAAGCGCCAAGGCGGACGCCTTCGCCGCCGGACTTTCGATCCTTCTTGCCGAAGACAACGACATCAACGCGCTGCTGGCCCGCACGGCGCTGGAGAAATCAGGCGCCCGCGTCGTCCACGCACGCGACGGGGCCGAGGCGGTCGCCAAGGCGCGCGACGAACGCGCCGCGGGCAGGGCGGGCTTCGACATGGTGCTGATGGACATCCACATGCCCGACACGGACGGCGTGGAGGCGGCTCGCCTCATCCGGGCGCTCTATCCGGACACGGCGCAGGCCGGGTCGGATCGGCCGCCGATCGTGGCGTTGACGGCCAATGCGTCTGCCGACGACAAGGCCGTGTATCTTGCCGCGGGGCTCGACGACTACCTCGCCAAGCCCTTCGACAAGCAGGACCTGGCCGCGCTTCTGGCGCGTTGGCGGGCCCGGGAAGCCGAGCCTCCGCGCCAGACGGGCGCCGGGGCTGCCTAGCCCCAGATCGCGGAGGCGCCCGCTTTCGCCTATCCCCAGGCTGTCAGGCTGTCCCCAAGCTGTCACATGGGCTTCGAATTGGTTTGCTAACCGGCTTGTGATGTGGCCGAATCAGGATGACCGGTAGGCCATGCGTCGGGTCGGTAGCCTATGGGTCCCGCGGCAGGTTCCTCCAAAGTCTTTGTAAAACGGGCTAGACCATGCCGGTGAAGTCGACGTCAGGACGGCGCGCGGGAAGAATTCGTGGTGGGACCATGTTTCCAGGACTGACGTTCCGGCCAAGCCAAGGCGGCGTGCCCTTCATGGGGCGGCGGCGCTATCCCTCCGCCGGTCTGCGCGGCCGCTTCCAGCCGCCGAAGATCTACGGGCGCATCGGTGAGCTCGAAGTGCGGCTCGCCCGAAAGAAGAGCGAAGTCAGGCGCGCGCAGCGCCTGCGCTACAAGGTTTTCTATGAAGAGATGTCGGCCGTGCCAGGCGCACTGGCGATGCTCTCGCGGCGCGACGAGGATTCCTACGATCCGGTCTTCGATCATTTGCTCGTCATCGACCGCGGCAATCCCGCGAAGAAGGGGCGCTGGCGGCGCTCGCAAGTCGTCGGCACCTATCGGGTGCTGCGTCAGGACGTGGCCGACCGGAATGACGGGTTCTATACGCAAGGCGAATACGATATCGCGCCGCTCGTTCAGTCGAAGCCCGACTACAGCTTCATCGAGCTTGGCCGCTCCTGCGTCCTCAAGCCGTACCGGAACCGGCGGACGCTGGAGCTGCTGTGGCAGGGTGTGTGGTCCTATGTGCGCGAGCACGGCGCCGACGTCATGATCGGCTGCGCCAGCTTCCCAGGGACGGATCCGTCGGCCCACGCGCTGGCGCTCAGCTTCCTTTTTCATAACTCACTGGCGCCGGAGGATTGGCGGGTCCGCGCGCACGACCATTTGCGTGTCGACATGAACATGATGCCGAAGGAAGCGGTCAATGCGCGCGCCGCGATCAAGGCCCTGCCGCCGCTGATCAAGGGTTACCTCAGGGTCGGCGCCTATGTGGGCGACGGTGCCGTCATCGATCATCAGTTCGGCACCACCGACGTGCTCATCGTCATGCCGGTCGAGGCGATCAAGACCCGCTATTTCGCTCATTTCGGCATGCCGGACGAGCTCGACGCGCCCATCGCGCCGGAGTTCGGCCCTCTCAACTAGCCGAATACGCCGGTTTGACGGGGGTCTGGCCGCCCCCTAGATTTCCGATCATGGGTCACCCCGACGTCAGGAGCGCCAAGGCCGCCGCCGAGGCCGCCGGCAACTTGCGCGAGCTCAACGAGCGCTCGCGCGAAATCTTCAAGCGCATCGTCGAAGCCTATCTCGAGACCGGCGAGCCGGTGGGCTCGCGCAGTCTGAGTCGGTCGCTGCCGATGACGCTGTCGCCGGCGTCGGTACGCAACGTCATGTCGGACCTCGAAAGTCTCGGGCTGATCTACGCGCCGCACACGAGCGCCGGACGGTTGCCCACCCAGTCGGGTTTGCGGCTCTTCATCGACGGACTCTTGGAGATCGGCGACGTCACCGAGGCGGAGCGCAATCAGATCGAGACCCGCATGGCAGCGGGCGGCGGGCGCCGTCGCGGGATCGAGGAGCTTCTCGCCGAGGCGGGCGAGATGCTGTCGGGCCTGTCGCGTTGTGCGGGCGTGGTGCTCACCGAAAAGCAGAGCAAGACGCTGCGGCAGATCGAGTTCGTCAATCTCGGTCAAGGCAAGGCGCTCGTCGTGATGGTGGGCGACGACGGCGACGTGGAGAACCGCATCCTCACCGTGCCGGGCGATCTGCCGCTGGCCTCGCTGCACGAGGCGACGAACTACATCAACGCGCGGATCGGCGGGCTCACCCTTGCCGAGGCCCGCGCGCGCATCGAGGCGGAGATCGAGGCAAGGCGCGCACAGCTCGACGAGCTCACCGCGCGGGTGGTGACCGACGGGCTCGCCATCTGGTCGGGGGACGGCGACGACCGCCAGAGCCTCATCGTCTGCGGGCGGGCGCATCTCCTGGAAGACGTGCGGGCCATGGAGGACCTGGAGCGCATCCGGCTCCTGTTCGAGGATCTCGACGCGAAAAAGGACCTGATCCAGCTGCTCGGCCTGGCCGAGCGGGCCGAGGGGGTGCGCATCTTCATCGGCTCGGAGAACAAGCTGTTCTCGCTGTCCGGATCGGCGCTGATCGTCTCGCCGTTCGAGGATTCGGAGCAGAAAATCGTTGGCGTGCTTGGCGTCATCGGCCCGACGCGGCTCAACTATGCGCGCATCATTCCCATGGTTGACTATACGGCAAGGTTACTCGGGCGGCTTGCACCCTGACCGTCCCCAAGCCCTTCAGGTGGCTTCTCCCTTGATTTTTGTCGGCTCACGGTTGATATCCCGAGTTTCCCTGTTCAACCCCAATCGCCGAGGCTTCTGATGCC
>Ga0299913_10006651_pt1 | contig 10029 bp, 8 predicted proteins | sample RVTome_9_FD_201360 | JGI IMG/M metagenome (GOLD analysis project Ga0299913, IMG submission 201360) | Soil microbial communities from uranium-contaminated site in the Upper Colorado River Basin, Wyoming, United States - RVT155D38 (version 2) ... | reverse complement strand
TGCTCGAAAAGGCTTTCCGTCAGATTGGGAGTGTCGAAAAAAAAGAGGTCCTGCCGCCGCTGCTGTTCGGTGAGCACCATGAATCTCATGCTGCCGCGGCGTTTTTTCCTTCTCCTTACAATGAGGCCGTGGTCTTGTGTATGGATGGGGTGGGGGAATGGGCGACAACCTCAGCCTGGGTCGGGCGCGGGAATCAATTAACGCCCCTTTGGGAAATCCCCTTCCCTCACTCCATCGGACTGCTGTATTCCGCCTTCACGTACTATACCGGGTTTAAGGTGAATTCCGGGGAGTATAAAGTCATGGGACTCGCTCCTTATGGAGAACCCAAATATGTGAAAACGATTTTGGACAATCTGGTAGATGTGAAGCCGGATGGTACGTTTCGGCTCAATATGGACTATTTTGATTACTGTACCGGATTACGGATGACCAATAAAAAATTCGACGCCGTATTCGGCGGTCCTCCGCGTCAACCGGAAAGTGCCCTCACTCAGCGGGAAATGGATCTGGCCCGCTCCGTCCAAGAGGTCACCGAGATGGTCATGCTCCGTCTGGCCAACAGTCTACATCGAGAAACCGGTCTTTCCAATCTCTGTCTGTCCGGAGGGGTCGCCTTGAATTGTGTCGGGAACGGTAGGGTTTTGCGGGAAGGGCCATTCCGTGGTTTGTGGATTCAACCGGCGGCAGGCGATGCGGGGAGTGCATTGGGTGCGGCGTTAAATGTGCATCACCTCTATCTCAACCAGCCCCGGAACCGTCAGGGGTCGAATGATACGATGCGGGGCAGTTATTTAGGGCCTCGCTTTTCCAACGAGGAGATTGAAGGTTGTCTCCAACACCTTGATGCCAGGTATGAGCGGGTGGAGGATCCGGCCCTTTCCCGCAGGGTGGCTGAGTATTTGGCGGAGGGTAAGGTCATCGGATGGTTCCAGGGTCACATGGAGTTCGGCCCCAGGGCTTTGGGTGGACGAAGTATCCTGGGAGATCCCCGCAGTGAGAAAATGCAATCGGTCATGAACTTGAAAATTAAATACCGGGAATCGTTCCGTCCCTTTGCGCCATCGGTCTTACGGGAACGTGTGTCCGAATATTTTGAAATGGATACCGATAGTCCTTATATGTTGCTGGTCGCCCCGGTCGTTGAGAAGCGCCGTCGAGCGGTACGACCGGATCAACAGGAGCTTTGGGGGATTGATCTTCTCAATGTTCCCAAGTCGGATATTCCAGCGGTGACCCATGTGGACTACTCGGCCCGGGTTCAAACGGTCTCACAGGACACCAATCCCCGATACTATCAATTGTTGCAAGCGTTTGAAGAACACACCGGCTGTGCGGTCTTGATCAATACCTCATTTAATGTTCGAGGCGAACCGATTGTCTGTACGCCTGAAGATGCCTACCGGTGTTTCATGCGAACGGAGATGGATGTGCTTGTGCTGGAAAATTGTCTGGTTTTAAAGGAGCATCAAAAGCCGGTGCCTAAAGATGAGACGTGGATGAAGGAATTTGAATTGGATTAGGAGTTCACGAATCACGACATGACACCAAAGATCCATCAACCAACTGCGAAGGAGCTTCGCTCGTTTGGCCTGTTAATGGGCGGAGTCTTTCTGATAGTGGCCTTATGGCCGCTGATTTTTCATGGAGGAAGCCTCCGGGTCTGGGCGAGTATTATCGCCGCGGCCTTTGGAGCGATGGGAGTCCTTTTCCCAAAGGGGCTCGAACCTCTTCATCGGCTATGGATGAAGATTGGAGAAAAATTAGGCTGGATCAATTCCCGTATCATATTAGGAATCATGTTTTTCGGGATTTTTACGCCCATGGCGTTTGTCATGGGATTATTAGGGAAACGACCACTGCAACTTGGCTATGATCCTCAAGCGAGCAGCTATCGGGTTCTCAAAAAGGCCAGAGCTCCGGACCATGTGCTGAAGCCCTTCTAATAGGATGTTGAAAAAGTCCGCCAACCGTGTTCTGCCCTTTGTCGTGCTCACGTACTCTTTTATACGCTCCGCCCGCCAACGCGCCTGCGGCCTTGCCCGGGAACGGTGTGTCTCACGCCGGGGCTGCTATCAATATGGGTGATCGACAAATTTTGAATCAGGTTGAACCTTTTGAGAATGGTTGAATTTTTCGACAGCCTTCTAAGGAGGAAGAACAGATGACAGGTTTTCTTGGGGAACTCTGGGACTTTATGCGGGAACGAAAGAAGTTCTGGCTCGCGCCTATCATCATCATGCTCTTATTGCTCGGCGGTCTTATTATCCTGAGCGAGGGCTCAGCCGTTGCCCCCTTCATTTATACCTTGTTCTAAGGGCCTTGACCGAGATGAGAGATGAGATCGATCTAATACGATTGTGCCGGATTTGACCACGTTTTCCGATCCTTTTCGACAAACCCGCTCACTATTCGCCTCAAACGAAGGAGGGAGCTGGAAGCTCCCTCCTTCTGAGACCCCCTGTTGTTCCCGATCATTCGGGGACATATTGGGGATTCATCACTTACTTGGTGGACTCACCCTTTGTGTCCATGGACTTTGATGCGCCAGGCGGCACAATATTCGCGCGTTCTTCCTTTGCAGGATTAATGGCCTGCGCATCATGAAATCCCGACCCTTGATGGAGCGAATCTTTCTGGCTTGGTGGAGATTGTCCCGGGTCATTGGCTACCGATTGCCCTGTCACCGGATCCTTCGCGGCTCCCATGGGATAACCCGGATGGTTTGGCAGCATGCTCGGATTTCCCAGGGCTAATGTGCCGGCAAACACGAAACTCCCAGCAACGATAATGGTAAAAAGTATACGGTTCATGGTCATCCCTCCTTTGTGTTCGATATGATCGGAAACCAAGGGGTAAAGAACGAGAATGGAGATTACCCTTTTTTGGGTAACGCTCCTTGTTCCCTTTTTGCACCTGCCGTCCCTCCTGTGTTGATTGTGGGCATTACCGACTCCTTTGCATTGAGAGCAGCCTGGCACGCCGGTATTGAGACCAATGACGGATCTCATCACTTGCCATTCCCGATGCCATACATTTTTTCTTTTTGAGGTATGGCCTGGAAAAATTTCAGTGCGTTTGGAAAATATTCAAGCCTCTTCTTATCTCTTCGGAAGCCAAGAAGACCGATACCCGGACTCAAATCCTTACGGGATTTGATCCCCGCAGGAATTTGGTAAAATTTTCTAGAAAAGAATGAGGAGGGTTTCTAGAGGGTGTACAATACGACATGATTTCACCCTATGGATTGAATGGAAAATTCCGTCCGCACATTTATGTTAAGACCGGAGTTTAGCGATGAGCAAGTGGTGCAAAAGGGGAACATCCGTTGATTGAAAAACGGATAAATTACTTCTGAAAAAGGCTTATGTTACAAGGGTTTTTGCAATGAAAACTCCAAAGGACCCCAAAAAGACCTCATTAAAGGGGATGGAGATCGAAATCTCCCGAATCCAGAGGAACCATGAGGAGGACACCATACAATCAACCGTATTGCCTCCTCACAGGACTATCGTGACTTCAGGGAACCCTATTATTTTTGGAGAACCTCGAAGGTTAGGCGAAAAGGAGAAGGGGTAGCGGGTTTTTGTAAGATCACAGGTGGCCTCCAAAACCCTTGACTCTCAAAAATGGTGAATTATTATGAAAAAGAGTTCTGAAAAACCACAAGGATGACCATCTGAAGATGTCGCAGAGCAATCGACCAAGGGGAATCCAAATTTTTTTGACCCAGTTAGCCGATCGGGTTCATTTCTAGATATATGCCTTGGTCTGAGCACGAGCAGATATCCCGGCTTCGAGCCTTCCTGAATCAACAGGTGATTGGACAGGAGGGCCTCACCCTCAGGCTGTTGATCGCCTTGCTGGCTGATGGGCACCTTCTGGTTGAAGGCGCGCCAGGCTTAGCCAAAACCACCGCTATTAAAACGTTGGCCTCCGGGTTAGAGGCTGATTTTCACCGGATTCAATTCACGCCGGATTTACTCCCTGCCGATATTACGGGGACCGATATCTATCGTCCCCACGACGGGTCTTTTCGCTTTCAACCCGGGCCCATTTTTCACAATCTCGTCCTTGCCGATGAAATCAACCGGGCGCCGGCCAAGGTGCAAGCCGCCTTATTAGAAGCCATGGGGGAACATCAAGTAACGATCGGGCGAACCAGCTATCCCTTGCCCGAATTGTTTTTAGTTATGGCCACACAAAACCCCATTGAGCAGGAAGGCACGTATCCTTTGCCTGAAGCGCAATTGGACCGCTTTCTTCTCTATGTCCGGGTGCACTACCCCGATGTGGAAGGAGAACGAAAGATTGCCGAACTCGTTCGTCGTCAGGCGAGAGCGACTCCCGGAGATTCAACGACCACACTGACGCCGGTTCCTCAAAAAGTGATTGTGGCTGCCCGTCGGCAGATGTGGGATGTGTTTTTGGCACCAACATTGGAAGAATATATTGTCCAATTGGTGATGGCGACTCGTGAGCCTGCCCCTTATAGCGCCATGCTGAAGCGGTGGATCCGGTTTGGGGCAAGTCCCCGGGCGACCATCGGGCTGGAGCGGTGTGCCAGGGCGCATGCCTGGTTGGAAGGACGCGAGTATGTCTCGCCGGAAGACATTCAGGCCGTGGTCCACGACGTGTTGCGCCACCGTGTCTTGCTGACCTTTGAAGCAGAAGCCGAGGGTATCGGGACTGATCAGGTGATCTCAGAAATTGTGAATCATGTGGCCGTTCCGTAAACAGCCGTGCCCATCCGAATTAGGCCTGAGCCGTCCACAAGGAGTTCAAGGCGTGGAGGTTCGACTTGCCGATCTCATCAGCATGCGTCATCAGACAAGGATATTGGGCATAAAGGCCAGGAAGCGGGTGCATACCTTATTGGCCGGCGGCGAACGGTCCCCGTTTAAAGGCAGGGGCATCGATTTTGAGGAATCCCGGCGGTATCAACCGGGAGATGATGTGCGTCTCATGGATTGGCGGGTCATGGCGAGGACCAATGAACCCTACCTCAAAGTGTTTCGCGAAGAACGGGAGCGGCCCGTTTTTATGGTGGTGGATGATAGACAAGCGATGCGGTTTGGGACCAAGGTGGCCTTTAAATCCGTGATTGCAGCCCATGCCGCCGCGTTATTGGGATGGGCGTCGTATGGACGAGGCGACCGGGTGGGAGCTGTGGTGTTTTCAGATGCGGACCACGTGGAACTACGACCCAGAGGAGGCAGAGCGGGAGTGCTCCAAGTTCTTCATCTCCTGGCTCAAGAGAGTGCCCACCTGTCTCACGTGGTTGAACACCCTGGACCCTCCGCTTCACCTCTTCAGTTGGCTTTAAATCGAGTCATGATAACGGCAAAGCCCGGAAGTTTGATTTTCCTCTTGAGTGATTTTCGCAAGTGGGACCAGCAGGCCAAACAGACCCTTATCCGATTGAGTGGGTACCAGGAAGTCGTGGCCATTTTGATTTATGACCAATTGGAACGAGAGCCACCCCCTGCTGGCCAGTATCCCGTCACCGACGGAATACGGATGGGAATCTTCAATACGGGCTCAGCCAAAACAGTCCAATCCTATTCGGAACAATTTACGCAACGTTACGAAGATGTCCGAACGCTGTGCCTTACGCGAGGAATCGGATTCATCTCCTTGGGAACCCACGACGATATCCCGTTTCAATTACGTCGCGGCTTACAGGATTTGGGGAACCGGCGACGCGCTCATCACAGCTCGGCCTAGCGGGAATAATCGACCGTGCCGACTTCGAGTCGTCCTTTACAAGAGCTCCGGGATGTGCATCTGCCTGACCCGATTTCTCTGTGGCCTCCGGCATTGGGGTGGTGGATCGTCTTCGGGTTGGTGGTGACGGGAGTCATGGTGTTCATGTGGATGTGGGCGTATCGACGCCGGACGAAGGCGCGCCGACTGGCCATGGCCGAACTCGGCGCTGTCAAACAGCACTATGACACCCACCAGGATGATCAATGGGTAGTCCGACGGCTTTCCGAAATTGTCCGACGCTATGCCATGGCGACCTTTCCGCGAACAGAGGTGGCGGCCTTAACGGGAAATGCATGGTTGCAATTTTTAGATCGAACGGGACGGACGAAACAATTTACTGAAGGGGTCGGGCATCTGTTGAATTCAGGGCCGTACCGACCGCATGTAGCCGCGTCGGCAGCCGACCTGGTGCCATTGGTCGAGCACTGGATTCAGCATGTTTCTCCACCCGCGCGGAGGACCACCGCATGATGGAGTTTGCCTGGCCATGGGTGTTGGCGCTCTTTCCTCTTCCCTGGATCGTGCGTCGTTGGGCACCGCCAGTGCCACACACATCCGGTCGCGCGATGAAAGTGCCGCATTTTGAAGACATCATGACACTTCAATCCGGTCACTTGATTGCGAGTAGGGGTTCCAGGCTTTCAAAATTATTCTGGTTGGCGATGATGATATGGCTGGGTCTGCTCCTTGCGGCAGCCCGTCCACAATGGATGGGCGAACCCGTAGGGCTGCCAACCAGCGGGCGGGACCTGATGCTGGCGGTGGATGTATCCGGCAGTATGAAAATTCCAGATTTTTCCGTGAACGGCAAGGAGGTCACGCGTCTGGAGGTGGTGAAGGCAGCGGGTGGTAAGTTCATCGCACGCCGGACAGGCGATCGTGTGGGCTTAATCGTGTTTGGCTCTCAAGCGTATGTGCAGACGCCGCTGACGTTTGATCGGAACACGGTCCAGGCCATGTTGCGGGAAACGGAAATCGGGTTGGCGGGTCAGGAAACGGCCATTGGCGATGCGATCGGCCTTGCCGTGAAACGGCTTAAGGAGCAACCGGCAGGAAGCCGGGCATTGGTATTATTAACCGATGGAACCAATACAGCTGGTGAAGTGTCGCCCACACAAGCGGCAGCCCTGGCGAAGGAACAAGGCATTCGAATCTATACCATCGGTGTTGGCGCGGATCGGATGGAGGTTCCCTCCTTTTTCGGCACACAAACGGTGAATCCTTCTCGCGATTTGGATGAAGACATGCTTCGCCACCTCGCGAAAAGTACGGGAGGTCTGTACCTGCGTGCCAAAGATACGGCAGGACTCACCAGAGTCTATGAGGAATTAGATCGACTTGAGCCGGCGACGACCGACACCGAACTGTTTCGACCGACGACAGAATTATTTATCTGGCCGTTAGGATTGGCGTTGTCTCTCTCATGTCTTCTGGCCGTTTCTTTCATTTGGAAAAGAGAATGGATTGTTAGATCGGTAGGGAAGGCGGACGCGATCTCAGCGCGAGCAGGGGCCGGATTCTAAGAGGTACATGTTTCATTTTCTACGACCGGAATGGTTATGGGGCTTGCTCCCCTTGTTCGGGCTCTTTCTGCTATTAGCCAAGAGAGGGACAACGGCTCAGGTATGGGAATCGGTTTGCGATGCGCATCTTCTCCCGCATGTGCTGGTGGGAACGGAGGAATCCAGGCGTCATCTGCCTCTCGTGCTTCTCGGGTCAGGTTGGACATTGGCGGTCTTTGCGCTGGCGGGGCCCGTCTGGTCACAATTGCCCCAGCCGGTATGGCGGGCGGAATCAGCGTTGGTGATGGTCCTGGATTTGTCCCGCTCCATGGATGTGCAAGATGTGGCTCCTTCGCGATTGACTCGCGCCAAACACAAAATTCTCGACATTCTCAATGCGCGGAAAGAAGGACAAACTGCCTTGGTCGTCTATGCCGGTGAATCGTTCATTGTCTCTCCACTCACCAACGATTCCAAGACCATGGTGACCCTGGTGCAATCTCTCGAGACGGAACTCATGCCGCTTCAAGGCAGCCGTGCCGATCTCGCCTTGCGGAAAGCCCACGAATTATTGGAACACGTCGGGCATGCGGGCGGGGACCTGTTACTGTTGACTGACGGCGAGGGAGGCCCCGCCACGTTGGAGGTGGTGAAAGGCTTACGCAATCAAGGGCGGCGTGTGTCTGTGCTTGGGGTCGGGACTGTCGATGGGGCTCCCATTCCTGAACTGGACGGATTCCTGAAAGATCAGGATGGGGCCATCGTTATTCCCAAATTAGACATTCCGTCCCTTCAGGCCTTGGCCAGAGCAGGAGGCGGGGGATATGCCACGGTGACAGTGGATGATCAGGATATCAATCGCGTGCTTCCTGCCGGGGCGTCTCCCGGAACAAGGCCTTCCTCAACTTCCGAGCACCGAACCACCGACTTCTGGCGAGAGGAGGGTCCCTGGCTTGTGCTTCTGCTTCTGCCTTTGGCATTGCTCGCATTTCGACCGGGATGGCTAGGCATGCTGCTGGCCTTAATGCTCATTCCTCAGGTGAGCGAGGCATTTTCCTGGGAGAGTCTCTGGTTCCGTCCCGATCAGCAAGGGGTTCGGGCTTTAGAGCGGGACGCTCCGGAAGAAGCGGCCGCATTGTTTCAAAATCCGGGCTGGAAGGGTCTTGCCCATTACCGTGCCGGGAATTACCAGGAGGCTGAAGAAGCCTTCTCCTTGGTAGACACGCCGGATGGGCATTACAATCGAGGCAATGCCTTAGCCAACCTCGGTCGCTATGAAGAAGCGTTGGCGTCGTATCAGGCCTCTCTCACACAACAGCCGAATCACGCGGATGCCCGACATAATATGGATGTCATCAAAAAACTCCTGGAGAAACAATTCTCCTCAAAACAGGAGGGGCAACAGTCCCCACAATCGGATGCTTCACCTTCTAAGCAGGAGAATGATGGGGACGATACCGGTGGTGAGGGGCGAGAACCCGCGCATGCCTCTGACTCGACCAATGGACAATCCGGATTGGGAAGGGATGGCTCTCAACAAGGGAAACAAGAAGAACCGGAACCTGTGACAGGGTCAAAGTCCCAGCCTTCAGCGAGACAAAACCAATCGGAAGAAGATGAGAAGACTGATGGAAGGAATTTAACGAGGGAAACACCAGAGCCGGAACCTTCAAAAGCCGAGCAATCCGAGCAACAAGTGTTGTCACCCTCTTCAGTGGAGGGACAGCCTGGAGAGGCGTTGGAACACTCAGAAGCGGCTTCAGCCGTGGCCACCGAGAAGACATTAGACATGCAGAAGTCTGAACAGGCTCTCCAGCAATGGCTTCGGCGTATTCCTGATGATCCCGGGGGATTGTTGCGACGAAAATTTCTGTTGGAGCATCAACGCCGTGTGGAGTCGGGAAGATCCGTTTCTCCTCAGGAGAGGCGTTGGTGAAAACCATGCGTTGGATGGTCTTGACGGGAGTTAGCCTTGGACTTATGGGACTGGCCACTTCCGTGTCAGCCCAATCGGTGAAGGCCTATGTCGATCGGAATCCGGTCATGGCGGATGAGACTCTCCAGCTTATCGTGGAGACGGATACAACTTCCTCGGGGGAATCGCCGGGTTGGCATGTTTTAGACACTCACTTCGAGGTGTTGGGCATCGCTCAAAGCCAACAGACCTCGATCATCAATTTCCGAACCACTTCCCTTGTCCGGTGGATCGCGACTCTCGCGCCGAAGCGGACCGGGGCTTTGACCATTCCTTCCATCCGTGTGGGTGCTCACCAAAGCGACCCCATTCAATTAACGGTCAACGAGACGACCCATACAAATGATACTCACGACAGTCGGGAGATTTTTCTCGAAGCCGAAGTGGATTCGCGCGTTCCCTATCTTCAGGGGCAAGTCCTTCTGACGCTTCGGTTAGTCAGTGCGGCTTCCGTACAGGAAGGTCGATTGGATGAACCGGAAATCGATTGGGGAATCGTGGAGCGTGTCGGAAAGGATGCCTCGTACGAATCGACTCGAAACGGGCGACGGTATCACATCACTGAACGTCGCTATGTGATCACGCCGCAAAAAAGCGGAGCCCAGGTTATTCCCCCGGCTCTTTTTTCCGGAACGGTGCAGGCTGGACGGACCCGTGGAACACTTTTTGAAGATTTATTCGGCAATCAGCCGGGAAAACCGGGTCGCGATCCCTTTCAAACCTCACGCTCGATTCACAGGCGAAGTCCGAAAATTTCGCTCACGGTTCATGATCTTCCTTCGG
>Ga0299913_10006650_pt1 | contig 10030 bp, 9 predicted proteins | sample RVTome_9_FD_201360 | JGI IMG/M metagenome (GOLD analysis project Ga0299913, IMG submission 201360) | Soil microbial communities from uranium-contaminated site in the Upper Colorado River Basin, Wyoming, United States - RVT155D38 (version 2) ... | reverse complement strand
GCTAGTGGGAGCCATCATCGCCGGCTCGATCGTCTGGAGCGCCGACATCCTCCTGTTCGGACGGATGGGAGACGCGCTTCCTTTCCTCCAGGGCATAGTGAGTTTCTCCAACGGCGAGATATTCACCGTATTGCTCGTACTGGTGGGTGTCGGGGCGGCCGTGGGGATCGTCGGCTCCTCGATGGCCCTGCGGCGCTTCCTCGAGGTCTGAGCCCCGCCGCTGCGGGATCCCGCAGCTAAAGGCGGGGTCCCCGGACGCCGAAATACCTCTCGGAGGACAGGTTTGTCCGGATTGGGGCTGTTTCTAGTGTTGTTATTGTGCTTTTCTGTTAATTAGGATGATACCGATGACCCCCCCGTCCCGTACTCGCCGCGTGGCCCTCGCCGTGCTGGCGGGTGCCGTGGCCCTGTCCGGCATGGCGCTGCCCGCGCTCGCCAAGCCCACGCCCGAGGAGTACGACCGTCGCGCCGAGCGCGCCGGAGCGCGCGCCGCGGCATTCGACGCGGAGGGCGACGAGCTTGCGGCCCGGGTCGCCCATCTCGACTCCCTGCGAGCGGAGGCCGAGGCCAGGGTCGACCGGCTCGAGTCGGAGCTCGACATGCTCGATCTCCGGATCGACCGGAAGCGTCGTGAGCTGACGGCGGCGCAGAAACGCATGGCGGTCATCACCGCCGAGCTTCAGGAGATCCTCCTGGATCTCACCGCGCGCACCGACGTGTTCGTCGAACGTGCGGTCGCGGCCTACAAGGCGGGACCCACCGCTTACATCGAAGGCGTGCTCTCGTCGGATTCGTTCAACGACCTGGTCGACCGCTACGAGTACTACGCGTCCGCCTTGGATTCGGATTCGGCTCTGATCGACGAGATCAGCGTTCTCCGCGAGGGCGTGGAGAGCCGCCGGGCCGAGGCCGAACGCCGAGAGAACCAGATCTCCGAGGCCAAGCTCGCTCTCCAGCAGGACCGGGCCGCGGTCCAGCTCAAGACCGACCAGCGTCGTTCCGTCCTGGCCGAGCGCCAGGCCATCGTCGACGAGAAGTCCAGCCTCCTCGCCGGGATCCGCGACAAGCAGCGTCATTGGAAGTCGATCCAGGAGCAGTTCGAACAGGATGCGGCCGAGCAGCGGGCGATCATCGCCTCGGCCGGGTCGACCTCCTCGGGCGCCTTCCCCGTGGGAGGCGGCCAGCTCCTATGGCCCGCAGCGGGACCGGTGACCAGTGGTTACGGCAACCGGACCCATCCGATCTTCGGCGACACCCGGTTCCACTCCGGGATAGACATCGGGGCCCCTTATGGAGCTCCCGTGATCGCATCCGACTCGGGCGAGGTCATCTTCGCAGGAGTGATGAGCGGCTACGGCAACGCGATCGTCGTCGACCACGGAAACGGGCTCGCCACGACCTACAACCACCTCTCGTCCTTCCTCGTCGCAAGCGGCCAATCGGTCGCTCGCGGCTCCCAGATCGGGGCGGTGGGCTGCACCGGCTATTGCACCGGCCCCCACCTCCACTTCGAGGTCCGGGTCAACGGCGCCCCCGTGGACCCGATGCCTTACCTGCAATAACCCCCGTACCAAATACCCTTGGGTCATGGAGCGCTGGCAGAAGGTAGCGATCGTCGTCCTCGCCGTGGTCACGGTGGTGTTCGCGTCGTTCTCGGTCGGGTTCACGCTCGGCTCCGGCGACGAGAGCGTGCTCCCGTTCAGTTCGAGTAACGAAGGCGATGTCGAGCTCATCGAGGATGCGTACGAGAAGATCCTGTCGACGGCGGCGGAGCCCCCGGATCGCGATGCTCTCGTGCGAGGGGCGATCAAGGGGATGGTCGAGGTCCTCAAGGACTCGAACGATCCTTACGCGTTCTTCTACACGCCGCAAGGTTTCCGCTCGTTCCAGGAACTGACCACCGGGAAGTTCTCCGGTATCGGCGTGTGGCTGAAGCAGAAGGGAGACGACCTGGAGGTCGTCTCCGTGCTGCCATCGACCCCCGCGCTGCGAGCCGGTCTCCGGCGCGGCGACGTGATCCGGGAGATAGACGGAGCCCCCGTGCAGGACATGACCAGCGACGACGCGGTCGCCCGGATCAAGGGTCCCGAGGGTTCGGAGGTCACGCTGGGGATCGAGCGGGGAGGGGAGCCGCTCGAGATCACACTCACGCGGGCCGAGATCGACCTGCCGAATCTGATCTCGCGATCGCTTCAACAGGACCTTGGGCTGATCCGGTTGTTCGGTTTCGCCCGGGGGGCCGGCGAACAGGTCCGCGCCGAGGTGCGCAACATGGTCACCAAGGGAGTGAAAGGGATCGTGCTGGACCTGCGCGACAACGGAGGAGGGTTGTTCTCCGAGGCGGTAGACGTAGCGAGCACTTTCATCGAAGACGGTGAGATCGTCACTTACAAGGCGCGCGGCGAGAACGACGTTACGTATGACGCCGAAGGCGACGCGTTCGAGGACCTGCCGCTCGTGGTCCTCGTGAACGAGGGGACCGCCAGCGCATCCGAGATCGTTGCCGGAGCGTTGCAGGATCAGGAGCGCGCGATGGTTATCGGTACCACCACTTACGGCAAGGGTTCGGTGCAGCAGGTCTACCCGCTCGCGGATTCCTCGGCCCTCAAGCTGACCATCGCGCGTTACTTCACTCCCGAGGGGACGGATATCAGCGGTTCGGGCATCAAGCCCGATGTTGTGGTCGACAGCGATCCTGCTTCACAGCGCGAGCGCGCGATCGAGATCCTGCAAGGCATCGTCATCTCGACCAGCGGCGCTCAAGGCTGATACGACCCCCTCGTGGGTTCTTCCAAGCAAGAGGCTTCGACCAAGCTGATCGCGCAGAACCGTAAGGCTCGGCACAACTACATGGTGGAGGAGACGGTCGAGGCCGGCTTGGCGTTGCTCGGAACCGAGGTCAAGTCGTGTCGTGCCGGGAAGGTGAACCTCGCCGATTCCTACGCGACGGTAAGGGACGGGGAAGCATGGCTGATGCAGTGCCACATCGGCCCCTATTCGCACGGGAACCGTGCCAACCACGAACCGATGCGACCACGGAAGCTGCTGATGAAACGCACCGAGATAGACAAGCTCGCAGCGAAGGTTGCTCAAGAAGGGCGCACGCTAGTTCCGTTGAGGCTCTACTTCAAGCACGGCCTCGCAAAAGCAGAGATAGCGGTTGCGCGCGGCAAGAAGACTTACGACAAGCGAGCAACGCAGGCGACGCGCGATGCAGAGCGGCAGATGCGCCGCGAGCTAGGCCGCCGACGCTGAAATCCCTCCCGGCTAGCTCGTCTATGGCCTGGACCCCCTTGACCACGCTCGCGTTCGGGAGTTGATTGGACCTTGATCGAGGTATCCGAAGCCTCGGTAGAGGAGGAGGTCCACATGTATGCCCGTCACGTAACTGTGCACGGCTCTCCCGACCACGTCGACGAAGCAGTCGCGTCCGTCCGGGACCACGTCATCCCGGTCCTACAGCAGTGCGCCGGCTTCAAAGGGCAATTGCTGTTGGTCGATCGCGCTAAGGGTGAGGCGATCGGGATCAGTTTGTGGGATACCGAGGAGAACAGGGCTGCGAGCGACGCGAAGGTTGCCGCCTCGCGCCAGCAGACGGCCGACCAGGTGGGGGCAGACTCTCCTCCGGACATCGCGCTCTACGAGCTGCCTATCTTCGAGATCACCTAGGGAAGGTTCCGAGCCGCTCCTTCGTTACCCTGATAGAGCACCTTGAGAAGAAGGTCAGATCTGGGGCTGAACTGGTATCGACCTTGATCGACCGAGATAGGAGAAGCGAGCCGAGGTTTTCCCGGCCGACCTCGTAAATATGACCGGGAAATTAATAACTGCCGCTGCGTAAAGCACGGTTGCCATCACCTAAATGATGGCCGTCGGCCCGAGGACCGCCTGCGACCTCGGGATCCGGCGTCGCCTAGCAGGCTCACCGTCCTGAGGCTGCTCGGCCCGAGGGACGGGACAGTTCAGTCGAGCTAGGGACCGGCAAGGCGTTCGTGGACGAGCCGGAACCGAAGCTTTCCCGCGAACTACGCTCGTAGAAGCCCTATCACGGGGTTGAGGGACCCGGGTTCGATTCCCGGCAGCTCCACAAAACCCCAGGCCAACGTACGTTTTTTACGAAACCTTGATCTAGTTTTGTCGAAGCCGACTTCTCTCCGTCGACTCATATCCATTGTCACGTTGCAGGGACAATAGTCCGGCTCCCACACCGCCGACCAGCGCTCCGACGAGACCTGCGACGGCCGCGCCGACGAGCGCTCCGGTCGCCGCGAAACCGAGCGCGCCGACTGGCTGCGATCGCTCACGGCGTTCCCGTTCTCGCAGGAGTGCTATCGCCACAACTACCAGACCGAAGCCTGGTGCAATCCAGGGTGGAAAGATCACGCTCAGGACAATTGAAGAGATCCCGGCACCGAGACCGACCGCTTTCGTTGCCGTCAGGATCGCGGCAAAGGCCGCGGCTCCCCCGACCACCATCCACATTCCGGTGGAGGCTTGGTCATGACCTTCCCGTACGCCGGGTAGGGTCTCCTCTAACGCCTCGGCCTGCGCCTCTGTCCACCCTTGCGCACTTGCGACGTCGATAACCTTGATGTTCCCCGCGAGCGTGATGCCGCAGCCGACAAGGATCACGAGCGCGGCTATACCCAGAAGGCCTCGCACCCAGGTGGATCGGCGCGGAAGGGCCCAGAACATGACAGCCAGGATCCCCAACTGGGGCAGCGCGCTCCCGGCGGACGCGAAATGGCCGCGTGCATGTTCGCCCCTAGGGTCGACGAAGGCGTCCAACGTGAGGTTCGCCACGACGGTCCAAGCAACGACGAGGACAACGGCAATGATCGTCCGCCAACGCGGGGAAAACCGCCTACCAGCCACATCTCCCAGCCTCCGTCTGCGCATGCACCTGGTCAAACGTCGGGGTCAGCCGCTACTCAAACGCACTAATCTTCAAAAATCGGGGGAAGACTCACAAGTTCCGGCGGGTTCGATTCCCGTCCGCCTCCGCCAAGAATTTCTGACCTGCGAGAACACTGAGGAGTAGTCGTGGGCGGACTCGAGTACCGGGACGCTGAACGGCGGATGTGGGCTTCGGTGAACGTCGATCCGAAGGAACGTCAAGTGCATCTGCCTGTGATCGGGGTCGACGTGCGGATCCAGGAAGTTGGTGATGGCCCTCCTGTCCTTTTCATCCACGGTGCATCGAACAGCGGAACGAGCTGGGCGAACCTCATCGCGCACGTCGACAGATTCCAGTGCCTGCTGCTCGATCGACCGGGCTGCGGACTTAGCGATCCACTTCCAACACCCTTTCTGTTCACATGGATTTCCTAATCTGACGGAGCCGGCCTAGTCGGCTCTGAGATCCCTTACGCGGAATGCCCTGGCGCCGAACGCGATCAGCGCGGCTGCAACGATCGCCACCAGGAGGGGCGGCAGAAAGGCGAGGTCCTCTGCGGGCAGTCCCGGAATGTGCTCGAACGGTGAGATCCGTCGCACCCAGTCGGGGAACTTGAACAGGTCGCCGAAGTAACCGGTCACGAACGCAACGGCCAAGGCCGCCCAGGCCGCGCCGGCGATCGACGGGAACGCGCCGAAGAAGATCACTGCTACCCCCGTCAACACCAGCACCGCGGGATAGGTGACCAGGGCGGACCCGATCAGCCGGGGGATCTGACCGGGATCGCCGATCACGAGCGCGTAGGAGAGGCCGGCACCAAAGCCCGCTGCGACGAGCGCCACGAGCGAGCCGGCCGCGGCCATCACGACGTGGCTGCCCACCCACGTCGACCTCGGCGTCGGACCAGCGAGGATCGGTTCGGCTCGGCCGGCCGCCTCCTCGGTGGCGAGTCGCAGCGCGGTCGCGATGCCACAGGCCCCCGCGACGAGAGCGAGCTGCGCCACGGCGACGGCCAGGAACTGATCCGTGAGGCTCGCTCCCCCCTGAGCCGAGAACATCTCGGCGGCGAAGGCGTTCTCCTCGATTAGCTGCTCGATGTCGTTCGCGATCGAACCGTAGAGGAACCCCATGAGGAACAGCGCGACCGCCCATCCGAGAAGGGCTCCCCGCTGGAGACGGAACGCGAACCCAACCGGCCGGGTCATCCACCGATCGGCGTGGGCGGAGCCCAAACGTTGCGGAAGGATGCCCGCCCCCAGGTCGCGCCGCGTCGACAACCAGAACGCTCCCTGGAGCAGGCCGATGAACGCCGCGAGACACAATCCCAGCACCCACCAGCGTTCGTCCGCGTACGCCTGGGTCGCCTGCGCCCATCCGATCGGCGAAAGCCACGACAATCCGTTGCCGGCGACGTCGCCGATCGCACGCACGGCGAAGGCGACACCCAGCACGCTGGATGCGATTCCCAGCGCCGCGCGGCCCGTGCTCGTCAACTGTGCCGCCACGGCCGCGATCCCAGCGAATACCAGCCCCGCGCAGGTGAGGGAGCCTGCGAGCGCGAGAGAGCCGGTGACTTCGTAATCCAGCGCGATGAAGCCGAGCGCGCAGAGAAGGCCCACCAGGAGGTTTGCTCCGCCGATCACCGTGGCAGCGGACGCGGCGGGGGCGTGGCGCCCTACTACGCTCGCGCGCACGAGGTCCGCTCTCTCGCTCTCTTCTTCGGCGCGCGTATTCCTGGTGACGAGGAAGATGCTCATGAGCGCCAACGCGATCATGGCGTTCAATTGCGTCTCGTTGACAAGGACGAGACCCAGGTTCGGGTCATCGAACCCGTAGCCCGGCCCGGCGAAGGCGATCAGGGCGGGGTTGTCCCCAAACAGTTGGACGTAGCCCTCGACGGAGCGCTGGGTTGGGTAGACCGCGGGAAGACTCGCCGCCGATGCCAGCGTTATCAGGGTTATCGCCACGACCCACACCATCAATCGAACGCGGTCTCTCCTGAGGATGAAGCGAGCGATGCGGCCGAATCCGGTGAGTGTCGTCACGACGCGGGGCGGGTGGCGCTCTCGTCATCGGATCCGGGCGCGCCTTCGTCGTTGCCGAGTGCGTCCCCGTAGTGCCGAAGGAAAAGCTCTTCCAGAGTCGGTGGGTGGCTGGTCAGCGACCGCACCCCCAGTGCGGCGAGTCGCTGCACGACGGCGTCGAGGTGCTCGGTATCGACGTCGAAGGTGACCGTGTCGCCCTCAGTGCGGAGATCGTGTACGCCGGACATGGACGCGAGGCCGTCCGGCGATTGCTGTGTCTGCGCGGAGATCGTCGTCCTGGTTAGGTGTCTCATCTCCGCCAGGGTGCCGCTCTGGACGGTGCGGCCCTGCCGGATGATCGTTACGCGATCGCAGATTTTCTCGACCTCGGCGAGGATGTGACTCGACAGCAGGACCGTTCGACCCTCCGCCTTGGTCGTGAGGATGAAGTCCTGGAAGACGGCTTCCATCAGGGGGTCCAGTCCGGAGGTGGGCTCGTCTAAGACGAGCAGCTCGGCGTCCGAGGCCAGCGCCGCAACGAGAGCCACCTTCTGGCGGTTCCCCTTCGAATAGGTGCGCGCCTTCTTGCGCGGATCGAGGTCGAAGCGCTCGATCAGCCGCTGGCGGCGGGTTTGGTCGAGACCCCCCCGTAGCTCTCCGAGCAGGTCGATGATCTGCCCGCCGGTCAGGGTCGGCCACAGGTTGGTGTCGCCCGGGACGTATGCGAGCCTGCGGTGCAGTTCGACCGCGTCCTCCCAGGGATCGGCGCCGAACAGCGTTACCTCGCCTCCATCGCGGCGGAGGAGGCCGAGGATGATGCGTGTGGTGACCGTCTTCCCAGCGCCGTTAGGACCGACGAAGCCGTGGACCTCGCCCGTTTCGACCTCGAGGTCCAGGCCGTCCAGAGCCCGCACCGGTCCGAATGTCTTGACGAGGCCGGAGCACGCGATTACCGGGGGCATGCGGCCACCTTATCGAGGGCCCGTTCGCCCCAGAGTGCAGCTAACTGGTTGTTCTGCCCCCACCAATCCCCAACATCATCGCCGGAAACCGACGGCAGTAGATGGGAATAGGTGTGCGCCGCGATTGTCGTCTCGCCTGCAGAAATGGCCGAGAATGTGGATGCTTGTGAGCAGACGTAGATCACCTCTACACGGCTCGCACGGGTGAGGTCAGGAGTTCTGAATCTCCTCTGGAATCTCCTCTGGTCCACAAAACTGCAGGTCAAACACCATGTTCCTTCGCGAGTTCAGAAGTCTGACTCTCACCCCCAACAAAACCCCAACACACGGACCTTAGGCGGCCCCCCGGCCACGACTCGAAGCACTTCAGGTCGCGCTTCTCGAGCGTCGCTCCTTTGGATCAGAGGACGTACTCCGCGAGGCCATAGCCGATAACCGCGGCGGCGACTAACCCGGTGGTGAAGGCCGCGACAAGGAGACCGCGGGTGAATCGAAGCTGAACCCGTGCACCGTGGATCGCGCCGGATGGTTCGAAACGGATCCTGACGACGGTCAGCATCACGAGGCAGAACGCGATCTCGGGTCCTGCGACCAAGACGATGCCGATGGGAATGCGCCATCGATCGAAGGCAGTACCGAATACTCCGATGCCCCCGGTATTGCCGGCGAGCTGCTCGATGATGTTTGCCCAGATGAAGGTAAACGGTTGGAAGAGTTAGGGCCCAATGCGATCCATGGGATCCAGCGAATTGCGTTGGGAGAAAGAAGAGGCGTACCTTGACGGCGGATCGCGTCAACGACTTCATCGATGGGTCCATAGGCCGCAACTGCACGTTCCTCGGCTTGAGTGGCGTCGAGGCCGCCAACCATCAAGGGGCGGCGCGTCCGCATGGTGTAAGGGCATGGTGTAAAGTGGTTACTTAGGTAACCACCTCCCCAAGGGAGAGTTTCGTGGCCGAGATTGGGATCAAAGATCTGAAGAGCGGTGCGTCACGCGTCATCGACGAGGTCGAAGCGGGCGCGAGCTACGTCGTGACCAAGCGCGGGCGAGCGGCCGCCGTGCTCATGCCGGTTGAGGAAGCAGAGGATCTCGTCTTGGCAAACGCGGAGGAGTACGTCGAGATGCGGCGCCGGGCACGAGGCGACTACAAGAAAGGTCGCACCCAACGCCTGGAGGACATCACCTGACCTCCTACGAGGTCAGGTTCGGAACCGCGGCTGAACGTGCATTTCGACGCTTAGAAGATCCGGTCCGAGTGCGCGTAGGCGATGCCCTGCAACGACTTGCAGGTGATGTGGCGTCCAAAGGACGTGTGCGCGGCAGGAGCGTCAAGACGATCAAGGGTCGTGCCGACTCATTCCACCGGTTGAGGGTTGGGGACCTCAGGATCATGTACGACGTTATTGAGGAGGACCGTATTCTCTTAGTGCTGGGAATGGTTCATCGGAAAGATCTCGAGCGCTGGCTGCGGAATCGATGAGGTGAAACGTTCATCTTGCGCTTGGTCCACCCCCAACACGCACCCAACAGCACCCACGGATGTAGGTGGCATTTGATGTGAGCACCGCATTCGGAAAAGGCCCTGCGACCTGCGTCGATGGTCATGAACCTGCACCGCGGTAGGTCCCGGTGAATGGGCTTCGCACAGCTCGCACGGGTGAGGTCAGGGGTTCACCTCCCTGGTCACACTCCTGTCCAAAACAGCGCAAGCCCATGGCCAAGAGACAACCGGCTTTATGGAGGTTTCTTATTCGTCGAAGCGGAGGTGCGCGTGGAGTTCGAGGCTACCGGAGTGAAGGGGATCAGGTCCGCTGGCCGATGGCGATGACGTTGTCTTCTGAATCCTTGAACCAGCCCCCCTTGAACCCTTCGATCTCGGCTATCCCATCGACCGTCTTGAAGTCGGGCATGTCGTACTCTTCAAACACGACCCCTCTGCCCTTGAGCTCCTCGACGATCTTCTCGACGTTGTCGACCTCGAACGACAACACCGTGTGCCCGGCCCCCGATGCCGCCCTGGTGGGAAAGAGCGTGAATCTCGTCCCATCGCCTGCGTTGAACTCCACGTATTCCGGGGTATCCACCACGGGCTTGAAACCGAGCTTCTCCCGGTACCAGCTCTTGGCCCTGTTCATGTCTGTGACCG
>Ga0299913_10006649_pt1 | contig 10030 bp, 10 predicted proteins | sample RVTome_9_FD_201360 | JGI IMG/M metagenome (GOLD analysis project Ga0299913, IMG submission 201360) | Soil microbial communities from uranium-contaminated site in the Upper Colorado River Basin, Wyoming, United States - RVT155D38 (version 2) ... | reverse complement strand
CACGTTCTTGCGCGGCTCGAGCGTTCCAACGTGCAGAGCGTAGATCTCGGGGACGCCGGAGGGCAGCCCGGTGGGCTCGACGCCGGCCAGCTGGCCCGGGCCATGGTGGACGACGCGCACCTTGTCAGCCGAGGCCAGGCCGAGCTCCACCAGCTCGTCGCGAACCGCACCGCTGACCGAGATCAGGAGCCGAGAGCTGCGGACGGTGCGCTCGAGCTTGGCCTGGAGGGCCTCCAGAGTCTCGGCCTGCAGCGTCCAGGGCACCTTGCGAACGCCGAGGTCGTGGATCGTCGCCACCCGGCGCCCCCGCGCGAAGGCGAAGCGACGGGGAAGGAAGAAGTTGGGGGCGAAGAGGACCCGATTGCCCTCGAGGGCGAGGACGAGGGGCTCCAGCCGGCGCAGGCAGCGGATCACCCATCCGGACGGCACCGCCAGGTCGTGTGGCACCGACCAGAGGCGCTCCTCGATCGCCGGGCCGGCGGGCAGAGGCACGACCGGGCGCTGCCTGTCTGCGCTGTCGATGACCGTCGGCCCGTAGAGGCGCAGGGCGAGGTCGTCGCGGTCGGCGAGCTGCTCGAGCAGGCGGTACAGGTACCAGCCGATGCCGGTCAGGGGCTCCCAGAGCGGGCTGACGTCGACCGCCACGGTGATCCGTCGCTCGCGGCGCAGGGCGACGAGCCGGCTGATGGAAGCGGAGATCCAGCGCGCCGTGCGGCCGACTCGCCGGATCCGGCGCCAGAGGCGACCGGCGAGGTTGCGCAGCGCGGCCCGCGAGCGGTGGAACGCCCTGGCGGTGCGGGGCAGACGCCGCGCCAGGCTGCGGCACGCGAGCTGCCAGAGGGTCCAGGGGCGCCCGGTCACCGGGTCGATGTCGGGATCCGGCTCGGCCATCGTGCTGGGGAGTGGCTTCCGCTAGTCTGTCGCGACGGTGGAGGAGGCGAACCGGTGAGCCGCAAGCAGCTCTTGGTCGGAGGGGGGATCATACTCGCTCTGGCGGCGCATGTCGGCTGGTGGTACTGGCCCCGCGAGCGCGCCGGGAGGATCGAGGAGGGGAGCCTCACCGCCTCCATCCTCACCGCCTCGGACCTGCCCTACCGCGCCTGGGTGGCCTACCCGCACCAGAACCTCGGGGCGCTCGACGGCTTCCGCCGGCGCTCCCGCTCCGTGGCGCGTCTGGCCGAGGTGCCGATGCCGGAGCTCCCCTCCTTCGGTCCCCTGACCACCCCGCCGGCGGTGGACCTGGTGGTGGCGTCGTCGCGGGACGCCAGCCGCCTGGTGGTGGCGGCGCGGGTCTTCCCGACGGTGGCCTTTCTGGCCCGCTGGGCCGGGCGGCTGGCGGGGAACCCGTGGCTCGCCGGAGGCGCGGTCGGGGAGGGCGCGCGGCGGACGGAGATCGCCTGGCACGGATCGACCTGGACCGTGGCGCGCGGGGCCGCGTTGCCACCCGCCGGGGGTCCGTCCGGGAGGCAGCCCGGGGAGCCCCTCCTCGCCGCGGTGGCGTCGGCCGAGCCGAGCGGCCCCCTCCCCGCGGGTCTGTACCGCCTGCGACGCCGGGGGAAGATCCTCGAGCTGGCCACGGTCGGCGGCGAGGTTCTCGAGACGCCCGCCTTCCTCGCCATCGAGCGACGACCGCTGGTGATCCTGGAGCGCTCGGCGGAGGTCGTGGACGCGCTGGCCCTTCTCGACACGCCGGCCGGGGCCGGCCTGCCGCGGTGGGCCGTCGTCCACCGGGGCAGGGGCCGCCGGCGGTCGATTCCCGGCGAGGGGCTCTACGAGATCCTCGGCCGCGAGCCGTTGCAGGAGCGGCGGGGCGGCGCGCGCCTCGCCGCCACCGACCTCTCCGCCCTGGAGGACGCCGCGAGCCTCGCAGCGTCGCTCGAGGGCGCCGGAGAGTCGCTCGGGAAGCTGCGCTTCGTCGCCGCGGGAGATCTCGTCGAGGCGGCGGACGCGCTGGGGCCACTGGTCGAGCAGCTGGCTCGCCTGCCCCTCGAGGAGACCCGCCGCTGGGGCGCCCTGCTGGCAGCCGCGCGGTCGCTCGGCGACTGGTCGGAGGTGTCGGTCCTGGTCGGAGCGGGCGACGGCGGTCCGGCGGTCGTCCGCCTGGCGCGGGGGGCGTCCGGGCCCACCCGCGATTGACAGGAAACCATCGATCCCGTACCGTTCTGCGGTTCGGCGGGGGACACGCCTGTGATCATCCATCTGGACCGGATCCGGGAGGAGCCCTACCGCTGGGACGAGCGGGTCGCGGTCCCCGCAGAGTCCCTGGACCGCGAGATCTTGTGCGAGCTGGGAGAGGTCGGTTGGAGCGGCGAGGTGGCCCGCGCCGCCCGGGGCTTTCGACTCACCGCCAGCCTGCAGTACACCCAGACCCTGAACTGTACGAGGTGCCTGAAGCCGGTCGACGTGCCAGTGGAGAGCGACGTGGAGCTGATGGTGGAGGTCAAGGGGTCGATGCCGGTCGTCGGTGAGATCCGGCTGCAGCCCTCGGACCTCGGCACGCTGGCGCTCGACGAGCCCGAGCTCGACACCCGCCCGATCCTGATCGAGCAGCTCCAGCTCAACGTCCCGATGACCGTGCTCTGCCGTCCAGATTGTGCCGGTCTCTGCCCGCACTGCGGTGCGGATCGCAACGAGAATCCGAGCTGCTGCGAGCCCGAGACGGATCCCCGCTGGGAGGCGCTGAAGGACATCCTGCCCGGCCTCCGGTAGAGCCTTGAGAGGAAACGAAGATGCCCAATCCGAAGCGACGACACTCCAAGGCGCGACGCGACCGGCGGCGCACGCACGACGCGCTCGCGACGCCGGCCCAGTCGACCTGCCCGAGCTGCGGCGAGGCCAAGCTGCCCCATCGCGCGTGTCCGCATTGCGGCCACTACCGCGACCGTCAGGTCGTCGAGGTCGACGAGGCCCTCTAGGGCGGTCTCGTGCGAGGCGGGCCGCGAGCCCACGCTGTTAGGATCGGGGCGTTCGCCCCAACAGTCGATTTCCGATCCCAGCCCTCGAGCACGACCCTCGCATGCCCATCGCCGTCGACGCCATGGGAGGCGACCACGCGCCGGCCGCGGTGGTGGCGGGAGCGGTGCGCGCGGCCAGAGAGGATGGCGCCGACCTGATCCTGGTCGGTGACCGGGAGGCGGTCGAGCGCGAGCTCGCCGCCGCCGCCGGCCCGCAGGCTCGCATCGAGGTCGTGCACGCGGAGGAGGTCGTCGGCATGGAGGAGTCGCCGATCGCGCCCATCCGCAAGAAGCGCCGTTCCTCCATCCGCGTTTGCGGCGAGCTGGTGAAGGAGGGACGCGCCGAGGCGATGGTCAGCGCGGGCAATACGGGCGCCGCGATGATCGTCGCCAAGATGGTGGTGGGCACGGTGCCGGGCGTCGACCGCCCGGCGCTGGCCGCCGTCCTGCCGTCGGTGACCGGTCGCACGGTGCTCCTCGACGTCGGCGCCAACGTGGACACCAAGCCGGTGCAGCTGCGCGAGTTCGCGGTCATGGGGCACTTCTACGCTCAGGAAGTGCTGGGCAACGAGTTCCCGCGAGTCGGGCTCCTCTCGATCGGCGAGGAAGAGGGCAAGGGCGACGACCTCACCAAGGAGGTCTTCCAGGTGATGAAGACCACCGGCCTGAACTTCGTCGGCAACGTCGAGGGACGGGACGTCTTCGCGGGAACGGTGGACGTGGTGGTCTGCGACGGCTTCGTCGGTAACGCGATCCTCAAGAGCGCCGAGTCCCTTGCCGACTTCATTCGCGGGACGCTGCGTCAGGAGCTGGGACGCTCCCTGCGCACCCGGCTCGGCTACCTCATGGCCAGACCGGCCTTCACCGCGCTTGCGGAGCGTATCGACTACAGCGAGTACGGGGCGGCGCCGCTGCTCGGCGTCGACGGCGGCTGCTTCATCGGGCACGGTCGCTCGAACGCACGGGCCATCCAGAGCGCGATCCGGCGCGCCCAGGAGTTCGTCCGCGCCGACGTGGCGGCCAAGATCCGCGACAAGGTGGCCGAGCTGCACCGCGAGGAGCATCGCCTGCTGCATCACGGCGAGGGAGAGGAGATGTCGGTATGAGGGCACGAATCAGCGGCACGGGCCGGGCCGTCCCCGAGCGCATCCTGACCAACGCCGAGCTCGAGCGGATCGTCGACACCACCGACGAGTGGATCACTGGACGGACCGGCATCAAGGAGCGCCGCATCGCGGCGCCCGGCCAGGCCCTGACCGACTTCGCGGTCCCGGCGTGCATCCAGGCGCTCGAGATGGCCGGCGTGGACGGAGCCGAGGTCGGCCTCGTGCTCTGCGCGACCGTCTCGCCCGATCGGGTCTTTCCGGCGACGGCGTGCGCTGTCCAGGAGGCGATCGGCGCCCGCCGGGTGCCCGCCTTCGACTTGAGCGCGGCCTGTACGGGCTTCATCTACGCCCTGAGCGTGGCCTCGCGCTACATCGAGAGCGGAGCCGTCCGGCACGTGGTCGTCGTGGGAGGAGAGATCCTGAGCCAGATCGTGGACTGGACCGACCGTGCCACCTGCGTCTTGTTCGGCGACGGGGCCGGGGCGGTGGTGCTGTCGGCGACCGAGGAGGAGGACCGCGGCGTGCTGGCGGTGGCGATACACGCCGACGGCTCGCTCGGGGATCTCATCGAGCGCCCGGGAGGCGGCAGCCGAAATCCGCCCAGCCAGCACACCCTCGACGCGGGTCTCAACTTCCTGCGCATGCGCGGCAACGAGACCTTCAAGGTCGCGGTGCGCTCGCTCGCCGAGGTCAGCGAGGAGGTACTGGAGGAGTGCGGCTGTGGACCGCAGGACGTCGACTGGTTCATCCCGCACCAGGCCAACCGGAGGATCATCGACGCGGTCGGGGAGCGGCTGGCCATCCGTGACGGCCACACCTACGTCAACATCGAGCGCTACGGCAACACGTCGGCCGCCTCGATTCCGATCGCGCTCGACGAGTTGCATCGGGACGCGAAGATCGATCCCGGCCACCTGGTCCTGCTCTCTGCTTTCGGCTCGGGCCTGACGTGGGGCGCTGCGGCGGTCCGGTGGTGATGACGCGGACGGCCTTCGTCTTCCCCGGTCAGGGCTCGCAGCGGGTGGGGATGGGGCGCGCCTGGTTCGACGCCTTTCCGCTGGCCCGGGAGACCTTCGAAGAGGCCGACGAGTGCCTCGGGCTCGCGCTCTCCACCCTCTGCTTCCAGGGCCCCGAGGAGGACCTGCAGCTGACGGCCAACACGCAGCCCGCGATCCTGACCGCCTCGGTCGCGGCCTGGCGGGTGGCGAGCGAGGCGGGGCTCGAGCCGGCCCTGCTGGCCGGCCACAGCCTGGGCGAGTACACCGCCCATGTGGCCGCCGGCACTCTCGCTTTCGCGGACGCGGTCCGGCTCGTGCGCCGCCGCGGCGAGTTGATGCAGGCTGCGGTGCCCGTCGGCGAGGGCGCGATGGCGGCCATTCTCGGGCTCGACGGCGCCGCCGCGGCTCGGATCGCCGAGGCGGCGAGCCGCCCCGGAGAGATCTGCGCCGTGGCCAACTACAACGCCCCCACCCAGATCGTCCTCGCCGGGCACGCGGCCGCGGTCGAGCGGGCGATCGCCGCGGCAGGAGAGGCGGGCGCTCGGCGGGCGATTCCGCTCCCGGTCTCCGCGCCCTTCCATTCACCGCTGATGACGCCGGCGCGCGAGGGCCTGGCACCCGATCTCGAGGCCACGACGTTCGCCGATCCGCGACCGGCCGTGGTCGTCAACATCGACGCCCGGCCGGTGACCACCGGCGAGGCGGCGCGCGACGCCCTGATCCGTCAGATCGACGGGGCGGTGCGGTGGGTGGAGTCAGTCGAGTGGATGGCCTCCGAAGGACGGATCGAGCGCTTCGTGGAGATCGGCCCCGGGTCGGTCCTGCGCGGCCTCGTCCGCAAGATCGTGCCTGCGGTCTCGACGGTGGGAGTCGCCGAGCCGGGGGATCTCGAGGGCCTGGGCTTGAGCGCTACAGACTGAGGAGGAGGCGATGGGCGATTTCTGCAGCCTGGCGGGCCGCACGGCCCTGGTGACGGGAGCCTCGCGGGGCATCGGCGAGGCGATCGCGCGTCGCCTCGCCGAGCGGGGCGCCCGGGTGGTGCTGGCGGCGCGCAGCGCCGGCTCGCTCGAGGCGCTGGCCGAGGAGCTGCGCCGGTCCGGGGCCGAGGCCGCGCCGGTTGCGCTGGACCTGCGGGACCCCGACGGCATCGCGGCTGCGCTGGCCTCCCTGCAGGAGCCCTTCGACGCGATCGACATCCTGATCAACAACGCAGGCGTCACGGCCGACAACCTGCTCCTGCGCATGAAGCTCGAGGAGTGGGAGTCGGTTCTGGCCACCAACCTGACGGGTGCCTTTCTGGTCACCAAGGCGCTGGCCAAGGGCATGGTGCGGCGGCGTTGGGGGAGGATCGTCTCGATCTCGTCCGTCGTCGGACTGATGGGCAACGCGGGCCAGGCCAACTACGCCGCCGCCAAGGCGGGCCTGGTGGGATTCAGCAAGTCGTTGGCTCGTGAGCTGGGCTCGCGCGGCATCACCGTCAACGTGGTGGCGCCGGGCTATGTCGAGACCGCGATGACCGAGAACCTCTCCGCGACGGCGCGCCAGGGTCTCGCGGAGAGCATCGTGCTCGGACGGCTGGGCACCGTCGACGACGTCGCGGCGGCCGCGGTCTATCTGGCCTCGGAGGAAGCCTCGTACGTTACCGGCCAGGTCCTCAACGTCTCCGGGGGCCTGTACCTTTGAGGTTATGCTAGGGCGCCCGCGCCGACGGGCGACTCGAAACCAACCCGGGAGGGACTAGCAGATGTCTGTAGCCGACAAGGTGAAGAGCATCATCGTGGACCAGCTGGGGGTGGAGGCCGACGAGGTCACTCCCGAGGCCAGCTTCACCGACGACCTGGGGGCGGACTCCCTCGACATCGTGGAGCTGGTGATGGCGTTCGAGGAGGAGTTCGACATCGAGATCCCCGACGAGGAGGCCGAGAAGATCGGAACCGTCCAGGAGGCCGTCAACTACATCGCTCAGCACGCCGAGTCCTGAGCGGGCTCGCCCCTCCTACGATGTCCGATCGTCGCCGCGTCGTCGTGACCGGAGTCGGTCTCGTCTCCCCGCTGGGGATCGGGACCGACGCCACCTGGCAGGCGCTCCTGGCCGGGCGCAGCGGGATCGGTCCGATCACGCGCTTCGACGCCGCCGAGTATCCCAGCCGGATCGCGGGAGAGGTGAGGGAGTTCGATCCCGAGCGCTTCGTGGAGAAGAAGGAGGTCAAGAAGACCGATCTCTTCATCCAGTACGCGCTGGCGGCGACGCAGTTCGCGATGGAGGATTCGGGCCTCGTCGTCGACGAGGAGAACGCGGCGCGGGTCGGAGTGATCATCGGCTCCGGCATCGGCGGCCTGCCGCTCATCGAGCGGATGCACGCGGTGCTGCTCGAGCGCGGCCCGGGGCGTATCTCGCCGTTCTTCATCCCCGGCCTGATCGTCAACATGGCGGCCGGCCAGGTGTCGATCCGCTACGGCGCGCGAGGTCCGAACAGCGCTCCGTGCACAGCCTGCACGACCGGGCTCCATGCGGTCGGCGACGCCTTTCGTCAGATCCAGCTGGGCTACGCCGACGCCATGATCTGCGGCGGCACCGAAGGCGTCATCACCCCGCTGGCTGTCGGGGGATTCGCCGCCATGAAGGCCCTGTCGACCCGCAACGAGGAGCCGGAGCGCGCCTCGCGTCCATGGGACAAGGGCCGGGACGGCTTCGTGATGGGTGAGGGGGCCGGTGTCCTGGTGATCGAGGAGCTCGAGGTCGCGAGCCGGCGCGGCGCCGCGGTCTACGCCGAGATCGTCGGCTACGGCATGAGCGGTGACGCGTACCACATCTCGGCCCCTCATCCGGAGGGCGCCGGCGCCGCCCAGGTGATGCGGGCGGCCCTCGCCGACGCCGGGCTCGCGCCCGAGGCCATCGGCTACATCAACGCCCACGGCACCTCGACGCCGCTCGGTGATCTCGGTGAGGTCGCGGCGATCAGGGAGGTCTTCGGTGGGCATGCCGACCGGCTCGCCGTCTCCTCGACCAAGTCCTCGACCGGGCACCTGCTGGGTGCCGCCGGCGGCCTCGAGGCCGGGATCCTGGCCCTGGCTCTGCGCCATCAGGTCCTGCCGGCGACCATCAACCTGGACGAGCCGGGAGAGGGCTGCGACCTCGACTTCGTGCCCAACGAGGCCCGCGAGAGCGATCTCGACGTGGCCCTGACCAACTCCTTCGGCTTCGGCGGCACCAACGGCGCTCTCGTGATGCGCCGCGTCTGAGGCGCACCGCAGAGGTCGTTCCCCCGCCCGGGCGGGGGTCGTCCCCTGCCCCTGCCGCGCTAGATGACGCCGACGGCGTGCAGGAAGACCACGACGACCGCCACCGGCACCAGCCAGCGCAACAGGCTCAGCCAGATCAGGTAGAGCCCGGCCAGGCGGCTGCTGCGTCCGAACTCCCGCTGCCGGTCGAGGTCGTTCCAGCGCCAGGCGGCGAACAGCGCGATGCCGAGGCCGCCGAGGGGCACCATCCAGTTGGAGGAGATGTCGGCCGCCAGGTCGAGCCAGCTGCCGCCGAGCCGGGCGCGGAGGCCCTCGCCGAAGAAGCCGGGGCCGCCGGCGAGCGCCGAGGGGACCGCGAGCAGGGTGATCGCACCGCCGGAGAGCAGGGTGGCCCTGCGCCGGGTCCAGCGTCGCTGGTCGACCAGGTAGGCGGTGACCACCTCGAGCAGCGAGATGGTGCTGGTCAGGGCGGCCAGGACCAGCAGCACGAAGAAAACGGCGGCCAGGAAGCTGCCGCCGGCCATGCCGGAGAAGGCGATCGGCAGGTTGACGAAGATCAGACCGGGGCCCTGCGACGGCTCCTGTCCGTGGGTGAAGATGATCGGAAAGAGCACGGCGCAGGAGAGCAGGGCGATCAGGGTGTCGAGCCCGGCGATGGCGAGGCCGGCCTTCGGCACGTCGGTCTCCCGGTCTAGATAGGAGCCGTAGGCGAGGAGTCCGCCGATGCCAACGCTCAGGGTGAAGAAGGCGTGGCCGAGGGCCTCGAGCACCCCGCCGGCGGTCAGCTCGTCCGCATGCAGCCCGAAAACGAAGCGGAGACCCGGCCCGAACCCGGGTAGGCCGGCGGCACGAACGAGCAACAGCAGGAGCAGGGCGAGAAGGATCGGCATCAGCACCTGGGCCGTGCGCTCGAGACCGCGGTGGACTCCTCGGGCGACCACCCAGGTGGTGAGAGCCATGAAGAGGACCATCCAGGCGGTGGAGAGCAGGGGGTCGGCGGCGAGCTGTCCGAACGTCTCTGCGATGCGCTCGGCGGAGAGTCCCGCCAGGGCTCCCCGGGTCGACAGCGCCGTGTAGTGGATCGCCCAGCCCGCCACCACCGAGTAGAACGAGAGGATCACGACCGCCGCCGCCACCCCGAGCATGCCCACGCCGGCCCACGGCGTGCGGGGTCCTCCCAGCCGGCGGAAGGCGCCGACGGCCGAGAGCCCGGTGGCCCGGCCCAGCAGCACCTCGGCGATCAGGATCGGCAGCCCGAGCAGGGCGACGCAGGCGAGGTAGATCACCACGAAGAGCCCGCCGCCGTTCTCCCCCGTGATGTAGGGGAAGCGCCAGACGTTGCCCAGCCCGACCGCCGAGCCGGCGGCGGCCATCAGGAAGCCGGCGCGCGAGTGCCAGGCGCCGCGGGAGCTCGGGGGACCTGGTGCCATGGGTGAGCGGATTGTAGAGCAGACGGGCCGCTGGGCCGGTGGACGCTAGAATCCGGCGACCGTGCAGATGCCCGTCCCGGACCTCGTCGCTTCGATCGGCGTGACGCTTCTGCTCGCCGCGTTCGTGCTGAATCTCTTCGGCGTCCTGCCGCGGGAGCGGAGGCTCTACCAGGGGCTCAACCTGGTCGGCGCCGGAATGGCGGCGTGGGCGGCCTGGCGGATCGGGTTCGTGCCGTTCGTGGTGCTGGAGGGGTGCTGGGCCCTGGTGGCGCTGCTGGCGCTCCTGGGATGGGTTCGGG
>Ga0299913_10006648_pt1 | contig 10030 bp, 11 predicted proteins | sample RVTome_9_FD_201360 | JGI IMG/M metagenome (GOLD analysis project Ga0299913, IMG submission 201360) | Soil microbial communities from uranium-contaminated site in the Upper Colorado River Basin, Wyoming, United States - RVT155D38 (version 2) ... | reverse complement strand
CGACCGCATCTACCGCTACGACTTCGCGCCCAATCGGATCGCGGCTTTGGGCAGCGCACGCGGGTTGCGCGACAAGGTCCAGAACATCTTCAGTGAGCCCGAGCCGCAGCCCGAGCCCGAGCCGAGTGGGGAGCGCTGCCCGCCGCGCAACTAGCGCGCGCTGCCGCCTGTCTAGGCGAGCAGACCGCGCCGGTGTAGGTCGCCGGCAAGTGAACGAAGCGTGGTTACCGCGCGCGCGCCGGAGTCAAGCAGGGTGCGGCGCGACACCGCTCCGTAGGGCACGCCGATCCCGAACATCCCCGCCGCGTTCGCCGCGCGCATGTCCCACGTCGCGTCGCCCAGGTACCAGCATTCGCGCGCCGGCACCCCCAACCGGTCGGCGGCAAGCAGCAACAGGTCGGGTGCCGGCTTGGCGTGCTCGACGTGGCTGCCGTCGACGATGAGCGGCGGCGCAGGCAGGCGCAGCGCGGCGATCGAGACGCCGACCTGCTCGGCGCGGCTGGAGGTCGCGACCGCCCACGGAAGGCGGCCTCCGCCCAGCTCGAGCAGCAGGCTGCGCGCCCCCGGCAAGGGCCGTGGATTGTTGTTCAGCCGGTCGTAGATCTCGCCCGACCGGCGATCGATGGCCTCTGCGCGATCAGCGCTCAGCTGGCGGCCGGCGATCTCGGCCACCTCGCGTGCCAGGCGCTTGCCGTCGGCGCCGATAAGTCGCGCGACCAGGTCGCGCTCGGCGGGGATGCCGATCTCGGCGAAGGTCGCCAGCCAGGCTTCGATGCGCGTGTCCACGGTGTCGACCAGCGTGCCATCGAGATCGAAGATGATCGCGCCCGGGTCGGGCAGCAGGTGCAGGGCGATCAGCGCCTTCCGCGCAGGAATATGAAGGCCACCACGGCGGCGACAGCGGCACCGGCGAGCGCCAGCGCGATCAACAGGTCGCCGCTCCCGGCGGAAGGCTGGCCGTCGATGGGCTCCGGCGTCACGATCGGCGACGGCAAGAGCGACGGTGACAGCGGCGACGCGCTCGTCGTCGGCGGGGCGGACGGAATCGACGTCGGCTCCGCCGTCGGATCGACTGTCGGGACCGGCGTCGGCTCGGCCGTCGGGCTCGGAGTTGGCGCAGCGATCACGGTGAAATCGATGCGCCCGCGCTCCGTGTGGCCGTCGGCCGTGCTCGCCGTCCACAGCGCGCGATATTCGCCCGGTGGCAGCTCGGGCAGCTCGACGGCAATCATGGCGTTGTCCTCATCGCTGACTCCGCCGCTGGCCACCTCGTCGCCCGACGAATCGCGGACGATGATGCTGCTGTTCGGCTCGAGCTCCTCGGAGAAGGTAGCCGTGAACGTGTACGGGGTGCTGATAGTTCCGCCATCGTGCGGGTCGGACTCGACCAGCTCGGCATGGGCGAGAGCCGCCGCCACCAGCAGAAGCGTCGCCGCGCACGCCAAGGCAAGCGCTGTAAAGAAGCGGGAATTCACGCTGGTGATGCTATCTGAGCGGCAAGATCGGCGGGCTCGGTGACCGGAGCGCGGCAGGCGAAGCCGCGACAGACGAACGCTGTCGCCTGGCCCTCACGCTGCGGCCGGTCATCAAGCAGAGGCACCGCACCGCGGCTTCCGGCAGCCAGGACGACGAAGGGCCTGTACGTGTCGCGCACGACGCCCAGGAGCGCCTGCGCGTCATCCGCCGCCGGATCACCGGCGATGGCTATCTCGAGAACGTCGGCGCGCATCAGGCTCACTGCGCCGAGCCACTGCGCGAAGGCGGTCGGATAGCGCTGTGCGAGCGGGGCGACCTGCCCAATCGCCCGCTCGGCGGCGTCGCGATAGCGGCCCTCGCCGGTCAGGGCGGCAACGCGCAGGAGAACCTCGGCGGTCATCGCGCCGCCCGACGGCAGGGCGTTGTCCTGCAGGCCCTTAGGCCGCGTTATGAGCGCCTCGGAATCATCGGCAGTGTCGAAGAAGCCGCCCTCGGGATCGGCGAATCGCTCGAGCACGATGTCCATCAGCTCGCGCGCGGCCACGAACCAGCGCTCCTCGAAAGTCGTCTCGTACAGGGCCAGCAACCCGGCGGCGAGGTTCGCGTAGTCCTCGAGCACGGCCGAGTGGCGCGCGCGGCCGTCCTTCCACGACCGGTGGAGGCGGCCGTCGGCGTCGCGCGCGCGGGTCAGCAGCAAGTCGGCCGCGCGCGCCGCGAGGTCCGCCCAGCGTGGCTCGCCAAAAGCGGCCGCGGCATCGGCGAGCGCGGCTATCATCAGCCCGTTCCAGGCGGCCAGCACCTTGTCGTCGCGCGCCGGCTGCGTTCGCAGCCGGCGCGCCTCGTGGAGCTTGGCGCGCGCCGTCCGCAGCACATCCTCGTCGCCGTCGGCGACCCTGGAGAGGATGTTGCTGCCCTCCCAGTTGCCTTCGGCACTGACTCCGTAGGCGCGCTTGAACGTCTCGGCATCCTCGCCCAGGAGCTCATCGATCTCCTCTTCGGACCAGACATACGTGGCGCCCTCGTGGCCGCCCGTGTCGGCGTCGAGGCTGGCGGCGAATCCACCGTCGGCTGTCAACAGCTCGCGCTCGACGAAGGCGAGCGTCTCGGTTGCCACCTCCCGATAGCGGTAATCGCCGGTCATCTGCCAGGCGTGGACGTACGCCCGCGCCAGCTGGGCGTTGTCGTAGAGCATCTTCTCGAAGTGCGGCACCAGCCAGACCGCATCGGTCGCGTATCGCGCGAAGCCGCCGCCCAGCTGGTCGTAGATGCCTCCGGCGGCCATCGCGTCCAGGCTGCGCCTGGCCATTGCCAGCGGCCGCACATCACCGGTCTGGGCATGGATTCGGAGGAGTAGCTCGATCGTCATCGGCTGTGGGAATTTGGGCGTGCCGCCCCAGCCGCCGGTGCGCGCGTCGAATCCCCGTTCGAGCTCGGCCAGCGCGGCGTCGAGCATCGACGGCGAGACCTGGGCCGTGCCCGCGCTCACCTGGCGCGAGATCGCCTGGGCCACCCCGGCGCCCGCCCGCTCGACCTCTGTGCGCCGCTCGCGCCACGCCGCGGCGACTCCCTCGAGCACCATTCGGAACGATGGCATGCCGTCGCGCGGCTTGTCGGGAAAGTACGTGCCGCCGTAGAAGGGATCGCCGTCGGGCGTCAGGAACACGCTCATCGGCCAGCCGCCGTGGCCGGTCATCTCCTGGACGGCTTGCATGTATATGGCGTCGAGGTCGGGCCGCTCCTCGCGGTCGACCTTGACCGCCACGAACGACTCGTTCAGCAATCCCGCCGTCTCGTCGTCCTCGAACGACTCGCGCTCCATGACGTGGCACCAGTGGCAGGCGGCATAGCCGATCGACAGGAAGATCGGCCTGCCCTCGCTGCGCGCGCGCCCGAGCGCCTCCTCTCCCCACGGGTACCAGTCGACCGGGTTGTGGGCGTGCTGGAGGAGGTAGGGGCTCGTCTCGCTGGCCAGGCGATTGGCCGGGCGCGTGTCGTCGGTCATTGTCCGATCGTACAGCGGGTGCCACTCCAGCCGGTGACACCACCACCACGGGTGGCGATATAGTGACGCCGTGGAGAACGTCGATTTCATCGGCCAGCTGACGCGGCTCGGGCTTACCAGCTACGAAGCCAAGGCATACCTGACCCTTATCCGGCGCGATTCGTTCACCGCCGCACAGGTCGCGCGCCAGTCGGGGCTGCCACGTCAGCGCATCTACGACGTGCTCGGAAGCCTGGTCCAGAAGGGACTCGCCGTGGCCCGGCCGGGCAACGTGGTCAAGTACGCCGCGACTGCGCCAGAGCTGGCCATCGGCTTGCTGCTGGCCGCGCATCGCGAGGGGCTGACGCGCATGGAACGCGACGCGCGCCAGATGGTGGCCGATCTGAAGCCGGCCTTCGAGGAGGGCCAGATCCAGACCGACCCGCTCGAGTACATCGAGGTTTTGCGCGACAGGCGCGCGATCAACGATCGTTTTGCGGAGCTCCAGGCGGCGGTCAAGGAAGAGATCCTTGTGTTCACCAAGCCGCCCTACGCCACGCCGCCACAGGAGAACGTGGAGGGCCTCGAGGTCATCCAGGATCACGAGGCGCGCTCGATCTACGAGTATTCCGTCTTCGACGAGCCAGCCGTGATGCGCGGCGTTCAGCGTTTCGTCGAGGCCGGCGAGCAGGCGCGCTTCGTGCCCAGCCTGCCGCTCAAGCTGGTCATAATCGACGAGACGATCGTGATGTTCGGCATGGAGGATCCGGTTGCCGGTAGCTCCGAGCTGACCATCGTCGTGGTCGAGCACAAGTCATTGGCCAAGGTCCTGAAGACCGCCTTCAACGCCATCTGGGAGACCGGCCTGACCTTCGACGAGGCCCACGAAGAGGTATTCCCGCGCGCCGCCGCAGCTCAGAGCGCCTGACGGGCTGATCGCCGTCCACATCCGCCGTCCGCGCGACGGCGAAATGCGATGCTTTTGCAACGTGACACCCTTGGCTGTGGGGAAGAGCCTCAAATAGTCTGGAACCACTATTCGTGGTGTCGTCTTCCCAGATGAAGAGGTCCCGTCCAGATGACAGCTCACCGGTCAAGCCGCCGTCCGCGCATCGTCGGTGCATTGCTCGGCTCACTGCTGCTCCTCGCGAGCATCGCCCCCGCCGCCGTCCTGGCCAACATCTCAGGCAGCCAGCGCTACGTCGTCGTGTTCAACGGCGGTTACGCGTTGAGCGGCGACTACGCCCTGGGTGAGGGCTACGCCCTGGTGGCCCAGGAGCAGACATACGCACTCGAAAGCACGTATGCGCTCGGGCGCCAGTACGCCCTGTACGCGTTGAGCGAGACCTACGCGCTCCTTGGCGACTACGCGTTGACCAGCGAATACGCGTTGACCGACGACTACGCGCTCTTCGGCGAGTACGCCCTCGATTCCGGCTACGCGCTTGATGCAGCCTATGCGCTGGGCAACGGTTACGCGCTGGCAGAAGCGACGGCCGGCTACGCGCTCGACGGGTCGTACGCGCTGCTCGACGACGCGGCGGCCGACTACCTAGGCGACGGCTACGCACTGCTTGATGCCTACGCCCTGAATGACAACTATGCACTGGCGCGCGACTACGCCCTGGGGATCATCAGCTCCGCCGGTGGCACGGTCACGGCCGACCTCACCCGCCAGATCGGCGTCATGGTCGTCGACTCGAAGAGCGCGACGTTCGCCCAGGCCCTCAGTAGCTATGCCCTGGTCCAATACGTAGGCCAGGATTTTGGCGTCGACATGTTCCCGAGCTACGCCACTGCCGTCAGCAGCGGCCAACTCGAGCTGTGGGATACCGAGACACTGCCCGTGCCACAGCCTGGCGTCGACCCACTCGAGGAGGCGCAGTGGAGCATGGAGCTCATCCGCACCCGCGCCGCGCACGTCTATCAAACCGGGGCCAAGGTTGACGTCGGCGTGCTCGACACGGGCATCGACGGCAGCCACCAGGACTTCGTGGCCGGCGGCACGTCGAACGTCGACTGCTTACGCGGCGCGGACTTCACCTTCGAGGGACCCGGCATCGGCATCCCGGCCGCGTGCATCGACAACAACTTCCACGGCACGCACGTCGCCGGCATCATCGCCGCCCGTCGGAACGGCGTTGGCGTGGTTGGCGTCGCGCCGAACGCAACGCTGGTGCCGATCAAGGTCTGCGACGGCGATGGCCACTGCTACGTCAGCGACGCGGTCGAGGGCATCACCTATGCCGGCGACCTGGGACTCGACGTTATCAATATGAGCTTCTTCGTCGATGACGACGACTTCCAGGAGTCGACCCAGTTCAAGTGCCAGAGCAACGACACGCAGCGCGCGTATCGGGCCGCTGTCGAGCGTGCACTCGCGTACGCGCGCCGCGAGGGCGTCAGCCTCGTCGCCGCGCTGGGCAACTCCGACACGGATCTGGCGGATCCGCAGCAGACAGGTGGCAAGGACTGCAAGACGGTGCCGGCTCAAGCCAAGGGCGTGATTGGGACTGTCGCGCTCGGGCCGGAGAGCGAGAAGTCGTGGTACTCAAGCTACGGCGCGGGCTGGGCCGACGTCTCGGCGCCCGGCGGCAACGAGGAATTGGCGGATGCCAACTGCCTGACCGAGGTGCTTTCGACCCTGCCCGGCAACACCTATGGCTGCATCCAGGGAACGTCGATGGCCTCACCGCACACCGCCGGCCTCGCGGCCCTGATCGTCAGTGCCTTCGGAAACAGCGACGGCAACGGTGGCCTGAAGTGGTCACCCGACAAGGTCAGCAGCAAGCTCGTCAAGACGGCCGTCGACATCGGCAAGAAGGGCTACGACGAGTGCTTCGGGCACGGCCGCATCGACGCGCTGCGCGTCGTCCGCAACCAGACCTCCTACCTGCTCGACGCATCGGCGCCGCCGTGCGCCGAGTACACCGAGTAACGACGTGACTCACTGATCGCTGGCTGCGTCGATGCCCGTCGGCCCTCGACTCTCGGGGGAGTAGCCAGCACCATATGCGCGGTCGGCAAAGGACGGGTTCCGTCCGCGTACCAGAAGCGACCCTCGAGATGACCGGCTCGGGGGTCGCTTTCTTGTCGCCGCTCGGCCCGGCCGGGCTGGAGCCATATTCGAACCTCTCGCCCGACCGCCGACATCTAGCATTCGGCCATGGCAGTCCAGCCGCACGCGGCGGGGATCATCCTCGCTGCCGGCCTCGGGCGACGCTTCGGGGGGCACAAGCTCCTCGCTTCGCTCGACGGCCGGCCGTTGCTCCAGCACGTATTGGACGCCGCCGCCGCCGCGTCGCGTCTCGATCCGGTGATCGTAGTCCTGGGCAGCGATGCCGACGAGCTCCGAGAGGCGTGTGAGTGGCGGCGCGAGCGGGTGGTGATCAACGACCAGCCCGAGCGCGGGATCTCCGGCTCGCTGCGCCTGGCGATCGATGAGGCCGCGCGGAGCGGAGCGCTACGGGCGCTGGTGCTGCTGGGCGACCAGCCCAGGCTATCCGCCGTCCAGGCCTCCGCCGTGCTGGCCTTGCCAGCGGACCCAGCGCGGCCTATCACGGTGCCGCGCTACGGCGGTGTGCCGGGCAACCCGGTGCTGCTCGAGGCGGCGGCGTGGCCCCTGGCGCGCGACCTGGCCGGGGACCGGGGCATGTCGCAGCTGTTCGCGACGCGCCCCGAGCTGGTGCGCCACGTCGATATCGAGGGCACCAATCCGGGTGTCGACACGCCCGCAGACCTGGCCGCGCTCAGTCGCGCCGCAGCACCAGGCCGATCCGCCCGTAGGGAGGGCGCGGGTCACAGAAGACCTTGAGCCGCTCGTCCTCCTGTGACGTCACGGCCAGGTCCCACAACCGATTCTGGGCCTCGAAGGAGACCTCGGACAGCTGCGGCCAGTGGTCGAGCATGGCCGTGCCGATCTCGTTGACGAGGTGCTGGATCGACAGGCTGACGAAGCGATGGAAGACGGCCGCGACAAGGTCGGCGACCTGCTCGCCGCACACGTACGCCGCGTGATCCGGGCCCATGCCGTCCATCGCATCGCCATAGCGCCAGCCCACGTCTAGATGGATGTACAGCGGGCGGTCGCGCCGCTCAGGCAGCGTCGTGTAGGCGTCGCGCGCGAAGTCGGCGAAAGCCGAGCCCGTGACCTTCATCAGCTGCAGGCCCTGCCGGCCGCAGGCCAGGTCGGTCAGCTCGATCGTGCCGTCGGCGGCTCGGAGAAGCTCGAGGCGGGCATTGGATCGGTCATCGTGGCGGCGTGCGAAGAGGACCTCGCTGGCCTCGAAGCCGTCGTCGTCGGCCGCCGGCACGAGCGCAGGCTCGAAGGGGATCTCGACGCCGCTGACGCGCAGCCGCTCCATGTGCGGGTATGTTTCCAGGAACCGGCGGCCGACGAAATGAAGCCAATCCTCGAGCGTCGCGCCGGCGAAGGCGAGCGACTCGCGATGAATGAAGTTCTTCATCGTGTCGGTTGCCACGACCAGGCGGTTGTCGCCCTCCGTGTAGGCCGACATGAAGGCCGTGCCCAGGACCTGGACCTCGATCTCTGCCGCGAGCAGCGTGTTGGGCCGGCCGCTGAAGCTCGATTCGGGGATCTGCCGCACGCCGTGCAGGGGAGCGGCGTACGTGCGGTAGGTGGCAACGTCGGCCTTGCCGTAATAGATCTCGGCTCGCATTCAGGGCTCCTTGGATAGGCGATCACGGGCAATCGCGAAAACGTCACGCAGCGCCCGGCCAAGCTCCTCGTCACGGTCGGCGTCCAGACGGGTTTCCATGAAATCGGCGGCTTCGGCACGCGACCTTCCAGCGACGAAGACGACGAACCGAAAGCCGAAACGGCTTTCGTACGCCTCGTTCAGGCGTGCCAGCCGTTCATTGAGCCGTGGTTCAGTGGCCGGCGGTGTGCGTCCGTAGCCTTGCTCGCGGAACGACGTTGCCGAGACGGTCGCCGGATCCGCGCCGATCCTCGGATGGCCGTTGATCAGCTCGATCTGCTCGTCCTCGGGCAGCTCCTCTGCGATCTGCTCGGCGCGGTCGAGCAGTTCGGCGAGCGTGTAGTCCTGCTCGTCTCGCAGCCGGTCGACGAACCGCGGCGCGTCCTCGAACAGCGCGGCCAGGATGTCGCGCCGCGACTCCATCAGCTGCCGCGATAGCTGGCGATCGAGTAGGGCGCCAGCAACAGCGGCACGTGGTACGAGCGCGCCACGTCATCGACACGGAAGGTCAACGCCGCGTGCCCGAAAAAAGGTCCGTCGATGCTGAACTCGATTCGATAGTCGCCACTCTCCAGCGGTCCGTCGAGCAGCCTCCGGATGCGCCCGTCGGCGTCGGTCGTGCCACTTCCGACGTGCCGTGGCGCGGCTCCTTCGATCCGGTACAGCTCGATGCTGATCCCGGCAGCTGGCTCTCCGCGCCCGGTGTCAAGGACGTGAGTCGAGATCGTCGGCCCGTCGCTCATCGGCTCCTCTGCGACGCCGACGTCGGCTACTCTGGCGCCCATGGGCGAGCTCTCCATTCGCGTCGGCGGCCTCAACTTTAGCGCTCGCTGGGAGCCCGACGCGCCGCTTACAACCGAGGCCGTCCGTCGGCTGCTACCGCTTACGTCGAAGCTCATCCACTGCAAGTGGAGCGGCGAGGGCTGCTGGATCCCGTTCGGCGACGAGAAGCTGCCCGTGGGCTACGAGAACCACACCTCTCATCCCGCGCCGGGGGAGATCATCGTCTACACCGGCGACCTGTCCGAAGGCGAGATCCTGATCGCCTACGGCGCGGTCGACTTCGCATCCAAGCTGGGCCAGCTGGCGGGCAATCACTTCGCGACGATCACCGACGGCCGCGAACAGCTCAAGGAGATGGGCCGTCGCGTGCTCTGGGAGGGCGCCCAGGACATCGTCGTGCAGGAGCCCGGCTGAGGGCTCGGGGAACTGGGGTTGGCAGCCGGGGATCCAGAGCATCGGACAATCCGACCCATCGAGGCCCGCGATAGGGCGCAACTGGCCGAGCTTCTGCAAGCCACGTGGGGCTCCACGGTGATGGCCTCGCGCGGGTGGCTGATGGACATCCTGGATCTGCCCGGCTTCGTGGCCGAAGAGGACGGTGCGTGGCTGGGCTACGCCGCCTACGACCTGCGTGACGGGCAGATGGAAATGGCCGTGCTGGAGAGCACCGCGCCGAGCGGTGGAGTGGCCGGGGGGCTCGTCGCGGCGTGCGTGTCGGCCGCGACGGCGGGCGGCGCTGACCGGCTCTGGCTGGTGACGACCAACCACAACACGGCCGCCCTGCGCTGGTACCAGCGGCGCGGCTTCGTCCTGTCAGCGCTCCATCGCGACGCGGTGTCCGAGGCACGGCGCACGATCAAGAGGGAGATCCCCGAGCGCGGCAACGACGACATCCCGATACGCGACGAGCTCGAGCTGGAGCTGCCGCGCGCAGACTGGCAGGACTTCGTCGAGAGGCACGCGTGGCCGAGGAGCTGATCATCCGCGGCGGCACGGTCGTCAGCGCCGGGTCACGGCGAACCGCCGACGTGGGCGTCGTCGCCGGCCGGATCACGACCGTGGAGGAGCGCTT